>OFQV01000091.1_pt1 | contig 28232 bp, 41 predicted proteins | sample 1542971 | NCBI WGS metagenome assembly OFQV01 (sample SAMN07774229, study PRJEB24372) | wastewater metagenome | isolation source: WWTP Cannobio (Effluent) | place: Italy: Cannobio | collected 2016-01
ACGCTGGCGCGCCTGCGGCTCGTCAGGATGCAGCTACGGCGCGCCGGCAAGTTGTCGCTCGCGGGCGCGAAATACGACATGCCGCACGACGCGGACAGGTTCCGCGCGCGGCAACAACAGAGGATGCGCGATGGAACCAGATGACAACAGCCACTTTGACGCGGCGCACGCGGCCATGCTCGAACTCGAGGAACGCACGACGATTGCCTTGCAACACGCCGTAGACGCCAAGGTTCCGGAGGACGACATCCGCTTGCTGTGCTTTCACTCCGGTATTCCCTTCACCCGCTTGGAGCAACGCAAATGAGCCGCAGCAATCCTACCGATGGCATTCGCAACCCCTCTACCCGCTGGTTCGAGTGGGCCGGCGGATCGGATGGTGGTTTCGTCCGCTGGTACGACAAGGATGCGAAGCAAAGCGTCAACGTCGACGGCACCTTCCGCTTCCTCTTGTTGGACGAACTCTCGACGGTCAAGGGCTGGCACGAGCCGTCCGAGTCCGGGATCTACGCGAACGAGGTCAGGGACACCCGGCAGGACGCGCTCGTGGTGCGCAGCTTCAAGGGTGGCGAACTCGCGGGCGGCATCTACACCGCGATCCGGGATCGCATCGTTGCTGTGGGAGGTCACTACGTTGCGTCCCTGTACATCGCATACAAGGATGGCGAGGAATTGCGCATTGGCAACCTGTCGCTCAAGGGGGCCGCTGCTGGCGCGTGGATGGATTTCAAACGCAATGCGGGATCGAAGCCAGGACTGAGCGGCAAGAGCACGCGTGCCTATCTCGTAGATGCGGTGACGATCGCGAGCTACAAGCAGGAGAAGAAGGGCGGCACCGTCTACCGCGTGCCTGTGTTCGCACTATCCGAAGTGTCGGAGGCCACGAACCAGCAAGCGATTGCACTCGACACGGAATTGCAATCGTTCCTCTCTGACTATTTGAAGAAGCCGAAGACCGTAGCAGCGGCAGCAACCGCCGAGCCGCAACGCGACGAGCCGTCGGCCGGCAACCCTGACGACTACGCGCCGCATGCCGATGCGGACAGCGATATCCCATTCTGATCATGAGCGACTTCGCCACTTCGGGAGGCCATTGGTACAAAGCTGATGGCGAGCCCTGCTACACCATCATCGGCAAGAATGGCAAGGAACGCCCGACGACGGTCAGGGATGCTCGCGCGCTTAATCTGGTCCCGAGCGTGACGACCATCATTCGCATGGCCGCTGCACCTGGGCTAGAGAAATGGAAGCGAAATCAGGTGCTGCTCTCTGCTCTCACCCTGCCGCGTGCGCCTGACGAACCGGAATCGGCTTGGCTGGTTCGTGTCGAGCGGGATTGGCAAGAGCAAGGCCGAGCAGCTGCGGACAAGGGCACCGCGATTCATGGCGCGATCGAGCGTCACTACCGCGGCGAAATGCCTGATGATGCCGAGTATTGGGATTGGGTGAAGGTTGTTCGCCGCGATATCGAATCGTCATGCGGTCCGCAACGCTGGCTGCCGGAGCGATCCTTCGCGCACCCGATGGGCTACGGCGGCAAGACTGACCTGCACTCTGATCATTGGGTGCTCGACTTCAAATCCAAGGATGGCGTGGAGGATGCGAAGGTCTATGACGAGCACGCGATGCAGTTAGCTGCTTACCGCCGCGGGTTGGGTGTACCAGGGGCGCAGTGCGGAATCGTGTTCATTGATCGCCGCGAGCCGATCGTGCGCTTTGTGGAAGTGAGCGATACAGACCTTGATGCGGGGTTGCGAATGTTCGACGCGTTGCTGAAATTCTGGCAAGCCAAGAATAACCACTTGGAAGCCGCATGACGCGTTGCCCTACCTGTGGTCGCCGCAACAAGCGCCGCAATCCTCAAAACGCGGTCTATTGGGCGCTGCTGCATATGCTCGCCGAACAACTGCGGCCGGGGGGCGTTACTTATTCTGCCGAGCAATTCCACACGTACTACAAGAGCCGTTTCCTTGGCTGCGACGATATCCCGATGCCGAACGGTAAGACCCTGACCATTCCGCGTTCGACCGCGAGCCTCGACGTGGCCGAGTTCAGCGACTATTTCGACGCGGTACAAGCTGATGCCGCCGAGCGTGGTGTACATCTGTCGGAGCTACCGGCATGAGCAACGCATCAAAGCGCCACCTGTCGCGTGTCGCCGCTCTCGGCTGCATTCTCTGTCGCCACCTGGGCACACCCGGCACGCCTGCGGAAATTCACCATCTGCGCGAGGGACAGGGCGCGGCGCAGCGCGGCAGCGATTTCACCTCAATTCCTCTCTGTCCCGAACATCACCGGGGCGCGAGCGGATTGCACGGACTGGGCACGCGCGGATTTGCGGCGAGGTACCGCGTGGACGAGCTCGACTTGCTCGCCGCCACTATCGAGGCATTGGCATGAGCATGGACACAATCAGCGACAACACCAGCGGCGCGACTGACGACACCCTCCGCGCCGCGTTCGAGGCGGCGATGCGCGACGCAGGATGGACCAATGTAGATCCCGGTAGCTGGTTCGGCTACCGCGCCGGCTATGAGCATGGGCGCGCGCAAGCGGCGCAACGCCAAGAAGGAAGCCAGCACCATGATGCGAACACAACATCCATCGAACACGCGCGCACTCGGCGCGCCGAAGGACTGGGATCACGGCCACGTCGAATGCGGCGCGCTGCCGATAACGGATGTGACCCTCGCGGGTCATCGGGCGATGAAGTCGTACTGGCGGCCCACGACGGATGAGTTGGAAATCCTGAATGGCGGCGGGCTCGTGACCCTGCACATCATCATGGACGTGCATCCGCCGGTGTCCGTTGGGGCCGAGTCCGCGCCGCACGCATCCGCATTGGGGGCGAAGTGAAGCCCATCCCGATTTCCGCCGCCGAACGCATCGCGAAAGAGTACGGCTATCAGCAGGTTGTGATCGTGGCGCGCGCGATTAATGAGGGCGAGCACGTTACGACATACGGTATCGACAAGGCGAATTGTGACGTTGCTGCGCGCATCGGCAACTTTTTTAAGCACAAGCTCATGGGGTGGCCGAAGTGAACCCACGCCAACGAGTCGAGCGCATCCACGAAGAAATCGAAGGCGTCGCAGCGCAGTACGGCGTGACTTCGTGGGAGCGCGAATTTTTGGAATCGGTAAGCGAACGCGCGACGTTGAGCGAGAAGCAGGAAGCCATCCTATCGCGCATCGAGGAGAAGGTCTTTGGATAACCAACACCGTGAAATCAAGGGATACCGCGAACTCAACGCCGAGGAAATCGCGCTGATGAACGAGGTCAAGAGCAAGGGCGCCGAACTCGGCGAACTCGTTGCCAAGCTGCGCGCGATCGAAGGGCTCGATCAACGTTGGGTGAGCATCGGCGCGACCGATCTGCAAACCGGCTTGATGGCGCTTACGCGCAGCATCGCGGCACCGACGTTCTTCTGACCATGCCCCCGCGCCACGCCTTTGCCATCGACTATCCGCACTGGATCTGCCGCGCCTGCGGTGAGCGGTACGGGCGTATGCGCGAGGGGCACCTTAGCTCGTGGCATCCCGGAACGTGCGGATGGTGCGCCGAGGATCGAGACGTGACGCAACCGCGTGATTACGGATATCCGGAGAGGCGATGACCCGCTACACCACAATCTGCCTCCCGCTCGCTCACCCCGTCGGCTTTGCACACTGCGTCGACGCCGTGCTCGTGCACGACATCGCGCCGCACCTCGCGCACGTCGCGACGTTCGCGGTGCACCGGCTGCAAGGTTCGCGCGATTACTGGCAATGCACGCACGTCGAAACGGGCCTGCTGGCGGGCAATCTATTCCACGCGTCACGCGACGCGGCAATCGAGGCGACGCGGATCGTGCTGGCGACAAAGACGCCTGCGGATATCGCCGCTGCTGTGCGCGCTGCCGTCAAGCGTGCGCCGTGGATTGCGAGGTAGCGTGATGCCGATCCGCCCCGAAATGCGCGCCCGCTATCCGCGGGATTGGGCACTGCGTTCGCGCTTCGTTCGATTCGTCCGCGCGCGGGGCCGGTGCGAGCGGTGCGGCGCCGAGCACGGCAGGCCGCATCCGTTGACCGGGAGCATCGTTGTCCTCACCACGGCGCACGTATTCGACGATCGGCCCGAGGCATCGTCGCTGCTGAACCTCGCCGCGTGGTGCCAGCGGTGCCACAACAGACACGACGCCGCCGCACGCCGCGCAGGAACCCGAAAGCGCAGGCGTGCGCACACTGCGGACCTATTCGAGGTAGCGTGATGCGAGAGCGCCCCATCATCATGAGCGGTGGGTAGCGTGAGCGCGTTCCTGACCGTCGCCGAAGAAAGGAGACTGAGAAATGCCCGATCTTTATGACCATGCCTGCCCGCGCCCCCATCTGCGCCCTGATGGGATTCCTACTCGCATAGACCTTCGCTATCTGACGCCAGCCGAGTTGGCGATTCGGGCTGCGATGTATGAAGTCGAGAAGGCGGGCGCGAGCATAGCGCTGACCGACGCCGTAACTCTGCTGGGCAAAGCGCGAGACCGTGTGGCGGACCATGTGGAAGGACGGCCATGAGCGCCCGGCATACGCGGGGGCCGTGGTTGTACACGCAAATCGGCGAAGCCTGTCGCTTTGGCCCGCAGCTAACCATTCGCGCCGGTCTCCGCGTTGTGTGTGAAGTGTCTCGGCATGACGATACCGATACCGGGGCAGCCAACGCTTTCCTGATCGCCGCCGCGCCTGACCTGCTGGAGGCATTGCGCGCTCTGGAGGAAGAAGCCGTTGCCTGCTGCGCCGGGGCCGGCTTCGTGGGAAGACCTCTCGACAGGTCGCTTTATCCGTTGTCCATGTACAACGCCCTGCGCATGGCCCGCGCCGCAATCGCGAAGGCGGTGCCATGAGCCTGCTGATCAACGCTTTGGGCGATATGCGGGCACGGTGGGTTGCGCTCATCCAGAAGCAGGGCTGGGGCGACCAATTCGACGGCGACATCCAGAACATCGACGACGCGATCGCCGCCCTCAGCGCGGAGCCGCGCCCCTTAGTGGTCTGCGGCTGTGAGACGTGTCCGGAGGTGGAATACAACAATGCCGAGGCGGGCATATTTCGCCGCCTGCCCGCCGTCGCGACCAAGGAAGATGCGAAGCAGCTCGAAAGCAGCGCGAGCGGATCGACCGCGCCAGAGCCCCTACAGCGCGCGCTACGCCTGCCGACGTAGGGTGATGCCACCGCGCGCCGTAGCGGCGTTGTGGTGGCTCGCCTGCGTTGTAGGTGGCCTATCCCCTCACGGGGAAGGCGCGCGGGGAGGAGTCGCGCGCCGTGTCGGCCGTTATCCGATGCCGAGGCCCGTATTGCCGGATTGCACCCGCGCTGCCCGATTGGCGCGGATGCGCTCGTTGGTCATGATGGTGAGGATCGTCGTCACCGCGAGGTCATCCCACTCGCGCGGGCAGTCGAGCACGAGCTCGGACGTCCGGACGCCCTCGAAATCCGCCTCTGTCGTGATCGACACGACGAGGCGCGTGACGATGCGCGCCATCTATCCCGCCCCGCGCTCGAAGCGGCAGTCGAGCGACGACGACGCGATGCGCAGGACGCCATAGACGACGCCGGGGGACGTGATCCAGCCCGAGCCGCCCATGCCGTAGCTCGTGGCGGCCGTGTCGAATGTCGGGCTGTCGGAGATCCACGCCTGCGCCACGCCGCCGCTGACCTGGAACGAAACCGGACCAGGCGGTACTGCGATCCGCACCACGATGCCCGGTGCCACGCGCGCCCACGATGTTGCGTACTGGTCGGCCGTCATGGCGGACCACTCGACGATGGTCGGCGGTGCGTACTGGTCGCGCCAGTAGCGGATGGCCCCGGCCGCATCGGATACGTCCTGCCGGTGCGCTGCGAAGTACGCCGCCGCCCGGTCGGGCTCTCCGGCGACGAGGTAGGCGTAGACCTGTAGCAGCCGGTCCGCCTTGTCGTATGGGAGCCGCGCCGGAAAGCGCTCGACGGCATCATCGGTCATGACTGCCTCCTTGCGGCGAGCTCGTCGCGCGCGATGGCGGTGGCGTTGCTGTCCGCCGTGCCGCCGAAGCTGAATCCGGTCTGATCGCGGAAGGTATTGACCAGCCCCATCACGATGGCGGTCAGCAGGACCATGAGCGACGGGTCCGGCACGCCGGAGCGCGTGACGATCATCTGCACGGCGGTCAGGATCGCCACCGCGAGCGCCGCGATGCCGAGGCCCCATTGGGTGAATGACACTTGCCGCATGCGCAGGGACCACGATTCCGGCGTCGCAAACGCACGCGCGTTGGCGCGCGAGGTCTCCGTCCGTGCCGCCGCCTGCGCTTCGAGCGCCGCGATGCGGTCGAGAAAGCCGGCGAACTCGTCGAGTCTCATGACGGTCTGCTGCTCAACGGCGGCGAGCTTGGCCCGCCCGGCGTCCGTAGGCGCTGTCACGGCCGCCGTGGCCTGTACCGGGTCCTGTAGCCCGGTGACCTGCTGTAGCACGCCCATGAGACCATCGGCGAGCACCTGCGCGCCTGCCGCGTCCGTGATCTTGCCGGCCGCTTCCTCGACCTTGGCGCGCGCGGCTGGCGCGAATACGCTGACAACCGTCTGTAGCAGTTGGCCGATGAGCCCGGCCGCGGCGAGTCCGCCCATGTGTGCCTCCTCCGATTGATTCGACGGCGCGCCGGGTGGCGGTGCCGGTAGTGGGGCGTTGCGTTCTGGCTCCGTGCGCCCGCCTTCGAGCACCCCGCCCGCGCGCAGAAATGCCGCCTCACAGAACGCGTAGGTCCGTCGCGGCTGCGGTACGCGCGCGCTCGGCAGCGACGCCCAGCGGCCGCCGCACTTATCGATAGCCGCCCGCAGTCTGCCGGCGTTGATGTCGCCGGTCGCGCCGCATACCTCGGTCAGCCACAGGGCGAACTCGTCTTGCGATGCGGGCGAGAAATCATGCGGCCCGCGCTCGCGGATGAAGTCGAGCCACGTCGTGTACGTCGCCTGGTACTTGCCGGCCGCGCTGGTCTGGACCGTCGTACCGTCCTGCTGCGTGTAGGCGAAGTACTGCCGAGGATGATCGGCGAACGACGTGAACACCTTGCCGTTGCCAGGGCGCCAGCCGAATAGCGCGCGATAGCCATCGTCGCCTACGGTGCCCTCGCACGCGCTGATGACGGCTAGCCACGCGGATTCGTTGCGCGTCATGTCCGCAGCGCCCACGTCACCACGATGACCAGCGCCCACGCCGCGAAGCACGCGAGCACGAGCGGAATGAGCGAGCCGCCATCATCGTCCTCGTCCTCCCGGTCGTAGTCGTACCTCATTGGACCGACCCGCCGATCTGGACGCGCAGAACGTCGCCCGGCTCGAAGCGGTAGGCAATCAGCAGCCGCTCGCGCGTCACCATCGCCCCACTGTCGCGCATTGCCGCGGCCGCTTGATCACGCACGAGCGTGAGGATCGTCATCGCCTCCGTGTCGATCCGGATCACGTCGCGCACCTCGTCGCCGCGATCATCGCGCACGCGGTACTGCGGATGGGTCGCGGCCGAGATGATCATCGCGTGCCCGTCCCGTCGCGCAGCAGCCCCGGCGATAGTTGCTGCCGCGTCTGATTGGCGATCGCGCGGTCGAGCTTGTCCTCGATGCGGTCCAGTCGGCGCGTGACGTTACCCTCGATCCCTTCCGCTTTCTTCGTCATCGCGTCGTCGGATTTTTCGAGGATCTCGATCTTGGTGTCGTGGCGCGTAAATCGCGTCTCGATGCTCACGCCCCATACGAGTACCGTGATCGCCAGCGGGATGCTGCCGATCAGCGTGCCGATGATCTCGCGCCAGAGAGACCGCTGCGGCTTGTCGTCGTCGTCGCCCATTACGCTCCCCTTTTCACGACGCGAACACGGCGACCGCTGCGTTCACCGCGTCCTGCACCTGCGCATCGGTTGCTTGCCTGATCGCGCTGATCGGCGCCTCATGATTCTGCGCGAGCACCGCCCACACCATCGCGTTGGCTACCGCGCGCGGATCCTCGAACGCACGTCGCGCCCACGACATGCGAGCGGCGTGGTTCGGTGTGTTGACGGGCTCCGTGCGCACGCCTTCGGCCGCTACAACGGTAGCCGCAAGCACGCGCTGCGTGAGGTAGTCATCGTCCCGACACATCAGCAATTCGAGCAACGTCGCCATTTCACTGCCCCCAGAACAAGCCGCCGCCGTGCTGCCCGGCCGACGCCGTTTCCTTGAGCACGAATCCGACGACGAACTTGATCGACGCGAAATACGTGCCGAACGAGATCGACGGCGCGGAGATCGTGCCGGTATTGGTGTTGGTGCCAATCGCCGCATGCCCGTAGCCGGATACGTCAGACGATGCGGACGGGAGCCATCCTGTGCCCGTCGTTCCCACGGCCACGTTGCGCGAGATGTTGTCCGACTGCCCGCCGATGACTGCCGTCAGTTGCCCCGCCGTAACGCCAGACAGCGAGCCGGCGAGCGCATAGGACCACGTCGAGTGCGCGCCGTTTACGTTGGACTGGTACTGCGTGATCGGACCGCTGTCCCACCCCACTGTGCTGCGGAAGCCGACTACGAACGCCGCGGACTGACCGGAGACCGCCAGCGAGTACGTCAGATCATCTGTTGTTGTGCCATCCGCGATGCGCCACGCGGCCCGAATGTATTGGCCCGTGGACCCGCTGCTGACGAATTGCGTCCATCCCGCACTGAGGCCAGTGGTGGCGCGGTAGCACCCCATCACGGCGACGAGCAGATCGCCCGCGATCACGCCCGACGTCGATCGGACGGTTATTGAGCTGCCGCTCGGGAATGACGCAAACGCGGCGCTGGAACGCGTGATCGTCACGACTACACCGCCCCGACCTTGGACAGCGACTGCGTGACGTTCGCGCCGCTGTAGTACATGCTCACGATGGTCTCACCGTTGGCCGCAGCGTTGATCGCCGGCGCCGACGTTGCCCCAAGCCAGCGCGTAGCCGTAAGGCCCGACCACGCCACCGTACGCGAGCCGGTAGCGTCCTGCACCAGCCGCAGCTGATAAAAGCCGGGATACGTCGGCGTGTTGATGGTAAGCGTGGTGTTGGCGTTGAGCGTGACCCTCTGCTGTCCGCCATTGGCCCAGTCGATGGTCTTGGCAGCCCCGCTGTTGCCGTTGTCGTACTCGGCGATGCGCCCGAGCACCTTGATCCCGGTCACATCGTTGCTCCCGGCCGCCACCGCGCCGCTCAACGTGCCACCGGCCTTGGGCAGCGCGTTGTTCGCTGTGACGCCCTGCGCTGCCGTTGCGTAGTCTGTTGATGGCGTCGTCGCCGCCGTGCCGAGGCCCAGATTCGTGCGTGCTGCCGCCGCCGTCGTCGCGCCGGTACCGCCCGAGGCCACGGGCACCGTGCCCGCAATCGCCGCGATGGCGAACCGCCATGCCGTCTTGGTGCCGCTGCCCGTCACCGCCGTGACATTGACGGTGATCGACGGGTGCGCGTACGCCGTGATCGACCCGTCCATGTAATTCGTCTGCGGCGCCGCACTGTCGGCCACGCGGATCGGCGAGCCGACCGCGAATGCGCGCTGCGTGCCCTCGACGAGCGTGAACGTCTTGCTGCCGGTGCCGATGGCGTTGCTCGTGGTCGACGTGGCCGAGAACAGCTCGCCCGAGGTCGTCGCGAGGAACGCGGAATAGCACACATTGAAGTCGGTGATGAGCTGGTTCAGCTTCGCGATGTAATCGGTATCGCCAGCGGCAAACGTGACGGTAGAGGGTAGAGGCATGGTTACACTTCCTCGAACACGAGTTGTTGATTCGCGTAGTCGAACATCGTGAGCGTCATGAGATCCAGCGCAACAAGCTTCGCCTGCATCTCGTGGTCACGCTCGTATGCGTTGCCGAGACCGGGAAAGACCGTGACGAACACATCCTCGCGCAGCCCCTTTTGCCGCTTGAGCGTGGACACCTGCAGCCGCTCCCACGCACTGATCCAGTCCCCGGACAGCACCATGCGCCGGTACTGCGCGCCGGGTTCGGTGTACAGGTTGCCGCCGTCGGTGCGCTGTTGCTTGGACCGATCCACCACGCCCGATTGCATGCCGCGTGCCGGCATGTGCACCGGCGCGAACGCATCGCCCACGAAGAGGCGCGTGGCCTGCATGTAGCCCGCCGGCGGCGCAGTGTCCGTGATCTCGATCTGCATGTAGCCGCCGTACACGGTCGGGAACCACAGCTTGCTCACCGTGTGCGGCCATCCGAGATACATGGATTTGCCAAGCGGATCGGTGCCCCATGCGAGATCGCCGAACGCGATCGGCGGCACCAGCGCAACAGACCCGGAGTCGTACACCTGCACCGCCTGGGTGTTGTCCTCCCAGATTCGCACCCGCCACCCGCTCGACGATGAGAACTCGCCGCCGTACAGCACCACCGAGTTGACCGGCTTGATCGTGGTGGGCGTGGGCGACGTGCGCGACGCGAACGAGACCGCCAGCGTCGCTGTCGTCACGCCGTCTGGCAGGCGCCATAGATTCTCCGGCTCCATCAGTCCGAGATTGGACGCGGGCAGCGTGGCGATGCTGCCGCCGGCAATGCACTCGATCCACGCCCAATCGGCGACGTTGTCATAGATGATCTTCATACGATGATCCCGAGCTTCACCGTTTTGAACCCGTACCGCTCTGCGATCTTGACCACGACACCCTTGCGCCCCGCCGCGAGCCCGTAGCGCGGATGCGTGAGCATCACGGCGTCACCGATGCGCAGGCCCATGGCCTTGAAACGGCAGGTCACGTCGAACAGGTAGCGCTGGAAGCCCCACAGGCGAATCCGCCTGTTGGCTTCGGCTTGGGCGTCCGCCGGATTGACGAAGAGCGTGGCGATCGAATCATCGGCCGAGGTATCGCTCACGGTCGGCGGCGACCCGGACGAGCCGACGCGCAACCGCCGCCCCTTCGGCATCGACTCCGGGATGGCCTGGTTCACCGCGCGCACGAAATGCATGTGCGAGTTCGCGCGCTCGTTGGTCTGTGTCTCCGTCACGCCGCTGCCGCTGCCACCGACCATGTACGTATTCGGCGACCCGTTGCGCTTGGCCGCCATGCGGATGTCGCGCACCGGAGGAATCACTGTCGGCGCACCTAGGCCGCCCTCGAGGATGTCGCCGACCCCGATGCTGGCAACGATCGCGCCGTCGAAGTCGAATCGCTTGACGAACAGCTTGCCCTCGCGCGTCACTGCCGAGAATGCCCCTACCGTTGCCGTGATCTGGTCGATGGCGTCATACGCCTGCATGCCCACACTGTTGTTCCACAGGCCGAGGTACTGCGGGCACGTGGCATTGAGCGTGACGAAGCTGTCGATGTCCAGGTCGTCGATGGTCAGATAGGACAGCGTCGTGGCGATGTACATGATCATGTCCGCCGCCGTGCGGATGGGCAATCCGCTCGTGCCCAGCGAGCCCACACCGTCCGCCGTGATGCGACCCTGCGGGATGCCGCCCACGATGAACGTGCCATCGGTCGGGCTCGCGGTGAATCCCGCGCTCACGCCACGATCTCGAACGACAGTGATGCTGCTCACCGGACCGCCGTTGACCGCGTACGTGTGCGTGGCATCGTCGATCAGGATCGCCGGCACGTTGAAGAAGTCGCCAATGGCGAGCGGCATCGGCTGGCCAATGAGCGGACCCGCCTCCAGCACGTCCACGCGCACCGGCTGATTCAGCAAATGCTGAAGGTCGCGCGTTTCGAGGATAAACGCCTTATCCTTGATTGCCACGTTGCCGATCACGCCCGCCCACGCCGAACGGAAGTCATCGCGCGGCCAGTCCTTGTCACCGATGTACAGACGCAGGCGATGCCCGATCCAGTTGCGCTCGAACAGCCACGGATCGGTATCCGTCGACGAGATCACTTCGACCGTGCCCTTGTTCGGCGACGTGCGGCCGGTCATCATGTCGCTCATGTCCTGCGCGAACTCGGGGATGCGCTGCACGATCGCCGCATAGGGCGTATTGGCCGGCGCGTCGGTCGGCTGCGTTACGAATCGATGCGTAGACATACGCTCGACACCCGTGCTCGCAGCCGGCGTGAACACCTCGATCTCCGTCACCCGCGACTCACCGTCGCCCGTGTCATGGATCAGGATGCGAATGGCTGTCGTGCGATACGGCGCGAACGTGATCTCGCGGCGAATCTGGAAATTCCACACGTCCTCGATCGTCGTCCAGGCAGTGCCGGTCCACGCCTGCACCTCGAAATGGCGCAGCACGTAGGCGGTACCCGTCTCGCCCGGCGTCGGCTCGCTTGGCGATGCGATGGTGTCCTGCGCCGAGTACACCACGACGCGATTGACCAGATACAGGTCGGCGAAATCAACACGCACCCAATCCGGCAGGGTGCTCGTGGTGTCGTCCTTCCAGTACGCGCCCGCGCTACCGGCCCGCTCGCCGTTGATGACGTTGCTCGCCGGGTAGCCCGTAGCTTCGGTCGAGCCTGTCGCTGTGGCGCCGTTGGCCGACAGCGCGACGTTGACGAGCTCGCCGATGGGATCGACGAGCGATGACCACTCGGCCTCGACGAGCATGACCCGCTCGCGCGATTGCGAGTCCAGCCACTCGGCGAATTCAGCGTCGGAGATCATGGGCCGCTGTTCTGGTTCACGTCGATCTGCACGTTGATCGGCGTGTTCGCGGCGCGGTCCATCGTGTTCGCCGCCGTGGTCATGGTCCCCGCAGCCGTCGCCGTGTTGGTCGCCGCCGCCGCTTGCGCATCCGCCGCCGCCTTGGCCGCGTCCGCTGCCTCACGCATCGCCGTTGCCGCCGCCATTAGGTCCACAGCCGCTTGCGCCTGCTTGTCGGCCGCAGCACTGACCGCCGTATCGATGCGCCCGAGGATGTCGCTCGCGTTCTCGCCCGCGTCCTCTACCGCCTGTTGCGCGAGGTCCAATTGCGTGTTGGCAGTGGTTTGCGCCGTGTTGAGGATGCCCTTGAGGTAGTCGTGCTGGGCCTTCTGCTCGGCCGGGTCCATCAGGCCGAACGCAGTCGTGAGGTCCGTATTGATGAGCTTCGTGAGCCTATCAATCTCCGCCGGGTCCGTGGCTTCGGCGAGCAACTTCTGTGCGGCAAGCGCCTCGTCGATGTAGAACTTTTTCTGCTCGTCCGACGACAGGATCGCCAAGTCCATGTTGCGGATCGAGTTGCCGAACAGCGTATCTAGGCCGCTGCGAATCTGCGTGATCTGCACCAGCGCCGCGACCTGGGCGTCGACGTATGCATTCGTCGCGTCGGTCAGAGATTTCGTGCTTGCCGTTGTACCGTCGTAGGATGCAAGCGCATCGTCGAGCGCACCGCGCAAACGGCCCACGCTGGCGAATGTCGTCTCACTCGCCGCCGCGATCTGGTCGGCCGCTTCCTTGCCGGGATTGCGCTCGATCGCCGCATGCAGTGCGTCGGCCGCGTCGCTGAATTCCTTGAACGCTGCGGCGAACGATGCGATCTTGGCGTCGAGCTCGGGGGACACGCCAAGCGCCGCGATCAGCCCGTTCGCCATTTCCTCGGGTAGCGCGGCAACCTGATCAACGAGCACCTTGAGGCCGGCCGCGTGTTCCAGCGCCGCGTTGATCTGCTCTATCGTGGCCGTACTCACGTCGATCGAGGCGAGGTAGCCCGACACCACATCCGGCAATTCGGACGATTGCAGCGCCGCGAGGATGGCGCGCGATGCCTGCGTGGCGAGCTCGGCCTGCAGCGAGGCATCGTCGCGACCTACGTTGCCGTTCGGGTTGTCGAATACCTGTTGCCCGTTGACCCAGGCGCCGGTATGCACGTTGCTCGGAGCGGTGCCGCGCGGATCGGTGCTGAACCCCTGCGCGAACGTGGCACTTCCGGTACCGCCGAGTAGGGCAAGGATCGTCTGGTACTGGTTATCGATCCCGTGCACCGCCGTCTGCAGGTCAGAGTCCCGCGTGGTCGGCGTGAACCACCGGCCGCTGTCGTCGGTGCCGCCGATGCCGGGCGTCGCACCACTCGTCGCAAAGCCGCCCTCTTTCGGCCCGCCGCGCTTGCTGCCAAGCCAGTTGTACAGCAGCATCCCGGCGGCGGCGACCGCGCCAATCGCGGGCACCAGCGTGCCAATGCCAGCGGTCCCGATGTCGAGCGCGGTCGAGAATGCGTCCACGACGCCCACGCCATGCGAAATGTCGGCGGCGAAGTTGGTGACCATCGTTCCGGCACTGCCGAACGAATCCAGGAGCGTGCTCGCGCCCCCGCTCACCATGTCCCAGACGCCGCCCAAGCCACCGCCCGAGATACCCGGCACACCGCTCGCGCTCGCCCCGCCCGCAACGAACGTCCCCACCAGCGATACCGCGATCTTCCGCGCCGCGATGTCGGCAAACGCCTGTAGCGCCCGCTGCGTGAAGTCCTTCCAGAGATTCTTGAACGCGGTTTTCCAATCCTTTTCCACCACGTCCATGATGAAGTTGTACGCGACGTTGCGCACCGATTCGAGCGCGTCCTTCCACGCCGCATAGGTGTCCTGCGCCTGCACCTTCTGCAGCTTCAACTGCGCCGTGGTGTCGATCTGCGCGGCGAGGGCTGCGCGCTCTTCCGTCGTCAAGTTCTGCTTGGCGAGCGCCTGCTTTTCGAGCTCGGCGGTATAGGCGATCTGCTCGGGCACCGACATGCCGATCATGGCAATCTCGGCGCGCAGGTTGGCGATGTTGCCTTCGCTCGCATCCTTCAATTTCTTGAAGTTGTCGATCCGCTTCTTCTCCCACTCGTCGGCCTTCTCGAACGCCTGCCGCAGCGCATCGGCTTCCTTGGTATTGGCCTTTTGTGCTTCGGCGTACTTCTTCGCCGCCGCTTCACCATCGTCGAGAGCCTTTGCCGATGCAAGCAACGCGTCTACTTGCTCGCTGATGAGCTTCTTGCCAGCGTCGATGTCCTTCTGCACCTGCAACTGCGCCTTGGCGTAGTTCGATAGCTTCGCCGTGCCGCCGTCGTAGGACGCGTTCACCGCCAAGAGCTGTGCGTCGAGGCGCGCGATTTCGTCGCGGTAGTCGGCGATCTTCACCTTCGCCTGCCCGTGCGCCTTGCCCTGGTTGCGCACCTCGTCGGTGTTTTTCTTCCCTTCGTCCGTGGCCGTCTGAATTGCGTAAACCTGATCGATGATCGCGTCGCGGTAGGCGTGCGATGGAGTAAGACTCGCGGTCAGCACTGCGCCAAACTCGGTGCCCGCCTGCTTGAGGTCCGTCCATCCTTTCTTCAGGTCCGCCATGCCGCCAACCAGACGGCCGCGCATGATTTGATCGACGCCGGACATGATCGTGCCGAATGCGCTGAACGCACTACCAGCGAGCTTGGTGAGGTCGACTATCGCGAGCGTCTGCTTGCGGTAGTCGACCCAGCGGTCGATCAGTTCGCCAACCCACACCGCGGCCCGCTCTGCCCACAAGGCAATTTCGCCCTTGCTGATGAGGTCGACCAGTTGATCGCGCAGCCCGCCGGCCTTGTTGATGCCCTCCACGAGACCCTTGGCGAGCGCCGCCAGTGACGGCGTGATCTCGTTGGCGAGCGACTGCCAGAGGCCATCCGTCGTCTTCGTGAGCCGCACCAGCGCCTTGCCGAGTTCGTCCGCAAGCTGCGCCTGCCGGCCTGTCACCGTGGCGTTGTACTCGCTCGACTTGCCGAGTTCGTTCAGCACCGAGATCAGGTCCGCACCACTGCGACCGAAGATCTGCTGCGCGAGCGCCGTCTTGGTCGCACCGTCCTTCATTCCAGCGAAGCGCTGCGCAACCTCCAGCAGCACCGCATCCTGACTGCGCAGCGTGCCGTCCGTGTTCTTCACGCTGATGCCAAGATCGCCGAACGCATCGACGTTCTTGTACATTGACTTGGCGAGGTTGCTGCCGGCCGAAACCACCTTGTCGAAACTCGTGCCGGTGATCTCGGCCACGTCTTTGAGCGCCGACAGCGCCTCGACCGACAGGCCGGATTGCTCCGCGAAGTTCGACAACTGCGCGTTGCTCTCGATTGTCGAGCGCACCATGTTGCCGATGAAGCCCGCCGCCGCGAGCGCCGCAGCACCGACCGCGAGCAAGCCCGTGCCCAGCAGCGCACCGGCCGCATACGAGCCGTTCATGGCGCCGGTGAGTTCCTGCGTTGCCGGCGCCGTCTGCTTCATCGCATCGGCGAGACCCTTTGTCGGCGTGGACGCATCCTTGAGCGCCTGGGTGAGCTTCTCCGTCTCGGCGCGCGCCTCCTGCACCGGCGGCACGTACCCGGAATTGCTCGCCGTCAGCCGCAGGCCGACATTGATCTCAGTGCTCATTCGTCGCGCTTGCGATTGAGCACCGGCAGCGCCGCGCGCTCCATCAGCCGAATGTCGCCGAAGATCGCCGCGCGTTCAGCAACCGGAATCCCGAGCATGTCGAGCACCGGCGGAATCGAAACGTAGTCGATGCCGAGCCACACCGCGCGGCCGAGCCCGCCCGCGAGCACGCGCCACTGCGTCACGAGGATCAAGAAAATGCCGAGCGATTGCATGTTGTCCTCGTACACGTCGAATGCACCCTGCTCTCGCTCCTGGGCTGCGGCTTCCTCAATTTCCTCGGCCGAAACGCCCATCGCCTCCAACTGCTCGGCCAAATGGTCGGGGTCTGACTGCGGGCCGCTGGCCCAATGAACCGCGGCCCCCTCTAGTTTTTTGCCTTGGCCTTCGGCATCGACTCATAGAACGCGGCGAGGATCGCCGGCCCCAGGCCGAACTCGTTCACGGCCTGATGCACGGCCTCGCGGCTGAACGTCACCTCTCCGCTTTCCGCATCGGTCACGTTGCGCCAGTTGGTGGCGACCTCCATAATCCGCTCGACGGCGGTCTCCACGACATCCGTCGATGCGCTCACGTCGGCGGCCGTTCGATCGGCAAAGGAACGCAATTCCGATTGCGACAGGCGCTTGAACTCCATATCGAACATCACGGTCTGGCGGCTGCCGTTCTCGGCCTGCACTTCACTGCGGACGGTGGCCCAAAACTTCGGGGATTGCGTCATGCGAAACATGCGGTTTCCTCCCAGCGGATAAGCGGCGCGGACGCCCGCGCCGTCGCGGCTACAGAGCCGTGATGACGATCTCGTCGTTGCCCGAGCTCGGGTTCAGCGTAGTGCTGAACTGGTAGGCGAGCGAGCCCGAGAATTCGGTCTCGGACATGTCGGCGAGCTGCATTTTCGGCGCGTCGATCTTCACCTTGTTGCCGGCGACAGTGCCGTGCGTGAGGGTGAAGACGTGCGATGACGCGGCCTCGATCAGCGTGAAGTAATTCTTCGTTGCCACCGTCACAGCTTCCACCGTGAGCGAGCCCTTCGGCTTGCGATCGGTCGGCTCGAGCGTCTCGTAGTTCATCCACACCGCGTGCGAAATCTCGGTCGCCATGTCGATCGAGACGGCGGCGAGTTTCGAGGCATAGCTGTCGAAGGTCGCGGTACCGGTCCAGGTCGGAATCGATGCCTTCGGCAACTGGAAGCCGGTGAAGACGGGGGAGCCCGGAATCGCAACATCGGTCACCGCGGTGTACTTGCCCACGAACTTGAATTTCAAGTGCGGGATCTGCTTGGCCGCCATGTCGATCGACAGTGAGCCGTGCGCGCCGAGCAGCTTGTACAGCACGCCGTCGCGGTAGCAGTAGATCGTGGCGTACTTGAACGCCGACGACACCGGGTTGTAGGCGGCGCTCACACTCGGCGTGATCACTTCGGCGAAACCGCATGCCTGCATCAGCGGCCCCCACTTCGGCGCCGTGCCGGCGGCGCCGCTGCCCGCCATCTCGACATCGAACTCGATCACCGCCTCCTGCATGACCGGGATCTGCTCGCTGTTGCCGAAGTACGGTCGCAGCAGGGCGCGATCCTGCGATTCAACGCGCAGCGGCGTGACCTTGAGATTCTTGGCGAGGATCGCATCCGTGGCCGCGGTCGGCGTGGCGTCGGTAAACTGGGTCGTCTCGATCTTGGCGAGGACGAGGAACTTCTTGGGCGAGGCCATGGGGGACTCCTTGGGTTACTGGTCGTCGGTCGGCGAGGCGGCCGGGGGTTCGTTGCGGATGAGCGAGCCGTCTGGCAAGCGCAGGTACGAGCCACCGGCCTGCGGCAGCGCGAAAGTCTGCGGCTCGATCTCGTCGTGCGTGGTCGTGCTCTCGTCGTCGGTCATTGCACGCTCCTGATCGTGTAGGCGGTGGTGTAGGTCTCCTGCCACCAGAGGACGCCGGCAGCAAAGGCCATGAGACGCCCGCCGCGGTAGGTGCAGCCCTCGTCGGCGCCGTCCGGGGTCCAGTTGAGAAGTGCGTCACGAACGGCGGCGCGGATCGGGGTGATCTCGTCCAGCGCCGCCGCACCCTGACCGTCGGCGAGGTTGCGCAGTGCGAGCAACACCACGAAGTCGCCGCCCACGCGCTGCTGCACGAGCTGCGCCATGAACGGGTTTTCGCCGGCCGTGTCCACCGCCGGCAGAACGAACGCCGCCGGCAGCGTGGTCAGACCCTGCGCGGCATGCTCGAACTGCGCGGCGCCGCCCACGAGCATGAAGGCGGGCACCTGCCCGACCAGGCGCGCGGCAATGGAGGCGATCATGGCGCGATCACCTCCTGCAGGACGTTGAGGATGCCGGCCTTGTCCTCTTCGCTCACGCCGAGGAACGGTCGCGCCGGGATCGTCACGCTCTTCTTGCTCACCCAGCGATCGCCGATCTTGAAGCGCAGCGTCTTCGCATTCTTCGCCGCGATGGTGGCGCCGAACTGGTGGACGGTCGCCCACGGCGGGGGCACCCCGACCAGCACGCTGTTGCCCTCCACCCTGTGGTTCACGGCGTTCATGAGGTGCACACCGGTATCACGTAGAGGCTTGCCGCCGCGAAGCACCGCCGCCCACGGCGAGCCGTCCGGGCCAGTGCTGTCGTTGAAGCGCAGTTGCGTGCTCGTCTTGAGCAGCGAGCCGATCGGGTCGAGGAACGTCTCCGGCTTCTCGCCGACGGCCAGCATCCGCGCCATGCCGGCATTGACCTCGCTGTCGTCGTACTCGATCGTGACCTTCACAGTAGCGCCAGCACGTCGTCGGTGAAGGTTTGTGCGGAGCTCGACACGGACACGCTGCCGCCGGAGCTCGCCGGTGCGGTACCGGCAGCGTCGGGCAGCGCCGCGGTACCGCGGGCCACGTCGCGCAACTGCGCCATCGCGGCATCATGGTTCAGGCTCACCGGCGAATCGGGACCGGCACGGTCCTTCCACAGGAACTTGCGGGCGATGTCGCACGCCCACTTGCGCACGATCGTGGGGACCGTCGCCAGCGGAGTGATGTACCGGGCGCTGATGTACGAGTCGATGAGGCTCGTGGCCTCGTCGCACGCCTTTGTGATCTCGGCCGAATCGGGCGAGGTCGCGGCGGTCTCGTCGGTGAGTTGCGCAAGCTCTCGGACCCCGAATCGCTCGACGAGGTCGGCCTGCGAGCAGTAGGGGGTTGCCATGTGCTTGCCGCTCTACGCTTGATCGCCCTCGCCGACGGCGGCCTTGCCGCCCTTCGCGGGTTCCACGACGGCGCCGCAGTCGAGCAGGGGCTTCGCCGCCTCGTCGGGCAGAACGATGTCCTGCCCGATCTCGTAGCGCGCACCGTCGTGCAGGACGACGGTCATGGCGATGTAGGTCTTCGACTTCATGGAGTGGTGATCAGGCGACGGCGTTCTCGAAGAAATACCCGAGATCGTTGGCCGTGATGACCTCCTTGACTGATTCGCCAGCGCGGACCCGCAGGCCGCCGCGCATGCCGATGTCCTTGTCCTCGAACGAGCCGGCGATGCGACCGCCGAACTGCGCCGTGAACCCGAACGTCGTGCCGCGCGCCGCCGTCGCGAGCGAGTCGCGGTAGAGGAAGGCAGCGTGCTTGCCCCACACGCGGGCGAGCGTGGCGTTTTGGCCCTTCTTCGTGGTGTTGATGAAAGACTTGCCCACCAGGAGCTGCTCGAGCTCGAGGACGGCGGCGACCTGCTCGCGCGTCGGCACGCCGCTCGACACGGCGCCGAAGATCGAGGCGATGACCTTGGGATGTTGGCGCAACTTGGTCCATACCGATTGGCCCACCACCATCAGGTTGGGGCGCATCACGCAGCCGTCGAGCGCGGTGAGAATGGCGTCGATCGGATTGCTGTTCACGTAGTCAGACCACTGGGTGGTGCCTGACAGCGTCGCCCGGTTGGTCGATGCCGCGTAGGAGGCATTGGCGAACACGAGGCCCGCCGCGCGCTGCTCGCGGTCGAGCTCGATGAGGTTCGTGATGTACTGCGTGGCCTTCGTGATCGGGTCACCGTTCGGCACGCCGCCTGCGTTCTCGATGTCCTCGTTCGGCACGCTGTCGTCGAGTGCATAATCAATGCACGAGGCGGTGAGCTCGGTGGCCGTGAACTCGACTTGCGTCGGCGGCGAGCGGCGCCCGACCTTCGTGTCGGGAATCGTGAAGCCGTCGGCGAGCGTGTGCTTGAAATACTTGAAGTCCTGCTTGCCCACCGGCACGCGCGGCAGCACTTGATCCGCGATCATGTCGGTGTTCCGGTACTGGATCGCGATCGCGGTCAGATCCGGCTGGATGGGAAACGGGGCTTGCGTGGGCATGATCGATTCCTGTCGTGTGGGTCAGGTGGGCGCGAGGCGACTAGCCCTGCATCACGCCCGGAGAGAGGAGCACGGCGACGAGGTCACCGGACGCGCCGGTTTCGAGGGCGACACCAACGATGCCGTTGTTCGCGGCGGCCGCCGGCGCGGCAGCGATCGCCAGGCCGTTGGCATCCGACGCCACGCGGGCGCCTCGCGCGATGCCGGCAGCGCCGACCTTGATCTCCATCACGCCGCCGATGACAACGTCGACGCGATCGCCGCTGGATGCGGTCGATCCGGCCGGGACGGCCGCCACGCCGACCGGTTGGTCCGCCGCCGCCGTCGCCTGGATCACCGTCTGGTCGGCGGTGCCGATCTTGACGATGGTGTTGGGGTTGATCGTGCCGCCCGCGAGGAACGGGTAGTACACGGGGTTGCGGATGCCGGACATGGTGATGGGTCCCTTGGGTGAGTGATCGAGTCGCGAGCGTTACGCGGCGGTCTGCTTGCGGCGCAAGTGGGCGATGGCGGTCGTGAAATCGACCGTGAAGCCGAGTGCAGCCTGGTCGGCGATGAACTTCTTCGCCGCGGCCTGGAAGTCCTCGACGGTCTTGAGCTCGCCGTCACCAGCGCCGCCCTCACCACCCTTCGCCTGCTCGGCGGACAGGTTCGCGGGCAGCTTCGGCTTGCCCGACGCGCGCAGGTCCTTGGCCACGGCGGTGAAGGCCTCCTCCGACATGCCGAGGTACGGTGCGGCGAGCTCGTCCTTGAACTCGCGGCCGGTGTCGGTGAAGAGCGCCTTGACGGCGGCGAGGCGCGCGGCCTTCTCCTGGGCCTCGAACCTGCCATTGAGGTCGGTGATGGTCGTGCCCTGCTCGCTGATCTTGGCATTGAGCTCGGCGACGATGCGGTCGTGCTCGGCCTTGTCGATGGTCGACATGGATGCTTGCTCCTTCGGAGGATGGGCGACGCGCTCGCCGCCGATGATGGAAAAGACGTGCGCCTCGGTCGTGTGGTCGGCGCCGAGCGAGACGAACGACACCTCGCGAATGCGGTTGTCACGGAACACCGTCAGAGGGCCGTCGAACGTCTGTCCGTTGAGGTCGACCTTGGCGCCGGCGCGTACTTCTTCGATGCGGCCGGGGAAGATGCCGACGGACAGTTGCCACGGCATGCCCTTGTCGGCTTTCGTGGCGATGCTCTTCGCCTGCTCGTCCACGTCGGAGAAAAGCTCGCCAGCAATGGCGATGTTCGCCGCGAGCGTCGCCGACCGAATCAGACCGATGGGCTCGGGCTGATGCTGGTAGAGCGCAGGCGCCGGGGTGGCGAGCTTCGTGGTCGCGAGGTCGAAGGCGACCCGCTCGAAATAGGGATGGTCGGTGACGATGCCGCCGCCGTAGGCCGTGCCGGAGAACTGGCGCGCGGCGCCTTGCGGATCAGCCGCGGCGAACTGCGCGGTGGCGCGAAACGCGACCGGGACGAGCGGATTTGGGGTGCCCATGCCGCCGCAGTCTAGGGACTACGGCGAGCGCGGTTAATGGTGCAACTGGTCCGCTATTCCGGGTCGAGCTCGCGTTCGACGCGCGCGAGCGCCTGCGCACCTTCGCCGCTACACCAGATCGCCTTGCCGCCCGTTTCGCACACCGCCTTGCGCGTCTGGATGGCGTCGCGCAACCCTCCTGTCACGCCGTCGGCGTTACCGAAGCCCGGATCGGGTTGGACCGTAGGCTTCGCCTGCTTGCCATACCCGCGCGCGATCGCCTGCTTCTCGGTCAAGGCAATTTGCGTGCAGCGGCAATTTGAGATCACGTAATGGCGCTGTCCTGTGTCGCCGTACGCTAGAATGTTGCCGCTCGCTGTCTCTAAGTCGTAGACATGCCCGGACCAATAGCTCAAGCGCACGTCGACCACATCCTCGAACTGTACCGAGGAGGCATGAGCCTGCAGCGCATCGCGGAGCGCGTTGGGGTTAATCTCAAGACCGCCGATAAATACGTCCGCGAATCGAGTGTTCCCAAGCGTACCAAAGCGCAGACCGCCGCCCTCATCTCGGCTCGGACCATAGGGCGCCCGCCAACGCGGTTCGGGAAGCCGGTCCCTGACGTGGTCTGCGATCTCTACCGCGAGGGCGCGACCTTGCGCGACCTTGAAGCGCGATTCAGCATAGACCGCAAGCGCCTGTCGGAGTACATGCAGGCCCGAGGCGTGCCTATCAGTAAAGGGCGCACTACCCCCGCACGCCTGCAAGCCGCCCGCAAAGGCAGCGAAGCCGCGAAGCGCTCGCCTCGCAATGACGAGCAAAGCGCACGCACGCGAAATCTGTCGGGCAGCGTAACCGGCCAGGGCGAAAAGGAACTGATCGATGCCCTTCGGGCGCGCGGCCTGAACCCGCTGCATCAATTCCCTATCGGCAGCTACAACCTCGACATCGCCATCGAGGAACTCCGCGTCGCCGTGGAGGTGCAACGCGGCTCGTGGCATGGTTCCACGAGCGCGAAGCGCGAGCGCATTGAATACCTCCTCGATCGTGGGTGGCGGGTCGTCTTCGTGCAGGTCAGCCGGCACGGCGCCGTCTCTGACTGGCCGCTCATAAGCGACAAGTTGATCGCCACGCTGGATGTCTTGCGCCGCGATCCAGCCGCGGCTGGTCAGTATGGGGTGCTGCGCCGTAACGGAAAGCCGTGCACCCGTCTGCCCGACTATTTCGACCACTGGCCCCGCATAGCTGGCCTTTAGTCCGACGAACACACGGCCGCTCACTCGCTGCCACGGCAGCAATGAGTTGTACCCCGCAGGGGGATGCCATACCCGCCAGATCGGATCGTCCACCGCCGCGATGTATCCATCCATCGCGAGATGCGAAGGACGCACGCGGCTGTCGTCGATCGCGGACCACATGAGATACGGCTGCGTCTTCTTGTTCCGCTCGAAGCTACGCCACGAGCCCGTGCCATAGGCCGTCTGCACGTTGGTGCGCAGGACCGTTTCCATGCGCCCTTTCGATAAGCCCCAGTTCTGCAGGAGCGCCCACGCGACCCACTCGGCAAGCGTCTGCTCGCCGGTCAGGACCGCCTCGAACGAATCGACAACGGCCTGGATCTGATCGAGACCGGCGAGTCCAGATACCGTCGTCGCGGCGCGCCGCATCTCGCCCTGGATGCGCGCGTAGTAGTCCTCCGGGAGCTCGACACCGCGCGCGCGAGCGGCAGCAATCGCCTCCTCGAACGATTGACCGAAGCCGAACGATGCCGACGCCTTGCCAGCCGGCGCGTCGAACCGCATCACGGGAACGAAATGAGCGGCAGGCGCACCGGTAGCACGGCCGGGAGCTTCAGCGTGCGGCCGTCCGAGAGTACCGCCGTGGCCTCGACGATGTAGTCGACGCCGTGCACGCCGCCCTGTACGAGCTGCAGGACCACGCCGGCGCTCTCCTGCGCGGTGCCGCTGATCATGCTAGACGCCGCTGCGTCGGTGCCGGTGAGGACCGACGCAGCGCATGCTTTGGTGTTGATCGTGGCGCCGCCGAGCTCGGCCGTGAAGTCGAAGGCGAGCGTGACGGTTTCGCCCGGCCGCTTGCTGCTGTACACGGTGATCATGGAGATTGAGTCCTGAACGTGCGCGCGGTACGCGCAGTGCGCCCGCTAGAGCGATATCGCGCGATGAAACGCGGATCGACGAAGAGCGCCGCATCCTCGCCGTAGTGGCCCGTTGCCCCCAGCGTCACATTGCCTAGCGTCGCCAGCATCTGCCCACGGATCGCCACCGACCCGCTCGCCACCGTCGTGACACTGCCGAGGACGATATTCGCGCTCCCGGACAGCGCCAGCGTGCCGGCTCCGGCCGAGGTGACGTTGCCGAGCGCGATGGCTGCCGACCCGGCGAGGGTGAGGCTCGCCGCGCTCGCAAGCGTCACATTGCCGAGCGCGATGGAGGCCGTCCCCGTGACCGTAGAGCCGAGCACGCCCGTACTGGCTAGGGTGATAGCACCCAGCGTCACTGCGGCCGCGCCAGACACCAGCACGGAGCCTGTGGCGGCCAGCGTGACGGCATCCAGCGTGCCGCCGAGCTGCGCGTTGATCCCGAGGCTCGCCGCGCTCGCCGTGGTCACGTCGCCAAGCGTGATCGCGGCCGCGCCAGTGTTGGTCGAGCCGCCAGTAGCCGTGAGCGTGATGTTGCCGAGCGTGACCGCCAGTGCGCCGCGATCGGTCAGCGAGCCGGCCGAGGCCAGCGAGACAGCGCCGAGGGTGATACCGGCCGTGCCGGCGAGCGCGAGGGTGCCGGTGCTGGTGCTGGTGACGTTGCCGAGCGTGACCGCAGCAGCGCCCGACAGCGCGAGCTTGCCGGCGGCCGACAGGGTGACGCTGCCAAGGGTGATTCCCGCGGCAGCATTGATGCCGAGCGTGCCGGCCGCAGCCGACGTTACGTCGCCGAGGGCGATCGCAGCAACGCCGGTGACACCGCTTGCTGCGACGGGGGCGTACGCAGCAAGGTAGCGTATGGTCGACATGAGCTACTACAGCGTGTAGATATTCCAGCCGAACGCCCGCCCCGTGCCCGCCGTCTGCTTTAACGTGAACGCAACGGAATCCACAGATGGCACGGGTATGCTTTTCTTCACCGGATCGGCCTGCACGTTCGAGAAAGATGCGCAGAAATCCTGCGCCGCCGAGCCGCCCGACAGCACCTTCGTTTTCGCGCGTAGCTCGACCGTATCGCCATTGGCGAGATTGGACATGTCCACCACCAGCACGTAGACGCCCGCCGCCGTGATCGTGTCAAGCGTGTGTTCCGTGCTGATCGTGGCCGTTTGCGTCCCGTTACTACTCGATGAGATTGTCATGGCGCGTCAAGTGAAGAAGTACAGGGCCACACCAAAGACGTTGGTGCTACCGCCCACCGTATTCATGCGGATGGCGATGCGCTCGCCAGCGGGGATGTTGCACAGCGCGAGCGGAACACCGCGCGGGCTAAGACGATGCGAATAACTTTCGTTGCCGCGACTCAATACAGCGATGCCGGACATTACCGCTACTTCGCTGCCCGATGCGCCGACACCGATATCTACCGTCGCCTCATAGGCGTTCACCGTCGCCGGATTGCCCATCAACACCATGAACGCATTGGCCTGCACACAGGATGCCGTCACCTGCTGCCAACTGCCCGCGCTGTAAAAACGGATCGCCGAGCTGATCGACGTGTCGATGTTGTATTCCGTCATCGCCCCGAACGAGCGATCCCCGCTCATGGCAGCGGGCACCAGGATGACGTTTGCCGATAGTGTCCGCGATGCAGATGTGCATTGCCCGCGCAGGGCCACGCGCGTCCCCTGCGGGATAGCGATGGGAACGTAATGGATCGAATCCCACAGGTCGCCGCCCGAATGCTCGACACTGAAAAATAGTTTCGGCGCGATGATGACTTCGGCACCCGATCCGCCTACGCCTACATCCGCCAGCATTTGCGCTGTCGAGCTTCCCGGCCGCAGCGAGATGTAGAAGCCGCACGCATCAAACGCCGTAGACGCAACAAGCTGCGTCCAACTGCCCATTGTGTTTGCGGACCCGGCGGCGTTGAAATTGAGTTTCCGCGAGGCATCGAAGCGATTCCCGCCCGCGAAGATGCCAAAGTCACTCACGCCAGAATCTCCACCGCGCGCCCGGCCGCCAACACGCCCGCCGATTCCATCGACTGCACCGCGTTGACAACATACGGATCGCCAAGGTCCACCGCGCCCGCAGCGTCGAGATAGGAGCGGAATGAGCCAAGGCTATATTTCTTGTTCATGTCGCCGTCAGCAGAGAACTTCCACCACACCTCGCGCTCTCCCGGCGTGAAGCGGTCGAGGAATTCCTTGAGCGACAATGCGCCCTTTGCGACCGGAGCGGTATCGAAGCTGCGCCTTTTCGGGCTCCACACAAGCCCGGACGGCCCGGCCTGCGGGCGATCTGCCGCCACCTCCACCGCCACGAGCCCCTTTGGTAGCTCCTTGGCGAGCACGGTGCCCTCACTGACCAGCACACCATCGCTATCCCGATAGACCGCATACCACGTCATGCGAACCTCGCAACACGGAAGTTGCGTACCTGGAACGAGCACCGCGCGCTCGGCTGCGCGGTGCCGCCATGGTACGAATTCAGCCACCAGCTACCGATAGCGAGCTTGCTACGCACGTTGTACGGTGGCAGCGAGATAAGCGGCGTATCCGTCGTGCGCAGGTAAAAATCCCGCCGCCGCAACGCAAGTTCGCCATCGATGTAACCATCGAACTCGGCATCCCTCGCGTACGTCCGCTGGTCGGAGATCGTCGGCGCGCGCAGCGAGTTGACGCGGCATCGCTGCGCAATGCGATACCACCGCCCCGCCACGAGCTGCTTGTTCGTCAGGTTCCACGACCACGCATCGCCGTAGTAGTCGCTCTGCTCGGGCCAGTACGCATACTGCATCGGCAGAAAGCGCCCGTGTAGCGGATGCGGCGCCGCTGGCGACTTCCACAAATCCCACCGCAGCGACCAGCCGTCATTGCCGTGCGCCTTCGAGCCGCCGTTACCGGCGAGCAGCGTGCCGAGCCGCCCCGGCGTGTACGTCTTGGCCCACTGCGACATGTAGGCGTCATCGCTCTTCGTCGATGACGTGGGTCCGGCGAACGCCTTGATGCCGTCTGTAAGCCCCGTGAGCAGGTCCGGCAGGAACCGGATATCGAACTCGACGGCCGCTTCCTCTGCCTCATCAAAATCCGGGAAGCACACCCGCGCATTCAGCGCCGGATTGCGACCCGGCGCGAAGGTTACTTGAAACGCCTTCCCGACATCAGTATCAACAATCGCGCGCTGGCTGTATGCGTCCGGGATGTTCGGCGCGGGGCCGCCGAACAACAGAGCCTCAAGGTAGTACGGCAGCGTCCCCTTCTGGAAGTACTCCGATTCCAAAAACACGCGCGCATCGCCCGCGAGGGTGAACGGTGGCGCCACGGGCGGCGCCTCGCGGTGTACGGCAAACTGATAGACCTCGATGCGCCCGCCGGTGTTGATCGCACCGGCAACCACGAGAACAATCTCGGCCTTCGTGATCGGTCGCGCCGGCTGCGGGAAGCGCAGGTAGATTTTGCTCGCCTGCGATAGCGCCATGATCGACTTCTGGCCCAGCTCTCCCGTCGTGCTGGTGTTGGTCTCGCAGTCATACATGACCGGGATAAGTTCGCTCGTCCCGTCGCGGTACGTGACCGCCAAGCGCGGGGCGCCGAGTCCTGACTCGCGCGCGTAGAACTGCATTTGCGGCCCCATGCCGGACGTGGCAATGACTCGCACGCAAATCTGTGGCTCGCCGCCGCGCTGCACGAGCGCCGTGCAGTCAATGCGGATTGCATCCTTCGTGCCCGTGGGCACGACCAAGGATCCGAATGGCACGCTACCCTGCTTGGTGTCGTCCTTGTCGAACCAGTCGCCGCCCTTGTTTGCCCAGCGGATGCGGCCCCGAAATACGTACTCCGAGGTCATGCCCGCGCTGTCCTGCGGATCATAGATAGCTACTGGGTCCCATGCGCCATCATCCGGCGGCTCGACCACGACCGGCGCCACCGTGATCGACAGCGAGGCCGTGGCCGGCGTGCTGCCCGCCGCGCCCGTCGC
>OFQV01000095.1_pt1 | contig 27317 bp, 42 predicted proteins | sample 1542971 | NCBI WGS metagenome assembly OFQV01 (sample SAMN07774229, study PRJEB24372) | wastewater metagenome | isolation source: WWTP Cannobio (Effluent) | place: Italy: Cannobio | collected 2016-01
TTCTGATCGCCGGACTCGGGTGGCGGGCCATCTTTTTGATCAACTTGCCACTGGGTATCCTGGCTCTTTTCCTTGTCCATCGCTACCTGCCGAATGATCGAAAGCGACTGAAAGCAGAGCGCCCCGGCTTCGACCATTTGGGCACGCTGCTGCTGGCACTGACACTCGTGCCGCGCAGATTGGGGGCGGCCTGGGCCAAGAAGGAGGCAGCGGCCTGTTGGCCGGCGGCCGGGCCGGCGCCTTCGAAAGCGTTTTCAACCTCGCGCGCTAGATCAGTTATCCACGCCTGCCAGTCTGGCGAAAGCTGCGAAAAAGCGATAGCTGGCCCGCTGTGGGCAACATCGGGCTTCGTGGTTTTTGCCTTGCTGGCGGCGTTGCCGTCGTCATCCTCCGGAGCAATGCCGCATGCCGCCATCAGGCTATATCGGCGGGCATAGGTCAGCGCCGAGCCGTAGCCCTGAGCATCTTGCTTCGATGCGGGCACAGACAGGATGCCGGCCGAAAGCGTTTCGCCGGACTCGTGGACAAAAACAGTCTCGACTGCGACTCCGCCATCGCTCTTATGCTGTTTCTGGATCAGCGCGATGCCGTTACTGTTGAGCCCATCAATCACGGCCTCAACGCAAGCGGCCAGGTCGGCGTAGCGGGACTTGAAATGCGGGTTGCTGCTGGTCTTGAGCGCTGGCCCGAATGCTCGTTGCGCCTTGACCAGCGCCGCGGAAATCTTGTCCATTAAAACGGCACTCCTTGAACTGCAATGCGCCACGCGGCGCGGATTGCGTACAGCCGGCCATGCCAGCGATACAGCGAATAGACGGTAACAAACTCGCGCAACATGGCGCCCCCAAATAGGTGCCGCCTGCCGCCCTGTGTCCCCACGCTGCGCGGGCCGCGCGATGGCAGGCGGCGGTGATCATTTGTTGACTGGCGCCGATTTGCGGGGCGAGCCAATCGCAAAGTTCACGCCGTGCATTGAGAAGGAGTCAATGCCGCGCAAGTGCTTTGCAATGTCTATGTCAACGCCTTCTTTGATGCGCCTCTGATGCGCTCGAACCCAATGAAGAATTGGGCGAAGCCTGCCGGCCTGCGTCATTGGGACTGACCGCGCATAGAAAAGGCTCTTGACGTACTCTTGGTCTATCGAGAAATGAGCTTTTGCCGGGAACCCGTCCCAAAAGTCTTCTGTCGCAGTCACGTCCCAAAAATAGCGTCTGTCGTTGTGCAAACCGATAACGTAGGCCAGCACGTTTGCGCCATACACGTTTGCTTTGCCGTCAACCGTTGAGCCGACGCACGTCCCATCAGGCATGACGGCTGCAAAGTATGGGTCGACAACGCTCTCTATTTCGTTGCTTTTCTCAATCGTCATCTGGCGCGATAGCGATTCGTAGCCAGTGACAAGGCCAACACGATATACCTTCTTCGCTCCACACAAAGCGCTGAACTTTCGCCCAATGAAGTCTGGGGCTTTGAAGATATAGGCGCACTGCGCGAACTGCCCTTTCTTGTGTCTTGTCAACCCGATCGCCGCGCAATCTGGCAATTCATCGTTGGCAAGGTCAACGGTTGCGCCAAATGTGATGCGGTCTTTCCACGGGAAACGGACTCCGTAAGACACCAGTGCGGCGTAATCGGAGATGTCTTCCTTTTGACCTGGGAAGTAGCGGCCTCCGTTGTTCATCACTAGCAACATGGCATTGATTGCTAGGTCGGCAATCGCTTCGTCGTCAAGCGGGAATTGATCGCCAGAGAAGAACAATGGTTCGGAAATGATCTGCGTTTTCGCAGTCAAGAAATGCATCAGGTTCACGTCGAGTCACCTACGCCAGCGCCACGAACAGCGCGAACCCCACCACGCCGGCCAGCACCAGCACAGGGACAACGACTGCACCGGCGCCGTCGATGGGGTCCGGCTCAATGGCGCTCGGCTCGTAGTCAAACGGCCATGGCGGGATGCTGCTGGCGGCCTCGGTGTCAGCCATGGCGTCTGTCTGCACGCGGTCTGCGGCCTTAAACGGGATGATGGTCACGCCTGGCCTCCATAGATCACAGTCAGAGTCAGCGTCACGCCGATGACGATGGCGAGGATGTAGCCTGCGATGCGGTCGCGCCTGGGCACGAACTGCACCGTGCTGTAACCCGTCTCAAACGACGAGTCGGCCAGCGTGCGAGGGGTGCGGATGTTCTTCATGCGACCTCCGCATCGAAATGCGCCCGCAGGCTGCGCACCAGCGATTCGCGCATGTTGTCGCTCAGGTCGTCAGCATCGAGCACCAGGCCTGCATGCTCGATGCCGTCGACCTCAATCCCCAGCTCGCCGGCCGAGTAGTAGACGGTGATCAGCGTGCCGGCGTATCCTACGATGGCGCTGCCTTCTTCCCAGTCCGGCGTATCGGTGCGCGCATCCATGCGCATCGCTGCTGCGCTGCCGAGGGCGATCATGCGGCCTCCCTCGAGGCGGTCTGTGCAGCGCACGCGGCGGCCAACAGTTCGGCGGCGATTGCCGCAGCCTGCTCAGGCGTCAGATAGTGGTGCGCGCTGCTGGATTGGTCGACAAACGCAAGCCGAACACCCGTAGACGGGTTGGTGGCGACCTGAACCTTAGCGCCATCAGACAGATCGGCCCATCGGTCGAATGTTTCGCGGTACTTCTGACCGTCAAGGATCGTGAACTTCATTTTCGTCTCCAACCGCTGTGTTTGCGGCATGGGATGAATGATGCGCCGATGCGCCGTGAATGTGGTTTGATTGTGTCTATCTATAGCTCTGTTGCGATAGAAAATGCGATGAGCACGAGGTCCGGCATTGGCCTACGATGAGAGCATGCAGCAGATCACACACAACCGCATCACGATTGCCTTCGATGGCGATCAAGCGGTTATCACTTTTGCTGGCGCGTCAGGTCCGATTACAGTCAGGATTCCAGCGGCCCAGCTCGAACGCTGGTGCATGCGCATGCTGCGCCAGGAGGCGCTTGCATGATCAGAGGCTCCTCCGATGGCCGCCTCGTTGACTCCGGGGCCATCGCCTCGCCCGCCGGCGCCAATGGGGTCGGCGGGCTTTTTTCTTGTCGCGGGGCGCTCGAAAACGCCGATCGCATCCTGCCGTGCTGCCGCATCTGCGTGCAGTTGGACAAGCGCAAGGGTCGCGCGATCACCTGGGCTTTGACGCTCAATGAATGGCGTCAATGGGCATGTGATCGGCAGTCGGTAATCAAGCGAGGAATCAATGAGCGGAAACAAGACAGTCGTTGACCGGCTGCGAAAGCTGGCCGCACGCGAGGCTCGCTTGATCAGCAAGGCGGATTCGCTGCTGATCCAGCTGGCCGCCGATCTGATCGAAAAGCAGGCAGAGGCGCTATCAGCGGCCAGCAGCGACAAGGACAAGGCCATCCGCGACGCCTGCAACAGCGGCGCGCTTGTGTCCGTTGCGCGTGGCCAATTGGCGGCGTTGATTGATCTACTGGAGCGGCACGCATGAGCAGCGATAACGCACGGCTACGGCCGACTCCGGGTTTCAAGCCATCGGGCGTCGGCCTCTACATGACGTTTCGGTGCGCAGCCTGTGCCAACGTGCGCGGCTGCGTGGGGCGCAAGCTCAAGCGGGTCATGGGACTGAGGCAGTTCGTTTGCCAGAAGTGTGCTGACACCATGAAATGAGCCGCGCCGACACACTTTGGCAGCACCTGCTGACAGAACGCGGCGACCACATCAGCGGCATAGCCCGAAAGCTCGGATGGGGTCGCAAGACGGTCCGCCGGCACCTGCGCACGCTGCTTGAGCAGAACCGCGTTGTGCGCCTGGCCAGCGGACGTGATTGCTCGTGGACTCGGCCGCCTATCTATGTGGCGATGGCCTGGACCTGCAACGAATCGGAGGCGGAAAAGTGAAAGCATGCCCAACACAAGGACGGCGCCTGATCATGCTGCTGAAGCGTCGCGGCATGACATACATGCAGATGCTGTCCACCGGGATAAGTACGAGCCCGTGGAAGCGCGTCGAGGAATGCCTGATGCCGACAGAGGTCGTGCGGAAGACGAAGAACGGTCGCGGCTTGGTGGTGTGGAGAGTGGTCAGCGCGACGAAATGGACTTCGTGAGCGTTCAAATTTTTTGAATGATGAACGAAGCTGCATTGAACGTTGCCTAGTCGTCAAATAGTTTGAACGATGGCAAGTGGTCTTAGCGGTAGCGTATGAGACACGTAACCCTCGCGTCAGTAGTGGGCCTGCATGGGCTGCCAGGGAGAGTACACCCAGGACCGTGGAATGTCGGTCCGCTTGCCAGAACAGGCGTTCAGTGGGGCCTGGCCGAAAGGCGAACGGTGCGTAAAAGGGTGATGTTGGGGAGCATGGACCTGCTCGAAGGGCTAACCCGCCTTCTTAAACGGTCAGCACTCGATAAAAGCTCTGGCGAGCATCAAGGAAGTCAGGAAGAAGGCAGGGATCACCCAACCCACTGCTTTGGCAGACCTATGGAGTTCGCGTGAGAAAGTTCCAGCAAGAAGCCAACGAGATTGCAAAAAGACTGCGCAAGTCTGGCAACAGTCTGTTGGAAAGTCTTGAATGGAAGGCGATGCGAAGGCGCGTCATTGACACATACGGACGTCAGTGCATGCGATGCAAGTCAACGCCGAAGAACCCGAAGCACACGAACGTTGATCACATCAAGCCGCGCAAGACTCATCCTGAGCTATCGCTGGAGTTTTCAAACTTGCAGGTTCTTTGCTGCCGGTGCAACAAGTTGAAGGGCAACAAGCACGGAACCGACTACAGACATGGAGTTTTTAAGAGTGACAGCACTTGATTGCCCTACATGCATCACATTCGAGTCTTGGGAAGCATTCGTAGAGATTCGCCGCCGCAAGGGCAGTCGAGCCCCCCTTACTGAATACGCCGCCAAGCTCGTGATCAAAAAGCTGATCGACGCCGACCGCCAGGGCTACGATGCCCAGCACATGATCGACGAGGCTATCGAGAGCGGGTGGACGACTGTTTGGGTGACAGCCAGGACGCCGAAGGTCAACCGAGCGGCGCAGGAAACCGCGCAGCTGCTGGCCAGCCAGAAACAGACCGCAGAGCAACGCGCCGCGGCGGAGGCAGCCAGAAAGCGGGTGATGTCCGGCATTCGGAGGGTGTCATGAGCCCGATTGAGTACATTGCAGAACATGGGCCGTGCACAGCTCCACAAATATCGCGGCACTGCAATATGCTTCTTGGCGATGTCTATGGACAGTTGGTGCATGCCGAAGCGCTCGGCCGCGTCGTTGTCGTAATCGACAGGAGCGGGGTGCGTGGCCTGACAAAGTGGAAGCTCGGCCCAGGGGTCGACGAAAGCGAGGCGTTTGAATGACCGTATCGACAGGCTACATGGATGCTCTCGCAAAGAAAAACGAGCGATTGTGTGAAGACATCGTCGCCTTCATTTCCAAGCGTCAGCCGGTGTCGGCAGGTACGATCAAGGCTGAATTCGGCCTAACCGACACCACTACAGGAAAGCGACTTAAGGATCTAAAGGAAGATGATCGCGTGGCGCTTGTGGGCCGGGCCTCGAATGCTGTGTGGTGCATTCCGGGTTCGGATCATCACAAGGCGGCTGTCGACAGGTGGTTGATTGCATCATCGAAGACGAAAACAGTCCGCGACCGCTATCACCGCAAGAAGCGGTGCCTGTGGGAAGATGAGTCGCGCCCGATGAAGCAAAGCGTCGTGCCTGTATCCGTTGCAGGAGTGAGGGTGCCGCCGAACGCGGTTGCATGGGTGTTTGACCTTGGATTGCTGAACGCGCAGAAGCGGGCATGATAATTACGCTTCCGTGGCCGCCATCCAAGCTGAATCCGAACGTACGCCAGCACTGGACAAGCCTCGCGCGCCACAAACGACGATACCGCGAAGCATGCATGCTGGCCGCGATGTCTCAAGGCGCCAAGAAGATCGAAGCCGAGCGGCTGACTGTCACGCTCATGTTTGTGCCGCCTGACCGCAGGCGCCGTGATCTGGACAACTGCATCGCATCCATGAAGGCCGGGCTTGATGGCCTAGCCGACGCACTTGGTGTTGACGACAACCGATGGCGCCTGGTCTGCAAGATGGCAGACGGCGAGATCGGCGGGTTTGTGGCGGTGACGGTTGAGTGACCTCGGGCGATGATTTCGTGATGCTTGCGAGCGCAACAAAAATGCGCTAGGCTAAGAATGTGACGTGTAGTTGCGCCAGCAACAGTCTAGCCCCGCTGAACCACTGATCAGCACAGTGCCCGGCGACGGGTTCAAATCGCCGGGGTCTTCTCACCGCTAGCGCCCGCGGATGCTGACAGAGCGCGGACGGCATGACCCAGCGCGACCGCAACGGCGCGTAAGGCCGAATGGGTCAACCTACTGGAGAGCAGCCATGGCCAAGTGCAAGACCAAGCCGAGGAAGAAGTGAACGCAGAGATGGCGGCAATCGTGATTGCAGAGCTTGAAAGCGGGAAGAGCCTGCGCAAGGCTGCGGCGACTGCTGGCGTTGGCGCGTCCACGGTTCTGGATTGGACAGAGGCGGACACAGACTTCGCCGAACAATACGCACGCGCACGCACGCGCGGCTATCAATTGCTCGCAGACGAGATCATCGAAATCAGCGACGACAGCAGCGGCGACACGGTGGAAACAGATCGCGGCCCAGTGTCAAATCCTGAGTTCACGGCGCGCTCAAGGCTGCGCGTTGACTCGAGGAAGTGGATGCTGTCCAAGATGCTGCCGAAGGTCTACGGGGAAAAGGTGGACCACAACCTGACCGGCACGGTGCACTTCAGCAAGATCAGCAGACAGATCGTAGATCCGACGTGAAAGAGCTTGCGATCAAGACGGCGCGCGTGTTCGTCCCGCTCTTGTCGCCATCTCGCTATAAGGGTGCATGGGGAGGCCGAGGATCTGGCAAGTCGCATTTCTTCGCTGAAAAGCTGATCGAGGACTGCCTGGCAGAGCCCGGCGACAGCGGCCAAGGCATGCGCGCCGTCTGCATCCGTGAAGTGCAGAAGGATCTCGCGCAGTCGTCGAAGCTGCTGATTGAAACCAAGCTGAATGCGCTTGGCATCGGAGAGGCTGACGGCTTCAAGGTCTACCGAGATGTCATCCAGACCCCAGGCGACGGGCTGATGATCTTCAAGGGCATGAACGACTATACGGCCGACAGCATCAAATCGCTGGAAGGGTTCAAGCGTGCATGGTGGGAAGAGGCCCAGACTGCCACAAGCCACAGCCTCAACCTACTGCGCCCGACGCTGCGCGCTGACGGGTCAGAGCTTTGGTTTTCCTGGAATCCGCGGCGCAAGACAGACCCCATCGATGCCATGCTCAGGGGCGATCAAAAGCCCACGGGCGCCGTCGTCATCAAGGCGAATTGGCGAGATAACCCGTGGTTTACCAAGGAACTAGAGCAAGAGCGCCAGGACTGTGTGCGCATGCAGCCAGACCAGTATGAACACATCTGGGAAGGCGGATACATCACAGTCGTCGATGGCGCGTACTTTGCTGCCGATCTGACCAAGGCGCGGGCCGATGGCCGCATCGGCAGGTTGTCCGCTGACCCGCTGATGAGCTTGCGCGTTTTCTGCGACCTGGGGGGGACAGGCGCAAAGGCCGACGCCTTCGCCATGTGGGTGGCGCAGTTCGTCGGCAAAGAGATTCGAGTGCTCGACTACTACGAAGCTGTGGGCCAGCCGCTGGCCACCCATCTCCAATGGCTACGTGACAAAGGCTACGAAAAGGCCGGCATTTGGCTTCCGCATGACGGCGAGACGCAGGACCGCATAAATGACGTGAGTTTTGAGGGCGCTTTCAAGAAGGCAGGTTACGCAGTCTCGGTAATCAGTAACCAGGGGAAAGGCGCTGCAAAGAAGCGGATCGAAGCCGCGCGGCGACTATTTCCTTCAATTTGGTTTGATGAAGCCAAGTGCGACGCTGGATTAGCCGCCCTTGGTTGGTATCATGAGAAGAAAGACGACGAGCGCGGCCTTGGGTTGGGGCCAGAGCACGATTGGTCTAGCCATGGTGCCGACGCCTTTGGCCTTATGTGCGTTGCCTACAAACCGCCGCAAGGGTCGGTACTCGCCCCAATCAACTACAGCACAGCGGGGATCGTGTGAACCTCAACGCCAAGATCAAGAAGCTAGAGCGCGAGATCGAAGCGCTTTGGCTGGCTTGCGGCGGCCGCCCGCCTGTCGTTCCAGCTGCGCCACCTGAGCCCGAGCCGAAGCGCCGAGGCCGTCCTCCGAAAGTGACCAATGGCAATTGACGAGCAAGCCCTACTCGCCGCCATCGATGAGGGGCGCGAGTCCTGCTATGGCACTGACGAGCAATCGGAGCTTGGCGCCAAGCGCGCAGAGGCGATCGAAGCCTATCTAGGCCTCAACACCAATCCTGCCCCGCCTGGACGCTCCCAGGTCGTTGATCGCTCGGTCTACGAGACGATCAGCACCATGATGCCGAGCCTGGTTCGCATCTTTGCTGGGTCGTCCGATGAGGTGTGCAAGTTCCTTCCAATCGGCCCAGAGGATGAGGCTGGCGCCGAGCAGACGACCGCAGTCGTCAACCACATTGCCACGCAGCAGAATCAATGGGAGCAGGTTGTATCAGATTGGATCCATGACGCAATGCTGCTGTGCAACGGCTACTGCATGGCGTATTGGGACGAGTCTGAAAACCTCATCCGCGAGGTCTACGAGGACCAGTCAGATGATCAGCTTGCTTCGATCATCGGCGATGACGTGACTGTGTTGCAGCACTCGGCCAGCATCGACGAGGACGCCACTAAGGACGCCCAAGCCGCGTATCAGCAGGCGATGCAGCAATGGCAGATGGCGACCCAAGCCGGGCAGCAAGTCCCGCAGCCTCAACCGCCGCAACCCGTCCAGAAGCACACCGTCGTCATCGAGCGCCGGGAGAACGAAGGCAAGGTCTGCATCAAGACCCTTCCGCCTGAGCATTGCCGTGTCAGCTTCAAGACGCCGGATTGGACGCTCAAGGACTGCCCCTATTTCGAGTACCGCGAGCAGATGACCATTGCGTCACTGCGCGCGATGGGTCTGGATGTTCCCGAAGACATCAGCGACGAAGAAGATTGGGACAACGAAGAGGACGACGCGCGAAACCGCTTCGGCGAGGATCGTGACTGGACAGAAGACGGATCCGGCGTCATGCGGGAAGTCTGGGCGCGCATGATCTGGGTGCGCGGAGACTTTGAGGGAGACGGCATTTCTCGTCTGCATTACGTCATCATGGTTGGCCGCTCGCCGCTTCATGTCGAGCCTGTCGGCCGCATCCCGGTGTCTTCCATGACACCGCAGCCGCTCCCGCATCGGCACATCGGCATGTCTGTCGCTGAGACTGTCGTCGACATCCAGAACGTCAAGACAGCGGTAAAGCGCGGAGGCCTGGATAACCTCTACCTCGCCAACAACGGCCGGCACGCGATCAGCACGAAGGTCAACATCGCCGACTTCCTCGACGCCCGCCCTGGTGGTGTCGTGCGGATGCTGGACGACTCGCTACCGGCCGAAGGGCACATCATGCCCCTGGCGCACCCGTTCGCCTTTGATTCCATCATCGGTTCGCTCGAATATTTCGACCAGGAGCGGCAGAACCGTACAGGCGCAAGCCGCTACTTCTCCGGCACTGACGCCAACGCAATCAACAAAACCGCAAGCGGGACGATGGCGCTTCAGAACATGGCAGCCATGCGCGTCGAGCATGTCGCGCGCATGCTGGCGCCAGCGGTCGAATATCTGTTCTCGATCGTCCACGAGATCATCAGCAAGCACCGCAATAAGCCGCTTGCGATCCAGCTTCGCGGGCAGTGGACAACGGTCGATCCCCAGGCCTGGCGACACAAGCGAGACTGCAAAATTTCGGTGGGTGTCGGGGCAGGGAACAAAGACAGCATGCTGATGCAGCTTCAGCAGGTGCTGGCTGCGCAGATGCAGGTCGGCCTGCCTCTCGGTCTAGTGGGTCGTGAGCAGATCCAAGCGACCAACCTCGAAATCGTCAAGCTCGCCGGTTTCAGCAACCCGCAGAAGTTCTGGCCTGATCCTCGCATGCTTCCGCCGCAGCAGCCGCAGATGCCACCGGAAGCGATCAAGGCGCAGGCCGATATGCAAATGGCGCAGTTCAAGGCCCAGCAAGATCAGCAGAAGTTCGCCGCCGAACAGTCACTAGAACAGCAGCGCATGCAGATGCAGGCTGAACTCGACACGAACCGCGAGGAAATGCAGGCCCGCCAGAAGGCGCTAGAAGCTGAGATGAAGGCCGCATTCGAGCGCGAGAAGATGGCCTCTCAAGAACGCATCGAAGCCGAGCGCCTGGCCCTCGAAAAGTACAAGGTAGACCTTCAGGCCGCCGTTAGCGTGCAGTCCACCGAGACATCTGCGCGGACCACGATGGAAGCGGCGCAACTCGGCAAGCAGCCAGACAACCGCGTTGATGAGCTGCTGAAGACCATCGAAGCTCTGCAGTCAGAAATGTCGGCTCCGTCTGAGCTTGTGCGCGATGAGTCTGGGCGTGCTGTTGCTGTCAAGCGCGGGGATCGTGTTCGGAAAATTGTTCGTGGCCCGGATGGTCGGGCAGTGGGGGTGCAATGAACGACGCAAAGGCGCAGCCGGCCGCGCTAAAGGCCATCATTCAAGTGAAGCGCAAGGACACCGGAAAGGTCGACGAGTACGTCATCACCGGCACTCCGGCGCAGGTTCAAGGGCATGCTGGGCGCATCCCGGCAAAGAAGGACTGACATGGCAGTTACTCATCCGACCGCTTTCCGCGACACAGTGGCCGATCTTGTCGATTCGACGCTGAGCACCACGGCAAAGCTGGTGTTTCGTCTGACTGGCACCGCCGGATCGCCTGGGACCGCCGTGGCAACGCTGTCATTCGGAAATCCGGCATTCGGCGCGTCGTCGAGTGGGACGATCACCGCCAACTCGATCACCAGCGACACCAATGCCACCGGCAACGCCTCACCGGTTGCTACCGCAACCATGGAAACTGGCGCCGGAACGGTCATCGTGCATTGCGCCGTAGCTGCTTCCGGTTCGGACATCAATCTGACTGGCGGATTGACCATCGGAGCCGGCGATACGGTGTCGTGCTCATCCCTCACATATACGGCCATGCCGTAAGGATGCGCCATGATCCGCCGAATCCTCATCCTCGCGGCGCGGTGCGTCGCATCTGTGGGAGCATGACATGCCGCTGACTACCCAACAACTCCAGACCCTGAAGGCCGCCATTCTGGCGGAGACAGACCCGACGTTTGTCGAGTACCGCACCAACGGCCAGACGCCGCTGATGAGCGAATGGCTCAACGGCCAGGCATCTCCTGCCTACTACGTCAAGCGCACATCCCTGAGCCGACACGACATCCTGACCGGAACGTCCGACGAGGGAACAGCTTTCTCATGGGCCGCTGGCGCGTACATCACCCGCAGCCAAGGCGAGCGTGATGCCTTCCGCGAGATGTTCAACAGCACCGGCACGGTGAACCCGTCCCTGCCGAGCATCGTTGCTGCGTTCAACGACATCTTCTCCGGCGCTGGCGGTGTTGGCAACCGCGCGCATATCGTGGCGATGTCTCGCCGGCCGGCTACCCGATTCGAGAAGCTGTACGCATCCGGTGCTGGCTCGAAGGCGTCGCCTTCCAAGCTGGTTGTCGATCAGCCGGTGACGGATCAGGACATCGGCGCCGCGCTGCAACTGCCTTGAGGTAGCACATGACCACGCTGAAACTCTCCGGCTATCTGGCCGCCGCGCAGACGGTGGCGTGGACTGGCGCGACGCAAAAGATCGACTCGCTCACCGACAACGAATGGACCGACCTCAGCGACGAGATCGACAACAGCTCGAACAAGTACGCATTTGCCGATCTTGATCTGGTGCTTGGGTCGGCTACGTTCACTGGGTCAGATGCCGGCATCGAGGTCTACATCGTCCCCACGGTGGACGGCACGAACTACCCTGACTGGTCTGGCAACGCCACCACCGACGCGCCGGAGCAAGCACACTATTTCGTGGCCTTCCTGCCGCTGAAGGCCAGCACTTCGGCAAAACGGGTTGTCTCGTCTTCTCAGTCCGAGATTGAACTGCCGCAGGGGAAATTCAAATTCGGCCTTCGCAATCGTGGAAATGTGACGCTGGCCAGCAGTGGGAACACCCTGTACTGGCGCCCGAAGTCATTTGACGCGGTGTAACGAATGCTGAATGTCGACAAGCGGCGCATACAGCATCCGATGGCGCCGCGAAAGCTGGCGCCTGGAGGCATTGCATCGGCCGGCTTGATCGACGGCTTTACCGTGGCCGGCGGTTTCCCGGTCCGGCATGCCGGTGGGACGGTGGTGGTGGCTGGCGCATCAGCCATTGCCACCCCGAAGGGACGGATGCTCAAGATGTCGGGCTCATCGTCCGGCATCCGCATTCCGTCCGTGGGGCTGGATGGCTCCAAGCAAATTCAGATCACGGCGCTGGTGTGGATCACCTCGCAGGCGTCGGAGATGATCTTCGAGCAGTCGGCAACGGCCGACAGCAATGCCGGCATTTATTTCTATGGCGTCAGTTCATCAAATGTTCTGTTTCAGGTAAACACCGGCGGCGCCCTTCAATACGACTACTCTGTATATACGCTGCCGAGCCGGCCGTGCGTACTTACAATCAGGGCTGACATTTCGGCGAATCCGACAAAGTACGAAATTTGGGAGGACGGCATTGCCGTCCGCCGCGCAACGATCGCAGTCGCGGCTGGCAGTTTCGCCACAAATGATCTGAACGTGGGATGCCGTAACGGCTCCTCACTGAGCAGTGACGGCGCATACGGCGACGTGTTCGTACACAACGCATGGACGCCGGATGCGGAGTTGGCAGAGTGGCACCGCAATCTGTGGGCGATCTACAAGCGCCGTATCTGGGTGCCGGTGTCGGCGGGCGGGGGCGTAACTCATCAAGCGACCGGCGCACTTTCTGCTCAATCTGCAACTCTCGCTGGATCTGCCGTTGATGTAAGGACGTTCACCAGCGCTGGCGCTATGACTGCGCAAGCGGCAACACTGGCCGGTATTGCCGCGCACCTGACGCTTCATACGTCAATCGGTGCGATTAGCGCGCAGGCGGCCACGCTGTCAGGAGCAGCGAATCACGTCACGATTCACGCATCGTCTGGCGCGCTGAATGCGCAGGCAGCGACGCTTTCGGGTTCCGCGAATCTTTCGGTAGGCGGCGCGTTTACAGCAGTCGGCGCGCTAACTTCTCAGTCGGCGACGGTTGCGGGTACAGCGGCTCACTACACGCTGCACGCTGCAACGGGCGATCTGGATGCCCAGGCGGCGACGCTGGCAGGTGTTGCTACTCACCTGACGCTGCACACCTCGACCGGTGTTTTGGTTGCCGATCCTGCTTCGGTGTCCGGTGTTGCTGTGCATAGCGGAGACGGTGCCGAGGTTGTACAGCCCCGCACGGGAGCAGGTAAATCTAGGCGCCAAAGCCAGCGGGTTGTGGTCGAGATCGACGGCGAGGACTTCATTGCCGAGTCGCCAGAAGAGGCGCAGGCAATCCTTGACCAGGCCAAGGAAGCGGCCGAAGAGAAGGCCAAGGTCGCCATTGAGCGCGCAACCAAGGCACGAAACAGACCGACCCGCAAGGTCATGGCCGACGCCCGCAAGGCGTTGGAACTGCCGGCCATCTCGGCGCCTGATCTTGGCGGCTATGCAGAAGAGATTTCGCGGCAGATCGAGGACATATATCAGTCTGCCATTCAAACCATCGAAGTTGCCGCCCTGCTTCGCAAGCGAGAGCTTGAAGAAGAGGACGACGAAGACATCCTGATGCTTCTATGAGCCCATTCGAGAAAGCCGACAAGGCTAGGCAACTTCTTGACGACGCGATGTTCCGCGCGGTCATGGATGACATCCGCATGGGCCTTGTGTCAAAACTTGAGGCGTCGGCGATTGGTGACGTTGAAGTGCACCACGAAACGGCGCTGACGTTGCAGCTTCTCAAACAGATTCCGGTGCTGCTCCAACGCTACATTGATGACCACGAGGTCGAGAAGAAGCGCCATGAACAGGACGAATGGATCGAGCGCGCTAAACAGCGCCTCACGCCCTGGCGGCGATAGGCACCGCCAGACAAGCTACGTCATGCCTTAAAGGATCAGCATGGAAACCGATAACCCTACCGGGCCGGAAGCCAGCGTTGAGGATCGGCTAAACACCTACTTCGCGCCTGAAGCGGCGACTGAAGAGGCGCCCGAAGAACCTCAAGCACCAGAAGACGAAGCGGTCGAAGAAGTCGCGGCGGACGACTCTACGGACGAAGCGACCGATGAGGTCGCGGATGAGCCGGAGAAGAACGAGCCCAACGACCCGGCGCACCTTCGAGCACTGGTGACGCGCAAGACGATGGAAGCGGCAACCGTGGCCAAGGCGGCGCACGATCGCTTGCAATACGCCGAAGCGCGTGAGCAATTCGCCGGACAGATCGTTGCCGACGTTGCCGAATTGAAGTCGTTAGAGGCTCAACTGAAGCAATACGAAGGCATCGACCTCGGCCAACTGTATGCAACGGACCCAGGTTCTGCATTGCGTCTGCGCGATCAGCGCGACGACATCCGCCGTCAGGTGGAGAAGAAACAGCAGGAAATCGCTGGCAAAGGCAGAAATCTGGACGAAGTTCAGAAGCGCCACTATGCCCAGCAATGGCAATTTGCAGTGGATGGCGCAAAGCAGCGCATCGGCCAGTTCACCCCCGGGGAGGACATGGCGATGCTGAAGCAGGTTCAGGAACTCGGTTTCACCGAGGAAGAAATCCGCGGCAGGTACGCCGACCCGCGAATTCTTCACGCCATCTACAAGGCGGCCAAGTGGGACACGTTGCAGTCAGGTAAAGCCAAGACCGTCGCGGCAGTTCAAAAGGCGCCTCCCGTCGTCAAGCCGGGGGCATCGAAAGGTCAAGGCGCCGTGCAGTCCGATCAGTACAAGAAGGCGCGGGATGCGTTCAAACGTTCCGGCTCCTTGGCTGATGGCGCGCGGCTGCTAATGCTTAGGGGTATCAAGTAATGGCTGCACCAGTCGGGGCTACCAAGGCCTATGACATGTCGGGCAATGTCCTGCGGGAAGACCTGCGCGACATCATCTACGACATTTCTCCCATGGACACCGTGTTTATGACCGGCGCCGGTCGTGGCACGGCAAAGTCGACAACGCACGAGTGGCAGACGGACACTCTCGCCGCGCCTGCGAAGAACGCGGCAATTGAAGGTGACGACTTCAGCGCGACGGCTCGCACCCAGCCGACCCGCCTGAAGAACTACACCCAGATCGCCCGGAAGGAATTTGCGGTTACCGGCACTGGCGAGGCGGTCAATACCGCGGGCTTCCGCTCCCAACTGGCCTATCACACAATGCAGGCCGGCAAGGAGATCAAGCGCGACATGGAAAAGGATCTGCTGTCCGACGAACCGGCGTCTGCTGGCACGTCGGTGTCGGGTCGCGTTTCCGCTGGTGTCGAGTCGTGGATCTACTTCCCGAACCACATCAACACCGGCGGAACCACGACCAGCACCACAACGGCGCCGGCTTCTGGCTTCGCAACTTCTCCGGTCACTGACGGCTCGGCAACGGCCTTTACCGAGACCGGCCTGAAGGCGATGCTCTCGCAGGCGTGGTCGATGGGCGGCGAGGTCGACACCATCCTGGTTGGCGCGACGCTGTACAACACGATCAGCGGCTTTACCGGCCTGGCGACTCGCTTCCGCGATGTTGCCTCGGGTCGTCAGGCGCAGATCATCGGCGCGGCGGATGTCTACGTGTCGGCTTTCGGTCGACACAACATCCAATTGAGCCGGTACAGTCGCTCCACCACGGCGCTTTGTCTCGACATGAAGACTTGGGAGGTTGCGTACCTGCGACCCTTCAAGACCATCGAGATTGCGAAAACCGGTGACGCGGAACGCCGCATGCTCCTGACCGAGTACACGCTCGTTGCCAAGTCGCCGCTGGCCAACACCAAGGCCACCAACGTCAGCTAACTGACGCGGGCGGGGCTAACAACCCCGCCCCTTTTTGCGAATGACAAAGCGCCTGTTGGACTTTAATCCTGTCACCGGTGAACGTGTCTGGTTCGAATACACCGAACACGACGACACGATGGCAATCACGCATGAGCAGGACGTCGAGCCTGCTCTGAAGATCGCGCACTACCGGGCCAATGACGGGAGTTATTCGCAAAAGGGGATCAAAGAGGACTGGTGGCACTACGCAAAAGTCCCGAACACGATCATCTTGGACATGAAGAACCGATTCGGTGTCGACTTCTTCGACCGCAACCACAGCAAGCGAATGTTTGAGCTTCTGAACACCGAATACAAGCTCTTCAAGATGACCGAGAAGACGCACAATGTCCGCTAAATACATTCACCAGCTCGTCAAGTCCGAGAACTGGCCGAAGGCTTGGTTTGCCGTCAACGCGGCGCTGAATGACGCGCCGGACAGCCCGGAGTTGCTGTATCTCGCCGGGTGCGTCCTGCGATCGCAAGGTCATATCGGGATGTCGCTTCCGCTGTTCGGCAAGGCCCTGAGCCTCGACGGCAAGCAGCCGAACCTGTGGATGCACTACGGCGCGACGCTCCACGACCTGAACGAGTGGGACGACGCCATCAAGGCGTTTCAGGTGGTGTGCCAGATGCTGCCCACCGACCCGATGCCGCCGGCCAACATCGCGGCCAGCTACTCGCAAAAGGGCAAGTGGGCCGACACGATCAAATGGGCTGACAAGGCTCTGTCGATCGACGAGCACAACTACATCGCCCACATCGCCAAGTCAATTGCCTGCCTCGCTCTTGGTCGATGGTCGGACGGGTGGAAGTCGCAGGACTACTTGTACGGAAATCACCTCGTCGTGAGGGTATACAACGACCCCGCGAACGAAGAACCGACATGGGATGGATCGCCGGGCAAGACTGTTGTCGTGCAGTGCGATCAAGGTCTCGGCGACATCATCATGTTTGGCCAGTGCTTGCCGCAGATGGTCAATGACTGCAAAGAGGTCATTCTTGAGTGCGCCGAACGTCTGGTGCCACTCATGAAGCGCAATTTTCCGGGCTGCACGGTATACGGCACCCTGAAGCAGTCGGGCCAGGATTGGAGCCATGGGAAGCAGATCGACGCGCATATCCACATCAGCGCGCTGCCGAAGTTCTACCGCAACACAGACTTGTCTTTCCCGCGAAATGCCTACATCACGCCCGACCTGGAGAAGGTCGAGAAGTGGAAAGCCTGGCTCGCCGACAAGCCGAAACCGTGGATCGGCGTGAGCTGGAAGGGCGGCATTCAGCAGACACAGAAACACCTTCGGAGCCTGACGCTTGATCAGCTTGAGCCGGTCCTGAGTCTAGATGGCTCGTTCATCGACTTGAGCTACCGCGACAACTCGGCAGAGGTCGCTTCATGGAACGCCCGCGGTGGAAATCAGGTGATCACGCCGCCGATTGATCATGACGACTACGAAGACACATTGGCCCTGTTAGCGGCCTTGGATGAGGTCGTGACTGTCACGACAACAGTTGTTCACGCCTGCGGAGCGATGGGCCGCACCTGTCGCGTGCTGGTCAACTCTGTACCTATGTGGCGCTATGCATACCGTACAGGAGACAACTCGCTGATCTGGTATCCGGCCGACTCCGTAAGGCTGTACCGCAAGACGCCAGGGGAAGAATGGGCCTCTCCCATCAAGCGACTGGCGCAAGACATGAAACCTCGGATCTTGGTGGCCGCATGACAATTCGAGCCTGGAATGAGCCAACAGTAGCGCCTCCCACGCCTGGCGTGTACGAGCGCGACTATGGAAACGGCTATCCAATGCTGTCCTTCTGGGACGGCAAAGAGTGGGGATTCACTGAGTACATGGCGCGGCGCAGGCCATCAAAACTTATGCTGAATGCCGTTGAGACGTACAGGTTTCCGCCTTCTGCAAAGCAAAACCTGCGGTGGCGCATGGTGGCGAAATGATCGTCGGCAGCGGAGTCATTGCGCAGTGTCTGGACGACCGTTCTGACTGCATCCTGTACGCGGCAGGCGTCAGCAACAGCCAATGCAAGGACGGCGACGAGTTCCAACGCGACCGCGACCGGCTGCTGTCGCATCTGCACCGGCCCGGTCTGCTTGTGTACTTCAGTACCTGCGCTGACAGCGACTCGGACTACGTCAGGCACAAACGCGAGCTTGAGCAACTGGTGAAAGACCGCGGCGACTACCTGATCTGCCGGCTCCCCATCGTGGCCGGCAAGACCACGAACCCGCATACGCTGCTTAACTACCTGCACTCGCGCATTGCACGATCGGAGCGGTTTGATCTGATACCGCAGGCGCGCAGGAACATCATTGATACGACGGACATCGGAGCTATTGTCAAGTGGCTGCTGCAGACCGGCGCCGAGAACGAAACGGTCAATGTCGCCGCGCCGATCGATTACAGCATGCGGCAGATCGTGGCCGCATTCGAGGAACTGACCGGCAAGCGCGCTTATACCCGCGAGCACCCGGGGTCACCTGACCTGCCTGTGGATGTCTCGCGGATCAAGGAGGCGCCAGTGTGCTGGTCGGGCGACTACCTTGGCGATGTGCTGCGGAGGCACTACGGGTGAGGGTCGCATTCCTTCACGCCAAGCAAGATCCAAAGTACGCTGTCGCCATGGTGGCCAGCGTCAAGCGCCACATGCCAGGCGTTGAGGTGCTGCACCTCACCGACGATACAACGACGGCCATCGAAGGCTGCACCGCCGTCCGTTTGCCGTGGAATGGCGAAGAGCCGATGATTCTCAAGATGACGCACCTGTCAAAGCTGACGGGCGACATCCTGGCGCTTGATACCGATGTGATCGTGCAGTCCGACGTGTCGGGCGTGTTCTCTCTGCCGTTCGATGTGGCGCTGACGTGGCGCGACGGGCCGATTCGTGGCCCCAAAGGAGAGGACATAACAAAGTTGATGCCGATCAATTGCGGGGTGATGTTCTGCCGCAACCCGGAGTTCTGGCAGGCGTGCATTCAGCTCTGCATGGTCCACGAAATCGAGCACTGGTGCGCCGATCAATTGACGGTGCCGCATGTGGCCAGGCGGTTCAACACGCTTCGTTTGCACTGCGACAATTTCAACTACACGCCGAACAGCAAGAATGAAGATGTGAACGGTCGATTGATCGTGCATTACAAGGGTGACCGCAAGGATTGGATGATCCAATGATTACAGACCGCATCGACGCCATTACGCGCATCGCGCCCGAGTACAGAGGCGAGATTCTTCCGGCTCCGCGCAGCGTGAAAATCGAGATTACCGCGCATTGCAACTACTCATGCAGCTTCTGCACGAAATCGATCAACCCGAGCGCGGGACCGATGGACCGTGCTTTGTACTCTCGCCTGCTGCATGAAATGCGCGCGGCCGGTGTCGAGGAGCTGGGCGTCTTCTACATCGGGGAGTCGTTTACGCTGCAGTGGCTGCCGGCCGCAATCAGAGAGGCAAAGGATGTCGGATTCCCGTATGTCTTCCTCACCACCAATGGGTCAGCGGCAACGCCTGATCGCGTGCGGAAGTGCATGGAGGCCGGGCTAGATTCGCTCAAGTTCAGCATGAACTACAGCGACGCAACGCAACTTGCCAGCGTGGCAAAGGTTCGGCCTGCAATGTGGCAGCGGTCGATTGACAACCTGAAGGCCGCTTGGCGGGTGAGAAACGAAGGCGGCTTTAAGTGCGGCATCTACGCAAGCTCGATCAAGTTTGACGGCGCGCAGGGGGATGCCATGCGGGCCGTCGTCGACGAGATCAGCCCATACGTTGATGAACACTACTGGCTGCCGCTGTACGGCATGAGCGGCGCCAGCAAGGCCGCCGGCATGAAGCCGCAGCCTGGAAACCCGGGCAGGCTCGACGCCATGCGGCCGCCGCTTCCGTGCTGGTCCGTGTCGATGGAGGGCCATATCACAAAGGACGGCCTGCTATCGGCCTGCTGTTTCGGCAACGGCTCGACGACGGATCTTGTGATGGCTGATCTACGCCAAGTCGACTTCATGACTGGCTGGAACTCTGCCGCGTATCAAGCGCTTCGCCGCGCACACCTATCCGGCGACGTGAGCAAGACAGCATGTGCGGAGTGCGCGGCGGCATGATCCCTGTGTACGTAGGATTCGACCCCCGCGAAGAAGCGGGTACGCATGTGTTCGTGTCCTCCTTGCTGGAGCATGCGACCACGCCGGTATCGGTGATCCCGCTGCACCTTCCGCTGTTCAGATCGTTCTATGCGCCTGACTGCCGGGACGGGACGAACGCATTCATCTACACCCGCTTCCTGATCCCGTTCCTTCAGGGCTGGCGCGGCTGGGCGCTGTTTGTCGATGGTGCCGACATGCTGTTGAAAGCCGACGTGTCGGAGCTTTGGGCTCTGCGTGATCACTACAAGGCTGTCCAAGTCGTCAAGCACGACTACAAGACCAAGCATCCGCGGAAGTACGTCGGCACTCAGATGGAAGCAGACAATCTAGATTATGAAAGAAAACAGTGGTCATCTGTCATGCTCATCAACTGCGGGCATTTTAGGTGGAGAGACATACGACCAGAAATGGTTGAGCAGATGTCGGGGTCAGAGCTGCATCGGTTCTCTTGGATACCAGACGATCTAATTGGAGAGCTTCCAAAAGAGTGGAATTGGCTATGCCAAGAACATGGAACTAACCCTGAAGCAAAGCTGATCCACTTTACGGCTGGCGTGCCTGCGTTCCCTCATTACAAGAACGATCCGCACTCGGACGACTGGCGAAGGCAGCACGCAATCATGAACTTCGTGACCTGTTAATCGCGTCTGTCTGGCACTGCTTGCATCGATGTTGCAATCCATTGAATGATCTGGAAGATTTCCAGAACATAGACTGATCTAGGTACTCTTTGCAGGCGTGGCACCAAGCCATTCCCGATGGAGCGAAAACGTTCTTGTGCTTCTTCTGTAACCTGCTGTTCTCGCCCCTCTCAATGACTCTGATGTTGTCAAGCGAGTACGGGCCTTCTGAGTTAATCCGATCAATGGATGGGCACAAGCTTGGGTGTTCAGCCATCCACTCGGTATACGCCGGCACGGCAAAGCCGATAAACTCGTCGCGCGTCATCTCTACGCGCACATGCTCGTAGCCCTTTTGGCGGCCCGATCTGAACTTGATCGTGTTCCATGTGCGTTTTGCGCGCCTCTCAGGCGAAGACTCGTACTCCCGAAAGCATGTTTTGCAAAGAACTGAGCGCCCGTCCTTGCGGCCAGCGTTTGCAAAGAACGAAGACCTTGGGAGAATTGATGCGCAATGCGAGCAGTAAAAGCAGTCCATGCGATATTCTAAATACATCTCGCAAATTGGACAAGACTTAACGTGATCACTGAGACATACAGGCAGGAACAAGCCAGGCTGCATGCGACTGGTGACTACGGCAAGGCCGGGGCAGGCTTCGGCGATGTTGTATCCGACATGCTGCGAGCGACTCAGGCGCGGACACTGCTGGACTACGGCTGTGGTTCCCGTCAAAGCCTTAGACCGGCTCTTCTGGTCCCGGTGGACTATCGTGGATACGACCCGGCAGTTGCTGAGCACGCAGCAGACCCGGAGCCGGCCGATTGCGTGGCCTGCATCGACGTTTTGGAGCACATAGAACCAGAGATGCTTGATCAGGTACTTGATCACATCCGGTCGAAGACGCTCAAGCGTGCTTTGTTCTCAGTCCACCTCGGCCCGGCAGGCAAAACACTGTCGGATGGGCGGAATGCGCACCTGATCCAGCGGCCGCCGTCCTGGTGGCTGCCGAAGATCATGCAGCGATGGGAACTGCTGACCTACGTCAGACGCAAGCATTCATTTGTCGTTGCGCTTGCAACTTGATAGACTAGCGGCGCCGACAATCCATGTCTGGACCGGCTTCGCGTAACCGCGGGGCCGACTGGCCCTTGCAATGGGGGCCAGATGGCAATCTCCACGTTTGCCGAGCTGAAGACAGCGATCACTAGCTGGTCGCACGGCACAGCGCCGTCGGGTCTGCTCAATGATTTTGTGGCGCTGGCCGAGGCCAGGATTCGCACCGATGTGCGGTGCCGGGCCATGATCCAGTCGGCAACCGGTACGCCCAGCAGCTTCTCGATCACAGAACCGACGCGGTTCTTAGAGGTCATTTCGCTGGTTATCGACGACACAGTGTTGTCGTTCTTGACGCCTAATCAGTTTGACAAGCTGGTCAGCACGCCGCATCGGTTCTACACGCAACGCAATGGCGCCTTTGAGGTCGGTCGGTCTGAAGACTACGTGCTGACCTACTACCAGGCCTTTGCGCCGTTCTCTGGAAGCACCGATGCCAACTGGTTGTTGACCAATTTCCCGGACATCTATCTGTCTGCGGCTATGGCAGAGGTCGCGGTCTACACGCGCGACGATCCGACGACTTGGAACGCACGCTATCAGGCCGGCATTGCGAAGCTGAAGAACCAAGAGCGCCTGACAAACGGGCCGCTTGTCGTCCGTCCCGACATCACTGTGGTGTGACATGGCACTGGAAACCGCTACTTCCATCGTCGATCTGGTCAACACCAATCCGACTTCATCGGACAAGCGCAAGCAGGGTGACGACCATCTTCGGATGATCAAGACATGCCTGCGTGATTTGTCCAAGAAAGTCCTGCATGGCGGCGTGACGACCATCACAGGCACGACGGGCACGGCTGTGGCTGGGTACATCCACCTTTGCACCAACGGCAGCGCGGTAACTCTCACGCTTCCAGCATCGCCTGCTTCCGGCGATGTTGTGGGCGCCATCTTCACGAACGGTGGCGCGACGAACGTACTAGCCAGAAACGGACAGCCGATCCAGACCGCGGCATCTGACAAGACGCTCTCGTCTTACGCGGCCGGGACCATCGAGGTTTGGCGCTACATCGACAGCACCCGCGGCTGGCTGAAGCAGTAATGCCTATCCAAGGACGGTCACGAACCGGGATCGTCGAGATCCCCTGCGGCGGCGGCATTGTTGCCGACGACGTTGAGCACGAGCTTCTAGAGCCGGTATGGACGGACGGACTCAATGTCCGCTTCGGTGGGGGCTTCCTCCGCAAGACAGATGGTTACACGCAAACGCTGTCGTCTGTCGCCGCGCCTGTTCGGCATGTGTGCAGCCTGCAATCTGCTGGCAATAGCTGGGTGAGCGTTACCGATACGTCCATCTATGTCGACGACGGCATCACGCAGACCGACATCACCGGAACCCCGCTGACCGGATCGCAAGCGAACAAAGTCACGTCAACCGTCCTTGGTGGTGTGCTTGTGATCAACAACGGCGCTGATGTGCCGCGGTATTGGGGCGGATCTGGAACGACTCATGATCTTCCTGGGTGGGAATCGACGCATCGGTGCAAGTCGATGCGCGCATTCTTGAATTACCTTGTTGCCGTCAACGTCACAAAGGATGGCGTCAATTACGGGTCGATGGTCAAGTGGTCCGATGTTGCTGAACCCGGGTCGATTCCTGACTCTTGGGACGTGGCAGACCCGACGCGGGACGCAGCGGAAACGCAAGTGGCGGAGACGGACGACGATCTGGTCGACGCTCTCCCGCTTGGAAACGTGCTTGTGCTCTACAAGGAGCGGAGCATGTACGCCATGCAGTTCACGCGGAACAACGACATCTTCCGCGTGTTCAGGCTCCCCGGGGACTACGGGATGCTTGCGCCCAACTGCGCAGCCAATGTACCACGCGGGCATGTGGTTCTGACCAACGGCCCCGATGTGATCCTGCACTACGCCAACGAGCCGCAGTCCATCATCACCGGCAAGTGGCGCGACTGGCTGCGCGACAACCTAGACCCCGCAAACTATCAGCAGTCTTTTGTCGTCGCCAACACGCCGAAGGGCGAGGTTTGGATTTGCGTTCCGACTGCCGGCAGCAGCTACTGCAATCGGGCGCTGATCTGGAATTACGAAGAAGATACATGGTCACTGCTTGATCTGCCGAACGCCACGCATGGCGCAATTGGAGTTCTTCAGTCGTCCGATGACGGTTGGGAGGACGACGAAGCGACATGGGAGGCCGACGACATGCCATGGGATCCGCTGGACGTTGCCGACCGGCTGGTGATGTCGTCCGGGAACGCAAAGCTCTATGCCATGGACGAGGGCGATACGTTCGACGGCGCCCAAATCTCTGCCAGCGTCACCAGGGATGGCCTGTCATTCGGCGATGCAGAGATTGTGAAGCTGCTTCGTTCGATCACGCCGCGCGTCAACGGATTGGCCGGCACTGTCTTGTCGTTCACGCCAAGGCACGCAAACGACGTTGAAGGCGCCTACTCGTCGGGGGCTCCGGTGTCCTACACCGTTGGCACCACTCGCAAGGCGCACTTGCTCACGTCAGGTCGACAACTTGGCGTGACCATCTCCAGCGCTGGCGCGGGAGATTGGCGCATCAAGTCGATGGGCTGGGATGTGGTCCCGATGGGTGACTACTGATGTCGACCTACTTCCCGTCCACCCTACCCAAAGAGGCCGATCCGTGGCTGGTGCGCGAGTTCCAACGGATCGCGCAGGCCATGGACGACCCCACACCGGTGTCGGCGTGGGACATCCTCTATGAGTCGCCAGACAAGCCGCGCAATGGGCAAATGGTCGTGGCCGGTGGGAACTGGAACCCGGGTTATGGCCAAGGACCGTACATGTACGTCAATGGTCAATGGACGCCAATGTTCGGCGTGTCCGTTGGCGAGGGCGCCATTGTCGCGTGCAGCGGGGAAACCGCAGACCTTGCTGTTGGGCTCGTTCGGACCTTCCGGCTTCCGTATGCCGTCGAGATGGACGAGGTGATGGCCGACTTCGTGACCGCACCTACAGGGCAAAGCGCGGTCGTTGACATCAAGGTCAACGGGTCGTCCATCCTGTCGACCAAGATCACGGTAGAGGCCGGCGAAGAAACCAGCCTCACAGCAACGACGCAACCCGTCATCAGCGATGCAGCCCACGACAAGGGTGACAAGGTGACGATCCACGTCGACCAAGTGGGCTCTAGCGACGCAGGCGCCGGCCTCAAGGTCGGCTTCGTGTGGAGGAAGGTGTCGTGATCTTCCTCGATTGGATGGGCGAGGGTGGAGATCCTTATTGGGGCAACGTCATCCTTTTGCTGCACGCTGACGACACACCAGGGACAACGCTGCCCGTCGATTCGTCGAGCTTCGCGCAAACGCTCTCAATTGCAACGGCTGGCCTTCAAACCACGGCGGTTGACAAAAAGTATGGGGCCGGATCACTCACGTCAATCGCGGCTGGATTTGAAGGGCGCCTTGCGTTTGTCCCTGGCTCAGAGGGCAATTCTCAAGACTGGACGATTGAGTTTTGGTGGAAACAGACAAGCATTGGCAATCAACCGTTCGGGTTCGTGTTCTCAAGCGGTAACGGGATCATCCGGGTCGGTAGCATTCTTGATGGGTCGTCACGAGAGCAGAAGATTCTGCTGATCGCAGCTGGGGCTGTAGTTGGAGAGTCAACGACTACTATCGCTCTGAACACTTGGTATCACATCGCCGTAAGCCGATCATGGGATGGCGTTGCGGGCACGACCAGGTTGTTCATCGACGGCGTGAAGGAAGACGAGGTTGTGACGATGCCTGCGCTGTCGGCTGACGTTTGGCGAATTGGCCAATGGGACACAGCCGGATTTAGCGGCGTTCGCGGCTACGTCGATGACTTCCGCATCACCACCGTTGCCCGCTACACCGCAGACTTCACGCCCCCTGCAAAGGCATTCCCTAACGGGTATTGAGGAAGCATCATGGACTGGCAACAATTCGCGCAGCAAAAGGTGTGAACATGGCTTACACAGACCAAGACATCAAGGGCTTCATCGATCAGAAGGGGATCGGGAACAACCCCTATGCCATGTACAACTACGCCAAGCAGTACGGCGTGGCACCTGGCCGCATTGATCAGGTGATGGGCTATGCCACCGGAACGTCCGACAAGTGGATCCAGCAGCAAGGCCTGCAAGGGCTGGCCGGTGGGGCTGTTGGCGGAACGGCGCCGACCTCTGGCAACTACTCAAGCGACCAGATCAGGCAGTTCATCACTGACAAAGGCATCTCCGACAACCCGCAGGCGATGTATGCCTATGCGCAGCAATACGGCGGTCAGCCTGGGCAAGTCGATCAGGCTCTGGGGGCGCAGGCTGGTCAGTCTGCAAACTGGATTCAGCAGCAAGGACTGAACCCGATCCTGCAGGCTCAATCAGCGCAGCCTGCGCAGCAGACCGGCATGCCTCCGATGGGTCAGTACCAACAGAACCCCACGGCAAACCCTTACATGCCGATGGCTGGCGGCGGGATGCCTATGCAGCAGCCTATGCCGCAGCCGCAGATGCCGCAGCAGCAGCAGCCGACGCAGCAGGTTCAACAGAACCCGTACACCCAGCAGATTGCAGACCGCATGACGCAGCAGGTGACCAACAACCTGACGCGAAATGTCCTGCCGAACATCCGCCGCGGTCAAGTTGCAAACGGGACGCTTGGCAGCACGCGGCAAGGCATCGCCGAAGGCTTGGCGATTGGCGACACGAACGATGCACTGTCGGGCGCGCTAGGGAACCTGTACGCGGGACAGTTCAACGCAGATCGCAATTACGGGCTGTCGTCTGATGCACTCGACTTGAGTGCCTACAACGCCAATCAAAACTGGATGCGCCAGGGTCAGCAGGATCAGCTTGGACTGGCCGACCGCATGCTAGGCTGGAACCAGCAGTATGGCGTCGGCAACGCGACCCAGGTGCAGAACACGCCGATGAACTACTGGCAGGGCTTCGGCAACCAGGCGTCGCAGTTTGCCGGCTTGGGCGGCCAGCAGACGCAGAACATGCAGGGCAATCCGTACCTCGGCGCGCTCGGCGGCGCGCTGACGGGCGCGCAGCTCTGGAAGGGCTTTGGAGGCTGACATGGACTACTCGCAACTTGGAACGGTCGATCCGCAAATCCTGGCGCTGCTGCGACAGGCGCTGGCCCGCAATCCGTCGCTCCGGCAGCAGATCGGCGAGTCCGACGCAGGCGCCTACTACGGTATCGATCCAGCGTCGCGGCAGGGCGATTACTACCTTGCCAACGATGAGCAGGGTCGGCCGCTGATCTACCGCGACTTGGAGCGCAACACCTGGGGCCAGGATGTGGCCGCGGCCTATGGCATGGACGGCCAGCCAGTCGGTATCAGCAGCGGCGACAGCACGGCACTCGGGCTGACGAAGTTCATCCTGTCCTCGCTGGCG
>OFQV01000096.1_pt1 | contig 27089 bp, 35 predicted proteins | sample 1542971 | NCBI WGS metagenome assembly OFQV01 (sample SAMN07774229, study PRJEB24372) | wastewater metagenome | isolation source: WWTP Cannobio (Effluent) | place: Italy: Cannobio | collected 2016-01
CACGACTATTTTCATCTATTATTTAAAGATGCAACGATAGACGAAGTAATCCATCGTCTTTGCTTTGACCCATTGATTAGATTTAATATCTACTATCCTAAGATTTTCAAATGTCATCCTTACGATGCTGCGAGAATATTAAGACGTATCAAAGATATTAAAAATCATCGGTAACAAAAAACAAGTATACAATATACTGTATACTGTATACAACAAAACCCCAACCAATAAAGGAAGGGGTTTTATTTTGACTCTCTAATCTAAACCCAGGGGTTTTTGATTGATAAGGAGAGAACCTTTTCATCTATGATTTTCACATAGGGTCGCTTTAGTTTAATAAAGCCTAGCCTTATAGTGTTATCGTTACGCTTCACTATTAGCCGTAAATAACCCTAAAAGTGCAATACTCTTAGACTATTTAATTATATCAAAACGTACGCACAATGTAAATACAAAAAGACCAGGTACTTAACTTTCGGTATCTCTGGTCTTTGTATGTGGACTGTACGATGCACGACTTGTTCCAAAGTCAGGCTGTAAACAGCGAGTCATTTTATTTCGGTTGAGTATATAGAATATGCAAAGAGTTTAGACTATTTACTGGATTTAATCCGCCTACCGCTAGACATAGTCCCCCCGAATAGGCTAGTGAAAACTATATCTATTATACTATACTTTAATTAAATAAAGCAAATTATTTCATTAGAAAATCACCAGCTCTTTTAATTATGTCTTGTTGTAAGTAAGTGTAGGCTTCTTCTGTATCTGGTGTTAATAATAATCCACGCCTAGATAAAATCCTATGTGTAATATGTAGAGCTTCGTGTGCTAGTATGGAAATGTCATATAAACTTTTTAATTTCTTTTGAAAACATATCCAATGGATATTGTCATCTGTAGAAACAAAACAAGCACCTTGTTTATTTTGATTAGGATGATATGTATTATCGATAGTAGCTTCCCAAGAGTTATTATATTCTTCTGGTATATTTTTTCGTATATATTTTTTTACTTTATTAGCGTCATCAGAAAGTATAACAATAACTTCTTCTCCATAAGGATATATGTATAAAGATTTAGTTTTCATTGTTTAATTATACTTTAACTACAACGAGCTGTAAAGTACCCTTGAAGTTGCCTAGAATAAAAAGAATATTTACCACCATTTTTATATGCTACGTATGTAGTCCATTGGTTTCTGTATTTATCACCAGCGTTAAAAGCTAACGACATTATTACGAGTTGGTCGTAATTACTTTCATATCTAAGTTCTGGTCTATTGAAAGTTTTTTTCCAGTGTTCAAAAGTAGCACGTTGTATTCCAGTCATACCTTTTCCGTGTCCACCATCGTGAATTACTTGGGATTGGTAACCTGACTCACACCAAGTTATCTTTTTAATAAGCTCTGTATCTGCCCCATATTGCTCTGTTACGTGCGTTATGAGTAATTCCCCTTCTAAGCTGTCTAAAGGGTCTTGTAGGGCTTCCTGTGGGCTTACAGGGGGTGTTAATTCTTTAGCTATCATCAATCCTTTGGCGTAACCAGTAACAAAGTAACTTAATAGTAATATTAGGATTGCGTATTTAATTGTTTTTTTTATATTCATAGTTTGAGCCTTTTGCGATAATGTACCTGTGGGGAGAATATCTTTTCCAGCAATGGCTGACTACTTGCCCTACGATATTTCAAAAGGATTGCTTTCGCCTTCCCCAAAGATACACTATTCTGTTTTTCTCATTGGCTCTATTTAATTATGGCAACTATAAAATTTATTAGCAAGTAATTATAAAGAAGTTATCCACAGGGATATTAAGGTTATAAAAAGCCCTATTTAAAGGGCTTTTGTTAAAAGATTACTCCATCAAGTATGCGTTTATTATCAACTCTAAACTTTCCACCTTCAGAAACTGTTATGTGAGCAAATCCGTGTGAGAAGTTATTTCCAAAAGGATTATAGTCAGGATTTAATTCACATAAACAACCTGTTGAGTAAGTTGTGATAATTTCATCTTTGATTGTCTTCTCCGTATGTGTAGACGGATTATGAACGTGAGAAATTATACAATGTGCTTTAGCTCTAAGGAATACACCACGAGCAGGATTGACTGGGGCAAAAATACCTTTAATCAGCAAATGTCCGTGTGTAACAGTTAGCTTACCAATTTTAATCAAAGTTGTGTCTTCAAAGTGTTTGATTTTATACTTGTCAAAATCTAATAACTTATCTAATCGAAACTCTGGCGTTCCTAGAAGTTCAGGAGCTTTAGTTGCTAGGAAGTGTTCAAGCCTATTGTCGTGGTTGCCATACAATAAGTAAATTGAAGCATCAGGAAATTCAGAACGTAAAACATCAAGGAATTGTTTTGTTTTTGTAATTTCTTCTGTAAAAGATGATTTCTTTCTAACATTGGTAAATCGTGAAATTGGATAGAAGTCAATTAAATCTCCGTTGATAAAGATTGTGTTAACTTTCATTTTTTTACCATAATCCAAAGCACAAGTTACTGCTTTGATGTCGTGATAAGGAATATGTAAATCAGAAATAAACAATATATTATTGTCTTTTGCTGGTAAAACATATCTTTGTCTTTTAACTGTCCGTGAACGTGGCAAGTTATAAGCGTTTAAAGAATTTTTAGGAACTACCATTGATTTGTCTTTTAATTGTTTAAGATTTTTTTCTCCAGTTAAACCACGATAGTATCTAACTAAAGTTCTAACTGCTTCCACGTTTGCGAACATTGCTTTATGGTCTTGGTAAATTGTACGAGCTAATGCCAAACTGGCTAATTTAGGATACTTTTTAATGTACTCTGTAACTATGTCTTGTTTTTTCATAATTTATTTATTTCTATTCAATTATACCACGAACAACAAAAAAACTCCTAAAAAGGAGTTAGTTGCTGTCGGTGATTTCTTCTTTAGGGGCGTTAATATAAACATTACGAAGATGCTTAGTAATTTGTGGTACTACTAAACCAATAAGCATAACTAATTGACTTGATAAATTAAGTGAACTAGATTTTTCTAATAAGTAGTCTAGGTAAAATACAATTACCATAGCTCCGCCGTGCCAAAGGAAACCTTGAACTCGTTTCTTAAATTGATTATTCATATATAAATTATACCACATTTATTTATTTACACGCAACAAAAAATCCCCCGAAGGAGATTAATTGACCAGACCTATTTATTAGGTGTACTTGTTTCGAAGAAGTACGTTATTATTATAAACTATTCGTAAGCCTTATTCAATGCCTTTAAAGTAAGTGGTCCTACTTGAACACCATTGTTATGTTTTATACCACTATCTATCTGAAAGTTCTTAACTGCTAGTGCTGTAGCTGGACCATAGTAACCAAATCCTTTAGTGATTGGTTGCATACGCCCTATCCTTAGGAATAGAGCTTGTAGTTTTTGTACCTCCATATTCTCATCTCCTTTTTTCATTATAGTTTTAAATTCTTCTACAATTCTATCTGGCAAATATTGCTTTGGATTTATAGCACCATAATATCCATTATTTTGGTCTAAGTTATACCAAAGTCCAAAACTACCACCAACTCTTTTAAGTTCAAAATGTAAATGTGAGCCTGTAGAGTTTCCTGTATTATCAGCATAACCTAGTAAATCTCCAGTCTTTACTTTAACAAATCCTGTTTTATCTGCAATAGGAGATTTATATTGTGGCTCTCTTGTGAAATCTACCATATGCCAATAAACAGTTTTCCATAGAGATGGTTTACCGTTTTCATCTTCGTATTCTTGGTCAGTTATAACTACTACACCTTGACCTCTATCTCCACTGATTTGATATTGAGCCCAACCATCGTGAGCTGAATATATAGGTGTTCCATGAGTAGAATAAAAGTCAATTCCGTTATGTCCAGGCATTCCAGCTTTTTTATAAACATCAGTAGCGTTTTGACCAAATGATTGATTTATTGAAATGTATTTTAATGGGTACTGTAATTGTAGTTTTGACATATTATAATTTATTATTTCTTTCTTAAATCTTTTAATTCTTCTATCGCTTGTTTGATATACTCTAAGGTGGTTTTAATTATAGCTATATCGTTGTTAATATTGTTTGTAAGTTGAGTATGAGCTTCTAGTTTTGTTTCAGTATAAGCTAAGCGTTTTTCTATATCTGCAATACTCTTATCTTGCTCTTTGTTTTTACTTTCGTATCTTGCCCAAGAAATAATAATACCACCTATGAATACTACTATAGTCCAATATTTAGTTATTGCATCGACAAATTCCATATTACTTCAAATCTTTAATTGCTTTAATTTTTTTATCTAATTCGATTATACCATCTTGTAGATTTTCCTTTTGTCTTAAAAGTTCTGCTAGATTGTAATGACCGACAGATTTAAGAACCATAACTTCTTTGTCAGTTGAAGTTTTAGCTGCTTCCTCTACGAATAATTCGAAGTTTTTATTTTCTACTTCTACTTCTCTTGTTGTTTGTATTTCTTTTGCTATAAACATAATATTTTGTCGTTTATTGTCTGACAGGACTTATTTTAATAATTTTTCTTGTAAACTAACTAACTTTTAACGTAAACATATTGTAAACTAAATTAAAATACTAATAATACACTACTATTTAAACTTGGACCACCACCGAAACTCCAGCCTGTATTACCAACACTATCAGTTGAATTTGTCGCAGTCCATGTTGCACCGCCTGTTGCAGTGCTATAACTAATATCACAATAATCCACTGTGTTTGTACCTGATGAGTCTGAAATAGTCCAACCTCCAGTCGAAGTACCAAGTAAATTTATTTCATTACCAGATGTTCCAGTTGCAGTAAATGTAGTAACTGTTTGGGTTGTACCATCGGTAAACTTTATTTGAGAATTTGGATTAACTTTAAGGTCATTAAAAGTATTACTTCCGACTACTGTTATGAAATAAGTAGCTGATGGATGATTAAATTCAATATCATTGTATGTAAGACCTCCACCTTGAAAGTTAAAATTACCAGCTGGAGTGCCTGAGAATATTATCGTTCCTGTTCCTTTATTAAAGGTTAAGTTTGTAGTAGTTGCTATATCCCATTTATTAGAACCACTTCCAGTAGTTGTTGCTGTTAGGGTAAAAGTACCTGAACCCATTGTTAAAGTTCTAGTACTTGTACCTGAACAGTAGAAACTCCAGGATGTCATATTGAAGTTATTTGCATCAAAACCTCCAATAATAATCAAAAGTGTACTGGATGAAACAAAATCATCTTGTAATACTATTAGACCTGCTCCAGTATCTTTTTGGATTGAAGACGTTGTTGTTTTACCATTAGATGTATAATTTTGATTACTACTACCTCTTAATCTCCAAGAACCTGCGGATGCAGATAATGTCATACTAGGACTTAAAGTAACGTGTCCATAGATAGCCACAACAGAAGCTGTTGTAAATGTACCAGTAAATCCAGTAAAATTTAAGTTTTGACAAGTAGATGATGATGTAGTAACTGTTACTGCACCACTATTAGCATCAAAGAATACATCATCAGAAGATGTAGGTACGGCAGAACCACCTGCTCCACCAGAAGTAGTGGACCATTTACTACCTGCTGTAGAATTCCACGTTGACGTACCACCTACCCAATATCTATTAGCCATATTAAGCTGAAGCTACGCATCTCCATTTAGAAGTTGCGGAATTATAAATAAAACCAACAGTTAAAGGTAATGTTGTACTACCATTTGAAGTCACTGGAGCAGTCGCTGTGCTATCTTCTGTATTAACCCAAGTAATTGTTTGTGCCACTGCACTAAAATCTATTATCTGTACAGTACAAGTTTGCATATCTACAGCACCACTCGTTGTTAGTGTAATAGTAAGAGTAGCAGCTGAGTCATTTGTTACTTTATTATTCCTGTGTGTAATAGGTATAGTAGCTGAATTACTAGATGCAGTGATTGCATTTGCAGTATTTATTGATTGTATAGATGTAACTTTATTTGCTGTAATATCTGCATACGCACTATCATCAGCCAATCTTATATCTAATCCTGCACCATTTCTTTTAAGAGCTGGGAATGAAGACGTAGAGCCACCGAATTGTAATCTGTCCCAATTGTTATCTGTTGTATCTGATAATGTCAATACACCGCTTGACTTGAATATCATAAATCCACCGCCAGACACGTTAAATCCATTACCGCCAACACCAGAAATGTTTATCCCTGAAACACCTACTTGTATATCGTTGAATGCACCACGCCCATTTGATGAAACGCTTGCCAAAACAGTATTACTTACATCCCTCCATTCCGTCAAATTCCCTGTTTGTGAAGTTGTGCCTTGTGCTATCATCACAGTGTCTGTGGCTGTGGTTGCTTTTGTGTGAAGTCTAGCACTAGGACTCGTTGTTCCAATTCCAAAATTACCTTTTGTTGCTCCTGTAGCTGTGATAAGTGTCATCAGCGGATTTCCATCCCAATCTGACCAAGAAAATGCTTCTCCACTACCTCTTGGTCCAAATATACTACTCCATATAGCTGATGTATATACAGCACCACCACTAGATAATATTATATCCGAACCAGATGACCCAGCACCAAATTGACTAACCCCTGTTCCTTTATTTATTTGTAAAGGAGATGACGGACCCGTTGTTCCAATACCGACATAACCAGTACTTCCATCAATAGTTAATCTTGCCAAGCTATCAGTTTGTAGAATTACATCGACAGCATTTGTTGTACCGATTGTCATCGCACCAGAGCGATTTGTTAGAGTATCTGTTTTAAGTCCATTTATGAATTGCCAAGTACCAAGAGCTTGCAAGTCATCATTAGTGTCCATCAGGAAGACATTTACATCAGCATTATTTGCGTTATTTCTCCATTTTAGATATTTATTATTTCCTAGAATAACATTACCACTAGAGTCTACTCTTGAAAGAATATTCCCATTCACATCTTGCCATTCTGTCAAATTTCCTGATTGAGAAGTTGTACCTTGAAAGATTGAAACGATGTCAGTAGCGGTTGTAGGTTTAGCGTGGACTATAGCGTCTATTTGGAAATTACCACCAAAACCCCATCTGTTATATCTTTGAGTTCCTGCACTTGTAATTCCTGCCCAGTTGTTATTTGTGTATACATTGTATTGAATATCACCAGATATGAATGCTCCTTTACCATTACCTCCAACACTAGTATCAGTAAGTCTAAATGTCGGATTTGCACCTTTTATATTTAATCCATCTGAAAATCCTGAAATAATAGTATCGGTAGAATTTATTTCCACACCACCACTTTCGAATAGTTTAAGACGGCTTACCGCACCACTTGTTTGAAAGTCTACATTTACTCCTGATGTCATTTGATATAGGGAAGATGCTGTAGTTGTAGAGTCGGCAGAAGTATTAGCTAAAGTATTTACTATACCTGATGAGTTTATCCATTTAAGACCTGTAGTTTCTGTAGAGTCGGCGACAAGAACTTGTCCATCAGCTCCTACACCAAGACGTGCGTTATCTGTGTCGTATGTATATAGGTCGCCTTTAGTAGTAAGTGGTGAAGATGAGCCTGCTGGTTTATTTATTAAAAACTGTGTGCGTTTGTCTAATACTGAAATAGCTCTATCAAGGTTGGCTTGCGTTGAAAGTTTTTCAGCACCTTTGATTGCTTTAATGTCTAGTCTGTTATCACCTTCTAAAGTTTCAAGTTTATCTTTTATTTGGCTTGCATCGTCTAAAATAGTTTCTTTAAACTTTGGTAGTTCAATTTGTGATAAAACTTCCTTTATTATCTTTTTTTCGTCTGCATCTTTACCTTTTTTGCCAGGAATTAGTTTCATTGCTTTAACTTCCTTTAAAGTAGTGTTGAGGAGGTCGATTTTTGACTCTATTTGCCCCAACAAGGCACTTGATTTGCTTGATAGGTCGTTTGATACGTTTCCAGTTAATTCTTCAACATAGGCGATACTAGACGCTAGTGTTTGTAGATTATCAGCGGATAGTTTTTCAAAGTTATCTTTAGATTTTTTAATAACTTCTAAAACCATAGTCAAAAACTTTTCAACTTCTTTGGGTGTTAAAGTATCATTTTGTGTAAGTATTAGAAGTTGTTTTAGTTTTTCTATTTTTTCCATATATTTATTGGTTGTGGATAAGTGTATTGACTTAATTTGTAATAGGTTTATGCTTTGGTTATGTTAGAATTTTTAGGTGGACTCTTTATCGTAATTATTATCTTGCGGATTTTTGTGGATTAACACGTTTTCCAATATCATCTACTGCTTCATCTCCAGGGAATTTTAGTGTATTTAATATCTTAATTAAACCACTATCTGTTTTTACAGTGTTTGCTTTATTTAATATTTCTAAATCTTTACCTAGTTGTTTTTCAAGGTCAAGCCAGTTAAGAGTTTTAAGACCTACATTACTTGGGAATACTGCACTTGCTGCACCCTTTAATGAACCACCAGAAACAGTATTTAAGAAGTTAACTGCACTACGAGATAGTTTTTCTAGTATTCCACGTTCTTGAACACGTTGTTGTAGTTTATTAACTCCTTCAACACCCTTATCAATAAGACGTTGTGTATTTTCCATAGCAGAATATAGACGGTCAGCTTGAGCTGCTTCATCTCCAAATCCTAAACCACCACGAGCTGCTTCTTTAAGAGCTTTCCGTGTATTTTCAAATCTTTGAGCATTTACACTTGTTAATGGGTCACCAATTTTATTAAAGGCTTTTGAGCCAAACTCTTGTGAGTACATTCTAGCAATGTTATTTACTTCTTGATGTGTTAGACCTTCGTTAATAGCTTTTTGTTCTAATACTTCTAAGTTTGAAAGGGACAAGTCATCTGCTGTTGAAGCGAACAGTTCTTTAAGGTCTGTAAATGCGTTTTTAATAACATTTGTTTTAACTTCTTCACCTGCTTTATTTGTTGCACGAATAGCATAATTATCTATTGGTAATACACGAGTATCTTTTGCAAGTTCTGTATCTACTACATTCATTAAGTCTTCTTTAGCTGTTTGTAGCGTTTTGGATAGTTCTGCACGAGTTTTTATGTTACTTGTATCAATATTCTCTAATGCCTGTTTAGTTAGCGGAACATCATCTGTAGTACCTTGAATTATTTTTCCAATAGTTTCATCTACTGATTTTATTGGTTTAATTTTAGTAGCTACTGTTTTAGCACTTTTAATTCCAGCACCAACAGCAGGTATTGCAGCACCTAATGCTGTACCAACTCCAGGTACTAATGATTTACCAACTGTTTTATCTGTGTCTGATAGATTTACACCAACGTCTGCTAAATATCCACCAGAAGCACCAGAAGCGATATTACCAACTGCACCACCACCTAAAGCACCTGCTACTTTACCATAAGGAAATAAGTACGAACCTATTTTAAGAGTTGAACCAATATTTTCTCTAGTAGTTGTATCTGGTTTAACTTCACCACCTATAACAGACTCCCCAGGTTGTAATGAAGCATCTATTATCTTTCCTCCAAGTTCTTTATTCCCAGTAGCTTCAACTAATTTACCTGCACCAACACCAATAGCACCAGCTAAGTTTTGAGCTGGTTTTTCTACTAGAGTACGGAAAGGGTCAACTACTATTGTTTTTAAAACTGACTCTTGTTTTGGTCTTCCGTATGTTTCAGATAGACCTGCTTGTGAAAGTTCTTTATCTAAAGAACCACTTTCAATACGATTACGCAATTCTGTTGCATATTGAGAGTCTGGGTTTTGTTTAGCAAAGTTTATAGCTTGTGTGATTTTATCCATATTATTTAAAGAATTGACTATTAGATTGTTCTGCTTGTGGTAATGTTAATAAAGTATCATTATCTAATGAAGAATATGAATTTATTGTAGCTGGGTCTACTCCATTTTGAATAAGAACATTATTCATTGTAGTATCTAACTTTTGTAATTCTTTATTAAATTCTTTCTCAGACATACCTAAAGATAATTTAGTACCAATATTTCTAAGGAATTGTATGTCTTTATCAGACATTGCACCTTTTAATTTTGATATGTTTTCAAATGCTAAAGTATCTTTAAGTTGATTAAATGTTGTTTCATAACCTGCTGCTTTAGTACCAGGTAAGAATTGACTATCACCTTGTTTTAAAAATCCAGGAATAAACTTTTGTAAACCTGCTCCAACAGCACCCTTTTTACCAGAACCAGTAGCTAAGTCAGAGATTAGATTTTTAAGTGTTACTGTAGCATCAACTTTTTCTTGTACAGGAGAAGCTATAGTAATTGAACTCATTTCAGTATTTAATTTACGAAGTTGAGCTTGTTTAATTTGTAAATCAAGTTTATCCATAGGTGATTGTAAATACCCTTGACCTGCTTTTGTAATTTCCTCTATTGAATTTCCTTTTTGAATAGCATCTAACACTGACTGTGGAGCGTTACTTGAAATAGCGTTATCTAATATCTTTGTTTGGAAATTAGATATTTTATCAATCTCTTTTGTAGCTTGATTTAGTTTAAATTGCTGTGCGTTAGCTTGTTTCTTTTCAGCAGAAGTTAAGAAAGGTTGTATAGCTTCTAATTGTGCCTTGAATAGTTCATTTTGCTCTCTGTACGGGGCATATTTAGCGTCTACTGCTTCTTGTATAGAAGCTCTTGCATCTGCAATGTTGTTACTTAAAGCTAAACTTTTTGCGTTTAACATTCCTTGCTCTGATGTTTTTAATGCACGAATAATTGCTGCATCTCCTGCGAGTTTAGCTTGACCCATTTGAGCGAAAGGAAGTAATGTATCACGATTTTCCTCTGCACGCATTTTAGCAACGAGTTGTGTGTCATCTTGTTGCTTTTCTGCTTCTAGTTGTAGAAACCTATTATTTATATCAGTTTGCTGTTTTCTTAAATTAGCTAAATCAGATGCTTGTGTCATTTCAGTTTTAAAAGCACTTTCACCTTGCTGGTTAGTAATGTTCTCTAACATTTTAGCAATTAAGTTTTCTTGACCTTTCTGTGCTGATTTTTCTGTATCTGTTAAATCTTGAGTTTGTAAATAAGAACTAGCAACACTTGGTGTTGGTGTTACTGTTGGTACTGGAGGATTTGTTATACCGATTTTATTTGTATTTCCTAAAAGGTCTGCATTAACATTTGTTGAGCCTGGTAATGTTGAAACTAAAGGATTAGCTGTAGTCTGTCCTTGAGTTAAAGGTTTTCCTGTTTGTGTATCAAAATTAACCACGCCTGTCCTGCCTGCTGGGTCTGTGAAATTTTGTCCTTGTTTTAGTAGTGTGTTGTCCATATATTATATATATTATATCATTTTATTTTAATATTCCCAAAGTTTGTAGTTTGGTAATCAAGTCATTAACTGCTGTTTTTGTATTATTTATCATTGCTTGTTCTGTAGCTGTATAAGTTCCACTTGCTGTACCTGTAATTTCTGTAACTGCTTCTTGTGGGGCATTCTCTATAGCATCTTGAAATACAAGTTTAGGTGAGTCGGTATCGTTATGTGTGTGTCTTTCTACCATATTATCTTAATATTATATCTATTAAGTTGATATTATTTCCATATATAGTATTTACAGCCTGCGATAAATCTATTTTTAACTGTACAAATTCTGCATCTGTAATTCCTGCGGTATCTCTGAATGAAATTACTGAACCAAGCGTTGAAAAACCCCAAGTTCCTATTAAAGTATAATCTGACCTGTCGTTTAATCTGTAAGAAATTGATAAACTTTGACCAGAAACCAAAGGAGAAGCCAAAGCAAACTCTATTTCTTGGAATGTTTTTTTAGTATCAAAGTTACCAACTCTAATAAGAGGTGTTTCTATTGAACCTGTTGGGTACATAACAAAGTCTGAACCATCTACATAATAGCTAGTAGCGTTAGCATAACCAACTCTAGTATTTTGATAAGTCTTTGAGTTTATAAAACCAATCTTAAATTGTGTTGGGGAGCTTTCTGTTCCAACTGTTGCATTTGATGGTGTCATATATGAAACAGGGTATCCCTCGGTGTATAAATCTATTTCGTAAATACCAGCCAAAGAAAGAGTAGATAAATCCCCTGAAAGTCCTACAAGAAGATTTCCTTTTTGTGAAATGTCTATTGCGTTTATATAACAAGTTGAAGAATAGTTTACTCCGTATTTACTAAAAGGAAGTGTTGATATTTTTTGGAAGTTTGTACCATCTGAAACATAAACATTACCTTGAGTACCTGCACTTATATAAAGTTTGTTAGCGTGTTGGATTATTGCGTTTATTCCGTTTTCATTAAAAATAACAGGCAAGTCAGCAAGTCCAGGGTTTCCTAGAGTTCCTGCTTGTCTATTCCAAGTGTATATTCTAGCTACTGGGAAATTACCACGTTCAGAGTAGTATCTTCCACCGTGAGTACCAATAGCAATTTTAGTTCCATATTCTGCAAGACAAGAAGCATATTGACCGTCTGGTAAATCAAGTGTTGCATTTGTAACCACAACAGGTGCAACTGCTGGCGTACCTGATGATGTAACCTCTAGTTTAACAACTTCGTTTCCGTTTGTTGTGTATAAAAAGCTATCTTGTCCTACAAGTAAAGCTCCGTTATAGTCAGAATTTAAACCTGTAACTACGTTAGCGAACCATTGAGGAGCGTTATTAAGCGGACCGTATGCTGAAATTACATTTGCGTGTCTAACCCATAAATAGTCTTTATAGATTTTTAAATCACGAGCATTTGTTAGACTAGAATTAAGAACAGTACCATTTTTATAGACTATACCAAGTCCAGTTTCTCCAGTAAGCGTGTATATTCCTCCATATTCGTCGTAAACCTCACTAATAGGTAAATTACCAGGACTAATATTTGTATCTACTGTAAAGCGATTTTTAAGTTTAGCGATACCTTTGTTTTCAAAGACTTCTACGTTTTTAAGTAGTCCAAAGCCATAGATAGGGTGTCTAACCATACCTTTATTCCATTCTGAAAATCGTAGTTGTCCGTTTTTATCCATATTAAACTGTATCTTTTAATACTAATGAGGTAGTAGATACTGCTATACCAATTTTTTTACTATTAGTTCCAGCTGATGTAGATATAGCCCCTTTAGTATTAGACAAATAATATAATCCTCCAGTTGTTAATCCTGTTACACTTGTAACTAAACCACTTGTTTTAATAGAAACTGATTGTGTTGCACTAGCTGATGATGTAGCAAATCCTATAAACTTTGCGTATCTATCTGTACCTCCTAAGAAAGCGTTACTCGCTGTTGCTAGTCTAGCATACCCAGATGAAGTACTACCTGATGGAGCTAATGATATACTATATATTTGGTCATAAGAACTAACACTTCCACCACTAAATTGAAATGTAAGAAAAGTAGAACCTGTAACATCAATAATATCTGAACACCCTGAGAATGATTCAACTCTCCCAGTATCATCAGATTGGTTATTATTAGGTAATTCTGTGGAAGTTTTTGTTGTTGTTCCTGGTGGATTTCCACCTTTAAATCCAAATCCTAAAGCAACTCCATAAGTGGGAAATACTGCATTAATACTTGTTTTACTTGTAACTGCTTTTTGTGAGGAGCTATATGTCGCATTATAAACAGAAAAAACATGGACAGAAACATCACCATTAGCACCACCACTTCCCGATGTTACTGTATATGTTAAATTATTTGTACCTGTTGCTGGATTTGTAAGATAAAATATACCACCTTGTATGGTTGTTCCATCTGATTGAACTAATGTCATAGGTACTCCAGCATATGAAGCAGCTGTAATATTACCAACTCCACCAGTATTAAAATCAGAACCAAAACACACAATTAAAACTCTGTCTGAATTATTCCCTACTGTAAAAGATTTGGTAAAAGGTGTTGATACTCCTGACCATCCATCATAAAATATATTTTTATTATCATAAGTGATAGCACTTCCTGTTTGATAATTACCTAAATACAAAGCATCACCAGGTGCTATTGTTTCTCCTGCTGTAAGAGTTAAGTTAGCAGACGAACCTAAAATACTAGGTATAGCTGTTAAAAGTGTTGATGGATTAACAAATAATCTAGCAGATGTTCCACCAGCAGCAGTTCCAGCTATAATTTCTGCTTGTGTAGCTTCTTCTACCACACCTTTAACTGTTGTACTTGCATCGGCTGCTGCTGGGTTTGCTACCCATTCTGGTATACTACTTGAACTTGCCTGTAATATTTGACCTGATGTTCCGATAGGTAAACGAGCTGTTGCACCGCCAGAGTTTCTATAGTACATATCACCAGTAGCGTCAGAACCTAGACTTAATACAGGGGTTACCAGGGTTAAATCCTCTACAGATTGAGTGGAAGCTCCTGATGTTAGAGCCTTAGCGGTAGAAGTTACCGCTGAAAGTTTATAATCGTGTGAAGTTGTAACTGCTGATGAGTTTGCTCCTACTTTAGCTTCTAATGCTTCAATAGCATCGTTGGCATCTGCGTGTTGTGTTGCGTGTGGAACTACAGACATTGAGTCTGTTGATGTAGGATTTTGGAATGCGTCGATGCTCCCAGGAAAATTAGTTGACATATGTTTTTGTTAAATTTAATTTATAATAATATATTTTTGCACCATAAGTATCTGTGTTTTTGTGTATGTACTCATTTTAGTTTTCTGTTTGTTCTGTCCATACTGTTACTTGTTTTCCATTGTATGTATAAACAGGGTCGTTATAATTAAGGTTCTCGTTGTATGTAATAGCTGTTTGTGAGCTATATATTTCTTGTTCTGTCCAAGTTGCCATACTATTGAGGGTTTCTTATTCTGCTAATAAATCTTGGCTTGTAGTCTTTACTTCGTTTTGAGTAAAAATCTGAAATATCTTTTTCCATTTCAATCATATCTCTTTTGATTTGCTCGGCTTTACTTAAAGTTTTAGCTTTTGCATATTCATATTGACCGTATAATGAAAGATATTTGTGAAATTGTGGGGCAATACCAGGCTCTTTTGTTGTGTCTGATGTAAGAAAATAAGATGCCTTGCGTTTAAAGTAAACTTTAAGCCCTGCTGTGTAATTATAGTTTGGTCGTGTATCAAGTAAAATAGAATTACCAATAACGTCATATCGGTAAGGTTGCCCAGTGTTAGCTGTTTGATTTTCTAAATATGAAGCTACTCCTTGGTCGTGAATATCTATATTGTAAACTTCATAGTAGTTTCCTGATGGGTCTGACACCATAACCTTTTCAACCTGTAGGAAAGTATTATCAAATTTATAGTCTTGCTGGTTGTTGATTAAGTCGGTAGTAGCAATAGGTAAAGTAGTATTGTTAGTATCGTCAAATTGCCAACGATTGTCGGCTTTAAGTATTATTGAAGATGCTCGGTCAAGTCCATTATTGACTTCTCTAGTTACATCTTTGATTGGGTACGAAGTAGAATTAGCACTTACACCGAAGTAAATGTCTTGTACTATTCCTTGATTAGTTGAAGTGTCGTTAAAAACCATTTTATTTAAGTTACGCCACAACTCGTATATATATTATATAACTTTTTAATGTTTAATGCAAACTAATTCTCTCATTCCTACGTTCTAGTTGTGGTTAGAACATAGGAAAGAAAGCACTAGGCTTTCTTTTTTCTAAATGCTTCCTTCCATTCCTCTAAATGTGAAAAGATTTCACCTTTAATTACGCCACCTTCTACCTGCACAGAACCAAAATCATCAAACTCATCTTTTAAATGTGGTTTGAGTAAAGTCCTAACCATTGGAATTATTTTATCGTTATATTTTTGAGCTTTGATAGCTACTTTGTTTCTGTCTTGTTCTAAAGTATCTAACATCTTTTTCATTGTGTGGTATTTATCAGTAAGCTCTTTTGGTGCGTTCTCTGATAATCTTGTTGCTACTTTTTTATTTAATACGTCCATTTCCTCCTTTAAAGCATTAAAGCGTTCTGTAAGGTCTTTAGTATCTGCGTCTAAATCTGAAATATCAACTAGCTTCTCGGCTTCTACTAATTCTGTATCAATAGCCTGCATTTCTTTTTCAAGGTTTTCAATTTCCTCTGAAATACTGCGACCTTGATTTATTAAGTGTCCTTTCTTTTCTAAAAGGTCTTGTAAGTTTTTGTTCTTTAATTCTACTTGCATATTATTTATATAAATTCTTATAAGCGTCTTCCCATTTGTGAGCGTGTTTTTCTATTGAATAATTTTCTTCTACATATTCTCTAGCTTTTTTACCTATGTCCCTTCTTAATTCTTTGTTTTCTATTAGCTTTTCCATTTCGTTTATAAAGTCCTGTGTAGTTTCTGCAAGTATAAGATGTTCTGTATCTTCTTTATTTACTTGATATGGACTATCACCTGTGCTAAATGACTGACAAATACAAGGGATTTCTAACATTGAGTTTTCAATAAACTTTAGATTTGATTTACAGCGATTAAAGTAATTGTCTGCTCTTGGTATTATTGCTATGTCAATTTTTAAATCATTTAAAGTTTCGTAGTATTCTTCTGCTGGAACAAAAGGTTGCCATTCTATGTCTACACTTTCCCAAAAGTTATATTCCTCATTGTAAAGTTCTCTAGTTATTTTATCGTCTTTAGCAGGGGGCATTGAGAATAAAACAAACTTTACTCTTTTGTCGTCTTTGTAATGATTTATAATAGGTTTTAATACTTCAATATCTGCTGTAATACCAAGTGAGCCTGTTATACCTACTCTTATTATATCATTTTCATTACGTTTTGGCTCTGGGAAATAAAAAGGGTCAATATAATTCGGCAATACTAAAACATTGTCATTGATTTTACGATATTCATTTGCTAGATATTCTGTTGAGCAAGTTACTAAGTCTGCAATTTTAATAAAGTCGTCAGTATAATCATCTAGTTTCTTTAAACCTTTTTTAAGACGTTCTTCATCAATATATTTACCAAACTTTAAACCCCCGTCTTCTTTTACAGTGTCATCATTATCAAATACGATTTTCTTACCTGCTTTTTTAAGTAGTTTAGCTAGTTCTATTTTACCTTCTCGCTGTGGTCTATGAAAAACTACGACATTAGATGCTTTGGCTGCTAATGCTTTATTTTCTGGTGTCATTCTATTAGCTAAAAATGTTGTTCTATCACCGTCCCAGCCATTAGCTTGGAGTGGGAATAAGCAACGAACATTATAACAGCCCTCAAGTGATGAACCTACGAAAAAGACCTTCATTAGCTTTTATTTAAATATTCTAATAAACATTCCTCGCAGTAACTATCCCCAGCCAAAAGATAAGAGCATTCTTTATACTCATTTTTGTTTTTAAAACAAAATATACAAAATAACTTCATATTAGCTTTCTAAAAGTTCCAACTGCTTTTTCATTTCAGCAATTTTCAACTTCTTTAATTCTTCTAAATTTGCAAGATTTTTCTTTGCCTCGTCTATTTGGTCTTGTATAGACATTTCGTTCGTTACAGGGGCATTTTGAGGCTTCTGTGGGGTGTCTTCAGTCTGTACTGGAGGTATATATTCCTGAATAACTGGTTCTATAATTTGTTTAGTTCTTGGATTGATAATATTCCCTTGTGGGTCAATCCTTTCTGATGTTTTTTTTAAGTTCTGGTCTATGAATACGTTTCCCATAAATTGTTTCCAAATTTATGGCTTATATCTCGCAATTTGGATTGAGTATAAGCCACAAACAATTAGTTAATAATTGATTGATTAAGCAGCGGTCAAAATCGCAACCCCCGCATTGTCCTTATTTTCTACAACACCATACAAAAGGTCTGCTGTTGTAACTGTTGATAGGTATTCTGGGATGTAGTGTGATTGAACACGTACGCCATATTTACCTGTCATTGATGAACCCATTGAGCCACCTGAACCTAATGGTGAAGTAGCAAAGTGTAGAGCATCTTTGTGAGCTAGAGCATTGTAACGTCCTGTTGTACCTGAAACATATTGAATGTTGTTAGATACGAATACTGGAATACCGTACAATGTAGCTTTTGGAGTTTTCGCTGTTGGGTCATTAACTGGTGAGTTAATTGCTAGTGAAAACTTATCAATGTTTTGAATTTGTTTCCAAAATACTGATGGTGAAAGGAAGAATGCAACATCTTCTGTTGTATCAATTCCTACTGTTTCTAGTGCTGAAATAGCAGCACGGATTTCAGAGTCAGCTACGTTAGTAGTTGAAGCTCCAACTGTTGTACTAAAGCCTGAGAATAGAGATGCTAGTGCAACTTCTAATTTCTTAGCCATTGTGTAACCTGCGTTCATAGCATACTTTTCTTGTAGGTAGTATGAATGTTTAACTTGAGCAGCTTCACGGTCTTCAATAGCGAATGATACTTCGTACCATTGGTTAACTGAAAGAGTTACTTTAGTTTCTGTAGGTTGGTTTAGAGTAACTGCTGTAGCTACTGTTTTACTGTTTGCACTCATTTCTGTAAGATTTGGAGTGTAAAGAGCTGAGCCACCATCTGCTAATTCTGCTGAACGGTCTGTAAAGAAGTCAGCAATCATTAACTTCAATTTAAAGAAGTCGTTAATTCTATCGCCCCATTTGAGGGGTATCAACTCAGCTAGAGTTGTTGATGTTTCTGTTCCTGTCTATTTGTTACTTTCCTTTATTTCTACCTTTATAATTATCTGTCATTGAATGGCAATCTTCACATAGAGTTACACCATTATTTATATCCCATAATTCCGAGCAATCAATAGCTTCTATTGTATTTTTTAATTTGTATTCTTTTAATTATTATAGCATAGTTTTAAGGAACGAATAAGTCATTTCTGCTTATTTCACCAGTTTTATATATAGCTGGTGGTCGGACTATCGCATCGCATTTCTGCGTCTCTTTGTTTAGTCTCTCACGGTGTATTTAAACTTCCGCCTTTTTGTCCATTTCTGGAGTTTAAAGTCAATTAAAAGAGATTTTAATTCCCCACAAGTTTAGGGAATGCCATATTTTTGTTTGTCCTTTAAAGCATACAGGGTGGTTAATAATTTAATAATCCCTAATTACTTTATTGGTTTTCTTGCCAAAGAGCTAAGTGTTCCTCTCGCGTAAGTCCTGGTTTAAATGTTGGTTTGTCTTGTTTATAAGATGAACCTTTTGATACGCCTAATTTAGCTTGTTCTGACCTTTTTTCTTTTTGTACTTTTTCGAAGTATGTTGAGAATAACGGGTCTTTCTCTGCTTCTAGTAAGGAAATTCCTTTACCTTTAGCAATTACTTTAAGCTGTCCTATAGACTCATCATCCATTCCTTTTGCGATGAGTATACCTTCCTCTCTAGTAAGGTAGTTTTCTTGTAAAGTTTTTGGCTTGGCTTCTGGTTTACTAGCTTGCTTTGCTTTACGCATTGCGATAGCTTTGTATTTTAGAGCTTCTGCCTTCCAATCCACCTCGTCGGCTTCTTGGTCTGTAGTATCAACTTCCTCTTCGGTCGTATCTTCTACCTCGTAGTTTTCATTTTCGTCCAGTTCTACTTCTGGAGTGTATTCATCATTTTGCATAGTGATGTTCTAGGTTTTAGCCCTCTTTGACGAGTGGGTATCTCGTTATAATGTCATTTTTTAACGGGAATGATAACCCGAATGTTAGCACTTCTTTGATTTCTTTTTCTCTTTTCTACGAGCGTTATTTCCTTTTGCCATTATTCTGCTTGGTTAATGTTATTAGATTTCTTTTCTGACTTTGTTAATGCGTCAATTTCATCTATAGCTGTTTTAATAATGTTATTAGCTTCTGCAAATCCTGTAACGTCTTCTTTTCTTAATGCTTTTGCAATTAGTTTTTTCTCTAAGGTTGATTGCAAGTAATTGCGTAATTCAGTTAGCGTTGCTTTGTCTTGTGATAGTAATACTAATTTTTCCATATTATTGTTGTGCTGTTGGTAATACTGATGCTGTTTGATTTGCTAGTGCTGGTTGTTTAGGAGCTTGTACTTCTTTCTGTTGGATTGTTTGCTGTGGAACTGTTGGGATTATGTCTACACCTGAAAGCTCTAGTATTTCGTTAAAGATTTGATTTAAGTTCGGGTCTTGTAACAATGCTGGATTAGATGAAACTTGAGCTAATATACTTGAAAGTGTTTGTAGTGTTGCTTGTTTATTTCTAGTTTCTCCTGTGATGTCTATTGAGATGTTATTTTCATAGTCTTTAAAATATCCTTTTGGAACTTCTAAGTATCTACGTTTTCCATCTTGACTAATGAATTGAGTTAATGCGTCAATAGCTCCTTGATAGTCTTCTTCGCTGATTATTTTACCTGAAAGTATTGCTTCTTTTGCACGTTCGTTAGCTATGTTAATTGAGAAAGCTCGGTCAATGATTTTTAATTCGTCTATTGAGAAGTCAGATGCTAAGATGTGGTCTTTGTCTATTTTCTTGATTAAGTAAGGTGCTGTCCAGTCCATTAAAACATCTACCCAGAATATACCTGCTTCTTCTCGGCGATAGTCAAAGAAAGATGATGCTTGAGCTGATTGAATAGCTACTGAGCCTAACGGTGTATTACTTGGTAATGTTTCACCTGTAACAGCTTCAAAAGTATTAGTGGCTCTTTCGTATTGAGTATTCCAGCGTTCTACTGTGTTTTGGAATTGAGGTAATGATGATGGTGCAAGGTTTAACATATTAGCGTCAGTACCATCTTCAAGCTCTATAACTTGACCTGTGTCCATATCTGAAAGGATATTATTACCAAGTTGTTTAGAGTTTGTTTTAATAAACACTTTACCTGCTAAGTCCATAACGTTCTTTTCAGCGATAACTGCATCGTTAGTCCACATTTGAGCTTCAAAGCCATCTTCAACAATACCGATACCAAGTCCACGACCTGCAACATTATCCCAAGCTAAGAAACGATAAGGGTCTTCGTTTTCTATTTCGTGCCAAAGCATTACTTGTTTGTTAGTGTCATTACCTGCAATTATAAACATCATTCGTTCATAAGTGTTTGGGTCTGCGTCTGGTGTTTCAGGATTATAGTTTGAAGGAAATTCTCCGTGTACTTCATAGACTGCTACACGTTTTTCTGTTGCTTGGTCTTTATTACCTTTAAAGCCACGAGATTTAGTAGCAAGTTTCATTGCTTCTTCTACGTTGTCCCATACGCCGATTTTCTTTGATAGTTCTGATGGTGACATATAGTGAACTTCAATGATTACACCATTTTGAATATCAGTTTGGTCTGTGATTACGTTTTTCCATTCTACAAGGTCAATCTTTAATTCTCCATCTTCGTCTTTAGTTTTCTTAATTAAAGCACCACCGTATTTAGCACGAGTTTTACCCCAGTCATTTAATAGTTTTGAAAAGTCTGCTTCTTTAAACCAGTTCTTTAGTTCGTGGTTAAGTAGCATTGAACGTACTCGGTCATTTTTGTTATCAGAAGTTATGCGAACATCTTTAACATCAAGGTCAGTTGCTCTTGTTGCTACGTTTACTCTAAACTTTGAAATATTATAGAAAGGTTTTATGCGACCAAGTTCATCAAGTTGCCCATTGATATATTGAGAACTCCAGTAGTATTCAATCTTTTTAAGTATTTGATACTGGTTATAATAAAGACCATCAACTATTTGAATTGATTTTTTTTGATATGAGCCTATGATTTCGTTTATTTCTTTGAAGATTTGTTTTTCCATTATTGCTGGCTGTCCCACAACATACAGCAATTATTTATATATATATTATACCTTTTTTTTAAAATGCAAGCAACTATTCTACTTGATTAACACGTTTCTTGTTTCTACTAATAAATCCTTGAGCCTGTATTTCTATTCTGCGTTGCTCTGTAGGCTTTTTAAATTCAAAATACATACGCATCATCATCATATCTGACACGTCAGGACTTCTACCTATAATCTCTTTCATTTCGTCTTTAGATATAATCGCTAGTTTACCCTCGGTGTCTTGGTTCTTTTGTTTGATTACTGAACAGTCTTCTCTTAAAACTTCCTTTATGCTTTCGTCTTTGACTGCGATTTTGTGATTGTTTATATAATCAGCCAAAGTAAAGTAGCATTGATTGCGTAAGTTTCGGTAGTTAGCAGGCACAAATTTGGCTTGCCTTGTGTCCCAAATAGGAAAAGGTACAGAATTACCCATAAAGCCCTTAGCACCCCTTAGATTGTCTAGTACGCCCCCACCGATACCGTCTTCATCTATAATGATTTGAGAAAAAGGTACTCTATGCTCACTTGCTATTCTTTTGACTTCATCTGCCGATTGGTTAGTGTCAAACTTCTCATATGTCCATACTTTTGTTAGTTCAAGTCCATTCCATAATCCAACACGGGTTGTGTCTTTACCAAAGCGTGCAACGTCTACTGATATAAACTTCATTTCAGTATCAACAGTGTTTGACCACATATCTTCAAAAGCATCGTTTCTTATTAAGATTGTTGGGTCATCATCATATTCAAAGTTCCCGTAAAGCAAACGCTCTCGGGTTATTTTATCAGAGTTCTTTAATTGTTCTATGTAGTCTGCTGGTGTGTGTGGATTATCGCCAGGTAGAGCCTGTAAGAATTGTCTATGTTTTAGTAAAGTTCCATCTTTCCAGGGTTTGTAATAGCGAGAATAAACGTGTCCTTTGTCTGGGTTAAATGTTTCCAATAGCTTTGGTTTTAAATCTCCACGTCTACCAAGACGAGTTTTTAGTATTTCTATAGCTTGATAAGGGATTTCGTTTGACTCATCAATAAATGCTCCAGTAAGTTCAAGTCCCCCTAGTCTAGTGAATAGAGGGTCTGATGGTTTATAACCTAAGTCTAAAAAGAATATCTGTGAGCCATTACCAAAAGTTAGAATACTGTTTTGCTGGTTATAGTTGTAATGCTTTTCTGTAATACCGAAGTCTTTAAATACTTTGAATAGAGTTATGATTGTAGTTCTTTTAAGGTTTGTTAGTTCTTTACGTCCAATAAGCCAAGCACTGTCTGGGTTAGCTAAACACATACAGGTTATCCATACACAGCCAAGATATGATTTACCACCAGCAGCAGCACCACCATAGCCAATTTCAGTAGTAATATCATCATTAAGATACTCCCACGCTGTGAACTGCTTTTTACTTGGTTTAAAGTTTACTTCCATTTTAACTCACTTCTAAATTGCACTTGCTGTAAATAATAACTTTTCATAAAATCAGGATGTTTTTCTATTATTTTATCTAACTCTTCTTGAGTTAAGTTTACTTCCCATAGTGAATTGATTTTATTTAAATTACTCATTTGGTTTTATTATATTTATTACGCTTGCTATAGTATTTCCATTAGAAGTTATATCAGTTTCTTGTTTCTGTAATGCTTTTCCAATAGCTCTATCGTTTACTTCTTTAATAGCTTGAATATCTCCTTCTATAGCTTTAGCAATAAGAACTGGTGAGATTAAAGGCAATGCTTCCATAAGAGATTGTTTATATTCTTTAGCGAAATCCCTTTGTACTTTAGCTTTTAACTTCTCTTCTTCTGTCATAGGGGGTCTACCATCTCTATTTATTCTTGGGTCATCTTTAGAAAAAGGAATACCAGGTAGCTGTTTTGTGGTGTTTTCTGCATTTTCGTCCATATGCTTACATTATAACATATTTTTGTAATAAAGTAATGCCATGTCTAGTTTCCTTTAGTGTGTGAAAGTTTATTACTTGATATTCTGGGTGGTTTTCTTTAACCCAAGTAACAAATGCTCTTTCATCTGGTCTATGAGCATATCCGTTATCTATCCAATGACCGCCAGTATCCATTAACATTTTATCCCATAGTCCAGTATCATGTATTGCTATTATCGCATTATCTTTAAGGTTTAAGTTATTCCATGTTTCTATGTTTATATTTAAATCATGGCTGGCATCAAAGAATATAAAATCTATATCTTTCTCGTTTACTTCTGTTTGGCTTTGGTTTTTAAATGTAAATCTATCATCTATAATAGGTGAGCCTGTAACTGTTGAATCATAGCTTGTTAATTTAGCGTCTGGTCTCATTACTTCTAGTATCTTCTTAGTTGAATATCCGTTTAGATAGCCAAGCTCTACTAAGTTTAAAGGGCATGTCATTTTAATAACTGCCTGTAAGAGTAAAACATCTTGTTCTTGTATTGGTCCGAGTTCCATTATAGTGAGAAAGTTCCCTTCCATTTAATTATAAAATCATTTTCTAGTCTCATACGTCTTTGTCCGAACTTTTCTTCAAATACGTCAGTGTGTACTGGTAAGTCTGGTTCAAAGTATTTCTTTTCTCCTTTATACCATTGAAGCTCTTGTTGTATTGCTTCTGCTTTTGTAGATATTACAGGGATTTCAGGTAGTGTGTTTGATACAAATTTCCCCATATAATGATACCCACCTTGTGTTAAGAATACATTACCTTCTATTTCAAATAGTTTATCGAATAGGGTTATGTCTTTTATTAAAGTGCTGTCCATTAAGTGTACAAACTCATCAAATCTATCTTTGCCTGCTTGTATTCCACCTAATTCCCATCTGTTGTTATCTTTAGTATTTCGATGAATATGTACAGGGTAAGTACATAAGTCTATAGATTGCATTAAGTCGTTTAAATAATCCCTTGTTGCATCTGATGTTGTTATAACTATTCCTTTAAGAATTTTTGCCATAGTTTTATATTTTTCTGATAAAGTTTAAAGTATTCGTCTTTTCCATATTCTTCATTCATTCCTACTCCACGAGCTTCTTTTACTAAGTTTACGAATGGATTACTTGCTCTGTTGTGGTTTACTTTTGCGTAACCGTTTACCATTGCTAGATTATTTTCATCAATATATTTTTTTACTTCCCAACCACTCCAAATATCAGCAAATCTATTTATATCACCAAACATAGGAGCTTGGTAGTAATAAGGTAATACTTCTCTTTTAAAGGCTACGTTCATTACACAAACAGGCATTAGTATTCCTTTTGGTACTGGCATTTTTCTATGTTGTGGTGTTTTTTCTCCTAGAACTAATTGAGTTGATGCGTCAAAATCATATACATTATTCCAAAGTCCGTGTGAAAATACTACTTCTGCTTCTTGTCTTGCCCAGTAAGGAAAGCCCCTCATATATATATCATCTACAGAATTCATATATGATATTGGCTGTTTTGTATTTAAAATGTCTAAATGGTCTTGTATTGTATCGCCATCTGGTAGGACATCGTCATCAAGTGAGATAAAAATATCGTTTCCGTCTTTATATGCTTGTGCAAAGCCTAGATTTCTAACTCCGTCATTAAAATTATAGATTAGATTTGAGTATTTACCCATTACTGATTTTACACTTTTCCAATTTACTGTTGGTTTCTCACCATCTCGAACAATATATAAATTTACTTGATGTTTTATAAGTAAATCTTGCCAAGCTAAAAGGAACTCTTTTAACTTTTCTTCTCTGATTGTAGGTACCACTACTGCTATCATCTTATTTCTTTTTAGTTTCAGGTGTAATTTCTTGGCGTTTCTTTAGCTCTTCGTTGATAACTTTAATGTTTACTTGGCATTGTTCCATTTGAGATAAATTATCAAATGCCAGTGCTTTTAGTTCTGTATCTGTGTAGTCTTTTATTTCCTTCATATTATTTTTTCTTTAATTTCTTAGTTAATGCTTGGATTTCTTTTACATAGTTAGTTTCTATTGCGTCTAATTCGTCGCAAAAGTATTCTTCTTGTAAATTTATTTCATTTTGTAACCTGTGACAGTCATAAGTTAAAGCCAATATTGCAATTAGTGCGATAATCAAACCGATTGATGTAATCATATTCAAAATACTTAATAATAATTATATATATTATACCTTTTTTTCAGGTTATTTACAATTAAATCTCTTTTAATATCGTTAATCTATGTGGTCTTTTACCAAACCCTTTACCTTTCCAAACTTTTAAGTTATCAAGGTGTAAATCATTAAATCCGACTTCGACTTCTTTGAGCCATAAAGCACCTTTTGCTTGTGATATAGATTTAGCTATTCCAACATCTCTAAGTATTTCAGCGTAAGTTATATCTAATTTTTTATAATGTGGATTCTTTTCTGGCGTGCTTTTACAACAAGCTCATCAGTCCAAGCTTTGCCAATTTTTCTCAATTCTTCACTTGTAAAATACTGTATCGCTTCAACACTATCACCACATTTTATAAAATTAGGGATAGATGGGATATTTATTGTTGTACGTTTATCTAGTTTTATTGTCTTCATATTTCTTCTTTCTAAACCCTTAGTGGACTAGACTTTGGGGTGGTTCTAAAACTTATATGTAAAAAAATATCTTCTCCAACTTCTCTTTTTATTGGGTCTGGACTTTTTAACATATATTCTCTTGATATAGTAAACGCTCTTGTTAGTGATGCGTGATACTTAGGAAACAATAACTTGTGTAAAATCCATATTATTTTTTTTAAAAATTCCATATTCTTATTTACTATTAACTAATAATTCATTCCATTTATCTAGCTTTGATTGTATTGATTGGCGGATGTCTTGGAGGGCTTGGTTATAGCCTAGATTTGTATTTGCTTTATTTACATCTCTTTCGTATTGGTCTTGATATCCGTGAACTCCAGAATAATATGGAATAGGTATTTCTTTTTCTTCTGGTATCTCTTTCAATTCTTGTTCGTAAAGGGATATTATGGTTTGGATAACTGTCTTATTTAGTTCTTTGTTAAAATGCTCATTGCTAGATATGGTTTTACCACTCCATTCTGTTTGTATTTTTTCAATTATTTCTTGTGGGTTCATATTATATCCTACTACTTATTGCTAATCTTATTGTTTTTGTACCACAATTATTATTCATTTCTTTATCTACAATATCTATTCCATCAAGTATATTTAAGATAAATTGTTTATACTCATCAACTCCATCTTCTCGACCTCTTTCATACATTAGTTTACCTGAATTTGTTTCTTTGGTTCTAGTGTTGTAGCCTAGTTCATAAGCTAGTTTCATTTGTTTAGTGTGCCAGTTTTTAATTAAATCAATAATTTCTTTCTTAACTACATAATCTATTGGGTTTTCAGGAAAAGCATTAAACTTTTCATCAAACTCACTTTCACTTTGTTTTATTAAATCTTGCATAGGTTATTTAACCTTATTAAATTCCTTACAATTATTACAGA
>OFQV01000097.1_pt1 | contig 26865 bp, 47 predicted proteins | sample 1542971 | NCBI WGS metagenome assembly OFQV01 (sample SAMN07774229, study PRJEB24372) | wastewater metagenome | isolation source: WWTP Cannobio (Effluent) | place: Italy: Cannobio | collected 2016-01
GTATCGAGGTCGAACATCCAGATTGCGCCGAAGAGCGCAGGATCGAGCGGGCCGTTGAACTCGTCACCGATCCGCACCCGCCGTCCGAGGTCGCGCGCGGTCAGGTCGCCGACAGTGCGCGGACGGGCATTGAGTTCGCGGATCAACCACAGTGCGATGTCCACGAGTTGCACGACCGAGGCTGGCGGGAACATCGGCTTCTGGACCTTGGCGGCATACCCTCGCGCTTCCGTCAGCGCTGCTCGTAACGCGTCGAGGTCGAGCGGGGTCTCACTCGGGCTGGTCATCGCTGGCCTCCTTCGTGGCTCGCAGCGGGGGCCATGTGACAGCGGCGGCGGCGGCGAGGATGGCGACTTTGACCTCGTCGATCTTGGCGAGCACGTCGGCGCGAACGGTCTCCCGGATCATGTGCGGCGGAAGGTCGACCTCACCGCCTCGGATGAAGGCCGTCATGTCGTTGATGACCCGTCCCGAGTAGTGCTCCCTCTCGTGCCACACGAGCACATCGACCGCCTTCACGATCTGCTCGTCGCGCTTGTCGTTGGGTCGGCTTACCCAGAACGTGCCAGTGACGAGTCCGTTCTCGACGCTGACGAGCCTCCAGAAGCGGCTCATGTCGTGGCCCGTGACGATCGGTTCGGTGCTCATGCTTCCTGCTCCTTCGTAGCCACCATCGGGTACGGCTTGATGAGGTCGGGATCGACGCCGTAGTGGACTGCGCGCTCCCAGATCCACTCGCCCGTCTCTTCGTCAGCGCGTTCCTGAGACCACGTCCACGCCTCCTGCCCGCTCATGCCTTGGGCCAGGGCGTCAGCGACGAGGCAGATCGAGCGCGCCTTGCACATGAGGTCGGTCCGCTCCCATGCGGCGCGCCTCTTGATGGGATCGTCGGAGGAGAGGTAGTCGTGCCACTCGTCGAACCCGGACCGCAGCCCGAGTGCTCTCGCGAACAGGTAGGGGATCTCGTCAGCCAAAGTGTGATCGTTGGGCTCCGGGTAGACCTCGTGTGCGTACTTCGGTTCGGTGCTCATGCGTGCTCTCCCTTGCTTGCGAGCGCGGCCGACTTGGCCGCGCGGATGAACTCTGGTGACGAACGTGGGACCTCGCATGATGGCTCCCACTCGTGCGGCGGTACCTCGTAAGGGACCATATGCGCCCTATGCGGGAGACGAGTCCCGCAACCTGGGTAGCCGCACTCTGGCTCGAGCTGGGCGTATCCGGGCATCTTGGCCGTGACGGAATCGCTCGACATGTGCCGCAGGATGTCGAGCCATGGCCCGTCTGTGAGTGCTCGTGCCGGCGTGACGGTGGTCGGCTCGATGGCGCACAGCAGCATCCGCACGATCGCGTCCCGGTACGTCCACTCCATCGCGTGCTCGGTGAGCCAGGTGCGGATCGACTTGTGCCGGTCGATGCCCGATCCTGCCCAGTCGGGTCGGACGGCTGCGATGGCACCAGCGAGACGGTCGCGCTCGTTGATGTCCATCACTCGGCCTTGGCGCGGAACAGGTCGGCGAACGCGCGGCCCTCGGTGAGCGACTGCTGGACGTCGGCCATGGCGCGGTGTGCGGGTTCGGTACGCGGCGTCAGGTCGTGCCCCGTTGCGCGCCGGTATGCCCTGCGCATCACCCCAACGTCATGCACGTGGTACGTGAGCCGAGCGGTGAGGCCGGGCATCAGTCGCTTGATGATCTGGAGGTCGAACGTTGCGACACCCGACCCAGCAAGGGTGGCGACCTCGATCCCGAGATGGTTGAGCAACTGGCACAGGTACGTGTCGGTCCATCCGATCCCTTGCATTGGAACGCGTGGCCTGTTCGAGTTCCACTCCTTGGCTGCGTCGAGCCATTCCGGGAGCAGCCCCGACGCCTCATGCATGTCATGGGCGGCGCATGTGGCGACCATGGCCGGATCGGCCCAGATCAGCGCCCGGTAGCCGTCGAGTTCTTCGAGGGTGTCGGCTGTGGTGATGACCGCCGCGACCTCGATCGGAACGTCAGTCTCGTCCAGTCCGGTGGTCTCGAAGTCAAGCCACAGCAGGTACTCGGGTGTGTCGTTGCTCATCGTGCTTCTCCTTCGTGAATCGTCAGGTCCAAGTCGTCGCCCACGCGCGCATCAGCTGAGCGACGATTTGAAACTGGCTCTGCCATGAATCCAAGAGCTGACCTAGCCACCAACTTCGGGACGGGTCGGGACGGGTCGGGACGGGGTGCTGTGACAGGGGGTGTGACAAACGCGTGACTAACGCGTGAGTCACGGCGTGACACATCCGTGACGGGGGTCGCCTTCTTGGCGTCGCGGGACCGTGCTTGACGCTCCCGGTTCTTGGCCCTCGTCGCGTTCTGCTCCTCGTGTGACGGGTTGTAATGGAGGAAGTCGTGGATCATCCAGCCGCCAGGAGCGACCTCCCAGAGTCGCGCGAGGACCAGTGCGTCGACGTGCTTGCGGAGTCTCTCGCCGTGCTCCATATCGGCGATGTCCTCCTCTGTGACCAGCCCGTCGGTCTCGTCCTTGGCGCACGCACACATGGCGGTGTGGTGGAGTCGGTACGCGCTGTCCGTGAGCCTCCGTACCTTCTTGTGCTCCGGGAACTTGTCGTCAGTCTTGAGCCAGGTCGTCGGACTCACCTCTCTCGGGTGCTGGCGGTGCTTCATTGGCGATCGCGCGGAGCTTGGCGACCCAGCGCAGCCAGTGCTTCTCACGCGTCGGGTGGGCTTCGAGGACGGCCGCGATGGCGACCGCTTCGGCCGGCGTCAGGGGGTCAGCGGTCATGCTGCGGCCTCCATCGCGTCGAGTACGAACCGCCTGGTTGCCTCAGCCGACTGCTGCGGTACGACGCCGTTCCCGAGGGCCTTGAGCTGGTCGTTGCGGCTGATCGGTACGTCTGTCACGTGGCCCCGTGGGAGTCCCATCAGCCACTCGACGAAGACCGGGCTCAGTCGGTGTCCGCCCTTGGGTCCGGGCTCGGTAGGTGCGGGCGCGGGTCGTCCAAGGACTGCCTCCCATCGGGCGATGGCGGGGGCGTACTGGCCCCAATCGACTTCGCCACGCCCGGTAGTAGCAGCTCGTTCGACCTGGCCCCCGATCTGGTCAGGTGTCCGCCCATCCCGTCCGCCACTGAGGGCGTTGGCAGTAGGTGAATCTCCGAGCCGAGATTCCTGGCATGCCCGTTCCCCGTCGTCGGCTGTGTCGTCGGCGTCGGCAACAACCTCTGCGCTTCGATCGCCAGCGACTTCCCGTGACCGTTCCCGTTCCCGTGCCTGGCCTGCATCGTCGCCGTCCACTCGTCCCAGTGCTCGACCGTCTTCCCCTCGCCCATGTCGTTCACGGCCGGCGTCGGGAGTAGCATCACCGTGCTCGGCAGCATCAGGTCCCCCGATGATCCGCGCTGGTTCGGCCCGCCCTTCGTCCCGTCCGTCGCTCGCGGCGTCGGAAGCAGCGAGGGAAGACACCTGAGCCCGGGCGCGTTCCGCCCCTGGTCGGCCGGCGAGTTGCTGCCGCCGTCTGTGGTCATCGGCGTCGGAAGTAGATTCACGGTTTCGGTTGCTGAACCAACCCTGGTCGCGCGTGGAGTCGGTAGCGAACACGAAGATGCGGAACCGCCCATGAGGTGCGCCGACGTCGGCTGCTCGTAGGCCGTACCACCTCGCGTCATACCCGAGCTCGGCCAGGTCGCCGAGTACACGTCCGAGTGCTCGCAGAACAGGCCCATCGTCGGCTCCTCCCACACATCCCGGGCAGGGTTCCATTGCGCTATCAGCTTCGGCACTTAAGGCACCCCTTACGTTCTCCCAGACGACGAGCCTGGGTCGGATGATCTCGATGGCGTCGCACATGGACGCCCACAGGCCGGAGCGGGTGCCGGCCTTCATGCCCGCTCGCTTGCCGGCGTGGGATAGGTCTTGGCAGGGTGACCCGCCCGTGATGACGTCGACCTTGGGCACGGTGGTCCAGTCGATCTTGGTGACATCGCCCAGGTTGGGGACGTCCGGCCAGTGATGCGCGAGGATCGCGGACGGTGCGGCCTCGTACTCGGCGCACCAAGCCATGTCGCCACCGAGCACGGACTGCACGCCCATGCCCAGGCCGCCATAGCCCGCGAACAACTCGCCGTATGTGAGCCTCATGCCCGGACCTCCGTAGTCGTGACGTGCCGCTGCTCGTTCGTGTGCTTCTCGGCGCTCGCGTTCGTGGTCCCGGTAGCCGTGCAGCCGGGGGTGAGGCATCTCCAGGTCAGCGGGGTCATGTCTGGTCCTTGGTGGTGGTCGTGGCTCGTGCGCGGCGTTCGGCTCGGTTAGGTGGTGGTGTGGGTCTGAGGAGGTACGTGATGACGACCCGCCAGACGTGGAGGGGGTTCATGCGAGCCCTTCAGCGACGTCGAGTAGCGATGGGTGTTCTGCGACTTCCTCGTCGACTGCGGCAAGGTTCCGCTCAGCCTGCACGTAGTAGCTCGGCTTGAGTTCGATCCCGATGCCGATACGACCTAGCCGAACCGACTCGTAGACCTCAGAGCCGACACCCATGAACGGAGTCAGCACGACCTCGCCAGGCCGGGTGCGGAGTTGGACGAACCGGGCGATCACGTCGAGTTGCAACGGGTGGACGTGCTTCTCGTCGTCCTCGTCGCGTGAGTCACGGAACGGGAGCACGTGCTCAGGGCGAATGTCATCCCACACGCTCGACGCGTAGTGGCGCCACACCCACTGGCTGAATCGGTTCTCGGTCTGCTTGCCCGTGTGCCCGCGGTACCGCTCGAGCGCCGATGGTACGGGCTCGCTGCCCGCGTAGAAGTCGAGTCCGGTCGGATGGGTCACCGGGTCACCAGAGCCGGGCTTACGGAAGATCAGCAACTCGTCGGCGGATGCGACTCCGCCCGCGGCCGCATCGTCAACGATGGTCTTGTGGGACAGGTTGTGCTGCATCGTGCGGAGTCGGACAGACAGGGGCTCCTTCCATATGGCGTGGCGGGCGATCCAGTCCCATCCGAGTTCCTCGTGGAGGCGGATGACGTCGCCGGGGAAGTCGAACAGCCGGTCACGGCCGGTGTTTCCGTCTGGAATGGGCGCAGCATGGACGGCAGTCAGCCGTCCAGGCTTGGTGAGTCGGAAAAGTTCCCTGACGAACATGCCGTAGTGCTCGCGAAACTCGTCATAGTTGCGGGCATTGGACACGTCCCGGTCGTTGCTGCTGTAGATGTACAGCCCCGCGAACGGAGGGGAGTAAATCGAGGCGTGGATCGACTCATCGGGCATCTCGGCCATGACGTCCATTGCGTCGGCGTTATAGATGGCCCAGCGGTCAGTGATTTGACTGTTCAGGACGCCAGCCATGCGGGAACCTCGATTCTGTGGTTGTACTCGTGGGGGTCGACTCTGCGGGCGTCGTTCATGTGCTCGACCAGGGACGAGAACATGACGTCGGCCGAGTCGGCTTTGCGGCGGAGGTTGGCGAGCACGTTGCGGCCACCCTCGGTGGTGATGACGTCTACGCGTACGGGGCTGGTCTGGCCGAATCGCCACATGCGGCGGACGGCTTGGTACCACTGCTCGTACGAGTGAGACGGGAAGTACGTCATACGGTGCGCGTGCTGCCAGTTGAGTCCCCAGGCACCGATTGTCGGCTTGGTCACGAGGAATGGAATCTCGCCGCGGGAGAATGCAGTCAGCTTCTCCTCCTTCGAGTCTGGCGAGTCCGATCCGGCGACCTCGACGGCGCCGGGGATGAGGCGGGCAAGTAGGGATGACTCATCGTTCAAGTGGCACCAGGCGACGCCTCGTTCGGCATCCGACAGGGCATTAGCAGCCGCCTCGCATCGTTCGTTGAGGGTGCGCCGCGCCTCCTCACGTTCCTCTTTCAGCCCGAACGCGGGAACGTCGAACAGGGTTCCCTCGGCGGGCTCTAGCGCGTGAACGAGGACCTCGTGAATGTCCAGGGCTGGCAGGGTGAACGCCCCGTCCTCGAAGCCGTAGTCGGAGGGCTTGCGGATCGCGCGCGCCCATGATGACACCCAACGCCAGAACGGCTGTTCAGCGTGACCCTTGAGCCGCCATCCGACGTCGTGGCCGGCATATCGGCTGCTGCTGGTCCCCGTCCTCTGCTTGTTCGTGAAGAACCGGGTCAACATGTCGATATGGCCGAGCCCGCCTAGTGCCTCGGATGACGTACCGAGTTCGGTCCAGTCGTTCGGCGCCGCTGTCGCCGTGGCGAGCAGCCGGTACGGGATGCGGCGCATGAACTCGGTCACCATGGAGCGCGTCACCCCATCGAACGACTTGAGGATCGAGGACTCATCGCAGACGACGCCGGAAAAGTCGGCCGGGTCGAACTTGGCTAGCTGTTCGTAGTTGGTGACCGTGATGGGTGCGACTACCTTGCCGGTCCGCGACTGGGCAGCTTCGTGCCCGAACTTGCCAGCCTCGGCGACGATCTGGAAGCCGACCGCGAGCGGGGTCAGTAGCAGGACTGGCTGCCCAGTGTGCTTGTGGACCTGTTCTGCCCACGCTAGGGACATGGGGGTTTTGCCCATGCCACAGTCCGCGAATAGCCCCGCGCGGCCGTGCCTCACGGACCATTCGACTAGGGAGCTCTGGAAGTCGAACAGGTGGTCGGGCAGGTTCGTCGGCTCGAAGCCGCCGGCGTTCGTGAGCTGGGCCTTGCGGGCCAGGAAGTCGGCGTAGCTCATGACTCACCGCCGAACAGGTCGTGCTGCACGGGCTCAGCGACCTCGGCGACTGGCTCAGCAGTCCAACACGACGTCTGCGAGTGGCAGACGTGCGTGATGAGCCAGCCGCAGCCAGGACCGCCCCAGATGGTCGACTGCACGGTGCCCTTGTAAAAGCGGCCCATGTCGCGGCGTTCGTCGGCGACGGTGTAGCGGATGTCGAGGGCCTTGATGCGGGCTTCGACGGTCGGGATGTCGGAGCAGTGTCGTAGGCCGATGGACCAGTTCGGGTTCAGGGGTGCGGCGACGTAGTTGATGCTGATGGGGTCGAGGTCGGCGGCGAGCGCGTACGCCTCGGCGAGGGTCAGGGAGAGGGCCTCGGTCATGACGCCATCGCCTCGTCGACCTGGGCGAGCGTGAACCGTCCGAGCTTGGCAAGGCCGTGCCAGAAGCAGCAGGAGGAGAGTGCGCCGACGATGGTCCGGCCGCAGATGCACAGACGGACGGGGGTCGGGAGTACGGGCTGAGTCATGAGCGTCCGCCTTGGTCGTGGTGTTGGTGGATGGTGATGTGTACCGGGATCTGCCCAACGGCCGTGTCGCGCTTCATCTCGCCGAGTAGCCGGACGAGCCTGGTGGCCTCGCCGCCGAACAGGACGGCCTCAGTGTTGGCGACCTTCTTGCCGGGTCCGTAGATGGCGTGACGGGCGTCGTCGATGATGCTGAGCGCGAGGTACAGGTCGGTGCGCTCGGGAAGGTGCTGTGTCGGGAGTACGGGCTGGGCGTTCATCGGACGGACCTCAGTTCGGAGAGTTCGCGTTCCCGTTTGGCCAGTACGCCCGCGACCGACTCGTAGCGCTGCTGCCACCGGTCCGCCTCGGCCTTGATCTGGGCCACGACGGAGCCACGGCGAGCGTTCGTCTTCGCGGTGGCTCGGAGCAGGGCGGCGCGGAAGGTTGGCGGGTGCGTCTCAGGGGTGAGTCGGGGGGCCTGCTTGACGACGACGAGGCGACCGCGTCCGAACGCGATCAGTCCCCATCCGGTCGGCAGGTCAGCGCGGACGATGGACGGGTCCGGCACGACGAGCCACCAACGGTCGCAGAAGCGGCGAAACTCCTCGGCCTTGCTCGGGTCGGCTAGTTCGCGGAGCCAGTCGGAGCGGGTGACCTTGACCTCGTGGCCGTGGAGTTCGAGCTTCCCTGAGAGCCACAGGTCTTGCGCCATGAAGTCGCAGGTGCGCTTGGCATCGAACGACGCGTGAGAGCGCACGTGCTCGGCGCACGCCCACCGGACGGACTGGCCTTGTGATGCCTGCGAGTAGCGGGCGTGCAAGGCATCGAGCATGTCGCGCTCGGTGTACTTGACGGGAACGGCGACAGGCTCAATCACGGGGACGGGCGCGTCTGGAGTGCCGAACAGGGGGATGCTCATGACGCTCTCCGCACGTACGCGACCATCTCGTTGATGAGTGCGTCGGACTCGTCTGTGCACTGCCTGCAGAAGTGGACATCTCCACCCTCGTCGGTGAACCAGTCGTGCGCGTCGGCAGCCTTCTGCGCAGCCTCACGCGTCGGGTAGCCGCCCATGGGTGCATCGGCGGCACCCGGGTCGAGGATGAGTCCGTCGATGTCGCAGGAGGCCTGGAACTGGCCCTCGGGAGTCTCGGTGATCATCGGTTGGCCGCCATCTCGTCGAGCAGGGCGTCGATGACGCGTCCGAGGGCCTCATCGGCGCCCTTCGCCTGCTGGTTGTTCTGGGCGTCGAGCAGGATCGCGCGCGCGGTTACCTGCTCAGCGCGGACGATCTTCAGGGCGGCTCTCAGGCCGGGGTCCGAGGTGCTCATGACCGCGCCGCCTTCCGCTGCTCGCGACGGATGGCACGAGCGAGCAGGGCCTCGTCGGCGGCGTAGCGGTCCCATGAGCGGTGCCCTCTCCATGTTCGCGCCAACTTGCGGCGCCCCTCGCGGTTGTCGGGGTACTGGGGGCTTCCGAGTCCGTAGCCGTCACGCGAGTGCGTCAGGCGGTACTCAGCGGCCTTCATCTGCGCCGTCTCGTCGCCTTTCATGACGCACCGCCGCTCGGGATCAGGGCACCGTCAGCAGGCTCGGTGATCTCGGCCTTGCGAGCACGGATGAGGGCGCGCAGTTCAGGGCTCGTCGCTGCAGCGTGCATGGCTGCGAGCTCGGTCAGGTCGGTGCACGCGGCGACGTCGGCAGCGGTCGGCTGCGGGACGGGGGCGGGCTCGGTCAGCGGGTCCACGGTGTACATGGCCGGGCGGCCCTGACCCAGGATGATGGGAGTGGAGAAAGGCTTGCCACCAGGAAGGTCGGACATGTGGGAGACTCTGATCCCACCCGTCTGCTTGCCGCCGTAGTGGACGTCCGGGTCGTAGAACAGACGTACTCGACGACCGACGTACGCCGATCCCTTACCTCCCCACGCAGCGGCGAGTACGCGGCGGGTATTTAGGTTCGGTCGCCAGACGCGCGGGAACTCGGCGAGGCTGATGCTGACGGGTTGCTGCTCGCCGGCGCCCTTCTTGACGGTGACCTTGGTGATCGTAAACACCTGCGGTCCGGATGCTGCGAGGTCAACTCCATCGAGTTGGTCACTCTTCGGGGCGAGCGTGTCGCTCATGTCAAAGTCGGTCATTGGTCATTCCTCGATCTCTGCGAAGTGGTCCACGTACTCGGTGATTGGGCAGCCTTCGACGGCTGCGTAGTAGTCGCTGACGATGTTCTGGATGCGCGCCTCGGCGTCCTGGACGGCGGCGACGATGGCGGCGAACCATGCAGGGTCAGCGGCGACATAGATGAGGTAGAGGGGCATGCCGGACGAATAGGTCACGTAGTGGCACCAGAAACGACCGGTCGCGTACATCACGCCCTGAACCTGGGCCATGCATTCGCTCGGGATTTCACCGTCGATGACATGTCCAACCTGTACGGCTTGCCTTCGTGACTTGATCTCCAGCACGCCATAGGGACCCACGAGCCCGTCGGGTGACGCGCCGAACGTGCACCCATCGAACTCGCGCGTCACGAACCCGACCTCTTCGACGGGGGTGTAGTGCTCGGCGTACACGGCCCGTGCGAGAGGCTCGTCCAACTGCCCCCGGAGCATGTCGCGGCTCTGGTACGTGTCATCGGTGCGCCCGGTGATCCGCTCGGCGGCGAGCGACAGGATGAGGCCGCGCTCCATGTCGTTGTCGGCGAGCTTCAGCACGGGCGGAAGGGTCGCGGCGAGCGCCGATCTGACCTGGTGCACGGTCGCGATCTCGGTCGGCTCACGACGGGCACGACTGACGCACGGGTCGCCGGCGTTCGCGCTGCATGCCGGGCAGCCGATGGTGCGCGGATCTGGTGTCGTGGACGTGATCAACTTGCCGACGTTGCTGGCGGTGACGATGCCACGACGAAGGGCGTACCACTCGTCGGAGCGCTGCTCGACATCGTGTGTGGTGATGGTCATGGCTTCTCTCTTCTGGCTTCGAGGACGGCGTCGAGGTAGTCGTCGATCGCGTGGGGTGCGCCGATGGGCTGTTGTGCGACCCATGCGCTGTATTTGTTGCCGGCGCGCGCTACATGGCCGTGCGTGGGGCAGGTGTCGTTCTCTTCGGTGCAGGTGCAGGGGGCGCCGTAGTCGATGGGCGGGAAGCTCACGCCGCCACCCGCTTCCATGCCCCGAACGCCTTGATGAGGTCGTAGCGACCCTCCCGCTCGAGCCGCTTGGCGAGCGACTCGGGCTTGTAGCGCCACCCGCACCGCTCGATGGCCTCCTTCCACGGCACATCCGCGTCGGCGAGGTCTTCCAGCTCGGCGAGCACGGTCGGCCATGAAAGGTCGGCTGCGGCACGGGGGAACTCGTTTGGCCACCAGCGGGCGACGAGATCGGCCATGCCGTGCGAGTAGATCCACCAGCGCAGGCCCTGCATGGTCCGTCCGAGACGCACGGGAACCTCGTCCCATGGGCACAGTTCGAGGCCGAGTTCGTTGAGTCGGCGCGGGAGGTCTCGGGCGTGCACCTTCTTGATGACGGTCGGCGGCTCAGGGGCGGTCTCGACGACGAAGTCCGTGTATCGGATGGCTCGGTCGAACGCGTCCCGGTTGAGCAGCCGACGAGCCAGCGGTGCCTCGTGTGCGATGGCGAGCAACCGTGCGCACCTGGCGACGGTGTACGGGCTGGCGATGGTCGCGGCAGTGTCGTTGCCTGCGAGGCCGGCCATGACGTGCGTGGCGAGTGCGTGACCTCGGAGCATCACAGCGGACCCCCGATGCGAGCGTGCGACTTGCTGTGCCGCGCGCGTCCGGTCGGCGTCCTCGTGGCCTTGAGCGTCGGCGTGTTGTCGTACTCGCCGAACAGGGCCTCGCAGATCAGGCTCAGCAGTGGTGAGCCGGCGTACTTGGCTCTGACCGTCTCGACGTTCGCCGCGTGCGCCTCAGGGTTGATGACGCCCATGCCCGCGTGGATGGCTGACGGGGTGCCCTTGTCGCCGGTCACTGGTCGGCCCTCGCACCGTCGAGGATCGGCAGCAGGTTATGAGCGGCGTTGCGGTAGTGCTCCAAGGTGGAGATGGCGCACGTCGGCCACTCATCCTCGCATCCACCGCGATCGTGCAGGGCAGCAGCGAGCAGTTCCACGCGGGGGTCCACTGGATCAGCGGGAGCCTCGGTGATCAGGTAGATCACGTCGAACATCGCGCGCTCCCAGTAGAACGTGCCGAGACTGGGCTGGATCTGGGCGTAGAGGACGCGCTTCCCGTCAACTGCACCCTCGACCGCGCTCCCATCCGCGAACTCGCCGCGAACCTTGGCCCCGTCCTTCCATCGCGGGTCGTCAGCGGTCAGCCTCACCGGCTCGGGAGCGGCGGTCGCGGGGACGAGCAGGGTGACAGGGTGCTTGAGTTCGGCATCCGAGAACACGTGACGCGACGAGTAGGCGTCTTCGCAGCCGCACATCACCCACTCCCCGTCGCGGTTCTTCTGCCACGCGTCGCGGTCACCGTCGGTCACCACGCTCCCGACTGGCAGCGCGTCGAGCTCGCTCTCTGTGCTGATCGTCCGGGGCGTGACCGTGGCGAGGGCATGCGCACAGCCAGCATCGAAAGCGGCGAGCGCGGCGTCGTACGTGCTGATCGTGGGAATGCGCAGGTTATTGCCGGGGTAGACCTTGGCCCAGTAGGCGAGTGCAGCATCGGAGAATCGGGAGTTCATCGGAGTTCCTTAATGGTTGAGGTGAGCCAGCAGCAGACGAGCGCGATGGCAGTGATGGCGAGCAGTAGGACGAGGGCGATACGGCGACGGGTCATGACGCCCCCGCCTCAGGTCGGCACGCGTCGCACCCAGGGCAGATGAGCCGGTCGAGGACGCCGAGCCAGAGCCACGTATCCCAGCGCCGGTCGATGACCTTCATGACGTACTCGCCCCAGACCCAGAAGCGCTCGCCAGCGATGACGTCGGCCTCGTACGCGATCACGTCGCAGATGGCCTGCACGTCCTCGCCGAGCACATCGGCGCGCATCTGCTCGCCGTTCTGGGCAGCCTGTACCCGGTCGCGGATCGTGTCGCGGAGCAACTGTGAGAGCTTGTCGGCGGACAGGGCGAGAGTGTCGGCGGGCGTCATCGCGTCACCAGCACGATCCAGGCGATCAGCGCGGCCCACATGAGCAGGCCGAGGATGCAGCCGATGAGGACCCCACGGAAGGGGAATGAGTCGTTGGGGATCATCGGACGAGTCCCAGCTCGAACAGGCCGTACATCTTCCAGCCGATGACGCACACGATGAGGACCACCAGCCAGACGAGCGCCTTCTCCCAGCCGGACATCTGGGGCACCAGGAACATGCGGGCGAACAGGCTGGCCGGCTTCGCACGACGCGCGAGCTGCGAGGTCAGCGAGGCGGCGACCCTCTTCGCGCGGTTCTCGATGCGGATCATCACGGCGAACACGACGGCGACGAGCAAGATGGCAGCGAGTCCGATCCCGGACCACGCCAGAAGCGCGAGGAATATGGGCATGCTCATGCCGACACCGCCACATCCGTCACCGGCTGACCGTCGATGTCGACCTCACGGCAGGCGATGACTACTCGCGGAGCCTTGGCCTTCGGGGTAGAACCGAGGATCGGACGCAGGTCAGCAACGGCGACACCGACCGCCACGAACTTGGTCGCAGCACTGTGGTATGAGAGTGCATGGATCGGGAGCGGCGAGAAGTGGAGGCCAGCCCCGCACGAGTTCGTCGGTAGCCAGTCAGGGGCCTCGGGGGTTGCGCCGGGCGAGTAGTCGAAGCCGTACGGCGTGGACCAGGTATCCGTCACGGCCTTGTAGAGCGTCGCGATCCCGTCGACTACCTCGATGTCGTGCCAGTCGCACCACGCGGCGGCATCGAGCGGCTCGTCGTAGTGGTTGATCAGCACCCCACCTGAGACGTGAACCGATGCATCGTGGAGGTGGACAGCGACGCGCTTCGACGCCGTCACCGTGGACGAGTCGTACGCCCTCACCGTGGACGAGTCGTACGCCCTCACCGTGGACGAGCCGGACGCCGTCACCGTGGACGAGTCGTACGCCGTCACCGTGGACGAGCCGGACGCCGTCACCGTGGACGAGCCGGACGCCGTCACCGTGGACGAGTCGTACGCCGTCACCGCGGACGAGCCGGACGCCGTCACCGTGGACGAGCCGTACGCCCTCACCGTGGACGAGCCGGACGCCCTCACCGTGGACGAGCCGGACGCCCTCACCGCGGACGAGCCGTACGCCGTCACCGTGGACGAGCTCGGAGTGTGGACCTCAAGCCACACGCCCGCCTTCGACCTGATCTCGATCCACGGCTCGCCAGCAGCAACGGCCGCGTCGAGTTCCTTCTGTGTCTTGACGGTGGTGCTCATGTAGACTCCTTCTCGAATCTGCTTCATCTGGCGGCCGGGTCTGACAGGACTCGGCCGCTGCTTCGTTTGGTGCTGGCCTCGGCGGGGGTTACTTCCCCGTCCCGTCCCGCCGAGACCAGCGGCTTGGTTCCGACGTCGGCCCCCAGGCAAGGATCAGGCGATGCCGGACGCTCGGCGCCGGTACTCGCTCATCAGAACACGCTCCGTGCATTGGCGCCGGACGCGGTGGGGGTGTTGAGTGCGGCGTCAGTCGCGGCGCAGACGACCTCGAAGAGTCGCGTGGCGAGGGCTCTGAGGTCGGCGACCTCTTCCGCGTCGTCACTGTCGAGGGCTGCCACCTCTGGGACGTTCTCGATGCGGCACAGGAGAGTGGCGAGCCGGTCGGCATCCGCGTACCCGAGTGTGATGGTCACGGGCCGGTTGTCGTCGATGGCCTCGCGGTTGCGGATGTTCCACGCGGCGACCTGTCCGGCGAGCGACGTGCCGCCCGCGACGATGGAGTCGAGGACGCTCATGCTGCCGCGACCTCAGCGGGGGCTACGCGCTCGAGCATCTTGTAGAGGGGTACCCCGAGTGCGTCGGTGATGACGAGCGCGTCAGCAACGGTCAGGTCGACCGTGCCAGCGAGTCGCCGCGTCACCTGGGAGACGGACAGGGAGCACCGTTCGGCGACATCGGCAGCAGTCATCTGCTGCCGGGTCATCTCAGCCTTGATCTCCAAGGCGAGGGATGCGGTGTTGTTCTTCTGAGTCGCCTCGACCTGCCAGTCGGGGCGATTCTTCATGTCGGAGGTCATCGCGCCGAAGCCTCCGACAGGCTGGCGACGTAGCGCTGAAGCTCGGTCTCCGCGATCAGTGAGCGCCGGCCGATCTTGATCACCTTCAAGTCGCCAGCGGCGATCAGCTCGTAACCCTTCGAACGTCCGATGCCGACTCGCTTGAAGGCGTCGGTAAGCGGGTGGAGCAGCGGGATCTGGTCGGTCATTTGCCCTCCTCGGGCTGTAGTAGGTTGCTCATGTGTCTTACCTTTGCATATGGAACTGACGAATGCAAGCGAATCCCGTAGGAAGTCGGCGGGAAGTGTCCAAGTGGACACGAAACGTGGCATGACGCGGCCTAGCGGGATGCAGCCTCGGCGATCACGTCGAGGTCGCTGTCTGCGGTCGCGGCGTAGATAGCCGTACGTCTCGTTCATCCGATCCTCCCCGCCGCTTCGGCTCCGCGGCGCATGGTGTCCGACGAGGCGACGGCATAGCGCAGCACGTTGGTCAGGTCCGAGTGTCCGAGGACTTCAGCGGTGGCGACGGCGTCTCCCGTCGCAGCCAGGAACCGCGTCGCATACCGAGCTCGCAGCTTGTGCGCGGTGAGGTCTACCGAGTGGCGCCGCATGTGCCGGCCGATTGCCATTGAGACGGCTTTGGCGGTCATGGCGTGCCCGACGATGGGGCCGGCGTCTGGATCTCCGAGCATCCCGAGCAGTCCAGCCGACAGCGGCACCGATCGGTCCTTCTCTCCCTTGCCGCCCTGGACGCGGAGGACGCCGTTTGCCCGGTCGATGTTCTCCCATGTGGCGGCGGCGATCTCGGCTGACCGGAGCCCCGCGAGCGCTCCGAGTGCGATCATGCGGCGCACGGCGGGCTCTGCGGCTTCGACGATGCGGAACAGGTCGCCCTCTGTGACGTAGGTCGCTTTCGTCTTCGGGAGCCTGAGTCGCGGTAGCCAGTCAGCGGGGTTGTGGTCGAGGAGCCCTTCCATGCGGCACCAGCGCCAGAACTCACGTGCGTGCGAAGCCTCCCCAGATAGCGACCTAGGTGCCCTGGGGACGGTGCTGCCGTCGCGCTCGATGCGTACTTGTCGGGAGTCCCACCATGCGCGGACGTCGTCGCGTGGCAGGTCGAGGACGTGTGTCGGCAGGGTCTCGAGGACGCGCCTTCGTTCCCTCAGCGTGGCCCTGCTGTAGCGGGCCTGTGCGAGTGCGCGGAGGTGCGCCTCCATCTCGGGTGCAAGTGTCATATTCCCAGCATACGCCGAGTTGTGTGGTCTAAGACGTATTAGTCCACACGTGTTCAATGCCTGTGAATCGGCCGACCCTTGGACTTGGAGCGTCGGCCCGAACTTCCAAGTCAGAGGGGGTCTGAGTTGTACCCGGACACGCGAAAACGCCCCCCACTCAGCGGCAGGCTGAGCGGGGGGCGTTCGTTCGTGCGGGGGCGCTAGTGGTTGACGACGTTGAGCCTCCATGTGTCCCGTGGCGGCGCCTGCCGCGTGGAACCACAAGGACCGGGGCACACCCGGCGTGTCATTCGACCGGAACCGCAACGCTGTGCTGTAGTTGTCAGAGAAGGCCCCCGCCGGCAGGCGAGATGAGACTCCAAGTGGGCACGGAGCGACACGCAAAGAACGGCCCCCGCTGCCGAAGCAACGGGGGCCGTTCTGGGTGAGTCAGGCGCTAGTGGTTGACGACGCTGAGCCTCCACGTGTCGTCGAGGATCTGCCCGGTTGAGGTCGCGATGCGGCATAGGACGTACACGTAGGACCCGCTCGCCCCGGTCAGTCTGGCTGTGACCGTGGTCGTGGTGTGCGACTGGGCGGAGATGGTGCAGTTCGTTGCTGGTGCGCCGGTCGAGTCGACGATGGACACCACGGACGATGCGATGGTCTCACCGGGCGCGAGGGTTGCGAGCTGTGAGGCCCAGTCGAACGCCTTGTCGCGGGTCTCGTTCGGGTCGATCGTGTTGTCTGGCGTGGCGCTCACGGGACTCTCCTGACGTATGGGCGGGCGGTGATGGTGCGGGTCCCGTCTCGGGCTTCGACGGTGCGAGTGGCGCCACGTGCGGGGACGGTGCGGATGTAGTCACGGGCGACGACGGCGCGTGTCCCGTTGCGAGCGGGGACGATGCGCATATGGTCCGGGTCCACCAAGGGCTCATACACACCACCGACAGCACCGGTCGCGCTGATCGTGGCGGTCGTAGTGAGGCTGGCACCGGTGGACTGGCTGACAGTACCCGTTGCCGAGACCGTGGCCGTGATGGCGCTGGTGATACTGGTGGCTGTCCCGACTCGACCCGCAGCGGTCAGAGTGGCAGCGCTCGAGAGGTTGCCCCCGGTGCTGCGTCCGATGAGACCCGTCGCGGTCAGCGAGGCCGTCGAGGTTAGGGTTGCGCCGGAGCCGATGCCCGAGGTGACAGTGCCGGTCGCGATGAACGTGACCGTGATGGGAACGGTTGTCCCGGTCGAGGTGCCGACCGTGCCCGCCGATGCCAGGGTGGCTGCGCTGCCGAGGCTCGAGCCTGCGCTGGCCCCAATGAGTCCGCCCGCGGTGAGGGCTGCGGTCGCCGTGAACGTACTGCCAGCGACCCGTCCGACAGTCCCGGCTGCGGTCAGTGTTGCAGTGCTGGCGAGGGTTGCTCCGGTGGCCGTTCCGACGACACCAGCGGCCGTAATCGTGGCTGTGCTGGCAAGGGATGCAGTTGTGCTGAGTCCCGAGCTGACAGACCCTGCTGCCGTGATGGCTGTGGTGACTGGCAGGCTCGAGCCCGTGCCCATGCTGACGACACCGGCGGCGACGATGGTTGCTGCTGCTGCGAGTGCCGCTCCGGTGACCTTCCCGAGAGTGCCCGCGCTCGTCGTGGTGGCCGCGAGAGGGAGCGTCGAGGTCCCGCTGAAAGATCCTGCGTTGATGGTGCCTTTGATCTCGGCGCCCATGATCGCGTACGTCTGCCCAGCTGGTGCGACAAGTCCCAGCGTCTTGGGTCCGCCGAGCAGCCCGGCCGAGTCGATCGACCAGCCCGCGTACATCGTGTAGTTCGCGGCCGACCGGAAGTAGACGGCTTCGGTCATCGCCGCGCCGTTGACGGTGTTCCATGTGCGGGTCGTGCCGTCGACAGCGGCCCAGTCGGAGTTGCCGCAGACAACAGCCGACCCCGCGCTGACTGGCAGGGTCAGCGTCGGGAGTCCACCGGTCACGTTCGCCTTGCCCGTGACGCCGAGGCCTCCGTGGTTGCGCCATAGGGACGCGATGAACGACCACATGCGAGTCAGGCCACCGGTCTGCGTCACGGTGATCGTGCGCCCGGTCGCGGTCGCTGTCACCGGGCAGGTGAACAGGTACGCGGTGCAGTAGGACGACACGACGACCGACTGCTGCAACGTCCACGTCCCGGTGCCGTCCCATGTGGGCGTACCGAGCGTAACGGTCGAGTCCTCGGAGAACGCCTGCAGTACGAGCAGGTCGCCGTTGACGACATCGAACGTGGGCGAAGACTTCGGCGTGGTCGTGTCACCGAACCCACCCGCAGGCTGAACGGCGAGCACTCGGGTGGGCGGGGTGACAGCGGTGACCGCTGAGAGCGGAGTCCGTTGGATCTTGAGCAGGGAACGCAGCGTCATGGTCCTGCCCTTCGGTTAGGCGGTGTTCCAAACCTCGAAGATGAACCCGCCAAACGCGTCGTTCGCGGTCGCGTTGTTGGCCCCACCGTATTTGAGTCCGGTGCTCGCAACGAGGGTCTCGACGCCGTACGCCGCATCCCACGTGTATGACGTGCTGGGGGTCAGCCCGGTCACGACGAACAGGGCCTCCACGTTCACCATCGTGGTGGCGAGCGCGGTTCCGCCGAGGACGGCCTGGGGTGCGACACGGCCCTTCACGGTCGACCCGTCCAGCACACCCAACAGGATCTGCGGGAACGTCGTTGCCCCGTGCAGCGTGCCAGCGAGACGGACGAGCACGGCCCCGTTCGCAGGGGCCGTGAAGGTCAACCGCAGGTTCGTCGTGTCGATGGCCGTCATCGCCAGGGCGGCCGTTGTGGCCTTGCTGACGGCCGTTCCCGGGTCGTACAGCGTGCCAGCGAGGAGCGCCATGGTCAGGCCGCGATGGGAGTGATGGCGATCGACAGCGACGTCAGCGAGAACGTGTTCGTGCTGACCCACGGCTGCGAGGCGGTGAGCGCGCACGAGCCATTGAACGTACCCGCCGATGCGGCGGTCCACAGGCTGATGTCCGTGAGCGTCTCAGTCGTGCCGCCGTTGGTCCAGCTGGAGGCCATCGAGGTCATCGCCTTCGAGCCTGCGGACGCGGCAGCCATGGTCGCCTGTACGCGGGTCGCTGAGCCAACCGCAGCGGCGGTCGCGCCGGCAGCACCAGGGTCGGCAGTGTGGAGCTTGACGAAGCATGTGGCGGTGGCGAACGTGCCATCGAGCCAGCCGTTGGCCGCAGATGCGGCGATCCCTCGAGTCATTCTGATTCTCCTTGTGTGAGCAGTGCGCGGGCTTCGTCCTCGGTGATGATCTGGACAGACTCAATGGGTGTGGAACTGACGAGGTTCCCGTCGGCGTCGCGGACTTCGCCGGTAGCGGTGATCCGCATCTCGTACAACTGGCCGGGCATCTCAGTTCCCCTTTCGCTGCGGGCAGCGGCGGATGCGCGCTGCCTCGGCTTTGGCGACCGTCTCGGCGATGAGTCCGGGAACGGCCTGGAGATGATCATCGAGGGCGCGCTGTGCGTCAGCGACCACGCGCCGGTCGTGACGGGCATCGGCGCGGACGCCGGCGATGTCCTGCCGCACATCCCGGATCTCCGAGTGGATGCCGCCGACGTCGTCACGGATCCCGGCGATCTGTTCGGTGGCGACGACCTGCGCGGCCTCGATGCGGTTGACGGCATCCGCGAGCGATGAGCCCGAGTTGGGCCGGACCTCGTGCGCGATCGCGGCCAGTTGGTCAGTGTTCGCTGCGAGCTTGGCCTTGGTGCCCCGGTTCGCGATCCACGACGTGACCAGCGGGGTCAGGACGAGCATCGCGAACAGGAGCAGGTTCCAGCCCCAGGGAATGTCTGGGTCGAGCGGCATGTCCCCCCACCGCCCTCAGGAAAGTGAGGTGATCGGCGGGTTGCCGAGGCCAGGGTCGGTCGTGATCGTGCCGTCGCTGTAGTGCGTCGTGATCACGCCGTTCTCGTCCTGTACGACGAACTCGCGAGTCACCGGCTGCGGGTCGACAGGCGCGGCATCCGGCGTCGGCACGTTGGCCTTGGCGACGGCTCCGATGGCGGTACCGATCACGGCGTACACGGCGAGTGCGGCGGTGAGCCAGCCGGGCTGCGCGGTGGCAGTGGAAAGGTAGATCGTCTGAGTGACGCCGAGCACGACGCCGACGAGAGCGAAGATGGCGTAGACGCGGGCGCGCCAGGCGGCCGGGATGATGTCGGTGAGCATGGTCATGCCTTCCTGGTGGTGAACGTGACGCCGGACAGCGCCGTGTTGACTGCGTCGTTGACGGCCGCCTCGACGACGGCCGGGTCGATGGTCGCGGTGACCGTCGTGGAGAGCTGCGGGCCCTGCCTGAGGAACGCGTCGGCGATGTCGAGCTGGTCCTTCGTGGCGGTGCCGCCGTCGACCATCGCCTCGAGCGCGGTCATCTGGTTCGAGCCCGTGAGCGGGAACACCCCGTCGGCCGTGACGACGTTCACGGTGTCGGTGCCGGCGAGCTTCACGAGCGGCACGGCGGACGGCCGTAGCCGCTCCTGCACCGCGTCGAACGCAGCGATCTCCTGGGGCGTGAGCTTGCCGCCGGCGATGGCCTTGGACACGGCCCGCGACTCGACGTCGCTGCCGGTGGACGTGCGGCGCTCACCGTTCGCGAGGTGGACGGTGCCGTCGGTGTCGGTGAACCACATCATGTCGATATCCTTCGGTTCGATGTGAGCCCCGATGGCCGCAGCGGCCGGGGTGAGTGCCATGAACCGCGCCTTGAACTTGGCGTCGGTGTACGTGTCGAGCCACAGCGGATCTCGGACCAGCACTTCGTAGTCCGTGCGGCCACCGATGAGGCCGTTCTGATGCGCGAGGTACTGCATGATCTGCGCCGCTGCGGCGGGGACCTTCTGGCTGCCTTCGCGGTCGATGACGTGGAGGTGCGCGGCGAACGTGTCGTCCTTCGCGCCGTCGCCGTTCACGTCCTGGCCCCGGACCCACGCGATGCAGCCGAGCAGTCGCAGGATCAGCGACGCGATGACGTACACGCGCGTCGGTGCGGGCTTGCCGTTGAGCAGGACCTCGAGGTCGGCCGCGTCGCCAGGGCCGGCGTGGGTGCCGCCGGATGCGGACGAGCCCGACGGGGACCCCTGTACGAGGTCGATGACGTAGCCGGGGTAGATCCTGTCCAGCCAGTACGCCGCGATCTGCAGCTTGCGGAGCAGCGACGCGTCCAGGCCGGAGCCGAGAGTCGGGCCACCCACGAACGCGGGGCGCCAGGTCGTCGGGGCTGCGGAGATGGCGGGCATCAGTTACTCACCCAGTGCGCCTCGAAGGTGCTCGACGCAACAACGGTCGCGGCGCCCGAGGAAGCCACCTGTGCCTCGACGTACTGTCCAGCGGTCAGGTACAGGGTCGCGGATGTCGACGTGTCCGCAACGCCCGGCCCAGCCATGAACGGTGCCCAGTTCTCGACGTCCGGGACCGCAGATCCCGACACGGCGAGGCGGATGCCGAGGCTCACGTTCGCGGTCGCGCGGCTCTTGGCCATGAGGCGATAGAAGCCGGAGGTGGCGATCGTGATGCGGCTGTTGTTGGTGACGGTGTCGTGCATGCTCGTCGAGTCGTAGGCCTCAGTGTTGAAGGCGACAGAGCTCCACGCGAACGCTGTTCCCGTCGTCGTTGTCGCCGAGGCCGTGAGGCGGCACTTCGGAGGGGCGAGCAGCCACTGCATCGTGTTGTACCAGGTGGTCGTCTCAGCTGTCGTGAGAACCGTGCTGGCTGAGTGCAGGGCGGGGACGGGAACGGCCATGGTGATCTCCTAGTAGGCGACGCGGTGAGTGGAGTCCGTGACGCCATAGATCGCGTCATCAGTGATTAGGAGGTCACGCGCCGACCCGAGCCCGGCTGGCTTGGTCGTGTACGTCACGCGCCACGCGTCGTGCGAGATCGTCTCCGTCTCGCCGGTGACCTCGAGCACAGTGGATCCGGGCGGCGTCTGCGAGGGCATCCCGGTCAGCGTGATCTTGCTGAGGATGCCGGTCGTGGCGACCAGCGCCGCAACGGGCGCGGTCGCGGTCATCACGTCGATCGCGAGGCTGCCGATGTACGGGCCGCGGGGGCTCGTGTTCGCCAGCATCGAGGCATGGTCCGCACCGTCGCCCGTCACGGTTGAGATGGACGAGACGGAGCCGCTGATCATGCCGATCGTGTCGATGTCGGCAGCGTCGACCACGCCCGAGGTTCCGCCCTGGTTCCAGATGACGCGGGTCACAAGGCCCTGGACGTCGCAGTTGTACGTGATGCCCGCATCGATGTCGGCAGCGGTGAGGGTGATGGCTGGCGATAGGGCGGCACGTCGGTTCTTCCACGTGACGACGTCGGACCCGCTGACGTACAGGGTTCCAGCTTCGGAGTCGCTGATCTCGCCCAGGAAACTGGCGAGACTGCCGCTGTTGAACGTCTTCGACGACACATTGTCAGTGACCCCAGCATCGATCACTGCCCCGGTCGCCTGGTTGCGCCACCCGAGCACCTTGAGGAAAGCCGCGTTCGTGGTGAGCGTAGTTCCTTGGAGCGCCGCGCTCATTTGGCTGATCTCGCCACTAGTGAGCGCGCGCGCCCAGATTGCCACATGGCCGATTCCGCCAGTGAAGTTGAGGAACGGAATGAACGTTCCCAGGGAAGTGCCCGAGCCGACCTGGAGCGAGGCTGCCGAGGTCAGGAGACTCGTCGCCGCACCGACAAGCGTTGGAGCAACAAGCGCCCCGTCGATGTAGCAGTCCGGATGAGACGCGGCCGCAGCTCCGATGACAACCGCAACGGTATGTACTAGACCGTCGAGGACTGGGGCGGGAAAGAATGACCGATCCGCTGAACCGTTGCCGTAATACATCGTTGCCATGACCCCGGCAACCCCAAGGTATGTTGTTACTTGGAGGTCTGTGACCGTGTTGGGGAACGACAGTGCACCCCTCGCTGACACTTGGGCAACCAACCCGCCGAGCGTCGTCGAGAAGACGGCACTCACCGTCATCGCAGACGTGCCAGCATTGTCGAACGCCGCCTCCGTAGATGCCAGAATGGCCGGGACGGTGCCGGGCGTGAACTGGGCAACACTGTGCTCGTCGCCAGCCGGACCCGTCGCGGACCCGAAGGCGACCGTCCCGTCGCCCGGAGTGGATAGGGTCATCGGCCACGAGGCGGTCGTCTTATTGCCACAACCAACCGAGCCAGCCGCTTCCGCCATCGGCCAGTAGCCAGCCGGGCCGAGCGCGAGGATCTCCTCGACCGGGAACGTATCGAACGACATGCGTCCGAACCGTGCCAACCGATCCGCGAGCGTCACCTGGACGTAGCACTCCGAGTCGCCACCCGTCGGCCAGAACAGCGGCATCGACTGTATGCGCCCGATGAACCACGCACGGCCATCACGCTGGATCTTCACCAGCGACTGCAGGTGCACGTACGGGTAGTACGGGCTGCCAGTGTTGCCGACAGTGAAGCGCCCGTCGGTGTTGTCGAGGGTCAGTGACGCCGTGCCGGGCTGGGCGCCGGCGCCACGAGTCGAGCCGCGCGTGACGGTGATGCCCTGCTCTAGTCGCACGTACGCCGAGATATCAACCCATGTCGGGGTCGCATCGATCGCCGACTCCTGACCGAGCCACACATGCAACGACGGGGCGGCCATCAGGCCCTCGGGAGGAAGCCGAGCGTACCGCCACGGTTCGTCTGCAGGTCCACGAGAAGCCGCTCGATTCGCCTAGCCGCACCATCCGGGTCCGTGTCGCCCTGCACTGACACCTGCACGTAGATGTTTCCGCCACCTGCACCGCCCGTATCGAGCGCGCGAGGGCCGCGGTTCATCGCCGCAGCCGTCTGGCTCGCGTTCAGCACCGTGCCCGCCGTGTCAGGAATCCACATCTCGACGCCCGCCTCACCGAATAGCGCCGGGACGCCAACCTGAGGCCGGCCACCAGACGCGTATCCCGGCATGCCAGCAAGCTTGATGTTCGCGCGGGCCGCAGCGAGTGCCGTCGCCTGCAACTGCGAGTAGTTTGCCGTGACTGTGATCTCGACAGACTTCTTCGGCGGGATCTTGTCGATCGACTTCGAGAAGTCGTTGACCTCCTTGGCGGCCTTGTTCATCTTGTCGCCAGCCTCTTTGGCCCACTCGAATCCGGGGACGTTACCTAGCGACCTGAACATCTCTCCGAGCCAGTAGATGATGGCCGATAGCCCCTCCACGAACATCTTGATAAGCGGCTGCAGCGCGTTGTTCCATAGCCACGTAGCCATGTCGCCGATCGCCTTGAACGCAGCATCGACAATCGTGCGGAACGTCTCGCTGTGCTGGTACGCGTAGATCAGTCCGGCAGCCAACGCGGCGATGCCGATGATGATGAGGGAGATCGGGTTCGCGGCCATGACCACGTTGAGCACGCCAAACGCCACCGCGGCAGCACCGAGGGCGATCACGTACGGCTGCAACTCATCAGAGTTCCGCGAGATCCAGTCGACAACCTTGATGCCAACGTCGGTCAGCTTCGTCATGATCGGCATCAGCTTCTCGCCGACCAACTCCTGCAGGTCGCCCCACTGCTCCTTGAGGATCTTCGACTTGCCAGCCGCGGTCCCGCCCATCGCCTCAGCCGTACCACCGACCGTCGAGGTCAGGCCGGCCATCACCTGGTCGAAATTGGCGCCGACCGAGCCCGCATCGGCGAAGTCGACACCAACAGACTTGAGCGCCTTGCCGCTACCGAGCATCGCCTTGCCCATGTCATCGGCCGCGGTCGCCATGTCCTTGCCGGTCTTCGCGGCATAGTCCTGCATCAGCGGCGTCAGCTTCGCGATCTGCGCACCCGTCAACCCATACGCCGCGAGGCTTCCCTGTGCGGCAGCGGTCGCGTCACCGTCAAAGCCGGTCTTGCGCTGCAGCTCAGCATTCAATTTCCGCAGCGCCTCGATGTTCGTGTCAGCCAGTGCCGGAAACTTCGAGTAGGCGAAGTCGAGCTGAGCCTGCTTCTCCTGGGCGTCGGTGTACGCCTCGAGGCTCTGCTTGCCGAACGTGATCGCAGCGGCACCGACGGCAGCGAGCGCCACCCCGGCAACCGCCTGCATCTTGCCGAACTTCGAGCTGTTCTTCTCGACCGAATCGCCGACCTTGCCGAACACGTCGGACGCGTGGTCCTTCGCCATGATGAGGAACTCGAGAGTTGACGCCATTAGGACACCTCCTTGATCTCATCGGTTGCGCGCTTCATCTCGGCCTGGCGCCGCTCGAGGTAGTCACACAGCAAGTGGAACTCGCCGACTTCCAGCAGGTCGGTCTCCCATGGGCGAATGTTCAGGAGCTCGGCGAATCCTCCGAGCCAGCGGAGCCGCTGTCCTTCGAGGCCGGAGTCGCGTCCCCGGCCCCGGTAGGGCCCTCCGTCGGCTCGTCCTCCTTAGCCATGTCGAGGTCGAAGTCTGCGATCTCGCGGTCGTCCAAGTCCTCGTACTTGAGCGTCGGCTCGCCGCGCTTCACAACAACCCAGATGATCGCCTGTACTGAGGCCATCGACTTCGTCTTCATGATCTCGGCCATCGACTCGCCGGACTTCTTCTCGATCGCCTTCGCCTCAGCGAATGTGAACCTGTTGAGGTCCGCCTCGTACGACTTCCCGTCGACCGTGACGGTGACGATTCGTTTCGGACTAGCCATCAGTTCGCCTTTCGTTCCAGCTCGTTGACGTACGCGTCGATGGCCTGACTGATTCGGACCTTGAGCGCGTCGCCGTCTTCCTCAATGGGCTTCGTGAAGAACCCCTCAGCGATGCTCTGCTGGTACCAGAACTTGCGGTTACCGAACAGCGGATGCCGCAGCCGACCCCGGTTCAGCGCCTCCAGGTCGTGGCCCTTCTTCGACATGCGGATCCGGACCCCGGCCGACCTCTCGCGGAAGTCCGTGTTCTGCGCAGGCATCGAAGCGGCCCACTTGTTGAGGCCGCGCCTTGAGGGGAGAGTGTCGATCGCCGACTTCTTGATCTTCTTCCGCAGCGGCTTCGTCTCCTCGGCCATGATCTTGCGGATGCGGGTACGCATCTCCTTGGTCCCGGCATCCCTCAGCGCCTTGGTCACCTTCGCCATGTCGCCGCGGACGGCCTTGATGCTGAACGCGGCGTCAGGCATCGTCGGGCTCCGGGTCCGGCTCGAGATCGACTGCCGGGATGATCGCCCCGGCAGTCGCCGGAACCCAGAGTTCAGGCCCATGCTCGCCGATCATCACGCTCATGGTCAGAGCGCAGAATCCGAGGTTCGCTGAATAATCCACAGACCCTGCGCCGCCACGCCGCCATCGAACCCCGTGAACGAGCAGTCGTGGGTGATCAGCTCGCCAGCGTTCGGGGCGGGAAGGTCACCCTCAAGCCGCAGGTCCGAGAGCACGATCTGCAGCACGTCGGTGCCGGAGGTCCACGTCGAGATCATGTTCAGCGCGCCGTCGTTCAGGATGAGATCCGTGTACGTGGTGGCGTCGTACTCGATCGTGAACTTGCCGCTGATCTTCCGCTCGCCGGCGACAGGCTTAGACTTCTTGCCGCTACCGGTGCCCGAGTTGAAGCGGGACAGGTTGAGCGAGTTGTCCACCTTCACATTGAACGAGCGGACGCTCACCGTGGTTGGGGCAGAAGCCAGCGCCGTCGTCGTCGGAGCCGTCAGTGTGCCCGTCGAGAGCGCGGTGTCGACGAACGTGAGCAGGTTCCCAACTGCCGGGTACGTCGGCGCCAGCGTGCCCGCGGTCGTGCCCGTCACGTTCTGGAAGTCCCAGTCGGACTTGATCTTGATGAGGTCCGCGTTCGGGGCGTCGATCTCAAACGACTTGCACATGCCGCCCGGAGCCGTGAACACGCCCCACGTTGCGGCCGTCGCCTGCGGTACGGACTGCTTCACAGTCAGCGGGGTCGGCGAATCACCGAGGGTGAACACCTGCTGGTACAGGCCGACTGACACGAGAGTCGATGCACCGGTGCCGAGCATCGCCTGCCACAGCAGGCCGGTACCGTGCGTCTGCGCCTCGTACTCGTGCGTCATCGAACCGCCGACGGTCACAACCTCACGCCGCGACGAACGAGCGAGACGCTGGCCGACACGCAGACCCTTGCCCTGCACTACGGCCTTGTCGTACTTGATCGCACCAGACAGGAACTCCAGCGCGCGCCAGACCGTGCCGGGCGTACCGTACGCGACGGACTCGGGAGCCCACTCGATCGAAACATCCTGGGGAGCGGCCATGTCAGGCGTCCTTTCCTGTGGTGGTGTTTGACGCCTTCACCTCGCGGTAGGCCTCGTTCTCGAGCAGCACGG
>OFQV01000101.1_pt1 | contig 25823 bp, 36 predicted proteins | sample 1542971 | NCBI WGS metagenome assembly OFQV01 (sample SAMN07774229, study PRJEB24372) | wastewater metagenome | isolation source: WWTP Cannobio (Effluent) | place: Italy: Cannobio | collected 2016-01
GGGTGCTTTTCCTCTGTTCGGGGGTTCCTGGAGTGCCCAATAGGCCGGCTTGCGACCGGCACCCGCCCACCTTTCACACCTCCACCACCACGATCGGAGCACCATGTTCGAACTGATCAACCCGACGAAGGCGAAGCTGCTGGACGTCGTCGTCCTCTCACAAAAAAACCGGCAACCGGACGAGAACCCCGGCGCGAAGCTGAACTTCGAAGTCCAGCTCTCCGCCGACATCCTCGATACCTTCGACCCCGGCCTGAAGCGCTGGCTGTTCATGAAGGGGGCCGGCAGCGAGAGCGCGAAACAGGCCGCGCTCGATGGCATCCCCGAGGCCAGCGACATGCCGAACCTCACGAACGTCGGCATGAAAATCGGCAAGTTCCCCTGGCACCAGGAGTTGTCCGGCTACAAGCTGGTGATCGACCACGGGATGGGCGGAAAGAAGTCCGACCTCGAGATCACGGATGGCCTGCTGTCGAACTGGCGGTTTACCCCGAAGGAAGGCGGCACGGTCATCGCCCGCATGAGCTTCGAGTCGGCCAATGTGACCGAAGCACAGTTCGGCCGGCTGGCGAAGATGAAGTCGCGCGACATCGAAGCGAAGTTTCTCGCGCCGGAGGAAGCGCAGCAGAGCCTGCCCGGCGCCGCCCAGACGCCGGCGGCCGCGGGGAAGGGCAAGGATGACGGATCCTGGCCATTCCCGAAGGGGAGCAAGGGTGCCGACATGCTCGCGCCAGACAAGGGCACGAAGGAGAAGCCGGCCGCGAAGAAAGCTGCCGGCAAGACCTCCACGAAGCCGGCCGCGAAGACTCCAGCGGCGAAGGCGGCGGACAAGGCCAGCGCGCAAGCGACGGCCGCCACCGCAGCGTTCACCGCCAGCGCCGCCGGCGGCAAGGCGCACTGAGCATGAGCAGCCTGCCGAACAGGCACTTCCGGCAGGGTGCCGGGGTGCCCGGGCTGCGCCTGAACCGGCGCCGCGGCTACCTTGTGGTCGACGTGGCGGCCACGGTCGACCGGCGCAAGGTGGCGACCAGCTTCCTGCTGGTCACCGCCGGGCCGCTGGCGGCCACCGCGGAAGCGATCGCCTTCCGCGAGCTGTTCACCGGCGTGCCGTACCCATTCACCCCACGCCAGGCCTGGATGCGCCTGCGCGACCACCGGAGCAAGCGATGAACCCAGACACCGGCCACCTGTTCAGGCTGCGCCACGGCGCGGACGCACCCGAGGGCACCGAGGTCCTGCCCGACGACCTGCAGCGATACGCACGACTGAAGATGCAGCTCGTCGCCGGCGTCTCAGTCGGCTACGAGCCCTACGGGCCAGGAGACGGACAGCCCGCCGCCCAGGTCAACCTGCGCTCGAGCACACCGCTGGCCAAGTGGGCGAAGCGGAAGCGCCTCGAGCGGATCCGCAACAAGTCGAAGCGCCGCAACCGCGCGCGCAAGTAGCGACACCACCACCAGGAGAACCCCGAGATGAGCGACATCAGCGATCGACGCACAGACCTCCCGCCGCGCGCCATCGGCGTGCCGGACACCGGCCAAGGTCTGTTCCAGAAGTTCGAAGTCCGCCGCACCGATGGCTCGAGCGAGCCCGGCGGCAAGCACGAAGGCTGCGAGTACTTCGTGCTGGACACGGATCACGACACGCACGCCGCCGCCGCGCTGCGGGCCTATGCCAGCGCATGTGAAGGGAGCCACCCGCTCCTGGCGCGCGACCTGCGCCGGCGCCATCACCTGCCGGCGGAAGCAGAAATGGTAAGCGTGCCCATCCTCTGCGCATTCGATGAGCGCTTCCCGATCGGCCACCTCGAGCTCCGCCGCGACGCGCTGCCGCCCACGCCGGACTGGTGCATCAGCATCGGCTACGAGGCCCTCGGAGCGGAAGGCGGCCAGGTCACAGACTACCGGCTGCATGCGGCCAGCGTCACCTCTGACGCCGACTACGCCAAGGTGATCGAACGAGAGCAGACCAGGAACGCATCGCCGCTGCCGGCCGGGATCACCCCCGAGATCCAGCGCCTCCAGCGGCGCGCGTTCGGCATCGCCCGCGACGTCGCCGCGGCATTCGAGACGAAGCACAACGATGGATCGAGCAGCGCCGCCACCTTCAGCGCGCTCGCCGATCACCTGCTGACGGAGCCCGAAGTCGTGCGCGCCGTCACCGCATGGGCGAAGGCGATCGAGCGCGAGGTCGACCGCCGCGGCGGCGCCACGCGATCGGCAGAGCAAGACGGAGAGCGCACGCACGCGAAGCGTCTGCTTGACCGGCACTGCTCCCTCGAGCTGCGCTGCACCCTGAGCGCGCACCAGGACGAGTGGTGGCGCCTGAACATTGACCGGGAACTGAGCCAGGTGGACATCCTGCAGGTGCTCGAAGCCGGCCTGCGCGCGCGCCGCGTCGAGCCGGGCCGCCTGATGAGCGAGGCCCAGAGCACCGCGGCGGTCGACGCGCTGCGCGAGGAACGCCTGCCACCGGCCATCCCGGGACGGTGCCTGGACCTTGCCGAGAGGCTGCGGAACTTCACCCCGGAGTCGCAGCTCGGCGGATCCTGGACCGCAGGCATGGTCGTGAACCTGCTCGAGCAAGTGGCGAACGCCTGGGACCGCCGACCGCACCTTGGCATGAATCCTGCCCAGGAGAAGCGCCGCAGCACCGGCCTCGGACCGGTGGTGCTCGAGGAAACGGCGCGGTGGGCCGGAGCGAAGACCGCGGAGATAGACGGCGCTGTGCACTTCACCCACGAAGCCTGGGAAAAGTTCGTGACCAGCCTGAGCACGGAGCCGCCGCTCGAGCTGATGACCTCGCCGGGTGTCAGCGCGCCGGAGAGCGTGCTGCACCACCGCTGCATCGTCCGCGGGTGCCAGGAAGCGATCAAGTGCCCGCAGGGCAAGTGCGTGCTCGGCCCGGGAGAACAAGCATGAGCAAGCCCGTCTACAGCATCGAAGCGCCCGACCAGGCGCGCCTCAAGGTCGCTCGAGCGGAGATCGAAGCGATCATCCAGAAGCACGATCTCGCCGGCGCGGTGGTGCTGCACACACCGGGCATGGCGGAGTGGTTCTACCAGGTGAACCCGAGCTACTCCTGCCTGCACGTCGATGAGCAGGCCGGCACTGCGCGCGTGAAGTCCATGCTCGCGGACCACGGCGGCGACCGCCAGGCGCAGCTGCTCGAGCAAGCGTGCACGGCGAACATGGTCGCCTCGCTGGCCTCCGAGCTGCGCCTCGGCGCCGGAATGTTCGCCTTCCTGCAGCGCGTGGTCGACCAGGCCTCGCGCGCGGAGCACACGCCGGCCACCTTCGTGGCGGACCCAGGGGAAGGGAAGATGCAATGAGCAACACCACGAGACAGGCGCTGGCTGCGCTGGTAGCCGACAACGAACGGCTGCGGATTGCGCTTCGCTTCTACGCGCGCGGTGAGCACTACAACACCGACGACAGCGAGGAATTCGACACCGTGAGCGGCGAGCCTCAGAACTGGCTTTGCAGCGGGCGCGAAGACAGCAGTACGATGATCGAGAACGGACAGGTGGCGCGCTGTGCCCTGCTGGGGAAAGAGATCAACTGGATCGACGGCGACGAAGACAGCACGCCGCAGCCGATTTATGGCGAGCCGGACCGCGCCGCCCTCTCCGCGCAGCCCGTGGCGGGAGCAGTGGCGCAACCGGTGGCGTGGCGCTGCTTTCACTGCGACGAAACTTTCACGGATACCGCGGCGGCGCAAGAACACTTCGGCCCGAGCGAGCACGACAAACCGGCGTGCCAAATGGACATCGGCTACGTGCGCTGGTTGCTGGAACAGCATCGTCGAAACGTGGACGATGACTCGGATGCCCTGCGCACCGTTCGCAGTTTGGCTGGTGAGCATGAGACGCTGCGCCGTCGCGCAGAGGAACAGGGCTACGCTCGCGGCCTTGCCGATGCCAAGAAGCATCCCGAAGAACTCGGCTTGATCGCCACCCCCCAAGCAGCACCAGCACCAGCGCCCGAGCCGAGCGCGCAGGCTGTGGCGCACCCATCGCATCAGACCGTGCGCGAGTGGATGCCGGTCAGCGAGGCACTGAGGCTGTCCGACCTGTGGACTGCAGGCGATCTGGACAACTGCGGGCAATGGCGCGCAGCGATCAAGGTTCTAGCCGATGAAGTCCGTGCACTCGCCGCCTCTCCCCAGCCCGAGCCGAGCGCGCAGGGCGAGCCAGTGGCGTGCGACCGTGATGCGCCTGTGTGCCCATGGTGCGACCGCCAAGGCTGGGACATCTGCCAGCACGCCGACGACGCCAGAACATGCGGAAAGTGACATTCTCCAATGTGCTGCGCAGCCGGCCCATTGTGCTGACCGAGCATGAGGTGTGGTCTCTGTCTCGTGTGGTGGGCCGCGACGTGCTGCCAGAACTGCAGGCGATCTGCGGCGAGCGGTACGAGGCGATGACGCTGGGCCAGCTTATGCGCACGCTGACGGCCACACTCTCGAGCGAGCGCCAGCACATCGGGGGCGCTGACTGCTGGTGCTGCCCGACTGTTGAGTTCAAAGACCCCGTGAGCGGCGCAGCCGTGTGGATACACAGGAGCATGCAATGACGACCTTCGATGAACTGTTCGCTGAGCACAACTTGACGCCCAAGGAACGCAAGGCGCTGGTGATGCACCTTGCCACACTGCGGGCACAGAAAACCGTGGAGGCGCTGCAAGACGGTCCACCCGCCGCCGCACCATCCACCCCACCGCCTGCAGTGGTGGAGGTTGTGCCGATCCCTGACTGCACGGTTGCCGATGTCGGGTTTCGCTGGGACATGGAAGCACAGCGGCACGTTCCGCAAGTGCTGGTTGAGTTTGAGCCGACGCCGCCAAATTCTCCAGTCGACGCAAAGGGCTGGAAGGACAGAAACGCTTTTGCCGCATTTGTGAAGTCGCGCGGCATCGCCCCCAAGGCAGCGCAGGAGCCCCGCGATGCCTGACCCGACCTATCGCACAGACCCTGGCTTCCCGGCTGCAGTCGAACGCAAGCTGCGCGAGCTCGCCCGGTTCGAGGAAGCCGGTGCGTTCGGCCGGCGTAGCCCATCGCTCGGCGACGTGCACGACGCGCTGCTCACGCTGACGGCCGAGGTGCGGCAGCTGCGCGAGGCCATCGAGCCGAGCAGCTCGCCGCTGATCACGGGCGACGCGGCGGTGCGCGAGTTCAAGCGGATCCAGGAGGCCAACGATGCCTGAGCAGAAGCAGATCCCGGCCACGCCGGCCGAAGCCGAGAAGATGGCCATGAAGGCTGTCGGCGACTACCTGACCGCGTGCCGCATGACCGACCAGGCGCAGATCGGGAACTACCTGATGAAGATCTGCAGCGTGGCCGGCGTCGTGATGGCGCAGGCCGAGGGCTCGGTCAGGGCGTACGAGCGCCTGACCGGCACCGCGGCGTTCATCGCGAAGACGATGCCGGAGCAGCCGGCGAATCTCCACAAGGTGCAGTGATGGATGACCGCCCGATCCTCTTCAGCGCACCGATGGTGCGCGCCCTGCTCAACGGCACGAAAACGCAGACGCGGCGCGTCGTGAAGCGCTTCGAAGTCCGCGCAGGCATGCCCGAGCCGGAGATGCAATCGCTGCTTCGGTGCTGCCCGTACGGCGCGCCTGGCGACCGCCTCTGGGTGCGCGAGACCTTCGCCAAGATCGACGGCCAGACGCAGCCGTGGATCGAGACCGACTACCGCGCGACCTACACCCACGGTGACCGTCTTGGCGACTCGCTGGGCATCAAGAAGCGGTGGACGCCGGCCATCCACATGCCGCGCGCAGCGAGTCGGATCACGCTCGATGTGACCGGCGTGCGCGTCGAGCGGCTGCAGGACATCGGCGAGGCCGATGCGCGTGCGGAAGGATCGCCCTGCGTCGACGAGGTGAGCGGCCGCGAAGTGCTGTTCCCGGATGCATCGAAGTGCGGCACCTTCAAGCTCGGCTTTCGCGTTGTCTGGGAGGCGATCAACGGGCCAGGCTCCTGGGACGCGAATCCGTGGGTCTGGTGCATCGAGTTCAGGAGAGCAGCGTGAGCGAAGCCATCACTATCCCACTTGCCGACCAGCTGGCCGAAGTCCGCCGCGAGATCGGCATGCGCCGCAAGGCCTACCCGCGCTGGATCTCGCTCGGTCGAATGACGCAGCAGCAGGCTGACCGAAGCCTCGCCGTGATGGAGGCCGTGCGCGACACGCTGGCCGGCCTGGTGGCCGAGCAGGTCGCCAAGGACACACCGGGGCTGTTCTGATGGACATCCGTACCCAGCGCAGCTTCTTCGACGGCGGCCGTCGCCTGCAGATGACCGAGAGCATCGAGCTCACGGTGCAGTCGCTGCAGGCGTACGGGCCTGATCACCCCGACTGGGGAATCGCATGGTCAGGCGGCAAGGACAGCAGCGCCACGCTGACGATGATCGTGTGGCTGATCGAGTCGGGTCGGCTCAAGGCACCGCGGTCGCTGACCGTGTTCTACGCCGACACCCGGCAGGAGCTTCCGCCGCTGGCCGTCGCCGCCGAGCAGGTCATGGACGAGCTGCGCGAGCGCGGCATCCGGGTCGAGGTGGTGACCGCGCCGATGGACAAGCGCTTCATGGTCTACATCCTCGGCCGCGGCGTGCCTCCTCCGAACAACAACACGCTGCGCTGGTGCACCAGGCAGATCAAGATCGACCCGATGCAGGACGCGCTGGCCGAGCGCATTGCCGAGTTCGAAGGCAACGTCCTGATGATCACCGGCGTACGCCAGGGCGAGAGCGCGATCCGCGATGCCCGCATTGAGATGTCCTGCGGCAAGGACGGCGCCGAGTGCGGCCAGGGCTGGTATCAGCAGGTGCTGCCCAATGCCAAGGGGCTGCGCGGAAGGATCGCGACGCTGGCACCGCTGCTGCACTGGCGCGTCTGCCACGTGTGGGAGTGGCTGAAGCACTGGGCTCCGCGTGCCGAGTTCGGCGACTGGTCGACTGCAATGATCGCCGACGCCTACGGTGGCGACGAGGCGGAGGAGATCAACGCCCGCACCGGCTGCGTCGGCTGCCCGCTAGCGCAGGAAGACACGGCGCTGAACACGGTGCTGCTCAATCCGGCATGGGCCTACCTCGCTCCGCTCAAAGGCCTGCGCCCGCTGTGGCGTGAGCTTCGCGAGCCGGGCAACCGGTTGAAGAAGGCCGGCATTGAGCGCCTGAAGGACGGCAGCATCGGAAAGAACCCTCAGCGCATGGGCCCGGTGACGCTGGAGGCCCGCGCGATGGCGCTCGATCGTGTGCTCGGCATCCAGGCCGAGTGCAACGAAGCCGCTGTGCGACTCGGCCGGCCGACCATCAGCCTGATCAACGCTGAAGAGGAAGCGCGGATCCGCGAACTGCTCGCCGCCCAGATCTGGCCAGACGGCTGGGAAGGCGATGAGCCAACAGGCGACACGGTGATGGAGACCATCTACCAGAACGGCGCCGTGCAGCCGCTGCTGTTCTCCAGCGACGAGGCGGGTTGATGGTCGACCTGCACCACCTCGACCACGAATCCCGCGCGCTGTGGCACCTGGAGTTGCTCGGGTGCTGGGCGCCGGAGGATGCGGTCGCGCCGTGGGTGCCAGAGACGGAGTGCAGCTGGTGGGACGACCATGACCATGGTGAAGGCGGCTACCTCGGCGAGGCCGTAACGTGCTGGGGCTGCGGCGGCGAAGGCATCGTGGTCTTCTGCTGCGACGACATCTGCCAGGGCCAGGGCTATTGCATGCATGGCGACGGCGATTCGATTTGCCGTGACTGCGGCGGCGAGGGGGCGATCTGATGGACGCCGCAGCTCGTGGCCGCTGGGAGTTCGCCGCGCGGCGCGACTTCTACCGCACGCGCCTTCTGGCCGGCGATCCGTGCCCGAAGTGCGGCGAGATCGTCGGCCACTTCGGTGGGTCTACCGAGCGCGACGCGTGCCCGCTCATCCCCAGCGACGTGCCGCTGGAGGAGGTCCGGCCGAACTGCTACGCGGTGCGCCGGAGCCACCTCGGCGATGCCATTCGGGCGGTGTGCTCCGGACGGAGGAAAGCCTGATGCCCTACTTCCGCGTCAACGGCCTGATGGTGCACCTTAAGCTGTCGGGCCGCGCCAAGAACACGAAGCCGTGCGCCGCCACCATCGAGATCGACGGCAAGGCCTGCCGCTGCATGGGCATCAGCACCGCGCTGTGTGACTGGCCGGTCGAGGGCGGGACGTGCGACGCGCCGCTGTGCGCTGACCACACGCATGCGCACCCGACCAATGCCGACACCGACTACTGCCCACGGCACTGGGCGAAGTACCGCGAGACGGAGCTGTTCTGATGCTCACCGCCGCAGACGTCGCCTCTCAGCTCGGACTGTCCACCCGAGCGGTCTATGATCTCGCGGAATCGGGCGCCCTGACCCACTACCGCCTCGGCGCGGGCCGGCGCGCCGTCCGCTTCGACCAGTCCGACGTCGACGCCTACAAAGCATCATGCCGATCTACCGCGACAAGAAGTCAGGCCGTTGGATGTTCGACTTCGACAGGTACCTCGAGTGGCACGGGCGCACTCGCAAGCGTCGCCTTCTCCCCGCTGGGTGGACGCGAGCACAAGCCGACGCCTACGAACGCAAGGAAAGCGCGGCCCTGTACGCGATCGCGTCCGGCATCGCCAGAGCTCGGCACACCGTTGACGAGGCTGTCACTCGTTACAAGCGAGAGCGATCCCCGAAGCTGAAGCACGGCGGCAACGTCGACCGCGAGCTCGACGCGACACGCGACTGGTGGACCGGCCGGCCCATCGAGGAACTGCCCGAGGTCTGCGCGGAGTACGCGGAGGACCAGGATGGGGCCCTGGCTGCAGCCACGATCAAGAACCGCATCGCCTACCTGCGAGCGGCATGCCGGTACGGCTGGAAGCGGCACAAGCTCTGCGAGCACGATCCAGGCGCCCGCGTTGTCGTGCCAGAGGTCCGCAACGAGCGCAGCACCTACATCGATCGAGCGCAGATGCTGGCGCTGGCCCGCGCGTGCGACAGCAGGCCCGTCAGGGCGATGATCCGGGTCGCCTGGTACTCTGGCATGCGCCTGAGCGAGATCGAGGCTGCACGGCGCGATCTGACCGCCGGCGTGTTCGTGCTGGCCGACACCAAGAACGGCGAGCGGCGGCTGGTGCCGATGCACCCGCGGATTAGGGTGTGCATGCGCTACGAAGTGCCGACCCGCTACACCTTCGGCTACTGGTTCAGGAAGGCACGCGAGGCTGTCGGTATGGCCGAGCTGCACGCGCACGACTTGCGCCACTCGGCAGCGTCTGAACTGATCCGCGTCGGCGTCGACCTCTACACGGTGGGCGCTGTGCTGGGGCACAAGAGCCACGCCAGCACGAAGCGCTACAGCCACCTGAGCGTGCAGCAGGCCACCGATGCGGTGCGGAAGATGGGGAGCAAGACGGGCGGAAAGTCCCCCATCGACCAGAAAGCGAAACGCCCCGCGGAGGGGGCGTCTACAGAGGTGGAGGCGCGGGCCGGAGTCGAACCGACCTACACGGATTTGCAACCGCTCGGCGCGCTCCGTGCACGGGCCGGCACGTAGGTGAGTTCCCGGCGCGTGCCCGGCTTGGAGCGCATGAAACGCGCCGCGGAGGGCAAGAAGTCCCCCACCGGCTCAGCGTTCTCTCGCCTTCACGGCTTCAATCCACCCTTGGCACTCGGCAAGGGCAGCGCGTAGTCGGTCGGCTCGGGAAGCCTCCCGGATAAGAACGATTCCATCGTCCCGAGAAAGGTCGGCCCCAGTGGCACCGGCACAGGCGCGGGCGGCAGCTTCGGGCAGGTCTGCGCGACGGGAGGGACGGTCGCGCAGCCGGCGCTCAGCAGCGTCCAGAGCAGCAGCGATGTTGCCCACCTCGATCTCGCGCGCGCGGTGCAGTTCATGGGCCTTCCCCTTCCAGGTTGATTCGGTGGCCAGCGCCTCGGCCTTGAGGCGCGCGATCTCGTCGGCCTGCGCCTGGCGCTCCGTGGCGATCTCGGCGCGCAGGCTGCGCAGCTGGTAGCGGCCGATGCTGCCCCAGGCCAGCGCAACGGCGAGCACCCATGCCCAGATCGGCACGCGGCCGAGCAGCGCGCGGATGGCGAGCCAGCTCACTCCCAGTCCTCCCCGACCGCAACAAGGTCCGGCAGGTCGACCGTCTGTCCGGAAAGCCAGTGCTTGGAGTCGCCGCAGAATTCAATCCTGCCGGCGCGGATGAAGTAGTGGCACTGGCCGACGATGTTGATCGAAGGGCTGAATGTCGGCGCGTCGAGGTTGCCGTCGAACGTCCAGTGATGCCCGTTCGGCTGCGACCGCGGGTCGATGTAGATCACGTGGTTCATCTTGCAGCCCGGGCACCAGTGGCGCCAAGCCGGCGCGAGATCGCCGCCGATGGTGACCTGCTTGAGCTTCATGCGTGCGCTCCGCCTGCAGTCACAGGAACCACCACTCGGCGAGCTGCACGACGGCGCCGAAGAGCGTGCCCGGCACCGATGTCGCGATCCAGTCCTTCCGATCCGGCAAGCCCTCGTGCCTGATCGCCTGATAGCGCTCGACCGCCCAGCCGAACACGACCGAGGCGACGATGATCGCGGAGCCGATGCCGAGGTGCTTGCCCCACAGGATGATCGCCAGCGTGGCGACCGCGAAGAGACTGCCGCCGATCAGGTGCAGCCGGGTGTCAGGTGCGATGCTCATGCCCATCCTTCGGTGCGCTGACGAGCGCGTTGTGACATCACGATGAATCCGACGCCGACCAGCACGATGGCCAGCAGCACGCCGGGTGGAAGGCCGATGAAGTCGGCCACCTGCGCAGCCGAGGCCTTGAACGTCGACAGCACGCCGGAGGCTTCCTGCACCTGGTCGGCCACCTGGGTGACGGCCGTGAGCCCGCCGAGGCCCACCGTGGCGGCGCCGGCGGTGTTGATCGGGCTGCGCGCCAGACTGGATTCGGCTTCCACGGCCTGGGGCATGCGCTGCTGCACTTCCTCCGGCTCCGGCGTCATGTAGATGCCGGCCTCGCGCTGGCGGCGAGCCTCGAGCACCGGGTGCACCTGAAGCGGGGCACCCGGGCGGGGGCGGTACTTGTTCCAGAGCCGGAACGCACGCGCCGCGCCGGCGTAGTCGCCCTTGCGGTGCAGGCGGATCATCGAAGAGCCGCGCAGGCCCGCCAGGCCGATGTTGTACGCGCAGAGCACCAGTCCGACCAGCTGGAAGGTGGTCGCGATGCCGTCGACCATCTCCAGCACCTCCGCCATGTAGCGATCGATCTCGACGCTGAGCATGCGGTTCATCTGCTCGCGCGTGATCGGCGGGTCGGAGAGCTTGACCTTCCGGCCGTCCAGGTAGGTGGTCGCTCCGACGCCGATGGTAGGAACGCCCGCCTCGCACAGATACGGCTTCAGACGCTCGCCTTCTTCCGCTCGGAGGTGGCGGTCCAGCTCGCGCTTTGCAATCTCAAGGTCTGCCATGGGAAGGCTCCTTCGTGAGTTCGGCCAGCAGGTTGTCGCAGGCCCGGATCTCGTCGGCGGTCATCTCGCGCCTGGCCTCGCCATAGCGCAGGATCTCGGCGCACTGCACCTCGGGCGCGTAGTCGATCATCAGGATCGACGGGCCGGCGAGCACCGGCGCGGCCGACAGGAAGACCTCGCGGCCGTGCAGCTTGGCAATGCCGCGGCTGCCCGACCAGAAAAGCCGGGCGGAATAGAGGGCGTGACTCATGTGCGGTCGCCGCCGATCCCACCGCCGACGTGCCGCAGATCGGCATCGGACATCGGGCGCGTGTCTTCCATCGCAGCCCAGTCGGTCTGGCGCCGCATGCTGTGCCCTCGCCGGCGCGAGCGCGTCAGGTAGCCGATCACCACGATCAGCGCGCCGCCGTTCGTCATCAGGATCGCGCGCTGGATGCCGAGCACGTCCCATGGGTCGATGCCGTCCCAGAGCTTCCAGCCCATCACCGTGAAGCCTGCGACGGCCAGGATCAGGCCGACCTTCACCACGATCCGGTCATCAAACTTCGGCGTGAGGATGGCGTACACCAGCACCAGCACGAAGACCCAGCAGACCAGGGACCCGGCCATTGAGATGAGTGCGTCCATGGTTACCCCTTCTTCGGAGAGAACCGATCCAGCCACGCGGCCACGAACTGGCCGAACGGCGTCTCCTTGACGGACTTGAGCAGCTGGTCGCACAGCGACATGCCGACCAGGCCGAGGATCAGTGCCATGACCGACAGGAAGTGCGGCGAAGGCTGCCCCATCATCTCGGCCACCAGCGGCGCGCCGTAGCCGGCGATGGCGCTGCCCGCCAGGCCGTTGAAGACCTTCTCTCCGATGCTGGCTCCAGGAGTGAACCGGTAGGCGGTGATCGCGGAGCCGATCAGGCCCACGAAGAATGGGTTCCGCGTGATGCGGTCTGGGTCGATGTCCATCTGGATGCTCCAGGTCTTTTCGTAGTTGGGTCAGGCCTGCACCGCCACCACGCGGCCGACCTCGATGTCCGCGATCGGGCCGCCTGGCGCTTCTGACTCGATGACGCCGGAGCGGATGAAGACGCGGCCCCCGACCGAAACGCTGCTGCCTCGCACGCGCACCAGCGATCCGGTCGCGACGTTCGCCGCGTACTGCGTGAGGGTGTCCGGGCCGGGAAGTTGCACCAGCGATGTGTCATCGGCGTAGACGTCGACGACGTCGGCCACGTAGACGTTCGCCGGGCCGAAGATCTGGCGCAGCTGGCGGAACAGGGAAGTGCTGCCGCTCATGGGTTCTCCGCGCACCAGCGGTGCGAGTTGGACATGCCGAGCACCGTGAACCATTCGCGGTGCAGGCCGGTGCTGCCCTTGTTCCAGAGGTAGCCAACTTCGGGCACGTGCGTCGCACCGCCGCGCTTGGCCATCTCCCAGTAGAGAAGCATTTCGGGCCAGTAGTGGCCGCGCGGGAGATCTCGCACCACGTCGCGCGCCAGCGCGGTGTCGCATAGCACGAGGTGATGCAACAGCGTCGGGTCCTTGAGGTGCGCCTCCTGCGTGTAGGGAGCGCGGGTGCGTCGCTCGCCGTTCACCAGTTCGTCGGTGTAGGCGATGGCGGTACCGGAATCCAGGCAGCGCTCCAGCACGTCGGCGTGGCCGGGCGGCAGCTCGTCGTCGTCGTCGATGAAGAAGAAGTGCGACGTGTCGACCAGGTCGATCGCGTCGAACCATGCGGCCTGGACGTCGGCCGCGCGCTTGAACTCACGCCCGTGCAGGCAGCGCGACTGCACGCCAGGGTAGTTGAACGACATCCGTGCCCGAGCCACGGTCAGAGCGGTGATGCTCATTCCGGCCCCCACGCGATGTCAGCGTAGTCCACGGTCGGTGGCGTTGTCACGGCGATCAGGCGCTGGCCGGTTGCGATCGGAGAGCCGTCGACGGTGGCCGTCAGCACGAGTGTGCCGATCGACGCACCGGACACGAACGGGAATCCGCCGTCCCACCCGGTGATGTTGTTCCACTGGATCTCGACCCAGCCGTCCGCTGAGCTGTTGATGAATGGTGCCGGGTGCCCGCCTGCTGACGTCCACGACGCGATCGACCACACGAGGGTTTCGGTCGTCCAACCGATCAGCCCGGCAAACAGGTTGGTGACCGGCGATCCGATGGCGAAGCTGTCGCACACGCCGGAGCCGCTGTTGGCATGGATCAACGTGCCTCCGGACGCGCCGATCGGATCGAACCACGCGATCTCGCCGTCAACCGGAGCCGGCGGCGCCGGTATCAAGGTCGTCGTGCCGGTGATGTCCTTCGTGTGGTGCTCGATGGTGATGGTCTGCGTGACGACGCCGAAGTTCACTTCGATGGAGACCGCGCGCACGACGCCGTAGTAGACGAGCGGGCCGGCCTCGACTACGCGCACCAGCCAGTTCACCTCGATCGGGCCCGGGTAGGTGCCGCCGGTGAGGAACGGCATCGTGATGCGGATCGTGGCCTGCGGGCCGCCCTGACCGAGGAACGCCTCGCCGCGCTGGCGCAGCGCCGCGCTCTCGGTGAGCAGCGCGTCGGTGATCATCGGCGCCAGCTGGTCGCCGGTCGTGCCCGCGAGGTAGACCTTCGCGATGGCACCCTGCGCCTGGCCGGACACGTAGACGCCGGTGTAGGCCGGCTTGTCGGCGCGCTCCCACGAGTCGGTCATCGAGACGTCGATGTGGATCTCGACCTCGGGCACCTCTTCGCGCCACTCGTTGGGCAGCGCGCGGTATCTGGGCAGCAGCGCCACCTTGCTCTCGACGTGGTCGGCGCGCGTCACCGCGGACACCGACTCGGCAACGCGCTGGATCACGGCGAGAGGCGAACCGCTGAACGAGAACACCCGGTCGGGCACCAGCCAATCCTCGAGCTGCCAGTCGATCTCCAAACCAGTGAAGACCTGGGCCTGCGCGGCGAGCTGCTGCGCGGTGGCCGGGCCGTCGTTGACCCAGTTCTGCGGGAACTGGTAGGGCTCGCCGGCGACGATGGTCGGGCTTCGTCCGGTGATCGACACGCCGCCGGCCGGGAAGGTGCGCTCGCGTCGTACGCCCTCGATGATGAAGCGCCAGGTGTAGCCGTCGATCACCACGTCGAGCACGGGCGTGTCGCCGGTGGTCAGCCGCTGGAACAGGTCGCGTGCGCCAGTGGCATTGAGGGTCCAGCAGATCGATCCGTCGTCGCAGCTCAGAGACAGCGTGTCCAGCTCGAGCGGCAGGGAGTCGCGCAGATCGGTCACGGTGACGACGTGCGTCACGCGGTAGTTCGTCGCCGCGGGGATGACGAAGTCGGCATCGGTGTTCGGCGCGGTGGGCGTGGAGCCGGGCGGCGGCGCGCCTGGCGTGAACGTGCCGCCGATGCTCGTGACGAGGGTGGCGAAGTCCCAGAGGATGTCCAGGCCCGCCGACGCGACCGGCGTCGAGGTGCCCCAGACGAGTTCGGTTGACCCGGCGACGTCAGGCACGTCAGTAGCTCCCGCGCATCTCGATCACCGCGCCATCGGTGGTGGCCGTGGCCAGCGGCGACATGCTGCGCATCAACCAGAAGGGTGCGCGCGCGCCGGTGGTGTTGAAGCGCAGCACGTTGCCCACCGCCCAGCCTGTTCCCCAGCCGGCAGCCGGGATCGTGAAGTACGGCTGGCCGGTGGCCGGGTTCGTCGGCAGAAAGGCCGCGGCCGTCGAGCCCGTGGCGATCTGGCCGAGCTTTTCGCCGATCAGCTTGAAGTCCGTGGCCGAGGTGAAGATGATGGCCCATCGCTCGGTCTCGGAGCCGATGTTTGAGACCGCGATGTCGTAGCCCGCTCGGTTGTAGTTCGCGCTGATCGGGCTGCCGATCAGGGTGTCGCTGAACACCCGCGTCCAGGTCTGCTGGCTGAAGCTGCTGCCGGCCACCGCCTGCAGGTCGCCCAGCGGCAGCAGCGACGACACGACGGAGCCGCTCGCGTAGGCGTTGACCAGGCCGGTCGAGAGCTCCAGCTGCTCAGCCAGGTAGTTCACCCGGGCGACCTGCACCACCTCGGAGACGGTGTTTGCCGCGTTGCGGATGTGCACCAGCTCGCCGGCGCGGAACATCGGCACTCGGCCGGCCAGCAGCGCGAGGCCGGTCGAGCTGATGCCCTGCGGCGAGGCCGGATAGGGCGTCGTCTGCGGCACAACGAAGCCCTCGACGCGGTTGACTGTGATCGTCGTCGCGGCAGCCGACACGCCAGCTGTCAGCGTGGTGGCGCCGCAGCACCGTGGCGCGGCGCTGCTGACGGACACCCCGCACCACCGGTCGATCGGTGTTGAGACGGAAGGCTCCGGAGAGAGTGTGACGACCGCACCGGCCACGCTGGCGACCGTGGCGACCGCCGTGAGAATCAGCGGCAGTCCTCCGACGATGGCCGAGTTAAGCCCCAGCAGCAGCCGGTCACCGACCGCAGGCATCGTGCCCGTCAGCGTGAAGTTCGAACCCGCTCGCGAGACTCCGCCGCCGAGAGCGCTTGCCCCGTGCGGGAAGGTGGCCAGCGCCGCGGCAGCGACCGAGCGCGTCGTGGCCGCGTCGCCCCAGGTGAACAGCAGCACGTCGACCAGCGCATCAGTCGGCGACGTCAGCACGTGCACCGACGAATTGACCAGCAGATCGGTGTTGCTGGACAGCACCGCCGCGTAGGCCTTGCGCAGCTGCACGCGGCCGAGGTTCTGGTCCGACTCGCCGATCAGCGGGAAGACGTTCGCCGACACCCCGTCGAGCACGAGGTCGTTGCTCATCGGACCGCCGCCATAGGCGTCGTCGGTCGGGTATTGCGCCGCGAAGTAGCGGAGGTCTGCGGAGATGATGGCCATGTCTGTTTACACCACGAAGAAGCGAAGCGTCACGACGAAGAAGTCGGTCGGCTCCTCGGTGTCGAAGTCGGCCACGGGAACGGCTTCGATCGAGCCGGCCTCGTGGTCGAACATCACGGAGTAGGTGACGCCGCGGAAGACGAGCGTCATGAGGGCGCCGGGGATGGCGGCGAGCGTGCGCAGCGTGGCGAGGTTCGCGCGCGTCACCCAGGCATGCTGGTCATCGCCCTGCAGGGTGATCATCCGGCCCGTCTGCTTTTGCCCGGTCTGCACGATCAGCGCGCCGGTGACGCTGTAGACCTTCTGCATCTGCAGCGGCGGCCAGGTGTACTGGTCCGGGAAGGCGAAGTCATCCGACAGCGTGACCGTCGTGGTCGTGGGGGTGTAGGTGAGCGTGCCCACTGGGTCAGCCTCCTGGGTTCAGGCCCGACGCGCGCGCGCCGGACCACAGAGCGCGAAGCACCCGCTCGAGCGTGATGTCGCTGGACCCGATGACCTGCATCGTGTACTGCTGGCCATTGAGGTTGATGTTGACGGTCTTCGCGCTCGCCTCGATGGATCCAGGGGCGGCCTGTGAACCCTGCGAGCCCCGGGGAGACGATGCAGCCGAGTTGCCGCCCTTCTTGCCGAAAGGCGAGTAGCCCGCGCCTCCGTTGAAGTTGCCTTCGTACGGACCGTAGATGTCGGACGGCTTGGTGACGATGTTGCCCGCGTTGCTGGTGACGAAGTTCTGCGGGTTCGGCGCCGGCAGCCCGCTGAGCGCCGCGGACTGCTGGGCGCGCAGGAAGGCCTGCTGGTCGAACGATGAGCCCTCGGGGATGTCGAGCTGGCCGGTGATGTTGATCCGGTTGCCCTGCGAGTCGGTGGCGAAGCCCTGCGCGTCGTAGGTGTTGCTGCCGAGGACGCTCAGTTCCTTGTTCGCCTTGCGCGCGGCATCTGTGATAGACGAGAACGAGCCGATAGCAGCCGCGGCGCCGTCGGTGATCTGCTTGAACGCCGAGGTTGCATTGCTGCCGAGCTGGATCACGGCATTGCCGGCAGAGTCGGTGGCCACCGTGACGCCGCGCATCGCGGCCTCGACCTTGACCCACTCGGGGATCTGCCCGTCAGCCGCCTCGATGGCCTTCTTCGCGAGGTTGACGAAGGCCTGCGAGATCTCGCCGGTGCTGGCCTTGCCGCTGGCCTTCAGGCGCTCGTAGGCTCGGATGGAGGCCTCGACGCCGTCGGTGGTGCTGTCCTTGAGCTCGACCCCCAGCAGCTTCGCATCCTTCTGCAGCTGCTTGAGGTAGGGCGACACCTCGACGATCTTCTGCTTCAGAGCGTCGAGCGCACCCTCGAAGCCATCCGCCATCTGCGGGTTCGCCGCGATGATGTCGCGGATCACCTTCTCGACCTTGCGGAGTTCGTCCTCGGTGTCGGCGAACTGGATCGCCTTCGTAGTGGCCTTGAGGAAGGAATCTTCGAGGGCCTTGCCAGTGAGTTGCCCCGTCTCGGCCAGGTCCTGGAGCTTGACGATCACCGCGTCGATCGCCTTCTCGGTCGTCGCCGCCTGTGTGGCGCTGTCCAGGGAACGAGCCAGCGCCGCCTGGGCATCCTCGCCGGCGAGGCCGAGTCGCTTGATCGCGTCCACCAGCGCATCGACGTCGTTGAATGCCGAGGCGGCCGCGGCGCTGAAGCCTGTGCGCAGCTCCTCGATCGACGTACCCGCGCGGCGCAGCGCCTCGGTGTCGATGGCCGCCAGCGCAGCGGCGAACCGGCGCGCGCCCTGCTCCGTGTCGTCGAAAGCAGCGCGGGCCTGGATTCGGAAGTTCGAGAGGTCCTCGGTCTTCAGCGCGCCGGCCAGTGTCTCGCGGATCTGGTCGCCAGTGATCTTGCCCTGCACGGCGAGCGCGTCGAGCGCGCTGATGGCGTTGCGGATGCCTTCGAGGTTGCCGAAGTCGAGATCCTTGGCAATCTTCCCAAGCGCATCGGAGACGCTCTCGCCCTTCTTGATCAGGCCGTCGAACTCACCCACCAGGCGCTTCGAAGCCTCGGTCAGGCCGAGAGACTTGTCGGCGGCCAGCTGCGTCTGCTGAGCCTGCTCGGCCTTGGCCGCCGCGGCGCGCTTCGACTCTTCGGCCAGGCGGCGATCTGCTTCGGCCAGCTCGTCGGAGCGATCCTTGGCGCCGAGCATCTTGGCAGCCGTCTCGCCGATCCAGGTGCCCAGCTCGCGGGCGTTGAGGATGGTCGCCAGCAGCACCGTGGGCAGGCCACCGATGGCGCCCAACAGCGCGCCGGCCCCACCGCGAAGCACGCCGAAGGCCGTGGACAGCACGCCGACCTTCGTCGCCGTCTCCGCGGCGGCAGCGCCCCCGATGCGGATGTTCTTCTCGATCGTGCCGAAGGCCAGCGCGGAGGCTGCATTGGCTGTTGCGCTGGCGGCCGTCGCGGCGGTGTTCGCCGTCTTGGCGACAGTGTTCGCGCCGACCGCGGCGGTGTTGGCAGCCACCGCTCGCGTCGCGGCCACGGTGGTAGTGCTCTCCTGCGCCTGCGCCGCGGCGGCAGCAGCAGCGGCTGCAGCGCGCGCATAGAGCGACTTCGCGAGGTCTATCGCGATGTAGGCCGCGACAGCCTTGCCGGCGACTGCGAGCGCCGCGCCGACGCTGTCGAGGTTCCTGGCCAGCGCCTGGATGCCTTCGGCGGCGGTGCGGCTGATCCCGTTGGCACGGTCCACCTCGCCGACGTAGCGGGTCCACTCATTCGAGAGCGTCGTGAGCGCCCGGCCAACCGTAGGCGGCAGCTGCTCGAACTCACGCTGCAGCGCGGCCGATTGGCCCTGCAGCGCGTTGATGACGGTCGTTGAGGTCAGCGTGCCAGCCTCGGCCAGCTTGCGGAGCTCGCCGGTAGTGACGCCGAGCCCATCGGCCAGAGCGCGCGCCAGCCGCGGCGCCTGCTCCATGACCGAGTTGAACTCCTCGCCGCGCAGCACGCCCGACTGCAGCGCCTGGATCAGCTGAGTCACCGCGGCATCGGCAGACTGCGCAGAGCCGCCGCTTACCTGAATCGCCTGGTTGATCGTCTCGGTAAGCTGCAGGGCCTGCTGCGACGCCTGCGCGGTGGACAGGCCGAGATCCTTGCCGGCCTGCGCGATCCGGGTGAACAGCGTGCCGGTACCCTCGATCGCGCTGTTCGTGCGCAGCGCCACGTCGAAGACACCGTTGAAGGCATCGGTCAGCGCCGCGCCCTCGCCCGTCACCAGCTTGATGCGGGCCTCGAGGTTGGCGTACGCGTCGGCCGTGCGTGCGACTTCGCCGAGCGTCCCGGACAGCAGCTGGCCGCCCAGCACCGTCGCCGCGAGCGTCTGGATGGTGCGGAGCTGGCCGGCGATGCCCTCCAGGCCACGGCTCACCGTCGTCGCGGCTGCGGCCTGCTGCTGGGCCGCCCTGGCAGCCGCTGTGCCCTGCTCCGCGTAGGCGTTGGCACCGCGCTGCGCGGCCGTCGCTGCCTGCGCCTGCGCTGAGGCGGCCTCGCGCGTCTTCGCGGTCAGCAGCTCGGTGTTGACTCCCGCCTGGCGCAGCGCGAGGCCCTGCTCGACAGTCGCGAGCTGCAGCCGATCGAAGTCAGCACGTGCGACATCCGCCGCGGCGCGCAGTTCGCGTAGCTTGCCGGCCTCGCCATCGGTGGGCCGCTGCACCGCCTGGAGCTGGGCGCCGAGCGCCTCAGCCGCCCGAGCGGTTTCCTCCATTCGCTGGCGCGCGGCATCCGTCTCGCGCACGAGCTGCTGAAAGCCGGTACCGCCGCTGCCGGAGCGCGCGAGCGCTTCGATCTCGGTACGGACGGCGCCGATCTGCTGGCGCAGCGCAACACTGCGCTGGCCGACCTGTTCGCCGCTGATGCCGAACTGCGTCAGGCCGGTGCGGGCCTGTTCGAGCGCAAGCGTCTGCTTGAGCAGTTCGTCCTTCGCGCCGGTGACGTTGTCCTTGAGGCGCTGCAGTTGCCCTGCTTGGGCACGCGTGGGGGCCTCGCTCTGCGCGATCTCGCGGGCGAAGGCTTGTGCCGCCTGCTGGGCAGCCTGGAGGCCGTCGCGGGCCTTCTCGGTCTCGACCTTGATCCGGGTGAATGTCTCGACGGCAGCCTGCTGCTGGCCCAGCTGCTCGAGCTGCTGGGATGCCGCGCGGACCTTGCCGGACAGATCTTCCGGAAACGCGCCGTCGAGCTGCTCGAATTCGCGGGCGAGCTTCTCCACCTCGGCTGCGCCACTGGCGCGCGCCTCGATGTCGTATCGGATGCGTGGATCGGTGGCCATCGCGTGCCCGGTTCGTCAGTCGTTGAAATGGAAGCGGGCCGGCGCTTGTGGCACCGGCCCGCGCTCCACGGTCAGCCCTTGATCAGCGGGCGAAGTACCGGAACGGCTCCGTCTTGCCGACCGGGGTCTTCAGGCGACCGGTCAGCTCGATGGTGTTGAAGTCGTCCTTGAACCAGTCGAACTCGCCGTTCGTGGTCAGCACGCACTCCCACACCTTCAGGATGCCGATGCTGTCGTCGACCTTGTTGATGCCGTCGAGCAGCAGGTACGCGCGGATCTGCGGCTTGACGTTGCCTCGGATCGCCGCACCGGTGAAGGCCGTGCGGGTGTAGTCGGCGAGCAGCGGCTGGTCCGCCGTGATCGCACCGCCGACGAGCGCCTTGTACATGCCCAGCCGGGTGTTGACCAGGTAGTCCGTGCCGAGCACGTAGGTCACGGTCGCGCCGACGTTCGTGAGCACGAAGCCGGTGATCTCTTCCGCTGCCAGCGGAACCCAGCCGTCGAGCTTGGCGATCGTCGCTTCGTCGGTGACCGCGCCGGCCGACTGCGTGTAGGTCGCGTCCTCGCCCATGAAGGCGTAGCGCAGGCCGACGCGGTTGACCGTCTCCAGGGTGGCCGACAGTTCCGCGGTGTCCTGCAGCGCGACGGTTTCCAGCACTTGGCCGTAGCTGTCGCGCTTCTTGGACTTCTGCTCCTTGATGGTCGAAGCCGGCTTGATGCCCAGCTTGGTGGTGTTGCCGATGTCGATCAGCGCGCCGGCCACGCCGGCAGCGTCGATCAACGCGATGTAGACGTCGCCGGCTCCGATGAAGCCTTGAGCGTTCGAGAGTGCCATGTCAGTGGCTCCTTTTCAGTTGGGTCAGGCCGCCGACCGTTGGACCGGGAGGCGGTAGTCGATTTCGAAACGAGTCAGGATGAGCGAGCCGCCCACATCGATCCCCTCGATGCGGTAGGTGCGCAACATCTCGCGCGGGTACTGGAAGGTGACGATCTCGCGTGCCTGTTGCAGCGCTGTGCAGGCGTCGCGCGCCGCCCTGGTGGCGACGGCCTTGCTGCGCTGCATGTCCGCATCCGCGCCGGCGCGAGCCGTCGCAGTGCGGTTGATCACCCCCACGATGAAGCCGAAGGTCCGCCCTTCCGCCTGGCCGGGCTTGTCGATCGGCGCGTCATCCTTGTCTTCCACGAACACCACCCGGCTGCCGTCGTCCAGCGCAGCGGGGGTGATCGGGTTGTCGAGGATGGTCGCGCCGAGCAGCTCGGTGTCGGCTTCGAGGGCAGCCACCACGGCCGCGGAGATGCTCAGTGGGACGCTCATGGCGAGATCTTCTGCAGGTAGCAGGTGCTTTCCGCACCGTCGTTCACGCGCCGCGGCTCCAGCACCCGATAGCTGCCGTTGAAGGCAGCCATCAGGCCGGTGGCCGCGACGGTGATGCTGTCGCCTTCCCGTACATCAGGGCCGGTCGCCCAGTGCAGTTGGCGCGTCGCGGCAGTGGCCCGCCCCAGCAGCGCATCCTCGTCGCTGACTCCCAGGTGAGCGAGGAAGAGCGCGTCGGCCACCAGGGGCCGGACGCGCGTCACCTCGATCGCGAAGTCGTCAGCGTCGAAGAAGTCGCTGAGGTCGGTTTCAATCGCCACGGCTCGCCTCCTGCGATCAGGTCAACGTGGCCTTGATGACCGCGCGCGGACGGGTCAGCAGGTGGATCGGGTTGGACTGGATCTCGATGTCCCACCCCTTGTCGTTGCGCATCGGGATGCCCTTCGCGTACAGCGGGAGCCCCGGCGTGTTGACCGTGTCGTTGTAGTCCGCCGGGCCGAAGCGGCCGAGCAGAAGACCCGGCACGCCGCGCGGCACGATGTATGCCTCGTTCGCAGCGATCATCTGCGCGCCGTTGGCAGCACCGCGGTACTTCTTGAAGACGATGCTGCCGAAGTCCAGCGCCAGGCGGGGGTCGCCGCGGAGCTGCGAGGCCTGCACTTGGTTCAGGAAGGTCTCTTTCACGCTCTTGTGAGCGGTCAGGGACTTCCAGAAGTCGCGCCCGCAATAGGCGACCAGGTCGGTGAACGGCGTACCGCCGAGCTCGTCCTCGATCAGTTCCTGCGCGGTGTCGCACACGTTCCGCACCTCGGTCGTCGTGACGTCCAGCTCGAAGCTGATCGTCTGCTGGACCACGCCGAACTCGGTGAAGAAGTCATGCAGCACGGTGGAGCCGTCCGCGTCGAGGACGATGCCCTTCAGGGCGCCGACCCGATGGAACTCCATCGTCAGGTCGAAGCGGCGCATGGCCAGCTGCATCACCTCGTTGCGCCGCATCTCGAGCGGGGTCAGCATGCCTTCCGTGCCGAACTGGCGCACGCCCTGCACCTCGTCCGCGAGGATGCGGTCATCCAGCGGCAGGTGCACCAGGTTGAACGGGCGCAGGTTGCGGTTCAGGCGGCCGACCTCGGGGCCCGGAGCGCCGCGCGGCTTGCTGGAGACGAGTGCCAGGGTCTGCCCCTGCTTCTCGACCTGCACGGTCAGCGTGGAGACGCCGCCGTACTCGAACACGCCATCGTCGCCGAGCATGGTCGGCAGGTGCGGCAGCTCGTTGATCGCCGCGGTCATTTCCGACAGGGTGAAACCGTCGTCGTTGAGCATCATGATGATGATCCTTTCGTGTTGTGTGGTTCGCGCTCAGCGCACGAAGACGTTCGCGGCGGCCAGCTCGACGTAGGCCGGGGCCTTCTCGGCGAGCAGCACGGACGTGGCCCAGACCAGGCGGCTGGTCCAGACTTCCGCCAGGCGGACGAGGCCGACAGCGGTCACGTCCGCCGTGGTGGCGTCCACGTCATAGACGAGGATCGCCGCAGCGGTCTGCGAGCCGTCCACGGCGTCGTTGTCGTAGGGCTTGTACTTGCCGGTGGCGGCGATCTTGCCCAGCACCGTTCCGGCGAGCAGCTTGCCGCTTGCGGCGACGATCACGATCGTCTCGCGCGAGATGTCGCCATTGCCCTCGGACTTGATGAAGGCGCCGGCACCGAGGTGGTCGGTCTTTGCAACCATGTGGGTTCTCCTTGAAGTGGTTCAGCGATCAGTCGACGGCGCGGCGGTTCATGCCGGCGTAGGCCTTCGCGTGGTTGATGACGGCCTTGACGACGCCCGGCTTGCCTTCGGCGGTGTCTTCCGCGTTGGCACCCTTGGCACCGTTCGGCGCGGCGTTCGGCGCGTCGGCGGCGTGCGCGCTCGTGCGCGCAGCGATCACCTGGCGCTCGGCGGCGAGCACGGCGGCGGCGGCCTGGTCACCGGTGGTCTTGCCGTCGAAGGCGAGCGTCTCGATGAGGGCTTCGTGGCCCGGCAGGGCCTGGGCGCGAACGGCCTGGATGCGCGCGCGTTCCTGCGTCGCACCTTCGGCCATTGCGTCGGAGCGGATCTGCCCGTAGAGGGCAGCGTGATCGCGCTCCAGCGATTCACGCGTGAGGTTCTCCGGCATGGAGTTCTCCTGTGTGGTGTTTGCTGAGTCGACGCGCGTCACCGGCTCGTCTTCCTGGCGGGATGCGCCTGCAGCCGCGGCACCGGCGGCGGCAGACACGGGGGGCAGATCAGCGCTGGCTCGTGCCGGCCGAGACTTCTTCGGCGGCATGGCAGCGCTGGCCTGTTTGCGGAGCGGAGCGACCTTGTGCGGGTCGTCCGACATCTGGGCGATGAGGTCTTCGAGGGTGGCGAACCCATCGACCAGACCAGCATCGACGGCCTGCTGGCCGATGAAGACGCGGCCATCGGCCATGTCCTGGAGCACCGTCTCGACGTCGACGCCGCGGTTCAGCGCGACGGCATCCACGAAGAGGCTGTAGAGGTAGTCGACCTGCGCCTGGCGGTACTCCAGGGTCTTCGGGTCGAGCGGGCCGTCGCCGGCGGCCTTGTAGGCGCCCGCCTTGATGATCGTGCGCTTCACGCCGCGCGCAGCGTCGGCCATCGAGGTGTCGGTGTGCTCGGTGCGCACGCCGATGCTGCCGACGTTGACCATCGGGCCGCTGATGAAGACCTTCGCGGCAGCCGAGCCCCACCAGTAGGCGGCGCTGGCCAGCGTGCCGTCGCTGAAGGTGGCGACCGGCTTCTTCTTCGCCAGCTCGAGCAGCGCCGCGGCACCTTCCGCGATTCCCAGCACGTTGCCGCCCGGGCTGTCGGCATACAGGATCACCGACTCGACCTTCGGATCCTCGCCGGCGGCCAGCGTCTCGTTGCGCAGCGCCTGCGCCGAGGTGCCACCGCTGATCTCCATGAAGAGGTTCGCCTTCGGGCCGATGACGCCGCTCATCTGGATCACCGCGACGCCGTTCTGCACGGTGTAGGAGCCGCGCTCGTTGGCGAGCGGCCGGCCGATGCGCGCCTCGACGCCCTTGATGTCGATCTTCTCGCCGCGCATGTGCGCGTCGTAGATCGTGCGGATCTCGTCGTACATCGGGTCCGTGATGGCCCAGTAGCCCTCGACGAGGTCGGACAGGCGCATCGGCCCGCCGTGCACTTGGCGGTCCAGAAGCGAGGAGCCCCGCTCGGTGGCGGGGCTCTTGCGGGTGATGGTGATGTTCGAATCGTTCATGAAGGTCCTCAGATGTGCTCGAGCATGGTTCGCTCGAACTCCAGTTCTTGCATCCGTGCGGCGAGCCACTGGTCGGCAACCATCGAGCCGACGGGCAGCTCCGCGGTGCTGTGCTGCGCAGCGGCGGCGGATGCGCCGGCCACTGCGACGATGGCTGCCACCGAGGCGGTGGCGTGGGCCGATGAAGACGCGGCGACGGCGTCCACCGCGACGATGCGGCGCTTGCGCAGCTTGTTCGGCAGCTTGTAGCTCGGGGTGACGAGGCGGCCGACGCCGCCTTGCTGCGGCACGGGCGGCGGCGGCACCACGTCTTCACCCTGCGGCGAGGCCGCCTGCCCAGGCGCGGCGGATGCGCCGTCGACCGCGATCGTGATCCGGCCGACCCCTTCGGCGCTGGCTTGGGCGGCAGCTTGCGCAACACCGTCGACGGAGGCGGTGGCAAGGATCTCGGCGGCAGCCTGGCCGACCGCAGCGCCAGAGGCTGCGGCAGATGCGATGGCGCGCACCGCGGCCGCAGCCGGCGCGGCGCCGTAGGAAGCGCCGTCGACCGCGACGATGCTGCCGCTGCCGGGCTCCGCTGCGGCCTGCGCTGTGGCCTGAGCGGCTGCGGAGGCGGCCGCGATGGCAACGACGGGTGCAGCAGTTG
>OFQV01000105.1_pt1 | contig 25630 bp, 40 predicted proteins | sample 1542971 | NCBI WGS metagenome assembly OFQV01 (sample SAMN07774229, study PRJEB24372) | wastewater metagenome | isolation source: WWTP Cannobio (Effluent) | place: Italy: Cannobio | collected 2016-01
TCCCAAGAACGCCATCCACCTTTTGCGACCCGATATATCACGACAGCAGACAATCCAGACTTCGCAAGATGACTGCCCAACATCAACCACACAGATCCACTGGCGGTCTTCTTCCTGCCACGTTATTTGTTCCATTCATAAAGCCTCCGATCGTGTTCGGGGCTTTCGCCCCTGGTGCGCTCTGCCGCGCACGAGCCTCATCGTGACACGATGTCACCATTCGCCTACCCCGTCATGACAGATTCCTCTGCAGCGTCGAGCTGATCCAGGACGCTGATGAGGGCCTGAACGCACAGCGTGTTCAAGCTGACCCGGCGGCGAGCCCTGCGTTCACTCTTGATCCGTTGATCAAGCCGTTCCTTGAGTCCGGCGGTCATTCGCACAGTGATCATGGTTGCTTGGCGGGTCAGGTAACGATCCTCCACGGCTTCTGGAGCCAAGGCTGCTTCGGTGGTAATCATTGTCTTCTCCAATGTGAAAGAGGAATCTGGTCTCACTGGGGACATGATCCGCAATCGCCTTGACTCCTTAGGTCAATCGCTGGCAGACTTTTCCTAATTCTCACGGCATACCGCCCGAAAAATCCTCACCCGATCCTCTCGCTTCGTGACGCAAATTGAGCGGCATAGGTCAGTTGCGTCTTTGAACAGCACGAACGATTCCGGCCGAAAAAACATGATCAGATTCAACGAACCGCGGTACAGAGAAATCGATCCGTCTGCTTTGCTTGCCTTTTGAACTAAGTCGGCCGGAGTTCCGTTCTCGGGAGGCGTCCAGTCGAATCGAGCGATCAGTTCAAACGCTTCCTTTGGATCTCCTGGGCAGTAGAGATCGAAGTCCGAACCGTCTCCATGGTGCCCGGGGCAGATCCACCGCGATCCGCTCGGCAGGAGAAGCATGCCGGCCTCGGTGAGCCGGTGAACCTCTTGCTGATCGTCAGCGTACATTGCGGTCCAGAATGGCTCCGGGATCGTTACGGGGCGGTCGATCATAACTCTCTGCACAGATCCAGGAGCTGCAGGAACTGGCCGCGGGTGGTGATGGTCGCGAGCTTTTGCCCTTCCGCATATACACCACCCTTCCACCAATGCACGTCAGCACCAAACCAGATCGTCGGAAAATAGATTGGCTCCTTGTCGAACAACGACAGCAACCACTCTTCAGTGATTGACTCTGGCTGCTCGGTGAACCGCTCGATCGACGCCAACTTGCGACGAAATGACTTGTCGCGATAGCTCATACGCTCATCACCTCCGCCACGCCCTCTTCATCGAGGCCTAGGCTTCGAACTCGGTGGACCTTGTCGCTGATCCTGGTCATGTCGCCCGGGTCGCAGTTGATAAACAGCGAAACAAGCCGAACCTTCTCGGACTGCTTCCACGCCAGAAACGACCTGGCCATCTCGTCGCTGAAGTCGACTTGGCCATCGGTCAGACAAATAATGTCCGTCTTTCCTTTTGGTGCACCGATCAGACCCCACTGCTCTGGAATTTTGGACATCAAGACATTGAGTGACGTCCCGCCGGAGTAGTCGTGCTCAAGCCACTTCATCAGGCCAGCCGGACCTGCGTCCCAGTCGGCGTCACCAGCGTCGAAATCTCGATACTGCGTATTCCCCTTGGGCGGAACCACGCAGAAGTGACCGCCATCTCTGCCCGCGAATCCAACGTAGCAGCACCACCTGTTTTGGCTGCGAGCAACCCAACCCAATGCCAACGCGACCGCTTTCGCCGTAAAGAGCGGCTCACCTCTCATGCTTCTGCTCTCGTCAACAAGAACCACGATTGGCCCGCGTGCCTTGCTCTCCACGCCCCGGAAGTCCCGGCACATCGCCTGCCGTTCCACGATCCGGCGCATCACGTCCAATTCAAGATCCTCGTCACCGATCTGGGCGAGCTCGTGCGGGAGGAGCCGGCCGATGTCGCCATCCATCACCACCCCAACCACGTCGTCACGGCCGTGCAGGACTTTCTTGCGCTGCTGAGCCTGGGCGAACCGACGGTACCGGCCGGCGAGCTCACAGATTCGCTTCAGTGATTTGTTGCCGCGGACTCGCTTGAACACCTTGGCGAGTTCGTCCCCGCAGATCGCTCCCTTGCCACCGCCATCGCCTCCGATGCCGAGAGCGGCCTGAGCGTCCCGGAGGTCGCCAACCTCTCCTGCAGCCCCGGCCAGGGCCTTGGAGCAGGCTTTGCGGGCCTGCATATCCTTCTTGAATTCGTCGCTGGGTTCCTCGGTCTTCACGTACTCCACCCACTGCTCAGCGAACGATGCGGCCGCCACGCTGGCTGCGAACTCATCGAGCTGCGTTTCGTTGTGCAACGCTTGGAATTCTGGAGTCTCCATCAGGTTCCGCATGTACCGGTGGATCCGCTCGTTCTTGCAGGCCTTGGCGAGCTGGGGGGACGGTTCGAATGCGGCCGCATGGAAGTCCGCGGTGGCGAGCTCGGCGGCCGTCACTGCTGGAACTGGATCGAAGCTTGGGTCATCTGGCTTGTGCAATCCGCCGAAGGCCTTGCCGATTCGCTCACTCTCGCGAAACACTTCCCCGCCCCGGCGAAGCGACCACGCGTCCAACTCCAACGCCGTCTCGCTCTTCTCCGCCTCGGGAACGGTCCGCTCCTCAACCACCTCCAGGTCGCTGTCCTTGGCGGTTGCGGGCTTCTCTAGCAGGCTGGCCAACATTTCTTCGTGGTTCATTCCCAGTATCCTTCGTCATAGCGTGCGTAAATTGCCATTTCGTTCGCTTCTTCCTCGGTCAGGCCGAGAGCCAGGAAGAAACCGATGGACATGTCGTACCAGTCCAGTTCTTCGTCCCGGTCCACGGTGCCACTGACGCAGAGGGCCTTGAACTTCTCAACGGCAGCAATCTGTGCTGGAGTCTTCGGGCCGCTTTCGTCTTTGGGTTTCTTCTTCATGCTGCGTTTCCAAGTAAGAGCTTCAGTAACACCTCATCGGGCACCCGACGCAGGCTGACGACTCGCTTCTCCGGTCGCCACTTATTCTCTGGACAGATCGCGTGGACACAGCCATCGATCCGCCCAAAACCAACTCGCATGTACTTTCCGTCCAGTCCTTCAACCACCCAAAGATCCTTCTTCCGCTCCCTCACGTGCTTCTGCCACACGCCGGCGATCGGAAGCTGGACATCCTGCTGTTTCTGTTCCATGTACTCGCGGTGCCGACGCTTCGATTCTTCGCGGTCCCGGCTGGTCATCGTGCAGTTGGCGTTGCAGTGTTTTTCGCTGAGCAGCTTTCCGCATCCATTCGGACACGCCCAATACCTACCGTCCCGCGTGGGCCACAGCTCACGGTCGCAGGTCTGGCAGTAGTAGGTGCGTGGCTTTGGCATCAGAAGGGGATTGCTGATTCGTATTCCAGTGCTTCCAGATAGGCAAACGTCCGGTCTGCGGCAACTTCATCCGTGATCGGCCGCAAGTGAACAAATCCGTTTTCCCATTGGCTCCAGGCCTTGAGGCCGGTTCCATCTGCCGACTTTTCGTAGTAGCCGTTGCGGTCTGTTACTTGCCAGACGTTTCCGCCTGAGTCTGCCGCAAAAGGAATCTCACCATCAACGATCCGCTTCTTCTCGCGAAGAAAGTCCATTGCGGCCCTGTATCGCTTGGATCCAGTGATGGTGAACCGGTTCTTCTTCGACAGCACAGCAAGGCTCCTACGCCAACATCGCGAGCTTCATTTTCTTCAGCTGCTCGTCCACATAGGCTTTCGCCTGCGCGGCCTTCGGACCGCTGAGCTTCTTCAGCTCGTTGGCCACGTTGGTGAGCTTCTTGATCGCGGCCACAGCCTTCGCCGTGTCCTTTCGATCGGTGTCACCGAGGATCTGCTCGCACTCGCTGAGCAGGCCATTCACGGCCATTGCCGACGGGTTGGCGATCTTGCCCACGATCTCCGCAATCTTCTTGGGCTGTTCGGCCGGATCGTCCCACAGAACGTGCGAGAGGACCTCCAGGTGCTCGGGCTCGACTTCGCTTGCCGCGTTCAGCCAGGCGAACGCTTGTGCGGCTTTCACAGCCTTCCGGAGGCGTCGATCGCCGGGGATGATCCCTTCCCGCTTGGCTTCGCGGTGGATCGTCTGGAAGGCTTCCTGGGCTTCTGGCTTCCAGGGCAGTGCGGCAGCTTCGGCTGATGCTTGGTCGATCTCCGCCGGCGTGATGGACGTCGAAAGCTTCGGTGTCAGGTCGGTGTCCCAGAGCAATCGGTGGAGCGACTTCTCCATTGCAATCGGGCGAACGGTTTTGCGGAAGAGGAAGCGATCAAACAGGGCGCCGAGCTCGACGCCGGATCCTTCCTGCGATCCTGGCCACTCATTGCTCGCGCCAACGCAGAGCTTCAGTGGGCAGTCGACCTCCTGCTTTCCGCACCTGAACTTGCGTTCGTTCAGCAAGGTGAGCATCGTATTCAGGATGGCCGAGCTAGCCTTAAAGCACTCATCAAGGAAGATGAATGTGGACGTCGGAGCGTAACCGTCGACAACTCGCTTCGTTGCCCGCTCCTTGGTCATGGCCACAATGTCGATCGGCCCGAAGATTTCGCTCGGGTCGGTAAACTTCGTGAGTAATACCGAGAGCTTTTCTGCATGCAGCCATTTGGCCAATTGGTCCACCAGCATGCTCTTGCCGGTGCCAGGCGGTCCAACCAGTAGGACATGCTCCTGAGCGACCATCGCTGTCAGGACCAGATCAACTTCCTGGTCCCGTTCGATGATTGATGACGCCAACTCACGCCGCGTGGCGTTGAACTTCGCTTGTACCGAGGACATTAACGGCTCTCCGTTGAGAAGGTTCAGAAACAGCCCGCTCTGGCGACCAGCCAGCGCTGAGGCGCCAATAGATCAGTCCGAATCGCAAACCAGTCTCCTCTGCCCATGCAGCTAGACACTGGGTCTTTCCGAATGCGGTGATGAGTTTGTTGCAGCGACGATTTCGCTGCTGCTCAGATCGCGATGCCCAACGGCAGTTATCTGGTGAATACGGCCCGTTGGTGTCGATGCGATCGATGGTTAGGCCATCAGGCCTGCGCCCCATGTCGGCGATGAAATTGGTGATGCCATGCTCCCCTCGCCAACGATCGCAGACCGTGACACCACGGCCTCCGTACTCCGGATACCATTCGTTGTCGGGATTTGTGCATCGCTGGATAATGTCTTCGAGGGTTTGAGCCTCAACGGATTTTCCGCCGCGGTACTCCCCGTGCTTCGTGAGTCCACATGAGCGGCATTGAAGGGAAGTCCCCTTCCGCAAGTTGCCACTGCAAACGAGGTGAACTTCGCCACATTCACACTTGCAATACCAACGTGCTTGGCTGTGCCTGTCATTTGGACCTCGCTCCAAAACAGACCACTTCCCAATCGTTCGGCCAGCCAAGTCCACGACAGGCTTACCCATCACTCCCCTCCGTGCTTTGCCTTGAAAATCCGACCATGCTTGGCTCGCCCGTGATCTCCAAGCAGGCAGCGCGAGCCGCTTCCACCTGCGACTTTGCAATTGGATCCAGTGAATCAAGCCCGCCATCCAACGCGACGAGCAAAGCCACCGTGACGTCGTACACAGTGGCCAATGCCTCCAGGTCGCGAATCCGCTTCGCCTGAGACTCAACCTCTAGGGTGAGGTAGGACTCACAGGCGTGGCTCCCGCTCTCGCCGCGGGGCCACTGATAGCCGCAGACAGGACAGGTTCGCAGGCCGCTTAGATTGCTCATTGGATCGATCGCTGAGTGGGACGAACTGTGACACCGTGTCACATTAAACTACGCAGCAGACTGCTCAGACGCGGCCGGGTGAGCGGCCTCGATCTTCTTCGCCAGCTCGGCCTTGGCAGCCGCTAGCTTCGCCTTCAGGTTGTCCTGGGCACACTCAAGATACGTGGCGTACGCATCGATTTTTACCGCCACGCGATCGTATCGCTCAAACGCCTTTTCCATCGTCGCTTTGCGGGTGGTTTCGTCCCAACGGGCGACGACGTCGTTGAGTTCGTCGACCATCGAAGCCAAACCGCCCTGGACAGCGTCCTTCACGGAGGCGTTGCCTTGCTCAGTGCCGCGCGGGACCGGGAAGCGCTGAAGCTTGCCGCCGAGCGTTTCGAGGAACTTCTCCACCTTCTCCGTGAACTCACGATGCTGGATCGGCGAGAAGTAGGCGCAGCCCTTGCTATTTAGCGGGAAGAGGTCGGCGTTCTTCTTGAATAGCCGCTGAACCAGTCGGGTCACGTCCTGAGCGTTCCTCAACTGCATGGCTAACGCAAGGAGTTCAGTGGCGATCTTCTCGATCTCAGCAGATTCAGGGCACGACACCGCGCCAGTGCTACAGTCCAGTTCCACCACCGCTTCATAATCGAAGTCGATCGTGCCAGTTCCTGCGTTACGGTTCTTTTTGGTCAACTGGAACTTGGCGATCCCTCCGCCGATGTCCAGCTTGTCGATCGAGCGCTCCTTCTTGAGATCCTTGCAGGCCCGTCCGAATGCCTGCTGGTTGGTCAGCTCAGGTGCCTCGTCTGGATCCAGCCCAGCTTCGGTAAGCGCCATCTGCATTTCCCCGTGGGTGATCGTCACCCCACTCATGTCCCACGAAATCACCTCACCCAACAGTTCGGTATTCATGCTGCATTCCTTTTTGGTCCTGTATTTGATAGTGGAGTCGACACTGCACGCTCCGCATTCCAGCCACAACTCAGACGAGAACGGAGAGTGCTTTCCGGTATACCAGTGACCTTGGACCACTCGGACACTGACATAGATTGCTCGCCGACCGTAATGATCTTGTTGGATCGATGTCGGCAAATAGGCTCAGTAATCGCGCGCTCTTCGCTCCATCCGAGCCCGTGAATCCGCTTGAACAGAGTGCGAACGCTAATCCCTTTGATCTCAGCCCACTCCGTTAAACAGTGGGTTTCTCCGTTGATCGTCACGTTGTGATTAACACGCCGATTCCTCTGCTGCTCCTGCCGGGTAGACCATCGGCAGTTTTCCGGCGAGTACGGTCCGTCGTTGTTGATTCGATCCAGGCTACATCCGCTTGGTTTACGCCCCATGTCGGCGATGAAGTTTGCGAGACCTTCCTCGCCTAGCCAGCGATCACAAATAGTGATTCCACGTCCACCATAGTTCGGGTACGACTCGCAGTTTGAATTAGTGCACCGCTGGATCATGGCGACCCAAATGTCAGCCTCGCGACTGTGACGTCCCCGCCGCATTTCTCCGTGTCTTTCGGCCACCACTAATCTCCAGAGCAAGCAAGTTCGATGAACTCTCATCTAAATAATAGCGACCATTCATTACGTGACAAGTAGTCACTGAATTATTCTCCGGAAATCCTAGGTGAACCAAAAACGAACGGGGCCAGGTTGATAAGTCCCGGCCCCGTGAATGGCTAGTTTGGATTTGTATCGCGGCCGCAAGCCGCCCGAGCTAACCGAACGTGGACGGCAGCTGCGTCGGCTTGGGGCGACGACTCCCCTTCGGACGAAATATCGTGACGGGCCGTGGCGCAGGGCGATCAACACGTGGTTTCTCGGCCTGCTTCGACTCCGGGTCGTACAGTTCTTCAAGTCGGGATTCTGCGGATTCCAGCCCCGCTGCGAGCGCTGACGAATCAACGTGAATGGTCACGTAGACCGTTCCGAGTGAAGTCGTGGTTGTGCTGCCACTGACTTCGCTTGTGTACGTCACTTCGTAATATCCACTGCTCGGGGACGCGATCACTCGTTGTCCTCCGCACCCTTGCGATCAAGATAGTCCGCGGAGACGCTCTTCAGGATCATCCGGCCGCCGTTCATCCACTGCTCTTGGAGCGGGGTGATCACGACGCCCTCTCGGCCCTTGAACGAGCACCGCGGATCACCGACGGTTGTCGGGCCGTAGGTCAGCTCATCAACCTTGGCGCGGCTGAACGGACCCACGTAGAGCAGCGGAACGGTTTCGATACCGTACTGGTCACAGGTTGCCTTGACCTGGGACCAGGGGGCGTAGTTCCCGTTGACTGAGATATCGAACACCCGGAAGCCGCGCTTGCCGGCGGTGACTCCGTAATCCATGTCCTGGATGCCTGGCCCGTAGATCTCGCCAAAAAAGATCACCGAGTTCTGGCGAGCGCTCAAATCAAGCAGAGCCGGACGCACTCCGGGATAGGACAGCGGTTCCCAATAAATGCACTGTTTGCCTTCCGGCGGTTCCTTCCGACGGAGGCGGTGCGAGCCGGCCATGTATTCGCCGTTTACCATCCCAACCCGGCAATTACTGCCGTGCAGCTTTTCGGTTATGCGAACCGGCGTTCCTTCCGGGATCCCGTGCGGATACCGCTGGATGTTCTCGATTTCGCTGTACCGGTGGAAGAACTCGTGATCGGAAGCCGCGTCGGCCTGGGTGATCCGAACCGGTGGCTGGTACTTCTTGGCGCCGATCAGTTCGTTGATGTTCTGACCAACCACCAGCGATTCACGCTTCACACCCAGATTGTCGATCGAGGCGAGGAAACCAAACGACGGCAAACCGCGGAGCTTGCAGCCGGCCACGCGGCACTGCGATGCACCTTCGCCCTGATTGAACTCTGCGTGCTTGAGGTACTTCGTGACTGAGAGTTGCTCGGCCAGCTCCTCTGGCAGAAGGACGTTGGGCGGGAAGTACGCGGCAACGTCCCCGGCCGCGAAAGTTCCCTTCCCAACCACCACTTGGTATCCACCAACCGTGGCGACCTCAAGCCGATCCGCATTTGGGTGCGGACTGACATCGCCGATCTGAACCACTTCTACAAACGTCTCTGCCATCTATTGTTGCTCCATGTTTGAATTGCTTGGTTAAAAGGAACCGTCCTCAATACGAAACCCTCTTGGCGTGACCGTTCGCCAGCAGGGAATCCGTCAGTCGCACTTGGTCGCTGCCAACAATGTCACCCAGCAGGCGACCGTACTTGTCACGCTTGCCGCTGAGTTCTGCTTGGCAGCGATAGCCGCCGATCCACTTCTCCGCGAACACCTTGGCTGCGACACCTTCGGGCGTGTTCATCTCGGGGCAGTCGATGCCCTGCAATCGCATCGGCGAGTTGTATAACCAGACGTCATCAATGAGCTGGACGTTCACGCAAACCGTATCGCCATCGATCACGCGAGCGATGGCCGGCTGTGAGGCGGAGCGGATCGCGAGGGGCTGAAACTCCATTGGCTGCGGGTCTAGTTGTTCCAACGTCGTGACAACCGCAATGCCAAGCGTGGTGAGCATGGCTCCGACTACCATGCCACCGAAAAAATCGCGAGAAGACTTCACAACAAACCCCCTATGAACGAATCGATTTCATCTTCTGTGATGCGCTGCATGGCTCTGGGGTTCGTCAGTTCCAGATACGCCTGCAGGTCGTAGTCTTCTGGAGACTCCCGCTTCAGAACGGCCAACTGCCGAGCTTCCGGCCATTCCTTCTTGTTGGTGACGACGGAACCGTTGCAATGCCAACAGAGCACCAGGATCGCGAACGGCTTATCCAGAGACTTATCTCGCAGAGGCCCGCAAGATATTTCATGGCAACATGTCTGCGAGCATTCACGCGGCTTGTCGCGCCAGGGCCTCTCCAGGCAATGACCGCAGATCATGCAGCCCTTGTCGCCTCTGTTCCCAATCAATGCTTTCCGCACGGGATTGGCCCCAGATATTCGAGCGAGTCTCTTTGGCGAAATCCGCCGCATTGATGACCTTCGCATCCCTGTAACCTCGCTTCTTCGCTGCCGTGCGAAGCTTGTCCGCCGCTTCAAAGTCCGGGACCGTCGCGTAAACCCGCGGTCCGCCGTTTCCGAGTCCCACAATCACGCTGTACATGGCTTGCCTTTCCAGTTCAATTCAGTGACACGGTGTCACGGTAAAAGAGTACTACGTCAACCACGTCGCGGCTCCCGAGGCCGCAAGCGACAAAAGGAAACCCACCCAAGCGAACGGAACATCGTCGGCGTTCGTGCGGGGCGGAGGCTGCTCCGCCGGCTGCGATTGCTGCCGCGCCCCCTGAGCCTGCTGGCCGTCCTTCCGCTTGATGGAGAGCGAATAGAAGGTTCCGCCATCGCTCTTCCGCGTCTTCTTCCACCCGCTGATCCAGAACTCCACGCCCTCCACGTTCAGCTGCCCGTTGATGTCGGGGTGCTTGTCCGTGGTCTTCCGGTCATTCTTGGAAATGATCCCGGTGTTCGTGTTGTCATATTGCTGCTGACTCATGCTGCGCAAACGCCTTTCTTTTCAGCACCGCCGTTCGGCGAGCTTGCCAACCGTCCCGCCACCACTCATGCAAGAAGGTGTTCAACGGGTACGGATTCATGTCGAGAGCCACGCCGCGCTCGTGGGCTTCCCATCCTAGGCCGAACTTCGGCTTTTCGTGATCCTTCAAGGTTGGGCCTGGTGGGGCCGCCAAGTCGAGCATTGACATCCGTTTCCTCCTCGTACTCAATCGTGATTTCCATGCGAGATGATTCGGCCCACCGCTTCTTGAACGATCCGTCGGCAATCGCCTCATCGTCTTTGAATAAAACATCCATCGCCGCTTTCAGCGCGTTATCGCCATCGGGTTTGACTCGATGCCTTTCCCCCAGAAGTTTCATGCGTTTCTTGCTGCTGTAACTAACGGGGGGCTCGAAAAACGCAGCGATTGAAAACGCGAGAATCCTGTCCGGATCAGGAAGCCTCCCCACCTGCTGCTGCACACACAGCCTCGCCAGATCCGCCCAGGCTCGATACTTCATCACGCACGGGCGCTGCCTCCACTTGTCCGATCGTGTTTGCCGCGGTTTGCCCATCGGAGGACCCGGAATCGTGATCATTATCGTTGGCATCGTGCCTCCCCACCCATTTGATCTTGTACTTGCTGAAGTGGGCCTTCATCATTTCCCACGCCTTATCGAGCGCAATCTCGTCCTTGATCATCCAGACGACGATGGATTCGATTGCCTGATATCGTTCGGCCGCCTCGTTCCGCAGTTCCATCGGCGACTTGCCGCGACACCGTTGCAGGGTGAGCGTGAACTTCCCTTGCTCGGGATGCTCGACGATCCACTCCAGGCAGTTTGCGGCTTCATTGGACTGAAGCATTCCAAACATCAGCCGAGCGAAATCACGCCCGGCCGCCTGCGTCTGTTCGACAGTGATCTTGCCTTCGATCTCTTCGATCTTCGTTTCCTCAAGAACCACGCTCCGCAGGGCACGATTGGCGATCAGAGCTTCCCTGCGGGCCTCGTCCCGCTCCCGAGTCAGCCGCTCAACCACGCCCTCTTCTTTTCGCTCGTCACCGCACATGGCAGTGCCTCCGTAAACAGAACCGTGGGGATTAACCTTCGCCGCCGATGTCCTGCCAGAGGCAGTCCTCATTGAACGGCTCGTGTTCGTCGTGTTCGCTCATCACTTCTTCATCGATTTGTCTCATGGTCTTGCCTCCCTTTGTAATCGTTGGCTGAGTCGCCATTATCGTGACACCGTGTCACGGAATCAAGTGGGCATCGGTGGACGTTTGGCCAGTGATGCCTGCCGAGTCCGAATCCTTGTCGCAAACGAATCCAGCAGGTCCAGCATCTGCTCCGGAGTGACTGCCTTGCTGTATTCCAGGTTCGACCGCACCTTTGAAACGTAGCGTTCCAGGGCGAGTTCTCGGATAGCGCGGGTCAGCGCCTCGAAGCAAGTCTCCTCACCTTCCACTTGGCAGTAGGTTGGTGAGAACGCGGCATGCACTTCCGTCTTCTGGCCGCTTTTGATCCCGTTCCAGAGCTGGACGAATTCCGCCGGCACGTCGCTGATGTCGATCACGGCCAGGGCCGCATCCCGCTCCTTCTTGCTGACCAGCATGGCGCCGAGCAACAGGAGCCAGAGCGACGACTCTTGTAGTTCCTTCTTCACGATGCTGACTCCAGCTGCCTGGCTGTACGGTTAAACGCAATCGCAATGTCTTTGAACTCAGGGAACACGCTTCGAACCTCGCGCTTTGCAAGCATCGAACCGCGGTCATACACGCCGGGCCAACCAGTCTTGGGCCACTCGCCTGTTTGCTTGTGGTACATCAGTGCGGCCGCGGCTAGAGATCGGCCTGACTTGTGGCTGCCAAAGATCTGCGACTTCCACTTATTGAGTTGAATCTCCTCGGCCGACTTCTCTCGCTTCTTCTTTTCGATCGCAGGGATTTCTTTCAACTGCCCATCCCCCATGCGGATCCGCCGAATTGGCTTGGCTGACTCAAATCCGCAGGCGGGGCATTTGGCCCCCGCGGTTCGAACATGGCCACACTTCGAGCACGCGATAGGCTGCTTTTCCTCACCACTCTCCCGATTCTTCTTGATCCGATCCTGCGTCGTTTCGTCGCCGGCCACACTCCAGTCAGGATCTTCGTTCGGGTGATTGAACCTCCAATAATTTCCCGCGAAGTCCAGATAGATCGCCTCTGTCTGCCCTGGGAATGGCCGCTTTATCCGCCCTACCTTCTGCCAGTACGTCCGCAACTGCGTGTTGGGCTGAAGATCGATCGCACAGGAGAGTTCTGGAAGGTCCAACCCCTCCCGCAGCATGTCGACAGAGATAATGACTCGCCCCGATCCTGTCCGCATTTCCTTGAAGATGCGGGCCTTCTCTTTGTCCGAAGTGTCGTTGCAAACCAGAAAAGCGCGCTCTGGCCCCAGTCGTGCCGTGAACTGACGCTCTAAGTCACGGGCGTAGGGAATCCCTGGGCAAAAGCAGATGGTCTTGCGGTCCGCGAATGGCGCCCACTCATTGAACACGTCCGCAAACACAGTGCATTCCTGCACAGCCTTGCCAAGCTTCTCCTGCGAGAACTCACCAGTTGTGCTACGGTTCGTAGGAACCTTTACGCCTTCGATGTTCGGCTCACTGGGGGCATAGACCGTTGTTGGCAGGAGCCACCCATCCCGAATCAGCTCGGTGTTCTTCACTTCCTCAACGACGACACCGTAGGGGGGCGTGAGCGATCGTCCTTGCGGTCCCACCGGCGTGGCGGTCAGGGCGATCACCATCACTCCGTGGTAAAGCTCCATGAGCTTTTTGTATGTCTCCGGCTCCTGGTGGGCTTCGTCAATCAGAATCAAATCGGCCGGTGGCAACAGTTCGGGTGTGTCGAAGTATCTAGAGCGGAGAGTTTGCAGGCTGGCAATCTGCACTGTGGCCGACGAGTCCACTGGATGCGTTCCTGACATGATCACGCCGTAACTAATACCTTGGCCGTCGACCTCCTCAAACATCTGCTCAACCAGCAGCCGGCGGTTTGTGACGAACAGCACCCGCTTCCCCTGCTCTTGCGCCTTATTGCACCACCAGACCGCGATGATGCGTTTTCCCATGCCAGTCGGGGCAACGCTCAGTATCTCAAGGAAGCCGTCCCGGCGGGCCTGGTGAGTGGCATGGATGAAGCGTGTTTGGTGTGGGCGGAGGGTGATCATCGATTTTCGGTGATGAAGCGGGGCTCGTTGTCGATCCAGATGTCAAACGTGCATTTGTGGTAGCGGCTGCAGTACCACTCTTTCGCCTGCAACTCAGTGAAGATCACCGTGCATCCCGGCACTTGGACCTCGGCGATGTTCTCTTCCGTTCGCCGGCGACCAGTCACGACAATGACCGTGTGGCCGCGGGACTTCGCGTCGGCAATGAACGAATCCCACAGCGGCGGGTCAGCCGTGTAGGTGTCATCAAAGTCGAGCGCGATTTTCACGCAGCAACCTTTTTCTCTTGGCAAAGGTCCGTGATCGTCAGGTAATACCAGCGATCCTTCTCGGCACCGCCGTCAAATAGCATGTCACCAATCAGTTCCTTCGAAGGCGAAGACAGTCGCACCCAATGCCAGTGCTGATGCTTCTCCGACCATTCCGCAGCCACAATCGCTGCCTGCTCGACCGGAGCACAATCGGAAGTTCTCACCGGCGACCAGGGTCCCGGAGGCATCTCCACCCTGCGAGCCATCACGGCAACGAACCGTCCGCTCTCCGGCCGTTCGGTCCAGAGCTCCAGCAATTCGTTTTCGCGTATCGCAAATACTTCGTTTTCCAACATCATGCCACCACCTTCTTCCAGTCCACGATCTGCTTCCCGAGGATCTCGATCGTCTGCAGCACTTCCGCATGGTGCGGGAACCTCCGAGCGCTTTCCTCGTTCACCTTGTCCGCCATCAGGAGAGCCTGCCGGAGGTGCTCCTCGATCGCCTTGAACATGGCAGGGATTGGCGAGACTGGCTTCGGTGCAGGCTTGGCCGGCTCTGGCCTCGCTGGTTCGGCGACGATATCCAGCGGCTCCTTGCACTTTCCGCAGAACGACCCGGTGTAATCCGACGTCCACTCGTGGCTTCCGCCCTTGGGGCAGTCCTGAAGATCGTCCTGCGCCTCTCCTGCTGGCTCAGGAGAGGGCTGGGGTGAGGGAGCGGGTGAGAGCCGTGGCTTCGCCGACGGGGCTTTCGGTGACACGGTGTCACGTTCAGCTTCCTGCGTGTCCAGATCATCGTCGTCATCGTCGGCCCCAGTATTGCCGATCCCGCGCATCACCTCCCCGAGCGTGGTGAAGTCGCCGGAATCCAGATCGCGGAGCATCGCCCGCTGGATCGTCTCGGGTTGCTGGGAGAAGCGGATGACATCCGACTGGTTGAACCGAGCATCTTCGAACCGCTCGCGAATGTCTTCCGGGAGCTGCTCCAGAGCCTCGGAGTACTTCCGGGCCCGGATCACCGTGCGGGTGGAGACGCCGGCGGCCTCTGCGACTGTGGCCGTCCCGCTCTTGGCCCGACCGACCGCTTCACCAGCCGCACGACGATTCGCGATCCGTCTAGTCTCTCGCTCCAATTGACGGCTCAAGATGATGGCGTGCTCGTGTGTACTGAGATTCCGCCTCTGCAGCTGATGTTTATCCATCCACTCCTTGATGGCATCCCGATCGGCGAAGTCCAGTTCGCGGATTTCGTACTGCAGGCGATGTTTCTTCACAAAGCCATACCGCCGGTGGCCGTCAACGATGACCCGCGTTTTGCGGCAGATGATGATGGGTTCGAGAGCTCGACCGGCTGCAACCAAACTCTCTTCCAGCATCGCGTCAGTTGTGGCAGGAACAACCGGAAGATAATCCCGCAGTTCCTCGTCAATTTTCAGGTTGTACTGATTCATCGTTCCCTCATGTTCAAAGATCCATCGAAACCAGAAAGGGCTGCCGGCAGGACTCGAACCTGCGACCTCGGGGTACAACCCCGCTCTCTACCAACTGAGCTACGGCAGCCGTGACCTACTTGTGATCAGCGAAACCGACCACACGGAGCAGCGGCTGATCGGCCTCCGCCGGCGTAAAATCCACGTAGTACTCCCTGCCCGGCACGAACTGCTTGGCGGCCTCCGCATTCACCGTGCTGAGCTTGATCGACCCGCCCGGCGTGTATTTGTAGAACTCCTTGTTCTCATCGCTGCCATTGGTGACCGGAGCCAGGTCGATTTCAGACCCATTGGTCCTGCTCACCACCACTTCACACTTGAACTTCGCTCGAACCGACATCCGCACCTCCACCGAGTTTGAAAAAACAGTCAGCTGCGTTACCGGGCAACCATGCCCACCACTCCACTCCACTCCTCACGCAACTGACTTGGGTCGTTATCGTGACACGTTGTCACGTTATTCTGACTACGCGGCCTTTTGAATCAACTCCCCATCAGCGGATTCAGGTACGACTTCGCCGTCCCGCATGATCACCGCACAGCGGGCCTCGTCTTCGGCACCCCTGGTCACGATTTCAAGAAGCATTTGAAACCGATTGTCAGTGAGGATTTGATCGAGCTCGGCGAGGGTATCGGTGTCGCAGTCTCCGCCGGCCTGGCAGACGAGCAGCCGGAGCTTGGGATTGAGCGCCATCCCGATCTTTACCGAGACCCGCGTCCGCAGCGCCTTGCTCGCCTGCTCGAACGGCAGGCCGTTGTAGAGGAGCCCTTCCTCGTCCATGCTCATGCCTTCCACGGGCCATTCCGCGGCGAGCAGCTGGGCTTGTTGATCTTCCTTGATCTTCTCAAGGTCCGACTCCAACTGTTGCTTCTGCTTGTCTAGGCCGTCCAGTTCACGCTTGGTGGCTTCCTTGTCCAGGTTGGCTCGAACCTTCGCGTTGATCTCGCCAGAGTCAGCAATCTGCTTGCGGATTGTCGCCGTTTCCTCGTCAACCAACTTCGCCACGACATCCGCGTGGTCCTGCTTGGCTTGACGAGCTTCCGTCATGGTATTGCGAGCGATGACCAGTTTCGCCCGTGCCTCGTCCAATTCCTTCTCCAGTTTGCGGACCAGATTTTCCGCAGTGCTGCAGTTGGTCTCGGCATTGAGCGCCCGCGATTCGAACTGCTTCAGCTCATCACGCTGCTTGCGGTTCGCGTTATTGATCGCGTTCCGCCGCTCCTCTTCCGCCATCAGATCAGTGACCGATACTTCCGTCGCAGGAACCCCGGAGTGTTTCGGCATTTTGTCGTATTTGGCGTCCATCGCCTTGATCTGCCGATTCAGGACCGTGCGCTCGTCAAACTTCTTCTTGAACTCCTGGTCGCTGGCGGTGAAGTCCAGTCCGAGGACCTTCTGCACGAGGGCCTTCTTCTGCTTGCGATCCAACCGCTCGAACGACAGCGGGTCGAACGCCTTCATGTCATACAGCGACTTCAGCAGCGTCCGCGGTTCGGCCGCCTCGTCGCCGGCGGAGTCGAGCACCCGGAACTCCTCGATCACCTGGCCAGACCGCTTCCGCTTCAGCAGCAGTTCGACCGTGAACCCCTTCTCGTCGTGGAGTTCATCGTCGCCGGACAGATCCACGCGCACCCAACCCTCGTCCTGGCCGTCCCGCAGAGCGATTTCCGGGTAACTATCCAGATCCCGCTTGCCGCAGAGGGCCATCAACAGAGCGGTGAGCGCCGACGTCTTGCCCTGGCCGTTCTTCCCGCCGATCAGGAACAGGTGGTGACCAGTCAGGTCGAACTCCACATCCTTCACCGCCATCACATTGTGGACGGCAACATTCAGAACCTTCATCGCAATTTCTCCGTGAAACTCGCAACTAGAAATGAAAATCGAAACTTGAATTTTGGATCAGGACAGGAGCAGCAGCTTCGTACCCGCAAGCAACTTCCGGTTGACGCTCGTGGACTGAACGAAGATGTCGAAGTCCTTGCACTCCGCCGGCTGCACCTTCACCTCGTAATCCGGCAGCCCGAGCAGCGTCCGAGCGTCGGAGCCCCGATACACAGAGTGGTCCTTGCGGTGATAGAGGGCGATTTCCTTCTGGGCCTGCACCTTCACCGGAACGGTCAGCTGATAGAACGCCTCGCCGATCTTGTACGGCCGCTTGGTGGCCTTCTCAATGAACGGAGCAATCGGAGTGTCGCTCTTCACTGGGAGCAGCCGGAACTGGCCCGGCCCCAGTTTGCTCAGTGCCTTAGAGACGGCGGTCTTCTTCACGGCACCGGTGTTCAGGGTGAAGAGGTTCTTCGTGCCGCGGGTGCCGGTCGACCGCATGGTGAAGTAGCTGTCTGTGGCTTGGCGGATGGAGTCGCCAATCTCACTGACTCCAGCATCGGTGTTCCAGATTGCGATATTGTCGGCCGGGAACCCATACTGCTTCGCCTCTCGCTTGGATAGTTGATCTGGCACGAAGCAGGCCAGCGTCCATTCCTCCGGCAGTCCCACGATCTTCTGTTGCAGAGACAGCGAGGACGCTCCGGTGTTTTCCTGGCCATCGGTGAGCACGTACACCAGAAATGAATGATCACCGTAGAGTGTTGCTGTCTTCTCCAGATCGCGAACCGCCTGCAGAGTTGCCTGAATCAGCGGAGTCTCACGGCCACGCGCGTGATACAGATTCTTCAGTGATGGCAGCCGCAACACGTCCTTGTCGTAGGCATGGCACTTGATGTTGAGCCGATCCTCGAATACGTACAGCGACACCCGCGTCTCCTGTCCGGTTTCCTTGGATCGCTCTGCGAGATAGGCCACCTGTTGATCCGCTACAGTTACAACCTCCTGTTCATGCCGCAGCATCGAACCGGAACCGTCGATCACCATTGCGATGTGGTTGATGTAGTTGTCGATCATGGGATTCTCCGTTTGGTTCGTGGAACTGAGTTACTCGCCAGCCAACTGACGCATCGCCTCAACGGCCACGCTGAGCAGTCCCGTTGGATCGCTGGTGTCATCGCTCGCCGGCGGATCAAATTCGCCGGTGAGATTAAATTCGCCGCCATGATGGAAATCGCCTTCAACGGTTACCGTGAATGTCTGTTCGTGGTCAGGCTCTTCGCACTTGTATGTGAGTGTTGCTTTCATCCTGTGCATCCTCAAAACGGTAGTTGCTTCTCAATCGCCATCGGATCATTGATCCGCTCTGGCACGTACTCCCGAATGAACTTCACCAAATCGCCAAGCCAGCTCCGCACCTCTCGCTCCATCCCCTCGTAGCGGTTCACGGTCAGGCGATGCAGCCCGGTGACTTCCCAGACGTGCTTGCCGTCTTTCCGCTTGTGTCGCCCCTTGAGCTTCACTTCCTTGCCTTCGAAGCAGTTGTAAATGAACTTGTCGGCGCCGAAGATCGACAGGTACACCCGCCACTGCAGTGAGTCGATGTACCACTCCGCGCTGAACTCTTCCGTGAGCTTGTGATCTTCGACAACCAGGCCGTTCACTGCGTCGGCCTTCGCAACGAGGGTTACGTTCAGACCGTCGATCTCGTACTTCCTCTCCGTCTTGATCTCGCGAATCGTCGGCAACGGTAGAACTCCGTCGAACTCCAGGATGAACACAAAGTCGTCCTGAACGACTTCATCGCCATCCCACTCAACTGCGTGTTCCAGGAACGTGTGCCACGCCGTCCCGGCCTGCATGATGAGTTTGTCGTCTCGCTCTCCCAGCAGCCGCCGCACAAACTCGTCGTGCGACAACCACTTCATCTGGCGATAGAGACGGAAGGCTTCTAGTTCCGTTGCCGACGTTCGCAGGAGCATTACGCAGCCTTCACGACATAGGACTTCGCGGATTTGTCAAACGCGAATCCTTTCGCGACAGCCTTATCGTGAATCAGCCGCTTCACCACGCCGCGTTGAGCGTCACTGCACTCCTCGGCCTTGATCTCATCAATCGCGATGGTGAAATCTGCCGGATCGGTGATTGCATCCAGCTTGGCACGCCAGCCTTCCAGGAACGCCGCGGCCGCCATCTGCGACTCGGTCTGAGCGTTCAGTTTCGCCTTGATGTCTCGGATGACGCCGCCGAGCCAATTCGGTTCGAGTTCGAAGTCCGGCACTTTCAGCTCCGGCAGCTGAACCGGATTCTTTCCGAAGTTCGTGTCCGTGGGATTGAAGTTCAGATATCGCTCACCATCGCGGCAAAACAAGCGGCCCATAACATCGGCCGACTTGTAAATCTCGTTTTTCGATCCACCCTGAACGTCCAGCCGCTCGACGGTTTCGTCCCCCTTCTTTTGCTCGTCGGAATGCACGAGCATGATCGGGTCTTTGCCGAACGACTTCACCTGCTTCAGCCAAGCCACGAACCGGTTCCGCAGAACGCCGTACCCTTGCAACGTTAGGGCACCACCACGGCCGAGTTTTGGTTCCTGTCTGATGATGTCCGCAGTGAGCAGGTCGAGTGCCCGGCCGGCAGTGTCGACGATCACCGTCTTGAATGGGCGAACGTCTGCTTCGAGGTCGCACACCTCCTCCCACGACTCAGGCCGTCCCGAGTCCCGCCGATTGCGGGACCGATGAGCCCCCTTGTCGAAATCCAAGAGGAACGGATCGTCGGCGGTGAAGCCAGTCGACGTTTTTCCGATTCCCGGGACCGAATAGATACAGACAGACAGTTGAGTGACCTCAATAGGGTCACTCTCGCGAATGATTCGCAGAGCCATCAGAAGTTCTCCGTGTTTGATCAGCCGTTATCGTGACACCGTGTCACGTTACGTTACAGCTGATTGTCTGGGGTCGCCGGACTAGTCTGGTCACAGCCCAGAAAATCTTCCTGAAAAAAGAATGAGCTTGCTCAAACTCATTCTTCGCACTCATCAGTGCTTTTCTCCAATACACCAACCCGAACCTGCAACCTGCCAATCTGGTGGTGGTGCTCGTCCTGCACACGCCGGACTGAGGAAATATCATTCTGCAACGTGACGTGAATTTCGCAGAGCTTTCCGCCGATTGACCGCACTTCGGAGTAGAGGCTAGACATCCACCACGTAGCACCAACCAGAGCACCTAGAGCTCCAATCGCGAGTGCAACAATCCCGGTTATGGCTTCCGCACTCATTGCTTACAGGCCTTTCACGTTGTGGTCGACACAAAGCACCGAACCATCTCCCTGGATCGTCGTGTTCAGATTGCTCGCTTCCACCTCTCGCAATTCCTCATCCGTCAGCACCACTCGTCCCCCGATTTTCCTCAGGAGCCAAGCCGCCAACTTCGGAACCAGGGGAGCTGGCAGGCTTTGGCCGACCTGCTTGCTTAAATCCCTGCGTTCCATGGTTCGATCCTTCAAAAATCGGGGCCCCGGCTTCCCTGCCGGAATGGTCATCCCTGACCTGGCCTCGTTCCGACCTGCAATCAGTATTTACGCGTAATACTCGACCTGATTGCGATGCTGCCGGATTAGCGGTGAAATCGCAGCTGCAACTGGAGCTGCTGTTGTTGCAGGCGCTGAGCGGCGTGGAACCCCTGATTGAACGCCCGTTGCTGCTGGCGCTGGCGAAAGCGGAAACCGCCTGCCTCGACATCGCTCGCGAACAGACTGCCCAGGAGCGCCAGCACGACGAACCCGAGCACAAAATTGAATCCCTTCATATCTCACCATCCTTTTACGTTGTGAATAACTATTGACTGAACAAAACCGAACCAATCTTGAAGGCTCCATCCATTATGTGACATGGTGTCACCGAATGCAACCCTACCGACGGCCCGCGAGCAAACCTTCTTCGTACCATTTTCGGAACGGTTCGATGTTCTCGCGAGACAGGGCCTTGCCGCCCTTGGGCATTTCACCGGTGAGCACTGCAGAGAAGACCGCATAGACCTGCTCTGGCGTAAACTTATCTGCCTGCCGGAAGTCAATCCCGCCGTCCTGCTTGTTGGCACCGTGGCATCGCAAGCACTGCTGCTGAATCAACTGAGCCAGGGCCGGATCGCTGACTGGAACGCTCTCGTCGCTCCCCAGTTCCGCCGTGATCTTCGCTCGAGACTTCACCACCGCCACGATTTCCTTGATCTCCGCCATCAGCCGCTCTTCCTGATTGCCCTGAGCAGTCACGAGTGCCAGCTGGGCACGAACTTTGTCCTGCAGGGCTTCCTTGTCGCTCTCCTTCTCGTAGATCCGCAGAGCATGCTCCTTGGCCGACATGGACTCTTTGTGGGCCAGAGTCTGACGAAGTTCGCTGGTATTGCTGCCAGGCTCCAAGAAGTCCTGCGGGCTCACCACGCCCGGCAATCCCTTGGCCTGCAGAACGCCAGGGGCGAACAGGTACGGGTACTTCTGGATCAGGCAGTACAGATCCGGATCGTAGCCAACCTGCGTTCCGCTGAATTTCTCGGCGTACCCATAGGGCTGCAGAGCCGGCTTGCCAACGTACTCGTCGATCCGACAGTGCTTCTGGTAGCAGCCATGCACGTAGCTATAGAGCCAGCCGTCATTGTGGTTGGTCGCCGCGCCGCAATGGTCGTACCAAGTGCGGTAGTGGACGAAGTAGCACGGGTCTTTCGCCCAAGGCCCATACGCCCAGGCCGACCACTGGCTCCGATAGCCGCCGTAGCTGGCCGACTTGTAGCCGTGATAGCTCGGCGTCGAATAGCAATCCGGACCGTAGCACGGTTTCTGGTAGCCACCGCCATAATGCTGGGCGTTTGCCGTCCCGGTCACCAGGAGCAGCAGAACCAAGGCCCCGCCGACCAAACCCCACTGCCGCAAAACCCACTTCCATAAATCCTTCATGGCTTAACGCCTCCCTGCTAACTATTTCTGTCCTGCTGCCGGTTCTTTTTCCGCCGGCTTTGGCTTCGCGAACAACAGTCGCTCCGCCGTGTTGGGATACAGGGCACGCCACTGTGACGCGACCAAATCATCACCGCGCTTGAGCGCGTCGATATTGATGTCCTCTCGCAACAAGTACGCAATGTCGCGATCGAGGTTCGGTTCGATGTTCTGGATGAGGAACGCCCGAGCTTCCTCTTTCTTCATCCACTTCCCGGTCAGCTCCAGCACCGCGATCTGCGGCGTCACGTCATCAGCCCAATAGCCGAAGTAACTGTCTGCCAGGCCGCGGACCACGTGCGATGACTCGGTTGCCCCTGTCGATTCGCCTACGGCCCGCTGGTACGTGATTCGCCAAGAATCCAGCATCCGGTTCAATTGCTCGGTGGGAGCTCGGTAGGCACTCGCCAGCTGCTGCACCTCCTGCAGGTTGTCGAATGCCTTGGTTCCCTTCTTCGCACCACCCAGAAGATGCGTCAGCCCTTGGAGGGATTCGTAGACGTCGTTGCGGACTGGCTGCCAGCCGAGGTTCTCAGGCTTGAAGTCGTGGCAGATGGCGCAGGACATCGAATCGACTCGCCCAGTGCCAATGTCCGCCCGATACTTTTGCGCGGCGTGATTGAACGCCACGTTGTCCGGCACGCTGGCGATCAGCACGTCCTTGGCGTCGAACACCAGGTAGCCGAGGTTCGCATTGGGCAGGTGGAAGATCGCTTCGCCGCCGTCGTAGGTTTCGAAGATCCCGAGCTGACGGTTGGGGTCACTATCGGGGCTCGTGTTGTCCTGCGAGATGTCGAACGTGACAGCCACGCCCTGCTGGCCATCTGCCGGAGCAAGGTTCGAACCAGACACAAACAGGAACATCCGCTGCCGTTTCGTCACCACGCTCTTGCGGATGACAGCCTTGCTCTTGGCCAACTCCGGATCGAACTCTGAGGCGATCTGCAGGATCGATCGCTTCCCGCCTTCCTTCCGCTGAATCTCCTGAGCAGTCTTCAGTGCGTCAGCAACCCGCTGAACCTTGCGAGCGGCGTCGAACCCGCAAAACTTGGCGATCGTGTCCTGCAGGTTCTTCTCTGCCCCCAGGCGTTCGTAGTACTGCCCACCATCCACGCTCGACATGCCGAACGTGATGTACTCTTCCAGACGCATGATCGGCACGTTGGAGTGCGTGAGCTTGAACAACTCCGCACCCTCCTGCTGATCGTCCGGATTGAGATACGCCTCGGCGGTGAATGTCCGCACAACTGGCTTGACCACCACCTCAACCTTGACCGGCCGCACATTCGCAGCCTGGCAGGGCGTTGGTGCCCCACGGTACAGCACGATGATCTTGGAGCCTTCCTTGCCCTTGAAGATCGCCTTGCCCCAGGTCTTATCAATCAGCAGGATTTCCACTTCCTGGCCCGGCTGGTAGCCCGGGTCGATTGGAATCACTTCATGGCCAGCGACGATCACTTCCTGATTGAAGTAACTATCGAACGGAGCGAGGCGCTCGTGGATCTGCTTCAGCTCGAATACCTGCTCAGGCTTTGTGGCGAGCCTTTCCAGGTCCGTGGCGATGACCGTGGCGCCGGTCGTTTCGTCCTGGAGCATTCGCGGCCGGGGGCGATTGCTTGTCCGCGTGATCGTGTGATTGTTGACATGGGCGACCTGCTGAAATGCACTGCGAGGATCGGACCAGGCAGGAACGGCCACATAGAACGTGAACCGTGGGTCGAGCCCATTCTTCACCTGAGCGCGAGCGTCTTCCAAAGCCAACCGCAGGCAGTCCAGGTTGGTGTGGTACTGCTTTCCTTCCTCCAGCGCAACACGGACCGGAGGCGGAGGCAGCCTGCCGTCCACCTGGGTGAGTAACGCGAGAGTGAGGAGCAACGCGTGCATGGCTATTCGGCTGGCTCCACGGTCAGCAGCTCAATCGCCTTGCGAAGCGTCGGGGCGTGATCGTAAAGCCGCTTCCGCTCTTTAATGAGCACGGAAAGCTCCTTGGATTTCTCGCTGATCTGGCCATCGACGACATTGAGTTGGGAGATCAGTTCGTCGTATTCGGCCTGCACAGCCGCGAGTCGCAAGGTGGTTTGGTCGGCCGGATGCTGAGCCGTCATCGCTGCCAAGCGTGCCTGCAGTTCCACAGCAACAGCCAGCTGCGGCGAGATGGCATCCCTGCCGTGATAAGCCTCGGCAGTGTTGGGTTCGCTTGGTGGCTCTGGGTTCGCCATCTCGCGAGTCTGCCGCATGATGTCATCTGTGAGCGGTTCCTGTTCAACTTCCTTGCCTGGGTAGATAACAGTTCCCCAGCAAACGCCGTCAGGGTTCAGCTTGTCTTGTTCATCATGCACATTGATGACGAATCCTCCGTCGCGCAACGGCTCAGGGTAGACGCAAATATCGATTGACTGACCGTTCAGTTTCGCTGGAATCTTTACTGGCCAATTGCACTCAAGTTCCTCGGCCTGAAACTCGGCAATCTTCGCATCGCGCTTCTCGACCTTTCGCAGCAGTGCGTCGGCGTAGCCCGAAACGTCCTTCACTCGAAACTGCGCTGCTTGCAACTCGCGCTGCAAGCCAAGTTCTCGAATCCGGACTTGGCACAGAGTACCGAACGTCAAAACGAGCAAAAACAACACAGCACAAAATCCCAAATGCTTCGTCACTTCAACCTCCGTAGTAAAACACCACACTCGCCACAGCCAGAAAGATCGCTCCAATCGCAATGGCCACGAGCCATTCGTATCCGTCTGGCAAATCAATAACGCTCCGAACCTTCATGGCTTCCGCAACTCCCGGCGAAGCTCTTTCGGGAACCGCTCCCTCTCACCCAACTCCGGGTCGCCAATCGTGTGCGTCTCCTGGAAGCTGTTTGCGGTGATCAGCCGGTGGACACCGCTATCAGTCCACTCCATCTGCCACACACCCTTGCCGTGGTTCCATTCAACAGCCATGTGCGTTCGTTGGCGTGGCTTCCGCTCCAGGAGGAATTCCAGTTCCTTGGGGAGCATTTCTTCGTTTCGCAGATCGATCAGCAGCACGTCAGGTTCGATCGTCTCCGCCGCGAATCCCTTAACCATCCGCCAGGCCACGATCTGATGCTCGCCCGAGTCGTAATCCCAGACGCGAAACAGGAACTGCGTCCCCTGCGGCTTGTAGATCAGCGGATACTTGTCGCCCTCGTCCGTTTCGGAGTAGTACGTGTTCATCTCGATAACATCGACGTGTTCACGCAGAACTCCGGACCTTGGCACTTCCCCCTGGGCAGCCACAACAGCCGCCAAGAAGAACAGTGCCGTAACCAGGAAGATCATGCAGCCCAGTGGAAAGCGATCACGAGATGGAGCGGCGTAGTTGCCCATCTGATCACCTACGATGGGAGTGCCGCGCGAACGAGGCAGTCCTTTACCTCCAAGAGCTTCCGCAGTCCGGCCGATTTCTCGGCTGAGTCCGGAAGCTTCTCGTCCATTTCGCGGGCAACGTCGCCAATTGGCTTACTGACCACCTGCAGCTTTTCAGGCAGGTGTTCGTAGGCGAAGAACTTCATGATCGGGTTGGGCATCTGACACTCCGTTGACTGTGTTACTGTGACACCGTGTCACGTTAACCGGCAACCTCAATCGCGTTGCCCGTGGCTCGATACGTTTTCCCGGCAATGCCCAGGTTC
>OFQV01000109.1_pt1 | contig 24545 bp, 29 predicted proteins | sample 1542971 | NCBI WGS metagenome assembly OFQV01 (sample SAMN07774229, study PRJEB24372) | wastewater metagenome | isolation source: WWTP Cannobio (Effluent) | place: Italy: Cannobio | collected 2016-01
CGACCTCGGCTTTTGCCAGTTCATATGCTGTGTTCATGGCGCATCCCCGATTTTGCTGATCGCGGCCTTGATTTCCGAAATCCCGACCTGAATTGACCGCAGGTCGCTGGTCTGGCTGGCCTGCGCGATTTCAACAGCCCGCACCCGCGCCTCACGGTTTTCAGCCGCCCGCGACATATTGGCGACCTCCGCCGCCAGTTGGTTTTGCATCCCGCGCAGATCTGGCGGCGAGCATCAGGCGATTAACCGACACACAACACTGTAAACGTTCTGGTCGAACCTAGTCTGTTTTTGATCCACAGGTTTGTTCCATCGTGCCAAACATTGACCTTGCCATCCGTGTCAGGATTGACCCCTGCACCAAATACAAATGCAGATGATGTGCCCCCGGACATGTCGTTGACTGCGGCAACGTCGATCCCAAAAAACGCTTGCGCAGTTCGTCCGGAATTCACCGAAACCATATAGGCTCCGTAGTTGTTGATCCCCATTTTTCGGAACATGTAGATCTCGTCATCAGCGATGGTAACGGAGTCCACATTCACCCCGCCCACATTGCTCGTGACAGGGGCATCAGGGTAAAATCCATTCAGCCGCAGCGCGGCCACTTTGCCAACATCAGACGTATTGAGCGTGCCGGGGGCGCTCAACACGCCAATGTTGTTCATCCCGCTTACCACACATTTTACCCGGCTCCCCGGTGTGCTAAGGAGTTCTGCGACCATCACGTCTGTCCCTGACATATTGATGTTACGATCTGCGAAAATGGTCAGGTTAGGTTCGGAGGATGCCGTGCCACCGACCAGAGCATTTGTCAGTTCTTGTGCATAATTCGCGGTCAAGTTCAGGTAGGTCTTTTTCGTGCTGGCACCTTTGGCCGGAGTAATAGCCATATATTTCACCGCTCCGCCAAAAACCTTGCAATGCTCCATCGTGATAACAGTGGAAAAATTAAGATCAGGCGTCGAATTGGTGAACTCTCCAATGGCATAGAGCGTCCCGACCGCTTTCGGAACATTGTTGTAGACACGGATATTCGAGACGGTCGGGCCGCCCAATTCACGGCCTGCGATGGGGGTGGCATAAAACGCGACCACCTGCCCACCAGCGCCAGAAGCGCCGTCATGGGTGAAGGGAGACAGCCCGCCCACAGGGTTATAAAAGACCTCAATATCCGAAATCGACCCCGAGCCATATTGCAGGTTGATGTCGGAAAACCCGCCAAAAATAGGAAGAACACCTTTGCGGGTAAAGGTCTCGCCATGGACCTCTGCGTGGCTGACCTGCCCTTTGATGCCCCGTCCAGCGCAGTCGATGTAGTTGTTGCCCGAGCTGTAAAACTGCGTCGGCAAGAATGTCGAAGACCCACCCTCGCCCGTGAAGAACTTCAGGCCGTCGCAATCCGCGCGCGCCGAGCCGAGGTCATCGGTTGTAATCGTGTCATAGGTGTTTTTCGTGTGGACCAAGGACATTGCGTAAAGCGATGTGCCAGAAGTCGTGTCCTGAAAAACGGCAATGCCTGTTGTTCCCGAAAGTCCGGGGCTGCCCGCGCCAGCGTCGCGCGAAATATTCTTGACCGTGTTCCCGGTGATTTCGACGGACTGGAAACCGCCTCTGATATGGGCGGCGTCCGAGTTGCCAACGCCGTCCTTTACTAGGGATCGCTTCACATTCCGAAGAACGTTGTTAATAAGGCGGCAGTGCCCGTTGTTGTTAACTGCATTAACCACACGAAACAGGCCGGGGCAGATATTGGCTCCATCCCACAAAACACCCTGCTGCCTAAAATCAAACCCGGCTGTATAAACGTGTAACAAAAACTCGACGGTATAGGCGTTGAGGGCCACAATCCCGCCGCCCGCAGAGGCAATGATTTGAGAATTCCGGACCAGCGTGATGGATACTGCCTGCGAAAGGCCGCACAGCACGTCCTCAAAATCAATGCCAGCGATGTGTCCGAGTGCCATCGCGCGCAGCGCCCGTTTGATCGCATCCGTATCATCCGCCCCGCCCCCTGCGGGATTGAAGGCCTTGATTGATACGACCGAGCCAATGACCTTGACCTTCACCCCGCCAGCCGTGGTCATCGGGTAGCCATCAACGACGGACGTTGCCGCATCCACTACTTGGAAGGCCAATCTCTCCGCCCGCGTTGTGATCATATCTCCGGCAGTCGTGTTGGCATACGACATTGTGGTATCTGCCAGCAGCCGCGAGACGGTGTTAAAGCTGGGGCCATCGTAAAGCGATGCCTGCGCGGCGGAAATGGCGGCTTGATCCCGGAAAACCTCTGCTTGCCCCGCCCATGTCTTGCTGCTTTCGCTCCCCGGAATAGGCGGCGTCGGGCTTTCCGCCCATGCCTGCGCCAAGAGAACCGAAGGGGCGATTTCGTTATTCAACACGGCCCGCGTCAAAAACGGGGTCATGCGGGATACATTGTCAATCCCGGCAATCGCTGTGGCCTCGGAAGGCACAGGTGCGCCTGCGTCAACAAGCTGTCTCGGGGTTGCTCTGTTCACCGTTACCCCATCATCGGTGGGGATGCTGTCTGCGGCATACACAGTAACAGCGGGCGGCAAGTCCTTGGGGCGGATCGGTTCAAGTGCCATCAGATATTTACTCCATAGATCATGCCCAATATTCCTTGATCATGTCGCCCATTCCTTGCCTCAGCCTGCTATTCCGAAAATCTTGTCAACCTGCTCGTCAGGCAACGAAAGCCACGAGGCCAGCGTGAGGACGATAGGGTTTGTCCGTTCGATCACGGTTGCACCACCCCATTCGATTTGTGCATCTGTTGCCTGATCTGGTGTCAGGTATGACAAAAACCCCGCCATGGCTTCGGGCCACTCGCCCTTGGCGGCAGCGATGGCGTCCTCTTGTTGCAAAATGCCAGCCCGATAGAGTGCAAGGCAGAACTCCCGTTTTGTGAGACTGGCAGTCTGGCGGGCCTTGACAGGATCAAATGGCACTACCCACCCGTTGTCTGTCCACACTGCTCTGCCATGTGGCGGCTCAGAACGCTCTATGCTTCCCTCTGGTGGAACAGCCCCGTCATCAAAGCCGCCAATATACGCACCTGATTTATCTGTGTAAAATCTTGTCATGCGAAAGCCCCCATTACCAAGTTCCAGCTTGTGTTCAAAGTGAGAACTCCTGCTCCTGTGGATTTATTCAAGATAGAAAACACGTTAGTCTGATCGCCAAACCTGATGTATATATTTGTCGCATCGGACACTACGGACATGCCGCGTCCTGTGCTGTCAAGGCGTCCAGAAAACCCCATTTCAAGCACGTCACCAATTGAATAACCGTTGTTTGTTGTTGTAGCCACTAGTTTAGCCGTTAGCAGTTTTGGGGCAACCCCAAGTCCATGCGCTAAAGTAAGCGCGCCAGATGTGGTGATCGTCTGCGCGCTGCTTTCGTAAGACTTGCTGAACCCGTTCACCCACTCAGGGGCCGTAAGCCCCGCGTTCTGCGCAATGACTTGCCCAGCCGTGCCTTTCGGCAATCTAGCAAGCGTGTCAGGCCCGGTGGCATATAGGATGTCACCTGCAACCAGAGACAGGCCCTCTAGGCTCGTGAGCGTAGCCCCTGCGGCCTGAGCGCCCAAGGTGGCACGACCCGCCGTCGCGTTGGCATCATCAATCAGTGAGCGCCCGAACACGGTAAGCGGCGTTATTGCAGCAGTCGTTGGCCCCGTCGCATAGGGGATGCGATCTGCCGCAAGGGTCAGACCGGAAACTGCATTCAGATAGGGCGATGAAGGCAACACCTGATCAAAGCGCGGCGCATCACTCGCTTGCGTTGCCGGTCCCAAATTGGTTATTTTCCGACCATTCATGGGCAGGTTCCCGAGCATCGGGGAAGACCCGTCCCGCGCAACAGAGCCGGTTAGCGCAGTGGCAATATCTTCAAGAACTGGGTTGTGCTGTTCGGTGCGGATTGTCTGCCCAGGCGTGGCAAAGTAGCTGGCGATAAGCGTGAAAATTCCACCTGAACGCGGCATATCAGGGCCTCCCCATTGACTTTTTGGCGGTTTTCCGCATGATTGTTTGCATGAATATTGTAGGATTTCTCCAGATCGCCGCCGCAGTAATTGTTGGCAATGCCGCATCCTTTGCGTTTTTTATGGCAGCAATGAAGGCCAGCAAAGAGCAGAAAGCCGGAAAAGCTGACCATGAATTGCCCAGATGGGTATACGCTGGGTTCATAGCGCCCCTTGCGATGGTCGGCATTGCTGGCTGGATGTTGGCGTAAATCATCGCGTGCCACTCCCCAACTGCATCCCATTGCGCAACAATGCCTCAATGATCCGGCTGGCCCCCTGACCCGTTGCCTCGCGTTTGATCATCGGGATCAAAACCGCCGCATCATTGGACATAAGCGCCTTGACGATCAGGCTGCGAGTGGCAGGGTTTTGCGTCTTGGCGATTGGGCCAAGAATGCCCGCGATTTTTGAGACAGCATCCCCGATGTTCATGCTTGCCGCAGACCGAACCGCGCCCAGCGCGCCGCCAGTAAGACCCGCAATATCCTGCTGATTATCAGCCGTCCGCGATCCGCCAAGCGCGCGATTTTGCGTTTCCCACATGGTGTTTTCACGCCCAAGCCGTTCTGCATAAACGTCAGGCTGCAATGCGATAGCTTCCGCCTCTGCCACGCGTTTGGGGCTGTTAATCAGCGGCTTTGCCTTGTTTGAGGTCTGGCTTGCATTGCGCTCTAGAGCCGCCAACAGGCTATCCCCATAACCAACCCGCGCCGCGCCCTGCATATCTGCATTCATCTGCTGAAATGCAGGGACGTTATCAGCCGCGCGGCCTCGGTTAGCCATCATCGCGCCTTCGTCAACAGCACCGATCACGCGGCTTGCATCGCGGAATTGATCATTGGCGGTGCGATACATGTCCGACGAGCCTTCAAGGGCCGCGTCCAATTCCGTCACCAGCTTGCCAAGTTCGCGGGCCTCGTTATTGCGCCCCGCCCGGATGGCAGCGCCAATATCATCCTGCACAGCCTGCTTGACGCCAAGAACCCGGTCAAAGTCGCTCAATTCAGCGCCCGTAACGCCGGGGCCAAGTCCCTTGCCATCCCCTGCCAGCCGCGCGCGGTAGCCTGCAAGCTTGCTGTCAATCGCATCCCCGGTGACGCCGCTGCCTTGCATCCCGCCAATGCGTTTGTCGATCACGCCCAACGCCCCGCGCACATCCACTGGGGCAGCATTGCCTCGTGCGGCATCATAGGCAGTGTTTGCTGCATCTCCACGCGCCTTGGTAAGCGCTTCTGTTGTCTTTGCCGCCGTGGTGCCTTTGGTTGCAAAAGCATCATCAACAAACGCACCGACACGCTCACCCTGACCAGCCTGCCGAGACATAAGGAAATCGGCAATCTCTGTTCCGGCATCTCCACCGCTGCGCGCCATACCCGAAGCCTGACGCTGACCCGGCAGCCCCATCGCGTCCATCAAGCGAAACTCTGGCTGGCCTTGCATAGCAGCCCGCGCCAAGTCTGCCGCAACGTCAGCCTGCGTCTTGCCGCTAGAGCGCAAAGCCCCGCCAATAGCACGGGACGCCTTGCCCTGATTTGCGCGGTTGATCAGAGCATCAACCCCGCCCGTCAAAGGATCAATCAGACCGCCGCGAACAGCCGCGATCACAGCGGGAGCCGCGCCGCCTAGCGCGCCACCAATCAATGCGCCTCGGCCCATAGCGGGGAGCACATCTTGCCCATCTGCATAGCCTGCGCCCGCTACAGCACCTTCGCCTGCGCCGATGCCTACGCCGCGCGCAATGGTGCCTAGAAGCGTCTTGCCCGTGGCGTAGGGTGCGGACAAAGCCGCAGGGATAACCCCACCACCGATATTGCCTGCCATCATCTCGGCAGGATGCGAAGCCTCGTTCTGGGCATAAATCTTGCGGTAGTTGTCGCGTTCCCGTGCATACCGATCACCCATGCCGCCAAAGTATTCGCCGGGGTTCGTTGGGCTGGCCCCAATCAGTGCGCCCATTGCACCGTTTACATTGTCGCCAAAGCCAAGGAACACGCCATTGTGAACGCCTTGGAATGCGGCTTCAAGCCCGCTGCCCAACTCGGAAACCGCTTGGCTGTTGGTGCTTGATCCGCCAGTAGGTTCCTGTGGGAAGCCTTGGGCATCATAGGCCTGCGCCTCAGATGCACGCCTCCGTGCATTTGCCAAAGCGATGGCCTGCATCTGCTGTTTAGTCAATTCCGTCATTGGAACAACGCCTTTTCTTCTGGCGTCATGTGATCCCATGTGGCCTGATCAACACCAGCGGGCGGTCCTTCAACCTTCGAGCCGCCCTTAAACCCTTCCAGCGGATTTACGCGGTTTTGCAGCGCATCAAACGCCTCTGCCCGGCTCAATTCACCTGACCGAAGCCGCTGCACGATTTGCGCGCCTTCCGCGTCATACCGCGCAATCGCCCGCATCGTATCCACAATGGTTTTGTTGCCGCCAGGTTGGTTTACAATGCGCGGCAGGGATTTCTTGAATAGCGCAAGATCGGCGTCGGACATAGGCCCGGAACCCGGTTGCCGCTGTTCTGGCACTAGAGAGTTGATGATAGCCTCAGCGGACTGAATAGCATCGAGCCCTTCGGTGTTGATACCCCACTCGCCAAGCGCCTGCTTGCTTGCGCCTTCAAAGCCTGTTGGCGATGCCGCGAGAAGCCCTTCAAGCTGATCAATTCGGCCAAGATTGCGCTGCGCTGCCAGCCCGGCATTGTAAACCGTTTCCACTGTCGCCGCGTCACCCTTGGCGAAAGCTTCATCGAACTTGCCGCCGCCGCTCAAGTCGTTGTTGACGGTCACGCCGCTGCCACCGATCAACTGCGGGGGCTTTCCTTCCTCGATGGCATATGGACGCGTATCGGTTGCAGGGATGCCCCATGCTTCCCGTTCTTGCGCATTGGTGAGAGGACGCGGAGCAACCGCAGCGGGTCCGCTTGCCAGCGGCTGATTGTCGGCCCCGTATCGGGTTTCGCCAGTGCGCAGGGTGTAAGGCTCTGGCACATCCGCAGCGCGACTATCAAAGATCGGCTGGAACGTGTTCGGGTCCAACAACACGCCGCCGACCTCAATCGGCTTCGGCGCAGCAGGGTTTCGCATCGCATCAACTTCCATCTGCGCCTTTTGCAGCCCAAGCTGATACATCGGGTCTTGCGCCTGCGACCGCGTGGACAACTCCGAACCCATCAGGGCGTCAATGACAGGCCCATACTGCTTACGCGCCCATGGGTCAGCCTGAGCCGCCATGAGAAGCCCGAGAATATCGCCCTGCGGAGCGGCAGGCTGGCCGCTGGTGGACATGGTGACGGGATTGCCGCCGCCCGCATCAGGGTTTGGGGTCCAAGTCCCGCCGAGAAACTCCGCTGCCTTCTGGCGATGATCACCCATCCCAGCGACCTTTTGCGCCACGGTTCCCGGCGCGCCGCCGTTATTCGCGTCAGATGCATTGAACCGCCCCGGCGCGCCCGCATTGATCGCGGAATAGATGTTATCCAAGCCCATGCCCGGAACGACGCCCGTGCTGTCCAGATAATTCCACACCGCCCCCGTTTCTGGGTCCAACTGTGAGGCCATTGCGGCTTCAGGACTGCTGAAATCAGCCCCGTATTGCTTCGCCTGCGGCTCCCCGAACTGGATAAGCCCGCGATGCGTCCCCCATTGGGTCGTAGGCCCGGAAATCAGAGGGTCAAACTTGCCGCCCGTCTCGTAGGATATCGCCGTCGCAACGTCGATAGGGTCAAGCCCGCGCGCTTCCGCCCCGGCAATGATCATCTGTTGCGGCGTCATGGGCTGTGCGCCGAAGGAAAGACCGCCAGCGGAAGGCGCGGGCATTGCAGGAACAGACGCACCGAAGCCCAAACCGCCATCCATGCCCGGCGTTGCCGTCGCGCTTGGTGGAGGCGGGGCTGGCGTCCAAGTCCCACCCGATGCACCGCCACCCGCAGTATATCCGCCCCCAGAACCACCACCCATAAGCGCGGCAAGCACAGGGGCCATCGCGGCTTGGCCCTGCGCGATGCCCGCGGCCTCGGCCTTGTCGGCCTTGCTTTCGCGGTAGTTCCCGGCAAGAGCGTTCACGACACGCCCCAAGCCCTGCGACCAGTGAGCAACGGGGGAAGTATCGCCTTCACGCGCCTGCATCACGGCAAGCGCTTGACGCTCAGCCGCAAGCTGCTCCGGCGTCATTTTGCGCCCGCCGCTACCCCATGTGAAGAAGTCCTCTAGCGCCATTACTGCACCCGCTCATAATCCACGCGCCAGAACCCTGATGGGTCCATAATGCGCGCCTCCGGCACATCCTGCGCCATGACGCCCATCTGCACCGGCCCGCCCCAAGCATAGCGATAGGTGTAGATCGGTGTGCCTGCATCCGTTCGGCCCACGCGCTGAATGTCTGTTTTCAGGCGACGATCTGAGAACATGCCCACGCCTGCCGACGCAAGCCCGAACAAGCCGCCCATGGCAGCTTGGCTTTGCGCCAAGTCCGCCTGATATTTCTGGTTCACCAGTCCTGTATAATCCACGCCGCCGACCCCCGCCTGAGGAGTTGCGCCGGACATTTGCGCCGGGTTGGATACCTGCGATCCTGACATCAGCGCTGTGATCTCATTGATGGGCTGATTTCGCCCCGCCAATGCTTCCGAAAACGCCTGCGAACGCCCGGTCAAAGCAAGTTGGTTCATCTGATCGGTATTCGCATTAGTCATGCGTCCCATCTCAGCGTTCCAAGCCGCCGAACCCTCGCGGATGCCCTTGTTGGCCAGCACCGTCCGCAGTTGCGCGTCGTTCTGGCCCTGCTGTTGAAGCAGGCGCGGCGATGCCAGATCATAGGCCCATTTCTCGGCGTCCGAGTTGTTGAACTCGAACGGTTTTGCCATGTAATCCTTGAGAAACCCCGATTGGCTTTGCGCCAGATCGGCAAGGTTTCCCTGCGCGCCTTGCGTGGCGTCAAAGATGGCTTGCTGTTCTGGGGAGTAAGTCGTGGTCTGCGTGAATTGCGGTGTTGAAACCACATTCCCTTGGCTGTCGGTAAAGCTGTTCTGCCCCGTCTGCTGATAGTTGACAGACCCCCATGGGTTGACTTGGTTTACACCGTTCAACTGCATCTGCGTGATTGCAGTATCTCGGTTCATGCCGCCCTGAGCAGATGCAGTTTCGTAGGGATCGGGGGCTTCTGGGGTGTTCATGTCGGTTTCCATTCATCGCGCAAGATGCCGATCAGCACCCCATCCCGGCCTGCGCCAAACTGATTTCGCAAAGAGCCTTCGACAACGCCACCGAGGCGTTGTGCATATTCTACGACTTTGGGCTGTTCCGTGATAACCGTCATACGCTGGCACCTGAGTTGGCCGTAGGCGTATTTGCCTACCGAGCGTATGAGGCTCCTCGTTGGCGATCCCGCCACGGTCACATGAATGTCAGCGCCAGTGTAGCAGTTGAAAACCACTCCTGCAACCACCTCTCCACCGCGCTCCACCCCGATGCAGGTAAAGGGTGGGACAATCGGGCGTTTCAGGCTGGCCTCCACCAGCGCCGCCACCCTGGCATCGGTGACGATCACGAAACGATATCCGCGATCTCCACCGTGGCATCCACCCGGATGATCTCAATATCCAGCGGGTCAACCGATCCCGACGTGATCTGCACCCCGATAGCCATGACGTGACCGGAGCCGCCAACAGACCGCCATTCTGCCGTATTCACAGACCCGCGCTCTGCATCCCAAACAGCTTCGTTCCACAGCCCGCTATTCCAAGCGTTGCTTGCGGGGAGATTCGGAGCATCCGGCGGTGACGGCAAGTGTTCGTCATAGTTGAACTGCGCCGAAACGCGCTCCGATGCATCATAAGCCCCGCGCTTCACAACCCGCGCCAGCTTTGCGATCTTCCGGCTACCCGGCGTTTTCAGATCATCGAACAGGCCAAGGTAATCCGAGGAATACGGTGCGCCCTGATCCGCGCCAGTCACATTGGCCTGAATGATATGCCCAAGTGTGGTGCCGTAAAACATGCCGCCGCGAAACGTGATCATGCTCTTGACGTTCCACCCCGTGAACTGGCACCAAGCCCCGGTGCTTGCATTCGCCACGAGTAAGACAGGCTGTTGATTGATAGGCGTAGGCGGCGCAACATAGACCATCTGACCTTCTGGCCAGACCTTACAATTCCAGCCCGAAGCCCCGCGTTCCTGAATGGCCTGCCCCCATAGATCTTCGATAGGATAGGATACCGCCGCCGCGCCAAGAGCCGCAACATCACGCTCGACTGCGCTCGACAGGCTCACAAAGCCCACAGTCGTTGCAATCACCAAATCCCCACCGGCGCGGATGAATGCCTTCTTCCCCATCGGCTTGCCGATCCGATAAACCCCCACCTTCGACCATGACGCGGCATCATCGGGGGAAAGCCCCTGATACGCGGCAACTTCGCCTTCCGTGGTGACGAATACGTTCTGCTCTGACAGCCCGCCATCGCCGCCTGAATTGAGCGACCAGACATGCCCCCATTGGAGTGACCCTCCAAGATTAAACACCCCGCCAAGCGGAAGAACAGTGGCCGCGCCGCCGACCTGATCAACAGGCAGATACCATGCGTTCAGGGAGTTTTTTTCGATGAAATAAACGCGCTGCTTGTAGGCCCACACATAGGACAAGCTGCTTGACGCAATTCCGGTTAGCCCCGGCGCAGCCAAGACCGCCACGCCATTAGCCGTTGCAGCCCCCGCAATGCTGCCCGTAAGAGCCTCATTGTCCACAAAGGTTCCGGTGATGCCCGTGATAATCAGGTCAGTCCCATCAACGGCCCAGACCGTTGCCGTAGCCCCAGACGTGCCGCCGGTCACAACCTCACCCGCCACAAATGGCGTTACCGATGCATCAAATCCAAGCCGGAACGCGCCGCCAGTGACATAAGGATAGTAGGTTGTCCCATCATAGATGAAACCCGTGTCAACGCCATTCACGCCGATCAGGAACGTGCCGCCTGCCGTTGAGAATTGCAAAACGGACCAATCGGAAGACGTCGCAGGGTAAACTGGCGGATACATGCCAGCCTCACCAATCACTTCGTCTAAAACCTCAGTCCCGATAGGTTCATCATCCTCAGTAGATAGATACCAGCCTGACCAATTTCCAGACGTAGAAACGTCCCAAATTCCATCATCGGTTGCGGAAAACATTTGCGTCACAGCGCCAATGTCATAAGTCCAGAGTGAGTTGACTGTTTCATCGGTAGGCAGAGACGCCCACCGCACGGACCCGCGCCGCATGATCACAGCCGATGCTGTAGGGAACCAATTCCGCAGCACTGACGCGCCTGGCATCAAGCCCTGACCATTCGGAATGGAAAGGTTACGGTTGCGCACTAGCCCCGCTGTGGGGCTGGGGAAGCTGGCCAGTTGCGCCTTGCGGGGCTTGCTGCCTTTGGCTGGCACCCTCACCGAATGATCCGCCCGCTATAGGCCAGCCGCGCGCCGGGGAAGCTTGACCGTCCCGCCCGCAGAACACGCGCGCCTTTATCGCGGCTTTGCTGTTGGGCAAGCGCGATTTCATAATTCTTCATGTCCTCGGAATAGTCCAAGCCCTTTTGCGCGCGATACCGCCAAATCAGGCCGAGCCGCAGCAATGCCGGATCAAGCGCAAACTCATCGTCATCATCCGTGAACGCATCTTTCGCCACGCCCGCCGCACTGGTTGCCCAAAGCTTGCTGATATACGGGAATGTCGCCTGCCCGCTCGGTGCCGGGTAAAAATTGAACTCCCCGCCAATGATGATCCATCCGCCGGGGCTGATCAGGTTATAGCCGCCGTTCTTGTATCGCATCCACTCGTTGACCGTCTCAAATGGCTCATACCCCCAAAACCACGTTGCAGGGTCATCAACCTCTGACGCAAGAACCATGCGGTCATATCCGATAGGTAGAGGATGCGCCTCGGTGCCTGCAACGGTAATGGTGGATATCTTCGTCAGGTTGCGCCAATCTGCCGACTGCGCGATGTCCTCCGCCACCTCATTGCATAGGTCTGCGATCTCAATGCACACCTGATCGGTCGATGAAAACACGACAGGCGGCTTTGTCCCGGTCACACGAAGAATAGCGGATTGCAAGACCGGGAGAATGGGCATGTCAGGCCACCTTGGACTCTGCGATCATCTCACGCAGCGTTGCAACGGACGGGTTTCCTTTCGGGCGGTGGCCGTGGATGCCTGCGTATTCCACCTTGAGCGCCTCCAACTCCGCACCTTCGTCGGTAGGATCATCTTCAACGCCTTGGAACGCCGCCAACTGAGCTTTCAACGTGGCAACCTCTGCGGCAAGGGCGATGGTCTGAGCTGATCCGCCAGCCGCCAGAAGGTAAGCCGTGGCCTGCGCTTGCATCTCGCGCCCAGCAGGGCCAAGGTTGCGCAGTTCTTTGCCGTCAACGGCGGACAGGGCTTCGGCGGTGTAGACCTTGCAGGACCGCAACGTCGCGCGCTGGGCTTCGGTCAGGAATGGCAATTCGGAAAGCGGCGTGCCAGATGCAACTTGCTCTTGGTTTGCCTTGAACCGAGCGTATTGATCAGGCCAGCGGTCGGCATAGGTCAGAGCCTCGCCATCAACGCGCCGCCACATGGATTTGGCCGGAAACACCGGGGCAAAATTGCGATCACCGGCAATGCGGACTTCAACCACTTCCAGATCATGGAAAATCGGTCGGCCCTGCTTTTTGCTGGCGATTTCGTCATGCTGCGCCACCGCTTTGAAGAATGGCACCACAAGCGCGTCGTTGTTCATCATATCGGGATTCCGTCTGAGGGGGTTGCGGAAAGGGGCGACCTGAGCCGCCCCGATCTTAGATTATGCTGCGGTCTTGCGCACGTGCATGAACGAGTCTGCCGGAATGGCAACAGCGCCCACGGTAACAGGTGCAGTGAAGCCGCCAGCGCCCGCCACAACAACCCAAGTCGGGCCAGCGGGGGCGGTAACGGTTGCCCCGGATGCAAGAGCAACCGCGCCATTTTTCACGAACTGATATTCGTGCCCATCACTGCCCGTCACCGACGATCCAAGCTGATAGCTGGGAGTTGCCAGGGGGTCGCTGATGGTGTCCCAATAGAATTGGGTGTCGATCTGCGTCAACTCAGGCCCAAGGGAGGGCGTGATACGGAAGGGTGTCTTGGCTGCCATGGTTCATACCTCCTTAAGCTGCCGGGTTGCTGTCAAACAAGCGCCAGGTAAACAGCGGGTTGGTCAGCGTCAGTTCGCCTTCCCATCCGATGAAGTTGGCGATTGCATCTTGGTTGATCGGCTTTTGCCCATCTTCGCCGAACAAGGTGGCGAAGTTGAAGCCCTCACGATAGCGAATTGCCATCGAGCGGCTTTCAATGCCGTAGGTGGTGTTCGCGGGCATCGAGTTGTTGAGGCCGGAAGCCAGAACAATCTCAGCACGCTTTCCGCCGCCGACATATTCAATGGACGAGAAGCCCAACGAGGCCAAGCTATCCTCGCGCGTGATGCGCTGGATAGCCGTGGTTGCCGCATCATATGCCCAATAGTGTTCTTCGGACATGATCAGAAGATCGGCGGCGCGGGTGTTGCGCGACCGTTGCGACAGAATGCGCGACAGGATTGGTCGGATCGTCACCGAATTTACCTGTGTGCCAATGTCGGTAAACGCGGTTTGCGCGTCATAGCTGGTCGTGCGCCACAACGGTTGATCCACACGGCTGATGCCGCCATAGATGCCCGTGTTGGTCACGATTGGCACGGTTGCGCCCAAGCCGATCAGGGCTTTGCCGCCATCGCTGGTGCCGTCGCCTTGCAGGGCGTTGTCAAATTCATCGACAAGCGCGCTTTCGGCAGCTTCAAGGGTGCCGTCAACAATGTCGTGGATTTGATTTGCGCCTTGGTTGGCACGGATTTCCTGCCCGGTCAGGGAGACGGGAACGACAACGCTTTTCGGCGTCCAAACTGCGTCATTCCAGAGTTCAATGGGCGGGTTGGCGAGAAAATCGTAGCCCTTATACCATTGGGCGTCCTGCTTGTTGAATTGCAGGGTTTGCCGAATTTCAGGGCCGGAGAACGAGCGAAAACGGCCTTTGCGCTTTAGCACGTTGTAGAGGGGGTTGCTGTCAGAAACCAAGTCCTCGATGGACGACGAACGCTCAGCAAGCGCAGTCGAGAGGATTTGGCGATACTGACGGTCTGTAACGAGCGCCATAGTGGTATCCCTTTTGTTAGAGGCCGATCTGGCTCATCGCCTTGTTGATGGCCTCTTTGCGACTGAGTTTGCGGGTTGCCACTTCGGCTTTGCCACTTGGTGCCCCGCTCACGGATTTTTGCCCTGCCGGATTGATCGGTTTGGGCTGGGCTTGGGTCTGAGCCAAGGGCGCAAGTTGATCGGCGGTATGAGCGCCAGTCGGGCTTGGGAATTTGGCGGCGGCAAAAGCATAGGCATCCGCAAGCCGTTCCCTTACCGGCATGTTAGCAGGGGCCGGGTATTTCTGCAAGAACTCTGCCATATACGGCTCAAGCTCTGTGGCGCGCGGGTTGCTGGCCTTGAAGCCGTCCCACTCCGATGCCACGGACGCCACACGGGCTTCCTGCTGCTGGCTTTGGACGTGCTGCGTGACGCCGCTGATTTGCTGCTGTAGTTGTGCCACCTGTTGCCGCAACTGCTGATTTGACGCCTCGTGCTGAGACGCCACCTGATCAGGCTTTTGACCCAACACATGCGCGGCAATGTCCCGCAAGGTGACGGGCATCCCGGTTTGGGGGTTCTTGATGCCAAGGTTTGCCACCACGGCTTGCAGGCCCGCAATCGGGTTGCGGCGCAATTCCTGTTCCATCCCGGTATAACGCTGCAATGCCGTCGCCAGATCGGTGCCAGACTGTTTTGCCATGTCGGCATATTGGCGGATAGGCTCAAACGCTTCTGCCGCCTCGCGGTGCTTGGTGATGCCTTGCTCCAACTCGCGCACGGTGCGATGAATGGCGCCGCGCGTCCCCTCCGGCACCGCTTCCCACTCGGACTTCGCGGCATCGTCAAAGCGCGGCGGCGCTTCGCGGAAGGCGGTCGGCTTCGGCTCAGGCTTGGGTTCGGCGGCAACTGGTGCCGCGAACTTGCCGTCTGCCGCCCGATCCTTTGCGACGGGTTCCGGCTTGGTTTCTGCCTCTGGTTTTGCATCAGCCTTGGCGGGCTTGGCCTCTTCCGGCTTCAATGCTTTGTCGATGGCGTTCTTAACCGCATCCGACCGCTGTTGATCAGGGTTCTTCTTGACCTCCGGCTTCGGCTCGGCTTCGGGAAGCTTGGCCTCGACAGGCTTCGGCAATTCCGTGGTTTCCGCCAATGCATCGGTTTGCGGGGCTTCGGCGGCGGCGGTGAGGACTTCGGACATGGCGTGCCTTTCTGAAAGGGTGCGGTTAGTGGCCTAGAACCTGCTGTATCGCCTTGTCTGCGGCGGCGCGGCGGGCTTTCGGGTCGGCTTTCTTTTGCCCAGGCTTGCGGAACCGTGATGGATCATTGCCCACCTCGACATAGCCGTTGGCCTTGGTGACAGCGCGATAGGCCGACTTTGAAGAATAGAAATTTCCGTTCACATGCTCGGTATCCGGCATGCTATCAGAAATCACCATTGGGCACGGAAGATTGGATTTTTTCGGCTCATCATGCGTTTTATTTGGTGGTGGCAAAGATACGCTCCAATCCACAAGATTATAGCCGTCTTTGAACTTCATGCTGCAACCCCCAAATAGACCCAGCCACTGCACGACTTTCTACGCCCCTTGATGATCGAGCATAAGTTGCTTGGGTGAAGCGAAAAAGTCTCTTTGATTTCCTGTTGCGTCATCGCCACAATCCCGCGATCTGGGTGGCAGAATTTCAGCAAAGTTGCGCTATACAAGTGGTGCAGGTTACCACGCTGCGCATCTGATATTTTCATTTTTGCTTCGTCTGTGTGTCGAAACCCAGTAACAGCCTTAGATAGCTTGGCTCTTGTTTCAAGACTTAACGTCTTGCCTTTTGCGGCGGCGCGGCGTTCATCTGTCCACTTTTTCCCAGCTATGCTAGCCACTCTTTTAGCCACATGTTCTGGAGTTTGCTTATACCCAGAAGCCCCGTCACCGCCGACTGTTATGTTGGTCAATTTGACGCCAGCATCTCTTAGGTGGGCAATCAATTCTACCTCATACCTCAGTGCATCCTCGTGGGTTTGAAAGTGGCATACTACCTCAGCCGACCATCCGTATTTTTCTGCAACCCGTTGCCAATAGATATTTCTCCCTGTTTTTTGAGAGAACCGATACTTCCATCTGCCTTTCCCAACATAAAACACACTCCCATCATCGCCACGCCGATGAACATAAACATAAGGCAAATCAGCCCGCGCCGGGGCGATGGCCTCAACGCGGACAGGTTCAGGAAGCGGCGTCCAGTCAATCGCCGCAAACCGCTGGCGATATTCAGCATTCATGCTTTCAAAATCCGATAGTCATAGATCGACGTATCAGACTCCGTGCCAGCAACCGCAAAACCAGTGCCGTTAGTGCGGGTTTTGGTGACAGGATAAGTGCCGACTGTGCCGCCCGGTGTCTTGAGCGTGTAGATGATCTGATCATCCGCCGCGAGATTGGCATTGGCAACAACAACGTTGGTTACGCCGTTCAGGGTGAACGTGCCGCGAAGCGCCGTTGTCAAGCCTGTTGCGTCGTCGATGGTCTTGGCGATTTCCTGCGCTTGCTGCGTGGGCGTGCCAAGCATTACGAGGCGTTCATCTTTTGAGAGAGGCATGGGCGTAATCCTTAATAAAGGGCGTAAAAGGTGCCGGTTACGGCGGTGACTTTGTAGGGGCGAAGCGGAAGGGGGGTGTTGACAGGCGGGGCGGTGAGAACCATTGCCGTCTCGGCACCGTCTTCAATCGTGATATTCCCCGCAACCGTACAGATAATAGACCGTGGCAGGAACGCCAACGGCGATGCACTGGCGGTAAGCAGCACCCACCGATCCGATGGGTTTGTTTTGTCTACGATATTGGCGAATTGGTCAGCCATTTTTCATATCTCCATAAGCGGCCCAGACATTGGCGGCATAGCGCGGCATGTCGTCGGCGGTTTCGATGCCTGAGAATGCCAACGGAACCGCAATGCCGCGTGCGAACTTTACAGTCAGCATCCGGTCACCTTCGACATACTTCGGCAGTTTCGCCCCATCCGGTGCCTGCCGCTTGATTTCGGCCTTGAGCCGTTCGATCATGCTAGTCATGGCTTTCCTTCCTTTTCTGCCTGCCGCTCGGCTAGGCTCATGCTGCGATCCGCGCTGTCCTCGGTGAACCCTTGCTTGCGCTCACCCAAGGCGTGTTGGCGGGCGCTGTTCTCCGCAGATAGCGCGGTGTTTGTTGCCTGCGTGGCAATGTCGTGCGCAAGCTTCACATCTTCGCGCTGCTGGCTGTGCTGCTCAAGCGCGACCCATGCGCCTTCGACCTGTGCCTTCGCTTCAATGGCTTGGATTTCAGCGTAAATCTTCTGAATTCCAGCCGCCGTCTTGGCGATCTCGCCCTTGGTATCCTCGACCTCAAGCGCAAACCGCTGCTGATCGGCCTGTGCTTTGGCCTGAGCCTCAGCCGCCTTCAACTGCATTTCCTGCATTTTGAATTGGCCATCAGCTTGAACCTTCATTGTCTGGGCCTGAGCCTTTTGCAATTCGGCTTGTGCCAATTGCGCCATGGCTTCCTTGTCGCCGCCGTCGCCCTGAGCCGCTGCCATGCGCGCGGCAATCTGCGGGGCTTGGTCAACGAAATCATCAATCAGCCCCTCCAATTCACGGCCCACACGATACGGCGAAAGCGCGAACTTGAACACGCCGCCCGCAACCGCCATGGCTTCGGGCCCCATAGCCATCATCGGCATTAGCGCGCCCATAGATGCAGAGAACGCCTGCATGAATTCCACACGGCTTTGCTTCTCACGCATTTCATCGGGGTAAACCGTGCTGTCAGTTTCAATGTCCAGCACGAAGGGCCGAAGCTTCTGGTCGCGCAAGAACGCCATGACCGCATCAATCGTGACCGCTTCAGACAGCTTGGCCAATTCGCCGGAGTATTTCGCGATGATCTGCTGTTGCTGCTGATTGAACTGCGCCTCGGCCTCTTTCGGATCGACTGGCTTCTGGGGGTCTTGTTGGGATACGGCGGCTTCGGCTTGCTCTGCCAAGCCCTCCAATTCCTTACGCGCCGCAGACTCAACTTGCTTGATCTGTTTTTTGATCTCGGCATCGGTCGGCATGTCCATCTGGGCCATCTCGACAAGCGTGTCCTCGTCGAATTCCTCAGCCATGATTTCAGCCACGATATTGACCAGATCGCGCGCAACTCGGATCAATTCGTTCTGCTTGTCGCGCACACGGACAGAGCCGTTTTGCTGCTTGATCTGTTGCGCCCCAAGCGTTTCCTGCGCATCTGTCGAGCCGCGCATAATATCGGACAGGCCCATGATCTGATACACGTCGTCAATGATCTGGCGGCGCAATTCAATCAAGCCCGTAATGGTGCTGGCGATCATTTCCAACGGCATCCACATAATTGGATCACCGCCGCCCTGCATTAGTGCCGCCAATGCTGGCACCGGGATCAGCAACTGCTCATCGTCGGTCATCTTGATCGCGCGTTCAATCGCATCACCCAGGTCACCGCCGCCAGCATAGAAGCCGCGCACCTTGATTGCCCATGAGAGCGCATGAATGCGCCGGGTCAGGTCATTCACCTCGTTCAACTGATCCTGATAATAGATCATGTCAGGCACGGGTATCAGCGACCGCCGCTGCAAGGTAGCATATGCCGGACGCGGGCACGGGAAGAACCCGCGCAGCTTGAGGTGTGGCTTGCTGTCCTCAAGAACCTTGGGGCTGCCCTCAGTGACCCAGACCACCTTGTTATGCGTCTTTGACCATATTTCCCACACGCCACATTTCTCGACATGGCTGACGGCGGTGTTATCGTTGCGCCGCGTGGTATAGCTGACCTCATTGGCTGCATCACCGAACCTTTTGCGCATCTCATCCTTGGTCAGCCAAGAGCGGCGCGCAACCCATCCAACTTCGCGCCATTTGCGGGCAGGCTCGTGTAGAAAGTCGCGGCGGTCAGCATGTTCAATGCAAATCCGTTCACCGTCTTTGTCGCTTTCATAGACCACCCACGGCGAGCCACGGCCCACGATAGTTAGATCATCACGCAGGGCGATCATGGTTTGGTCAATGTCGGCGGCATCAAACGACACGACGCATGTGCGCTCCAAGAACTCGGATGACGTGCGGTAGAGCGGGCGGCGATCCTTGAACTTCGGTGTCACCACCGGCACAGGCGGGCGGGCATAGATCGACGGGCCAATGACTTGGATGTTCGACCAGAATAGTTGAAACTCGCGATCACGGGCGCGGCGCATGTGTTCAAGGCTGGCATAAATCTTGTCGATGCCGTCCGCCGTGGTCTGCCATGCCGCGAAGTGCTTGTCTGCATCTTCCAACGCAGCAATCCACGGCTGGCTTTCACCGCGCTCAATAGCTTCTTCTGTTGGCTCTACAAGCGGGGCGTCATCAGCCATATTCAAACCTTGATCTGGTGCGGCACAGTATCACGGTATCGGGGGATTTGCCAACCCTGCGGTTTAGGCGGGGGCAAGACCTCTGGCGGGATGGATTTCCACGCCATCGACAGATACCGAAACGCATCAGAAACGTGGCTAGACCAATCGTGCAACGGGTTCTGCTTAAACACCTTGTTGTCGTCATCCCACTCGCGGCGATACTGTTCCAGCGCCGATATGCCGACTTCCTCGCACCTCGGATGAAACACGCACCGGGGCAGCGTCTGGCGGGCGGCGTTGATGCCGTCCAACAATCCAGCCATAGGGACCACCTGCGGATGCAAGCCAAGCCCCTGCATCGTCTCAACGCGCGTCCTGCCGGTCCCCCACTCTTTCACCTTGGCGTCATGCGGCACAAAGTCTGTGCCGTCCAGCCAGCCGTGATCTTGGCGGCGTTGCTCGATTATCTCGGCGTAATGGTCCACCCCAACGCCGTTGGCGGTGTAGCAGTCCAGCACATAGACCTGCCCGCCAACCACCTGAAACCACCAGATTGACGTGTCATCCCGCACGCCAATATCCCAAGCGCGATGCACGGGACGAGGCAGGGCTTCAACGGCGTCTATGCGGCCTTCACTGCGGATGGCCACCATTTCGCGGGCATAGAACGCGCCAAGGATTGCTGCGTTGAAGCTGCATTCGTATTCCTGCATGAACTGCGCGCGGCCTATGTCTTCGCCATAAAGCGCGATGTATTCGGCAAGGCTGTCTTTGATCTGCTTAGGTGTCAGCGCGCCGGTATCTGTTATGGAAAGCGTTTCCGCGAACCAGTCTGGGTTTTCCGTCGCCATTTGGTAAAGGTCGCGGAAGTGATTTCGCCCACGGGGCGTGCTGATGAAAGCGGCCCATCCGTTATTGGCCTCGACCATCGGCCTGATGTAGCCCCAGGCGGACGGGTTGGCCAATGCAAACTCAGAGAACGTGACGCCGGCCACGCCAGCGCCAACAAGGTTGTTGTATCGGTCTGATCCGACGATCTGCCATGTTGACCCGTTTTTGAAGCGGATGAACATTTCCTGATCGTTGGTGTTCGCCCTGATTGCTTCGGGGAAAGCCTCATCAATGCGGCGCATCCCCGTTACGGGATTAACGGCGGTCCAGATTGCCTTACGCCCCTGCCCAAACTCCGGCAGGCAATGCCAATAGCTTGCGGGGCGCTCCATTGCACTCACAGCCGCCCAGTGCATCATAACGTCGTCTTTGCCTGCCCTGCGGTGCCATACGCCAATGGCTCTCTTGCCGCCCCGCTCCAAATATCGCCACATCGGCAGCTGATACTCACGCGGGTTCCAGCCGTTAGGTATCCTGATCGTTGCCATACTTGACTATCTTTATGGACAGGCTGCCGGAATGATCCAGGTTCACTGTCTCGCGCCACCCGCCGCGCGTCTTGAGCCAGAATATAGCAGCCGTCGCGCTGCGCGGATTGTCGGCGTTGGTGGCCTGCTTGTAGAGCGTTTCTGCGACTTTTGCGTTGGCCTTGGCCGTGGCCGTATCCAGTTCCTCGCGGTAGTGCTTGGCAAGCGTGTCGATTGAAATGCCGATCACCTTGGAAATGTCATCCTGCGGGATGCCATAGGCGCTCATGCTTTCAACCATCTTGCGCTGCTGGCTTGTCGGCGCGTGCGGGGGCTGGCCTGGGCCGCGTTTTGTTTCTGTCATATCCTTAACCATTCTCGCATATATGCGATTTAGGCGTTGCGCCTGTCGCAATTTTGCGCTATCTATAGGTCATAGCAAGGGAGACCAAACCATGACCGCCACGACCGCAATAGAGATTTACCACGACAACGGACGCGCCTTCGGACGCCGGACGCGGTTCTTTCGCGACACTGAAGGCGGCGTCGAATGGATGTATGGCGTCGATTACGCAAACGGCGATAATCGCTGGTATGCCTTTCACGCTGGCGCTGGCAGCTCGATCGACGAGATGAAGCGCGCCGGAATGTTCCTTTCTCGTCTCGACAACTAATCGCGAAAGGAACGAACCAATGACCGCCGCCGACTTCATCGCCCTTCATAAGCGCCTCGGTATCAGCCGGGGCGAACTATGCCGCCGCATCGGTATCGCGCCTAACAGCGGCACCGCCTATGCCATCGGGCGCAGGCCCATTCCCCTTACCGTTGCGCTTGCCTGCGCCGCCATTGAACAAGGTTTAGACCAATGAAAACCAAAACAGACATAATCAAGAACGCCCTCGCCAATGGCGATACGCGAAAAGCCATTTCCGTTGCGTCCAAGTTCTTTGACCGCAGCGATGAAACACAGCTTTACAAGCAGGCGCAGGCGGCGATTGGCAACCCCGGCTTTTACCGCCAGATAGGGAAAGACCCCGACGCCATTATCGCTGCCGCTGTTGAAAGCCTTACTCATCGGTTTCACTAGCCTCCGGGATATGCACCTCAACCTCGCCGCAAGCCTGAGTTGCGCGCTTGCCGTCACCCTTAACGAAAACAAGCACATTCTGGTGCGTCTTGCCCAGCTTGCGCCCGCTTGCGAATTGGCGTCCGACCCTGATCGGCAGAGACCCGACCGAGGTGACAAGGATCGCCTCGTTGTAGAAGTGCAGCCCCGCCGCCTTGAACGCCTCGACCGTATCGCCAACGAAGTTGTAATAATTGCCCCTCTTATCCCGCACATCACCGACGACAAAGCACGCGAAGCGATCCTCTTTAAGCCGCGCGCACGCCTTGGCTATGATCTCGAAGTATGCGGGCTTGAAGTCCTCATAACTTAGCGTTGAAAGGTCGTTCGGGTCGTCGCTGTAAACTTCAAGGTCCGCGTAAGGCGGGCAGGAAAACACAAAGTCGGCCTGCACATCAGCGCAGATGCGGGCGATGTTCCGGCTATCGCCCGTGTGCCATACCGGCGGAATATCGGGGCATAGCTCGTCGCCCTGCAATCTGTTGGCCTCAACCTGTTCGGCCCGTAGTTCAACGCCAATGTATTGCCGCCCTAGCCTGGATGCCACGATGCCGCGCACCGACCCGCCCGCGAACGGGTCCAGCACCGTGCCGCCCTTGGGGCTGAACCAGCTATAGGCTAACTCGCAAAGTGTCGGGTCGAAGATGCTGGTGCCGGTTTTTATGTCAGGCAGGTAATCATATTTTTTAACCGCCCCACCGTTAAGGCTATATGCCTCCGCATCCCGCCCAACCTCGCTCTGAATCCCCAGCCCGACCCAAGCCCCGCCCCTAGACCGCCACCACCCCTCGCGGGCGTTCAGGACGCTAAACGGCGCGATCCCGAACTTATCCGCAAGGCTTTCAGTCGATGCGTTGTCGCCCTCGCCCGGCAACTCGCTAGGCGCAAATGCCTCAAGTTCAAGATCACTGAACCCCGTAAGCGATAGGTCGAAATCCAGATCGCCCAACTCGCCTAACTCAACGCGCAGCATCTCATCGTCCCAGCCCGCGTTTAGCGCCAGCTTGTTATCCGCAATGATGTAAGCCCGCTTCTGGCCCTCGCTCCAGCCCTCGGCCACCATGCAAGGCACTTCGACAATGCCCAGCTTTTGCGCCGCCATGATGCGGCCATGACCTGCGATGATTCCGCCGTCAGGCTCGATCAACACCGGCACTGTCCAGCCCCACTCCTTGATGGATGCGGCTATCTGCGCGACCTGCTCGGCGCTGTGTGTCCGGCTGTTCCTGGCGTATGGGATAAGGTCGGCAACCTTGCGCCTCTCGACATTATCGGCAGGCCATTCTCTTTTTAGTGCCGAAGTATCACCGCCCGGCCCCGTGGCCTCACGGTTGGTCATGTTGTCACCTGTCATTCTCGGGGCTTTGGTTGGCGTTGGCCGGTCGCGCGGATTGCGCTGCGCACCTGTTCCCGTGGGTCTTTAGCGGCAACCCTTGGGATGGACGTTGGGGGCATTGTATAGCGGTTTGCGGATTATGCAAGGGGCCAGTCGTTTGGGCGGTATCCATCAAGGTATGCCTGCACTAAGCGGACGCATTGCCCTGTGATTGGGGTGCGCCCGTTTTCCATTTCGCTGATGCGGGAATACAACCCATACCCTAACATCTTGGCAAGCTGCTGTTGCGTCAGGCCCAGATTACTCCGAGCCTGTTGTAATTGTGCAGGTGTCATTGTGCGTCCCAAATTTCAACGCCGCGCTTGTAGACTTCTAGCATTGCGGCGGTGCTATCTTTCAGCGGACGGCAGCTAGCTTCGATCTGCTTGATTGCGGCGCGAAAACCGCGAATGCCAAGCCCGGTGATGCTGCCTCCGTCTGATACCAAAACCAATTTCCCGCGAATGATTGCTGCATGTGCCATGATCTTGTTTTCCTTTGCTGTGGGTTTCCCCGTTTCCATGTAATCAATATGCGCTATCCGCACATACATTGCAAGCGCAAAACGCACGTCGCGGAAACTATTTTTCCACCCGCTCCATTCCCCGAACATCGGCGGCGATACGCTTGCCCAGCAGATCGAACTGAGCGACGGTTCCGGCAATGCTTTCCACAGTGACCACATGGCCCTCGAACGGCCCTGATACAAACCGTGCCGCCTGCCCCTCGATTGGGCGCATGGCGGATCGCATATCCTCTGCCATCTGGCGTTTAGCGCGTTCCAGCTTCTCAGCCTCGACTGTCATTCCTTGCAGGTGGCGGATCATGGCATAGGGAAACGCGACCGGCACGTCACCGACCTTGAACACGTCGCGGCACCAGCGCTCCGACTTGATCACATGCCACAGAGGCGCGCGCAGGCATTGCGCGAACAGGTATCCTGGCAATAGCGGCACCTCGCGCGGTAGTGGTTTCTTGGCGCGTGTGAGCCGTTCCTGCGACGGGTAGAACGCGTGCATGTTTGCGGCGCGAAAGAACGCGCGGCCTTCCTCGTGCGCTTTTGGCGTCGGCTTGGGGATGATGCAATGCCAGACGGGTTTG
>OFQV01000110.1_pt1 | contig 24449 bp, 28 predicted proteins | sample 1542971 | NCBI WGS metagenome assembly OFQV01 (sample SAMN07774229, study PRJEB24372) | wastewater metagenome | isolation source: WWTP Cannobio (Effluent) | place: Italy: Cannobio | collected 2016-01
CGCAATGCGTGGCAAATGCTCGACCGACTGAACCAGTTTGGCAAGGCTGAAATTGGCAAGCTGGCTGCGCCTAACGCCCAAGTCACCGGCCGGAGCGTTAGCGAAGGTCCGGTGGACTGACGTGTTATACATTTTTAGGAAAGAACAATGGAAGCAGTGAATTTAGCGAACAGCAGCACGACCAGCAAGCGCCGGGAGTTGGATTTTTACCCGACGCCGCCAGACGTTACCCATGCCCTGATGCGTTTCTTGGAATTAAAGCCTTGCTTGGTTTTGGAACCAGCTTGCGGCGATGGCGCAATGGCAGAAGTCTTGAAGCAGTACGGCCACGACGTTGTATCAAGTGACATTCGCCACACGGGTTATGGGAGCGGCGGAATTGATTTTCTCGAAACGAGTGCCGACTACGACGCAGTTATTACCAATCCCCCATTTAATGTGAGCGAGGAATTCATACGCCATGCGCTGACGCAGGCCGGAACGGTGGCAATGATATTGAAGTCTCAATACTGGCACGCGAAGAAACGGGCGGCGCTGTTCAAGGAGTTTCCGCCTGCCTATGTGTTGCCGCTGACTTGGCGACCGGACTTTATGGGTGGAGAGCGGGGAGGCGCGCCAACAATGGAAGTTCATTGGACGGTATGGATTGATGGCGACACGGACACAAAATACAGGCTGTTGAGCCGCGACGTATAACGCGAAGTAGCCCCCAAAACCGTCCAATATTCCAGAGCTTGTCCAATAAGCTGGAATACCGGACAGCGCAAACCATTGCAGCACAGCGATCTATATAAATTGCTTAATATTTAAACAAAGGAAACCGGACATGAACGGAGAAAATGATGTTTCTGACCGATACTGAACTAATTGAACTCACAGGCTGGCGCCGGGTTTTCGATCAGCGGCGCTGGCTCAAGGCGCATGGCTGGAAGTTTGAAATCTCAGGAATCGGGCGACCGGTCGTCATGCGTCGCCACGCCGAGCAGAAGATGCTTGATGCGGCCGACGCCAAGCCAGCGCCGCCGCCAGTCCAGCATTCCAGCAGACGATTACCGGCGGGTGGGCGGCTTTCCACCGTTGCAGATCAATAATTTGTGCGTCCATCATTCACCTCGATGTCTTTGAGTTGGTAAAACGTGGTGACTTCCCTGCCCTTGAAAAACAGCGGCGGGAGCCAGCGCGGGCGGGGGCCGATGGGGACGTATTCCTTTTTCACCAGATCGCCGTTTTCTAACTCGATCATCACGGAAAAATGCGGGAACCAGCCCCAGTGTGATTTGCGGATTACCAGATGGTCGCCTGCCCTGCCGTACCTTGCCATGCGTAGGGCGTAGGTCAGGCAGTTGTCCATTATTTCGGCCAAGCGTCGGTCAGGGTTTTGACGTCGCTGGCGTGGGCGTCAGCCGCTGCTGCCAGTTGCTCAATTGTTGTGCTGCACTCGCCGAGTAGGTCGAGGCCGGTAGTGGCAGTCTGACCGCCGGCGGTGGCGGGATCTGCGGGCAGTCGCTGGCGAGCGGCGGCAAGGGTGTCGCGCAAGCCGAGAGCAGCAGCATGGGCAGCAGTGTAATCAGCACGGAGTTTGGTTTCGCGGAGGGTGGCGGCATTTTGGGCCTCGGTGAGTTGGGTTATTAAGGATTGCTCTTTGCTGCGCGCCAGGCGCTCAGCGGCGAAGGCGGCCTGGACTTGCACGGCGCGCGCGGCGTCCCATTTGTCTTGCACCTGATCGCGGCCGGTGAAGATGCCGGTGATAAAGGCGCCGGCGATGAAGATGGCGACGGCGGCGAGCTGGTAGAGGTAGGGGCTGATCATGCGAATAGCCTTTGCTGAGCGTAGGCTTGCTCGATGCGCTTGCAGGCGATGTCGAAATACTTAGGCTCGCGTTCGATTCCGTAGAAGGTTTTGCCCATGTTGGCGCAGGCGACGCCGGTTGTTCCGGACCCCATGAATGGGTCTGCTACGGTCGACTGGTTTTTTGCTTGGGAAATGCACCACTCCATAAGCTCGACAGGCTTCTGGGTCGGATGTTCTTTTGAAAACGACGACGGGTGCATTCTAAAAATCTTTGCCGGTTTCTTTATCGAAAAAAATGCAAACTCAGCCATCGCCATTGAGAAATTTTCAGGCTGCATTTTGTCCCAGATTAAAAACGACTGACTTTTCGGAACTGAAAAATAATTCCCCCCCCAAACGACCTGCTGCTCGCCAATCGAAAGGACTTGATTTATTAAATCATCGCTTGGCGCCGACGCATCCCAGTCCATGCGTCCATGATTTATGCAGCTTTGCGAATGTGGATTTGATGCAAAATTAATCCCATACGGCGGATCAGTCAGCACTAGATCAACCTTGGGGAGGAGCGGCAGGATTTCCCGGCAGTCACCGAGATACAATGTGCAGTTGCCTATCGTTTCAATGCGGCTCATGCCAGCACCTCGCGCGCGCGCTGGTAATGGATCATGCGATCGGCCGCGCCGTTTTGCCCGCCATTGATACGCAGGGTGATGCGCGTGAAATCGTTTTCGTCGGCCAGGGCGTTGAGTTTGTTCGATTTCCAGAACCATCCGGCTGATCTGCAGGCAGGGATAACAGACTCAAGCATTTCCGGCTTGCCGAGCAGGACATCCGGCGTGCCGTAGAGGGCGATGGAGCAAGAGCGGTAATTGCTGCGGCCGGTGATCTGGATCAGCCCCCGGCCCTTGTAGCGCTTGCCGTCGCCGGCCATGGTGTTACCCAGGTCTTTACGGAATTCGTAGGCGCTGCCGCTGGCCAGCTCGCGTACGTAGCGCAGGCTGCCGGATTCGTGGGCGACCTGCGCCAAAAATGCACACTGGCGACGCGGGGTGTTGATTTCGTATTCGGCCATCGCCTCATTGAGCGGGACGAGGTAGAGCGCGGCGCGCGGGGCGTCGGCGTAGGGCATGATCTGGCGGAGTTGCTCAAGCGTAATCACGGCGCACTCTCTCCAATTTTTTACGCGAGCTGAGGCGGCGCTCGCCGAGCAGGTAGCAACTGATGCCTATGGCGCCAAAGACGGCTGGCCAGGGCGGCACATCGCCGAGGACGATAAACAGCAGCGCTGCGGCTGATCCGACACAGAGCGCCCACAGGCCGAGGCGCAGGAGCAGCGGCGCGCGGCAGTCCATGCGGTTGATGTTCGGCTCGGTGAGAATGATGATGATGACGCAGGCGAGGAAGCCGAGGCACTGTTGCAGGAGAGGGGCAATCATTTGGCGGCCTCATCAAGTTTTTTGCGGGAGAGCAGCATCAGGCCGGGGCCGACGATGGCCATGGCGAGGAAGCCGAGGATCAGGGCGACGGGGAATTGCAGGACATCGAGCGGCAGCACCTTGGGCGCGAAGGGTAGCTCCAGGACGCTGTAGGCGGTGACTGGCGCCAGCCAGGCGGCGACGAGAGCCGACATGACGGCGGACAGGCAGCGGCGGAGCAGCGGCTGCGGCTCGCCATAAAACAGTGCCCACAGACCGCCGGCGAGGCCGGCAATGAGCAGGCTGGGATGCAAGCCGGTGGCGACGCCAAAAACCGTCAGGCCGAGGGCGCTGGCGATGACGGCGGCGGTGGATGTGGCTGGTTCGGCCATGATTTGTCCTTTACACGTCTGCCGAGGCACGCACCACATTCGTGCCGTCGCTATAAACAATGGCGCGCTTTCCTGCTGCGACCGTAATGCCGGTGCCCGTGGCGCCGATGAATTGCAGCCCGAAGCCGCCCGTGCTGCCATTGAATACCGTCCATTGCTGTGCGGCGAGCGGGACGACGATATTGCGTGCGGCGGTCAACGTGCCGGTGAATTGCAGGATCTGATTGCGGGCTTCGTCCGCAGTCAGCGTGGTATTGGCATCACTCATTGCCTTGGCCAGCTTGCCGGTGGCAGGCGGCGCTTGCAGGCGGCAGTCGGTGTAACTGGTGACCGTCGCAGCCCCCGTCACCACCGTGTAAAGCGGGATGCTACCCGCCGTAAAGCCGGTGGTATTTTTGCTGACCACCCCGGCGCGCGTGGTCTCGACGTAATTTGTTGTTGAGGCGGTGAGCGTCAGCGTGCCGTTGGCGATTTGCGTCAAAACGCCGTCGACGGTGATGGTGGCGCCGTAATAGCCCCAGGTCAGGCCGCTGCTGGTCGATTGGCGGCGGCCAAAGTTGGAGGCTGGCGACACCGCATCAAAATAGGCATTGGCGGTGTTTTCCTTGCTCGCCTGGCTTTGGATGATTGGGTCAAAGGTGGGTGTGCTATTTGACATATTTGGTCCTTAAAAATCGGGGAATTGCGCGGGCGGCGCAAAGGCGGCCGAGTACCGGGCGGCACCTTTTGTGACGCGCAGATCATCGATAAAGCCACTAAAGTGCCGGGTGTTATCGGTCTGCATCGACCCGATATAGATCGTTGCCTGCGAATTGAAATCGACGGTGCACGCCCCGGAATAAACCGGGCTGCCGTTGATGAAAATGTAAAGCACTCCTGATAACCGGCACCAGGCGACATGCGCCCAGGTATTGGCAGGGACGCCAGAGCTGCTCGTATGTTGTGTCGTGCCATCCCACAAAATCGGCTTCAGGGCGGAAAAATCGAGGGCAAAAACCATGTCTGGATTAAGCCCAAAGCTGCCAAAAATATGCTTGTCGTTGACGACCGAGCCACCGCTGGCGGCGACGTGATTGACGTAACACTCGACGGTAAAATCACCAGTTCCGAAAACAAAATCAACGGATGCCGGGATCGATAAATAGTCGCTTGCTCCATCAAAATAGGCCGAAGTCGCCCCATATTGCTTGTTGGTAGTTGATGTATTGGCATTTCCGCCTGCGGTGACGGCATGGCCTTTGAGATCAGTAAACGTGGTTCCGCCGTTTGATCCCTCCATGTGCAGCGCCAAAACGACCTGCGCCCAGTACGGGTCAGCGCCCGGCAAGCCTATCGTCCCGATCAGCGGATAACCGCGCCCGACATTTGTCGACAGTTGATAGACTTTTACAAAAATCTCTGTCTGCACCACCCCAAAATCCGTCACTTGCTGCGCGCTGGTGTAGCTCGCCGCCGGGGCACTTAGCCCGCTGATTGTGCGCTTGAGGGTGGCGTAGCTGTCGTCGCTGTAAATCTCAACTTCGTAGCTCTCTGTTGTTTCGCCGAGCGTGGCGTCGACGTAGTCGCGCCACTCGCCACCGACCCGCGTCCGGCGTATCCACTCCAGCGACCAGTCGTTGGTGCTCGGGTGGCGATTGCCGTTGAGATAGACCGGTGCCAGGCACTCGAGATTGACGCCGGTGTAGGTGAACTCCTCTTCGCTGGCGCCGCTGGCTGATGCGCCGGCAGTGACGGCACGATAGGTGCGGGAGACGCCGATGGAATTGAGGTTGCTGGTGATAAAGGCGACTTTTGATGGGTCAAGCAAAACCACCGTATCAGCCGCGTCATGCAGGCTGGCTGCCCACTCGGTGCCGAAGCGGCCGCGAAGTAAATCAGTCAGCACATAGCTGCCATCGCCCTGCAGGGTACAGTTTTGCGCGGCGATGATCTCCCAGCGGCCATGCTCGCCGTAGGCAAAATGATTGGCGCCACTGAGCATTTGCGCCTCGCTGACGCTGGAGAGCGAACCGCTGGTCAGATGCACGGTCAGCAGACTGGCTTTATCGATCAGGTCGGTGCGGCCGGGGCCGATGGCGTTGCTGGCCGAGCCGATGACGGAGCCCGGCGCGGTGAAGCCTTGTATCGTCGTCCACGTCTGGCCGGCGTCGTCGGTGCGGCTGAGGATGCCGCCGGGCCAGCCGGACAGGTAGCCCGAGAGCGCCGCCGGGAAGCCGGGCGTGTCGGTGGCATCGAGCAGCAAGGGGATATCGAGCAGGGCAAAGCGGGTATCGCCCTTGACCGTCAGGCCGGCGCCGGTCGATAGCCCGACCTCGCCAAGGGCAGTCGGCGTGTAAATGGCGGCTGAGTTGTATTTTGCCGAGCATTCAAGCCGGCCATCGGACAGGTAATTGATTGCGGTCAGGCGCAGGGAATAGGTGCCCTCGTTGGCGTTGACCGTGATTACATCGCCCGGCTCCAGGTGCGAGTAGCTCGGGGGCAGTGAAAAGCTGATGTCGTAACGCTCCAGCCAATACAGATAAAGCAGCATTTCGGCATTGCCGGCGGCCTCGCCAGCGGCCATGACCAGCGGCATATCAAGGGCGCTGATGTTGATGGCGTCGGTGTTCAGGCGCTCAGCGTATTGCTCTCCGATATCGTATTCGCGCTCAACATCCAGATATTTCAGGGCCACGCGCCGGGGCAGGATGCTGTCCATCTCGCGCGCGTTGACGATGGAGATCCCCGGCTTTTCGTTGCCGGATCGCGCATCAAGTTCGCTGGCCTCAACGGTGGCGACGGATGACCCGCCGCGCGGCTTGAATTTGATTTTGTAGCCAGACTGCAGCACGTCAAAGGGGAATGCTGCCTGCAGCGGCTCAATTGCCGAGCGGATGGCGCCGACATTCGCCACCCGGTAGCCGCGCACGGTGTTTGTCACGCCGCTGACATCGATATCCCCAAGGGTCAGCAGGTTGCTGGCCAGCACCTCGGATTGCAGGATGGCACTCAGATTGGCATTACTGCCACTGATGCCATTGAGCACCATGTAATAGGAGGGACCATAGAACCCAAGCAGCACTGCCACGCCATCGGCGTAGGCCATTGACCAGGTTGTATAGTCGGTCGGCGTCGCGACATTAAACCAGGTGATGCCATCATAAGTCCCATGCTGCGTGGACCCACTACTCACAGCATACAGGCAGTCGCCAAAGACCATATCTTCGATAGAAAATGCAGAGGTATAAGTCGTCCAATTAACAAAATCCGAGGTGAGGCCCACCTCATTGCTTTGATTAACCATCAGCCATTTGCCGACGTTGGGCATCCAGGCAATATGGCGCGGGCCTTGGGTAAATGGCCACAGGTAGGCCTCGTTTATCCCGGTGTCCGCATCGATGACGGTAATGTAGCGCGTGCCAATACGACCAAGGACAAAATAATCCTCGTTAGCTCCCCAGCATTTCTGCGAGTAACTGGTTGGGTAAGGCAGGTCTTCAACGCGCTCCCATATTTCGCCATCGTCGGATAGGTAGACCACGGCAGTGGTTTCGCGAGCAAACATCAAAAACTTCGAGCCATTTGCTGCCAGACCCCAGTAATTGTTACCCGTTATCGCGTTGACCTGCTTCCAGGTACGACCATCCTCCGTGCGCCAGACCCCGGTCTGATAAGCCCAAAACGCCAACGTGACGTTGCCTTTAGCCGCCATTTCAACCGACACATTCGCCCCGATCGCCCCCGGATTACTGCGCGCCACCCAGTTGATGCCGTCGGCTGATGTCACATAATTAGCGGTGTTGGCCACCTGTTGGATGGCGATGAATTGATGGGTATCCCACACGACATCCATCATCGTACCGAGGCCGGTATTGGTCGCCGTCATCTGGCGAGTGGTGATGCCGCCGCTGGCGATGATCTCGACCTTTATCGGGGCGCCGAGCAGGGTGTTGCCATAGTCCTTGAGCGGTAAATCCTTGAAGACGATATAGGAGAGGCCACGATAAGCCGGCGTATTGGCAACCCCAAGGGTCGCCTGCATACGGTCATCGGCGAGCTGTGTTTCGTCGCCCAGGTGCAGGGTAAATAGCTCGGCGTTGGCATTGCTCGCCATGATCGTCTGCATGTCGGCCGAGCCGGCGTCGTAAAACAGCTTGGCGCCAACCCAGATGCGCCGCACGCCGATGATCGGGCCTTCGCACAAACCAACCGCAAAGGTGGCGAAATAGGCGTAGGTCGTGGTTTCTGGCCCACCGCCTCCGCCCTTGCCGCCGCCTTCCGTCGTGGCGACTTCTTTCAGTTTATTGTTTTCTATCCAGAAGACGTTTCCCGATACCGCAATGCTGCCGTAGAGGCGCGGGATGTTGGCGCCATAGGTTGCGGTTTGCGTGGATAGATCGGAGAGGCGCGGGCCAACCAGGTGCGGGCCTTTGGGCGGGTCGATGGCCGCCCCGACAGCACCACCAACGGCGGCGCCAAGGGCAATATAACTGGCGCCACCGGTGAAATAGCCGACGACTGCGCCAACGATGGTTAATGCGATCTGGCCAGTGCTTTTCTCAGCCATGATCAACCTCGTTAAAGCGATAGATACGCACGATGCGCCGGCGCCAGGCGTCGGTCAGGCCGTGCTCGCAGACTTTGCCAACCGGCTGATAGGCGTGAATGATGGTGTCGCCGGCGTAGATGCCGAGGTGCTGCGGATCGCCGCTGAATTTCATCAGGAAAATATCGCCGGGTTGCAGCTCGCTGACGCGGGTCAGTCCGGGCTGGGTATCGAGGGCCGACTCAAGCAGTCCGTTGCCAGGGAGCCGGGCGTAACCCATGTGGTCGATATGCTCAAGGCCTAGCGCTTGCGCGACGTGAATGATCAGCCCCGCGCAATCGAGCGCCAGTCCTTTGATGCGGCCTTGATGGACAAATGGCGTGCCGAGGCAGGCGCGGGCAGCGGCGATGAGGTCGTCATCGGTCATTGGGTGCCAAATTGGCCGTATTGCGAGCCGGTTGGGATGTTGGAAAAACCGCCGAAATTGATCACGTTATTCCACTTGTCGCGGCAATCTTCCAGCCGCTTGCGGCAACCGGGAATCAGTTCGTAGGCATCGCCAATCGCCGGCGCGTAGTAAAACGGCTCGAAGGTTTCCAGCGTGCCATCGGCTTCGTGGCGTTTGATTTCCAGCGGCTTGAGGCCGGCATTGAGGCCGGAGGTAAAGCACAGGGTGCCGGCAGCGAAGTAATCCGCTGCCTCGCTACGGGATGCATCGCGGATGATGGCCGAGCTGGTGACGGCGGTCAGCGTGCCGGTGATGGTCAAGGGGCCAAGGGCTTTTTTGCAGCCGGCGTATTCCTGCCCGCCGAAGACCTTGCCGCATTGGGCGGTGTAGCTTTTGCCGACCGACTGATTGAGCGCGTCGACCAGCGCCATTTCTTCGACCTTGTAGCGATTATCCTCAATCGTCGTCTTGCCCATGATGCTCGCGACGATGGGTTCGTAATCTTCGACCGGCGCCAGAAAGTCGCAGGCGAACAGGTAGCAGCGCGCGCCATCAAAAACGCCGGACTGAATGGCATCGCGGGTGACGCCGGCGAAGCCGAGGAAGCCATCGAGATCAATGGCCGCCGGGGTCAGGCTGGCGGTCGCTGAATAGCCGGTGAAGTCGTAGCCGGTGCCGGATTGATAGACCTCGTCATTGCTCATGACCAGATCCACCGGGTAGCGTGTCAGGCGCACGGTGAGGCCGTTGCTGCACTCGATGCGCAGGCACTTGACGGCGGTTTCGTAAGGGGCGACGGTGGTTTTCATGGGTTGAGCAATTCAATTAATTCGACGCCGTCGACTGAGCGGTAGCCGGGGAAGTCCTGGCCGATGGGCATGGCGGTGTTGAACCGCACCGGGAAATCGAATTCAAAGCCGGCGGTGACTGCTTCGCCGGCTTGCGGACGGGTGTGGAAGACGCCGCCGCTGGTGTAGGTGCTGAAGCCAGTGGAGTTGATTGAGGTGGTGATGCTGGTTGGGGTGTGACTGATGACGGTGGCGCGCAGGCCGTTGATTTGCACCATGCCGACAACGGCGGAAATCTGGAAAGAATCGCCGTTGGCGACGGTGTGCGAGGCGACGGTCAGCACGGCATTGGCGGCTTTGCTGATGCCGGTGATGGCTGAGGTTTTGTTCGCGGCCATGGTGATGCGGCCCGTGGCGGCGTCGGTGCTGTATTGCGCAGCGGCCAGCGCGGTGCTGCCGATGGCGGCTAATACCGTGCCTGCAACCGGCTTGTAAATGCTGCGGTAAGGGTAGCCGGTGGCGCCGGCGGCTTTGTCGCGCCCGTAATATTTGCGCAACTGGTAAATTCCGGTTGAGATCAGGCCACAGGGCTGGTCAAATGCTGTTGGCGGCGAGACACGGCCATTGCTTGACCACTCGTCATAACAGCGCACCCGAAAGCCGGCGAAACGACCGTGGGCGCGGTGGTAGACGCCTTGCAGGTTGGTGTAGGTTTTGTCGTTATCGAGCAGGTAGGAAATATCGAACTTGCGCACCGGGAAGGGGTGCGTCAGGCTGCGGTATTCCTGCCCACCCGAGGTCTGCGAGATGGTGACGGCGTAATCGTCCTGGTAGCTGGCGCCATAGCGCACCAGATCGGAGAGGCGTTCTTCGAGGAAATCAGGCATAGCGGCGGGCGCCTCCCATAAAACCTAGGGCCGAGCGGGCGCCGGCGGCGGCGCTGCGGCGAATTTCGGCGGAATCTCCCGAGGGGGAATTGACGTGGATGGTGATGTTGTTGCCGCCCATGCGCTGGCCTTTGGTGTGGTCGACCACGGTTTCGTTGGGGTGCAGGATGGCCGGGAAGCCGCCCTTGCCATCTACGCCACCGGAGCGCGAGCCAGATCCGGTGCTGCCACCGCCGTCGAAGGAAAACAGCGCGGCCCAATTGACTTTCCCAAGCGCCGCCATGCCGGCGCCAACCAGCCCTGTATCACCACCGCTTTTGCCGCTGCCCATGTCGCCGAATAGTGCCTTGGCGATTTGCGCGGCGGCGGCATCGGCGGCCATGCGCTGGATAGTTTGGCCGAACTTTTGCAGCATTTTGTCGGCCCCTTCGGCGAAGGGGTCGAAGAGGAAATCGGCCAGCGTGCTTTGAATGTTTTGCGCGGCTTGCCTGGCGAATTCGTTGACTTCGCTGGCCGCTTCTTTGGACTTGCCGGCGGTGCCGTCGAGGCGGGCGGTGACGGCCTCCAGATATTGCGCTTCGGCGATGCGGCCACTGGTCAGGGCATCGGTCAGGAGCAGCATGTCTTTGCGTGCCACTTCGAGTTTGCTGGAGTCGGTCGCGGCCAGCATGCTGTTGAGCCGGGCTAGTTCGTCGGCGGCGATTTTTGAGGCGCCGGTCAGGTCGTCGCGCACGGCTTTGACGATGGCCGGGTCAAGGCCGGCGGCGGCGAGTTTGTCGAGGGTTTCTAGCTGCTTGACCAGCTCGGCGGCTTTGACGACATCGGTTTTTTCGATGGCGCCGGCAATGCGCTGCAGGACTTGCTCGTCGTAATCGGTGAATGAGCCGGCGGATTCTTTGCCGGCGCCGCCTGCTTTGCCGCCACGCCTGGCTTTTGCTTCTGCTCCACCACCGGCAAATCTGAGTTTATTTTTGCCGGGCGCAGTCGTCGCGCCTCCGGCTGACATGGCAGACAAGCGGGCCTCCAGGCCATCGGAAAACTGCGGCTTGCTGGCGATATCCTCGAGGTCTTTGCGCCACTCGGCGCCAACCGATTTATAGCCAGCCAGATTGCCTTTAGCCAAAAACGCAGCCTGGGCGGCAATGGCGGCGATGGTGATGCCAACCCCTTTGACGACGCGCTGCACGCCGTCAAATGAATCGATGACGAAGGCGGCAGCACGGGCGGCGCTTTTGGCCCACTCAGTAATCGACCCGTCTTTGGCCATGCCTTTGGTGGCATCGGTCACACCATCGGTTTTGGTGATCATGTCGACCAAGGTTTTGACAAACTCATTGGCGACCGGCAGCACTTCAGCGGAGATGATTTTGGCAACAGCCCCTTGCGCCGCCGCCAGGCGCTTAAGGTTCTTTTCGTATTCTTCAGCAGCGGCGCCTTGCTCGGTGGTGACTTTGGCGACCAGATTGCCGGTTTCGGCAAGGTCTTTCATGTAGGGCAGCAGCTGCGCCCCGCTCTTGCCGAGCAGCGCGGTGGCCAGCGCGGTTTTGGTGGCGCCGTCTTCATATTCGTTTAGGCGATCGGCCAGCTGCTTGAAGGCGTCACTGGTATCGAGCAGCTTCAGCTCTTCCGGATCAATGCCGAGCGCGGCAAAGGCGGCGCCGGCGTTGCTGGTTTTGTCGCTGACTTCGGTCATCGACTTGGCCAGCTTGACCATACCGCCTTGCAGCAGGCCGAGATCAGTACCGCTGATTTTGGCGACGGCGGAGAGGCCCGACACTTTTTCGGTGGTGCTGCCGACGATTTCGCCGAAGTCATCAAGCGCGGCGGCACCTTCGACATATTTGTCAAAGGCACCTTTGAGCGCGCCGACCGAGAGCGCGCCGGCGAGCCCGGTGAACATCAGGGCGACACCGCCGAAAGCGGATTCGATACGACCGGCGGTTTGTTCGGAGAGCGAAACGACACGCTTCATGTCGGTTTCGTATTTTGCTAACCGGGCTTCGAGGTCGATTGAGAGCTTGGCAATGGCCATCTCAGTCCTTTGCGGGGCGATGCGTCAAAATGGTGGCGAGGCGGTGCAGCATGCCGTCGAGGTCGCTGATGCCGATCCAGCCGCAGAGCAGCGGAAAGCCGGCCCAATCAATGCCGCCCTGCCCGTTTTTGAGCATGTTGACCAGCTTGAAGGCCAGGGCGTCATCGTCGGAGAGCGGCGGCAGGGTTTCGCCCTCTATCTCGATGCCGGCCGAGGCATCGAGGTGGGCGATCAGTTTTTTTCGATTTCCTGCCGTTTGGCTTCGTGGGCGATGACCGCGTCGATAATCGCCTGTGCCAGCGTGGTGACGGCTTGCCGTTGGTCTTCTACCCAGACGGCGAACACTTCCGGGTGAAACGGCACGCCATCATCGGCACCCCCTTGAATCAGGTCAGATTCTTTGAAGCCGTCCCAGTCAATGGCGAACTTCTTGACCTCGGGCAGATCGGCCTTGAGGCCGCTGGCAGTGCCATCGGAATCACGCAACACAAGGCCGCGCATGTCGAACTCGGAGGGCCGGCGCATGCGCACCCGCTTGCCTTCACCCAGCGGCACCCATTGGGCGCGCTGAGCAAGAGCGGCGGCAATCAGTTGCTCGGGCGTCATCAGGACACCGCCGGCAAGCGTAGGACTCGGCCCTTGACCGTGACTTCCAGCGTGCCGGTTCCCAGCGCGCCCTGGCCGACATCTTCGTCCGGCATCGATGGCTGACCACGAAATACGCGCTGAGCTCCACCGGAAAAGGTAATCCGGAATACCAGATAAGCCTGGCTGATCGCGGCGGCATTGATTAGCTGCAGCGCCTCTTCGTCAACCGTTTCGTGATTTAAGTTGAAGCTGACGGTTTGCGCGGCGAGCAGGCCGTTAGCTTGCTGCTCGATTTCATCGAGCAATACCGTGGTTTTGATCTTTTCGGCAGCGCCGCCACCAATTTTGTAGGATGTGGAGCGCGAGAGCGTCGCCCAGGCCGTAATCGGCACGATGGTGCCAGCGGTAAAGGCCGGGAAGGTCGTCGTATCGATGCCCTGCAACTCGAAGGTATTGGCGGCCGGCGCATCGACCCGGACGGCCTGACCGTCAAGATTGACCATACCGGTGACGGCATCTAGGTAGCCAACCGCACCATCGGCGAGGGCATGGGCGGTAGAGGTGCACACGCCGGGATTAGCCAGCGTCACGGCGGTGATGACTTTTGCGACAGCGGCGGTTTTTTGGACTTCAACGCGGACACCGCGACCGATGAGGGGAGTTCCCATTTTTACTGCTCCTTAAATGAAAAAACCCGCCGAGGCGGGTTGGGTTTGGTACTGCGGTGGGCGGCGGGTTATTCCCACCAGGTGATTTCAGATACGTCGGCGTAATCGCCAATCTCGGCATCAAAACCAGAGTAGCGGTTGTCGAGTGGCACGCCGATTCCGGCCAGGGCGATTTCGATTTGATCACCGGCCAGACTGGCTGCATTGCGCGTGGCGCCCCAGGCGACGATCTTGATTTGCGTTGGGGTGGCGTGCTTGTCTTGGTTTAGGCCGTAAACCGGGGCGCTGCCGTCGATGCTGTACACCACGGCAGGCAGCGCCTTGTTTTCCGGTATGGCGTCAGGGTAGATGCGGTCACCAACCAGGGCAGACAGGCCGGCGGCGCCGACTAGGGCGGCGAATAGTTCGGTTTCTGCGGACACTAGGTGGCGCTCCGATTGAGGGCTTCGATTTCGTTGACGGCGACGGTTTCAAATGCCGCCAGCGCTTCGGGCAGGCTGTCGGAGGCCGGCTTGAGGAATGGCCGGGCGGTCATTTTCTTGGTGCCGAACTCCAGCCAGCGCCAGTAGTAGGGGTCCAACTTGCTTTTGGCACCGCGTTGGCTGGCTTTTTTGAGCTGCCGGTCGGTGATCTTGAGGCCGGCCACGCGCTTGACGCTGGTGGTGCGGTACTTGGCGCCTTCGGCCGGCTTGACGTTGACGAAAACACCGACATTTCCGGCCTTGCGCGATTCTTTCGAGGTGCGCACGGTGATGCGCTTTTTGACCAGCCCTGGCGTGCGATATTTGGTTTCTGCGGCCATGACCGGCACGGCTTGCCGGGCGGCTTTGAGCACGACGCGGGCGCCGGCCCTGAGTGCCTTGGTGAGTATCTTTTTGCGCAGCTTTAGCGTCAGTCCTTCCATGGCTTTTTTGAAGTCAGGCAGGCCGCTGACTTTAACGGATATACCACCTTCATTCTGGCCGTTGGTTTTGTAGCTCTCAGTCGTGAATTTAGCGACCATCGCGCACCCCATGAATCGCGGTGATTTCTATGGTGCCCTGGTATTGCGCTGTGCCGGGGATCAGGCTGGTGATGTCGTAGGGTTCACCACGCCATTGCAGGCGCATGTTTTCGACCAGGCCGGCACGCTGGCGGATGAGGAAGCGGGCGTCTACTGTGTGCTGTTGCTGGTTGGCAGCATAGAAAGCGTTGCCGCGCAGGGGCATGACTTTGGCCCATATGGTGGCGACATCGCCCCAGGTGACGACCTCTTCGCCGATGGCGTTGCGCGTGATGCTTTTGCTTTGCAGCGTGATGCGCTGATCGAATTCTCCGGCCCGCAGCATTAGATGGCCTCGTAAATCCGGTGCGGGTCAAGCAGGCGATGGCAGAAGCGATCGGGGACGCTCATCATTTTGATGTCGCCGATGATTTCCTTTTGCGCTTTGAATTCGCCGATGACCAGTTTCATCCAGTGTTTGATGGCGGCGGGGACTTCGGCTGCGCTGGCGTAGCCGCAGACATAGCGCAGGCGGACGGCGTTGATCGTCGGGTACGTTGTGGGCCAGGCTTTTCCGACGGCGGGCACGACGTAGCCGGGCTCGTTATCTTTGTCGAGTAGGTAGTCTTGTGGGTCAAGGGTTTGTTCGGCGCCGGCGGTATCGAGGTACTTGAGCGAAACGACGGACTGAATCGGGGCGCCGCGCAGGACGAAGGATTCCGGGAAGGCATCGAGCACCAGTTCGCGGGTTTGCGTGCACAGGGCGCGGGCGGTTTCGGCTTCCGCCGATTCACGGGCGGCGCTGATCCAGCCGGGGAACTGGGTGTCGAACTCGGCGCCATCAATCTGGCAGTGATCCTTTGCTTCAGCGAGCGAAACCGGCTCGAAGGTGGGCTGGATTATCGTTTTAGTGACCATGTTTTAGCCTATAAACGGCGGCCGCCGGTGTTGCCGGGGCGAGTTGTTGCGGTTTGTGGCGGGCGATTTCCGCTCGGCTTAATAACTAGCGGGCCGGCGCCGGCTGGGGCGCGGGTCAGAATCAGGCTGCCACCGACGTCAACCAGGTGCGCACTGCCCGCCGAAATCGCCCCACCGAATGCCGAGAGCGGGATCTGAATGCTGAGCTGGCCGCTGGCCATGGCTTGCGCGTAGCCAGCGGCGGAGATCGATACCGTAGCTTTGATCTGGGCACTGCCACCCGCTTGCGCGCCGCCGCTGGCGGATACCTGCCCTGGCGCACCGCCGCTCAGGTTGGCGCTGCCGGATGACTGGCTGCTACCGGTGGCGTTGAGGGCGACAGTGATGTTGAGGGTAGCACTGCCGGCGGCTTGGGCGAGGCCGGCGGCGGAGATTGTTATGGTGGCAAGCGCATTAGCACCGCCACCGGAAACCGAAAATCCGGCAGCGGAGAGCGGGATATTGACAGTCGGGGTTGCACTACCGTCCGCCGTCGAGACACCGACTGCCGCCAGGGCGTAGGAGCCGCCAACCGATGCCGGTACCGGCCACCCCACGTCCACAGGAGCCACAAACATCGACCACGGATTAGACACCAACATTTTAGCTGTAGCTGGATGGACAGCTCCAGTAATGTACGCGCTTAAACACAGAGACCCGTCAGTACCTAAAGGAGCCCCCGTATGATTGGAGGATCTAGATAACCACTCACCAGTGCAAGTCCATGAGGATGGAGACCCGGTTATTGTTGCTGTTCCGATACCGGAGCCTGCATACAAAGTGACATTAACACCGTCTGAGATGGCCAGAATTGTTGTAGGTGCGCCAATTTTTAGGGCGCCGGAAACAGAAGCCGTAACTGCTGATGGAGTTGTGTTAAATCGTATAAATTCGACCGCTGTCCCATTTTGTCGCAGCTGAAAATCTCGGTCTGCCGACGAGTTGTCAGCATCACAGATTAAATGTGTACCGGTTGTGGTGTTTGGCACATAGACGGCAAGTATTGCGAATACTGTTCCAGCACCAATCGGTGCGGGAATAGTTAGGTAGTTTGTAGAAATGCCCGTGTTTTTTAAACCAATCCCACCAGCCGTAACAGCTACAGGGAGTGACCCTGATACAATCCTGAATACCCGAGCAGCCACATCGTAATTTCCGCGCGTCACTGCGGCTACGATATTTACCCCGAGGCTTGTATCAATCTGATAGGTGTCTTGTGGCTGACGACCTTCAAATCCATCTGGCCAAAGGTAGCGGGAGAGATCAGCCAAATTCACGACTTACGCGCCCGGAGACCACGGCTGCGCGGTAAGAACCCACCCGGTATTCAGCGAGACCAATGTACCGTTATTGAACAGCCAGTAGTCACAATCAGCAGATAGTGGAACATTATTACAAGCCATTACCCAACCAGTAGAAGTATTACTAGTCGACGGGCCTGGCGTAAAGTGGTAAACCTTACCAAGTATCGTTGCCGCAGGTGTTGGTCCCGCATTACCAGCAAAGTCTCTATCCACAGCAACAATAGCCATATTACCGACAACTGGGGCAGCATTGAAAGTAACACTCGTAAGGCGGAAATCGGCAAGCAGCGCATTGCCGATATTCTGAATCCGGAGTTTGTCCGAACTATTCGCATAGGCGTTGTTTGCAACTGAATTAGCCGCTGTGACAATAATCGGAGAACCCACATTATTTCGCAGGATAGGGGTAGGCATCTTAGACCTCGCTGTTCAGGATTGCAGACACAGTGTCTACAGACACAAGATCAGGATGCACGGCAACATCAAGCAGAGCTTCAATAGCTGGTGCCATAGATGGGACTGCGCCAGCAAAGGCTTGTAGCTGCGCACGAGTCACTGGATGCCCCACGTCAAACGTCCCTTGCTCGATCATCTTGAGCGCCCATTTGACGTTTGAATCAGCAGCCCCCATGCCCTCAAGCGCATTGAGAAAGTCGCCTCCGGAGGGGGCCATTACCGCCAATACGGTGCCGATGCCGATGGGGGTTGGCACTGTCTTGACGCGATCAGCAGAGAGGATTGCGGCGATGGCAGCATCATTGCGCTCCGGCAAAAGCGCGGCGATATCGACGGACTCCTGCGGCGTCAGCGGGCGACCGGCGACCGATTCAAGCGCGGATTGTTGGGCGGGGGTCATGATCAGTTATCGATCTGGAACGTCAGTTGCCCCGCTGAAAACGAGACGGTAAATCCAGATCCCGAGACATTGAGCGAACTGGTCAGGTTGATGCAGATCCACGAATTTCCCGCGCTGGCCGCATCGTACCAGCGCACCGATTGCAGGTTGCCCCAGGCACCGCTTGATGCAGTCCAGGTGATCGCGCCGTTGTTGCTGGTCGTGCCGCCGGTGCCGCTGGATGCGGCGGTTGATCCAGCAGATTGCGTGCCGGCCCAGTTGGCCAGTGAGCTGGTGACGGCGACGCGGGCGTAGGCGTTGCCGGAGGGCTCGGTGCCGGCGCTGGAATCGGTACAGGTATCGGTGGCGAGGCCGATGTACATGGTGGCTGGGGCGCCGAGCGATTGGCCGCGCAGGAGGGCGTCAACGACTTTGTTTTCGGCGTAGTCGTTGAGGGCGCCGGCGCTGGCATAGCCACCGACCAGACAGAGGGCAGCAGCGAAGATCGCGGCCAGGGTGAGGCGGAGGTTTTTCATGGTTTACTCCTGCGGGGTATCGGGCTGGGCGACTTCGGTGGGGGATTCTTCGGTGGATTCAGGCGCCTGGGGTTCTGACGATTCGTCCTGTACCGATTTCGGTGATTTGACTTTTGTTGCCCAGCCTTCTTCGGTGGCAACACGAATCAGGTCTTCATCTTCGGTTTCGATGAGCTGGCCTTTTTCGTATTGCTCAACATCACAGCCGCGATGTGCCCACGAAAAACCGATTTTTGCTTTAAGTTGCATGGTGTTCTCCAATAAAAAACGCCCCAGTAACGGGGCGTTTTTGATCTTGATTGAGGATTGATTAGGACACTGCGATCTTGAGCAACTTGATCGCCTGGGTATTGCGCAACTTCCCACCGGTGCGACGGCGAACGTAGAACTTTACGTAGCCCGGCGTGGTGATTTCATCGCGGGTGATCCGCATGCCAACACGGTCGGCGATCAGGTAGCCCTCCTTGAAGTCGCCGAAGGCTAGAGGGAAGGCATTGGCGGCGACGGCCGGCATGTCTTCTGCCTCGGTGACGCCGTAGCCGAGGAAGGTCGCCGGCTGGCTGGCCACCAGTGACGGCTGCCACAGGTACTGGCCGGTACTGTCCTTGTATTTGCGCATGGCGGCAAGCACCAGTTTATTGGTGACCCACTGGGAATTATTGCGGTAACGGGCGCGCAGTGAGTAGATGATGTCGTAAAACAGACTTGGGTCAGTCGGCATCGCGGCGGCCTGGCCGGAAGCGATGTATTGCAAGGTACCGAAGGCGCGGGATGCGTCGACCGTGCTAACCGGCGTGGGGCCAGCCAGGAAGCCAGTGGGCTTCTTGGTGCCGTTGCCGGATACGAAGGCCGCGCCCTCGCCAAGCGCAATAGCTTCGGCAGCGGACGAGGTAAGCCAGTCTTCGACATTGAAGAACAGATCATCGAGGGATTCTTCAGAGGCTTGCGGCTTGGCGGATGCCATGCCGAAAGTTGGCGCGACTTCAACCAGGTCAGGCGTATTGGTCTGGTTGCGCGTATCGCCTTCGCCTAGCCATTCGAAGCCGGCGCCGTTGACGTCGAACAATTCCTTGTAGTCGGTCGTTCCAACCTGGCGCACAGTAGAAATTTGACGGATCGGCGAGATATCGACCGACAGGCGGGCGATAGTCCGCTCGATCATTTCCGGCAGGGCAAAGCCACCGGCGGCACCGGTCGTCGTGACTACCGCAGCGCTACGGGTTTCACGACCGCCAGCTTTGGCTTTAGCTTCCAGTGCCTTGTATGCCTGGGCGGCGCGCTGCTTGAGCTCGTCATTATTCGGGGCGCGGACCCAGTCAAAGAACGCACTGCGATACTCGGTGGATTCATTCGATTCACCGTCCTGCTTCTCACCAGAGAAGGCGCCGGGACGGGCCAGCTTGGTTTCCATCTTTTCGAGGCGGCTCTTGGCGTCGGTGATGGCGCTGATGTGCTCATCCATTCTTGCCAGCTTGGCATTCAGGGCTTCGGTCGAGACACCCGACTTGACGGCTTCAATACGCGCGTCATTGGTCTTTTTGTACTCTTCAAAGGCGGTGGCGATCTTGTCCAGCGCATCGGCGACGGACTTGATGCTGGGGTCGTCACGCTGTTCGTAAGCGGAGACAGCGAAGCCGGCCAGCTTGGTCTGGAAGGCAGAGAAATGCATGGCCATGGCGGCCGCGATTGAGATTTTCATTGGTTTTCCTTAAATGGAAGTGATGGAGTTCAGAAGCCGCTGGGCGGCCTTGATTGCACTGGCGGTTGATTGCGCGGAATCACTCCGTTCCTCTCCCATCCTCATGACGCGCGACACAAAGGCCGTCGCTTCGGACTTGCTGAATCCGGCATCGCGCAGGATTCGTTCGGCATCTTTTGGAGCGGCCAGTTCGTCGGCGCTCTTGACGTTGGTGATGCGGGCTTTTCCGTTGGCCGGGAAGGTGACTAGCGAGACTTCCCAGAGGTCGATCTCGGTAAGCGTACGAACCTCGGAATCGCGGTCGTACGCCCATTGCTTCGAGACAAAACCAATCGACAGGCCGTTGAGCGCACCCATTTTGAGCAGGGCATGGGCTTCTTTCCCACAGGCGGTCTCCAGGCAGAGCTGGCCTTTTATACGCAGGCCTTTTGCGTCTTCGAGCATCTCGGTCCAGATGCCGATCGGCTCATCGGATTCATGCTGCCAAAGCATGGCCGGCATGGTGCCGGCTGCTTTATGCGACTTGATCGAGGCAGCGAAAGCGCCAGCGGCAATCACGTCGTCGTAGTTATCGACGACATTGAATACAGACCCGTAGCCTTCAATGCTGCCATCGTCGCCCATGGCTTTAATCTGGAGGGCATAGGCGCGGGTTTCCCGGCCGGATGCGCTTTTTGTTTCTGGGCTGCGCATAGGGACGGCGGGCGTTTTTTTGGCGGTCATTGGGGTTTTTGAGTTTTTTTGTTCACGGGGCGGCATCGGCTGGATCGGCAGAGTCTGCATTTTGATTTTTCCCTTGTGTCATGTTCATCGGGGTGAGCGGCTCATCGAGACCGGGGAGCGGGTCTTTGCCTTCTTCGTCGCGGATTTCGTTGCGCGTGTAGATGCCCATTTCGGCCATCGTCCGCGCCCACATAGCGCGGTCTTTCATGGCGCCGGCCATCAGGTAGCGGACATCAAATTCCGCAAATAGCGGCCCCGATCCATCGAGCAGCATTTCGTCAAAACGCTGCGTCCAGGCACGGTGCCAGGGGGCCAAGGTGTGTTTTACGTGAGCGGCGAAGAAGGCTTCTGAGCTGGCGAAGGTGGCGGACTTGTCGCTGTGGCCAACCATGATTGGGAAAACGCCGTAGGCGCGGCAAATTTCTTCAATCTGCAGGCGCCGGGTTTCGAGGTGCTGGGCATCGACGCCGGAGAGTGCCGTGCTTTGCCACTTGGCATTGCGGTCAAGGACAAGTGGATTGCCGACGTTTTCAGGGCCGCCCTTGGCTTTAAGCCAACTCGTCAAGCGGCTGTGTTGCTCGGGATTTAAGGTTCCCTCGACGGTGTAGACACCACTGGAACGCAGGCCATTTTCGTGCATCGCAAACTGGCTGCGTTCCGTTGCAATTGACAGACCAATGGCAGCGCGTGCCAGCATGACTGCGCTCATGCTGCAGGACCAGTCCCATTGCACGCCATTGAGAACGAATACTTCATCCGCGCTAAACTCGCCGATCAGGCCGAATTCATCCCAGCACCGGTAACGGAGTTCATAGCGCGACACTTTTCGCACGTCCCAGCGGCCGGGCTGGACGGGGATTAATTCCCGAATTCTACCGTTGTCTCCTTTGACTTTGATTGACAGGCCAGACCCAGTCAACGCGGCATGAATGGTCATTTGACGGCGCCACTCGAATGAGGTTTGCCATTCGTTTGGGCGGCGTGAGAGCAGGCGGTATTCGGGAATATTGGTGGCTTTTTCCCGACTTCCGTCTGGCTTTTCCCGAAACACGTGCAAATCCGGCGTCGCACAACCATCGGCAATTACTTTGACGCAGGCGAGGACAGTCGATACTTGTAGCGCTGATTTTTCAGTGACGGCAACACCAGCGATCATTCCACCGCTTCCGCCATCGATCAGATTGGCTACCTGGTCATAAGTGAGCTGAGCGGATTTGCGCCCAAAGATTCGATCAAGTAATTTCACGCGGTTTCCGTTTCCCAGAATGATTCGCCGGACTCTTCGACTACTGCCAGGGCGCGATTCATGGCGACAATGGTGGCAACTGCCGCATCGATCTTGTTGGTGGCGCGCGATTTGCGCGGGAAGATGTTTTCGTTACGGTCTTCGTGGACTTCGACGTTGCTCAGCATCCAGACATAGGCTGGGTTGCCGTCGTGATGGAAGCGGCCGGCGTCGACAACGGCGGCGATTTCTTTCATCGGATCGCTGAGAAAGCGCACTTGCTGCGGGATATCGACCACCGTAAATCCTTCGGCAGCGAGGTTGGCGCCGAGCTGGTGGCCACCCCATGGGTCTTTAGCGACTTCGCGAATGTGGATACGGCTGGCGTCGGCGATCAGGTCTTCTTGGATCTGTTCGAGATCGATCATGTTGCCGGGCGTCGCTGTCAGGTGGCCGCTGTGTACCCAGGCTTGGTAGTGGGCGTTTTCCGGCTTGTCGACGGTGGATTGCGGGACGTAGTTTTTCGAGAAGGCGTAGAAGTGGCGGCCATCATTGAGATCGCGCCAGCACAGTTTTACTTCGCTGGCAATGTCTTGTTTGCTGGCGAGGTCAAGGCCAGAGATGCAGCCATCCCACTGATGGCTGTCAATGGTCAGGGTGCTATCGCCGGATTGCTGCAGGTTGTAGAGGTTGAGCCAAGGCGAGGCGGCGGCTACCCAGACGTTAAGGTGCTTGGTTTTGAATACGTTCTGCTTGCGCGTATCGGTGATGGCGTCGCGCTGCTGCAGCTGCAGGTACTCGGCATCGATGGAGATGCCGTAGTTCGGGTTGGCTTTCTTCATCGCGGTTTCGCTGGTCCAGTCGTCGTCTTCGTCCATCGTAAAAACGATGCCGAAGCGCTGGTCGTTTTCGACAACGCCTTCGAGGATCTTCTGCAGCTCTACCTGGTGCAGGTAGCAGGGGCCGGAGATGTCTGAGCCGGCGGTGGTGATGACGAGAATGAGCGGCTGCGAGCGGGCGCCCATGCCGGTCTGCATGGTGTCGAATAGTTCGCTGGTTTTGTGCTCGTGATATTCGTCGACGATGGCGCAACTGGGCGATGCGCCGTCGCCCGGCTTGCCGATGACGGGTTCAAATTTGCTGTTGTTTTCGGCAATCGACAGGTTGGAGACGTTGACCATGAGGCCGTAGGCCTGGACGAAACGCGGTGTGGCACGAGCCATGAGCAAGGCCGGGCGGAATACTTCGAGCGCCTGGTCTTGCGAGGTGGCGCCGGAGTAGATTTCTGCACCGAATTCGCCGTCGACCGCAAGCATGTAGAGGCCAATGACCGCCGCCAGCGTGCTCTTGGCGTTTTTACGCGGGACGATGACGTCAGCGACACGGAAACGGCGCTTGAGGGTGACTTTGTTGATCCAGCCGAAAATGCTGGTGAGAATGAATATCTGCCAGCGCTCGAGCTTGATGAGCTGGCCGCGCGCTGCCCAGTCGCCCTTGATGTGCGGCATGAGCTCGGCGAATTTGCAGACGCGCTCGGATGGGTAATAGGGCTTGCCCTTGAGGTCGCTGAGTTCGGGATTCCAGATATAGGCGAATTCGCCGGATTCGGCGCGGGCGAGGTCTTTGAGGTGGCGCTGGCAGGCAAGCCGGTGCCATTTGCAGGCGCCGATTTTCCCGTCAGCGACATCACGGGCATAAGCCGTGGCGATATCGGCGAAGGTGAGTTCGATGCTCACAGGGCGTTCCATGCGTCTTGTGTGCCTTCTTCGAACAGCCGCCCCTGACGGTTGTCACTGGTCCGAACACGCGAACGGGCCGAGGGAGAGAGGCCGAATAAGTCGAGATAACGTCTGACCTCGGAGGAGGCGTGGCGACCGACTACCCAGTGATGCGAGTAGGTGAAATTGCCGTTGGCGGTGCGCACCATCAGGCCATCACCGCCGGTGTATTCCTCGCCCTTGGCTTCAGCAGCCTGGCGGGCTTCATCGGCCAACTTCATGGCGCGAGATAATTGGTTTTCAGCCCATACCATCTTGGCCCAGGCTTGGCAGTAGAGCACCAGGGCGGCACGATCCAGTTTCGAGACCAGGCCGTAGCGCTCCAGCTCAAACGAGATGCGCTTCCACTCCTTCTTCGCCTCGGGCCAGATCCACGAAGGGAAGCTGGGAATCTCAACCTCGGGCTGAAACTCATCGAGCAGCGCGCCGATAGGCTTTTTGCTGGCATTGCCACGCAACAGATGCACGTTGCCAGGCAATGGCTTCGGTCCTCTCTGTCCCATGGCTTTCTCCGTACACGAAAAAACCGCCCGGAGGCGGCTCTAAACTTGACCAGCTGATGATCTATAGCCGGGGCTGGTAACTCCGACGGATACCTGGTTCATCTACCAGGAACTACTAGACGTTTGAGCCGTTGATTGACCCGATTAACGAGGCGGCTACCCCCGAGGCTACTCGCTCCAAACTGGCACATCCGCGATAAGCCCGGCTTTCAGATGTTTGCGGGTGGATACCAACAGGGCAGGCGACTCTCGGTTAGGGCCAGACCGGCAGAAAGCCGGCCTTCTTTGCCTTTGGAATCGCCTTACCTCTTGGTGCACACGCCTGCACGGGGTACCCCCCCGCCTAATAACTCCCGCACGAAAGAAAAGCTCA
>OFQV01000115.1_pt1 | contig 23829 bp, 39 predicted proteins | sample 1542971 | NCBI WGS metagenome assembly OFQV01 (sample SAMN07774229, study PRJEB24372) | wastewater metagenome | isolation source: WWTP Cannobio (Effluent) | place: Italy: Cannobio | collected 2016-01
CCGTCTTACGTGCCAGTTCCTTCTTCCCCTCAATCATTTTCTGATTGTACATTTCTTCACGCTCGTATTCCATTTGGTCGAGGTTCTTTTTCTCTTGCTGCGCCTTAGTCTGCAACTTCAACAACTCTAACGGGTTGCCCTTGCTACCTTTTGCGCCCTCATTTGCCCAATCTTCACGTGCTAAATCTACTTTATCCCGTTGCCCTTCTATATCGATATTCTTTTGCTTAACCTGCTGCCCGAAAGCGGTATTAAAACCAAACCCTTCAAGATATGGCGCAAAACTTTCTGCGTACTCTTTACGGCTTGCTGCTTTGTCCTGAATGTTATCTATCTCACGGTTAATTTTCTCAAGTTCTTGGCGTTGTTTGGTGAGACTTTCGATGTATGTAATTAGTTTCTTATTAGCTTCAATACTTTTTTTAAGTCGTTCTTCTTCAATCTTATCTCCCGCCTCTTTAGCTTTTATCTGTCCTTCAAGTAGTATTTTATTCGCTTCATTTAACTGTTTTTTATACTCATTTTCTGACAGCAAATGACGTTTGTTAAAGTTATCAACTATTGATAGATACCTGTCCCCGTAATCAGTAGTTGCCTTAAGATTATCATCTTTTAATTGCTGCGCTGCCATGTCTGTATCTCGGCTATTGACAAACTTTTGACGATTAAGCAACAACTGCAATTCATAATCAGACTTGGCGGCTGCAAGGTCATCGGAGATTGTGTCTTTTTTTGCAGAACCCGAACCGCCTGAACCCGTTTTCTTTAGCTGCCCTACAATTAGCGGTGCAGCTTTTGCTCCGAAAGCGTTAGCTTCATCCTGATACCGTTTCATTTCCTTCATAGTATCGGCTAACTCTTTCTGTATAACTTTTATTTGCCCCCTTGCTGCAATAACATTAGCCTGATTTATGCCCCTTTCCTCCGCTTTTTCTTTCTCTGATAATGTAGGCGTAACCGTTGCCTTTTTAAGTCTTTCAAGTTTTACATCCGCATCTCTTAATTGGTCATTCAGGTCAATGTACCTTTTAGCCATTTCGCCAACCTTGTCGATAGATGCCTCATACAAAGCCTTATTGAGCAAAGCTGAATTTAATCTCTCCATTGCATCTGCTACATCCCCCGACAATATTGCTTCACGGGATAAATGCCCTAAGTAATCAGGGTACTTGCTTTGCAAATCTTCAATAGCCCGTATGCGTATATCGTATGATTGGTTTACATCTTTAGCGATAGACATTAATGTTTGAGCGTTGGCATATTCCGACTCGGCATTTGCCTTAGATGCCTGCTCCAATTCACGCATTTTCTTTGCCGCTTCATCGGATGCGCTACCGAACTTTATTAACCCGCTTGTATATAGCATTATAGCGGTATATGCAAGGGTGAAAAGATTGGTAAACGAGAAAATACTCGATGCCATTATCTTTATTGCCTTACCCGTTCCGCCTACTTCCTCTTTAAGTCGCTTGAATTGGTCGAATAGTATAGGTAAGTTATTCGATAATGCACCTATACCGACATTCAGACCGTATGCAAATGATGGGGCTTCACGTATTAATTGTGATAACGCAAATGTTGCATTTTGATACTGCCCTACTTTCCTTTGGTGCTGCCCTACCGCCTCTTCTGCCTTTAGTAAAGAAACATACATTTTATCTACATCGGCTTTCATCTTCAATACGGCTGCATCTGCTTCACCGTATTGAACTACCATACCCTTTAAAGATGTGGATTGCTCATTGTATGCTTTGCGTAGTTGTAAGTATGCGTTACTTTCCTTCGCCGCCTCTGCTGCCGCTTTTTCAGACTTCTTTTGTAATGCCTCTTTCTCCTTTGTAAGTGCCGCCGTATATTTCTGCTCGTCAATTATTGCCTTAGCATTTTCCCTACGTGCTTTCGCCTCCTTCACCATTGTATCGGCAAGCGTATTAGATACGGCTACTACCTTCTGTGTCTGCCCGTTATGTTCCTTTATCGCCTCGGTAGCCATCTTGTAAGTATCAACATACTGTACCGATGTGCTGCGTAGCTTCGTTAATATATCATCTTGTTGCTTATACAGGTTGGTTAACTCCGATAACGTTCCTACACCCTGCAAATCAACCTTAATAGTTATCGCCTTACCGTTAATAACATCAAGTTCCTTTTCAACGGCTGCAAGTTTAGCCACCAACTTATCTAAGTCGCTATCAACATTACCGCCTACTATATCGCTAATCAGCCCTGCCATGTTTCTCTTTTTGTGCTTCTAAGTGTTCGATGTAATCGGTTAGCCTGTTTTCTAATACCGCTAATTCTAATACGGTGGTGGTGTGAACGTCATATTTTACCCCTTCATGCTTATTAATTTCTGCCAGCCTGTTAAGGAAATGTGCGTGTCTTTGTTCGGGTGTGTAGTTGTTGCTTTTCTCCTGTGTTTCAGATAACTTAGCCAACTCTTTACACAGCCTTTCGTGCTTTATTTGGTTGGCTATCTCACCTGTTCCGACCTTACCCAGATCCTCTAATATGCTTTTACGGGAAAATTCGTAGTTTGGGTAAAGTTGCTTCAAAGCCTTTGCCGCGCTCTCGCTGTAATGCTCCTTCACTATGTCGGCTATGATATTGACTATCTCCCATTGTGTTTCAATGGATTTTATTTGCCCCGATAGTTTGACATACTGCTTAACATACTCGTTCTTTACTTGGTCGTGGTATTGGGCTATAAGGTGGTCAAATGCCGCCTTTAATTCGTCTGTTGTACCTTTCCCTATGCTGCTGTAATCTTGGTAAAAACAGCCCTCTATCATGCCCTTTACGTACCATTTGCTGATATTGTCGATTATATCAGGCTTTGCGGGTGTTTCGGGTACGGGAACAGGCATGGGAGTAAGCCCTGATAGTAATTTATTTAGCCAAGACATTGAAAGGGAATTATATGGGTGTTACTTAGTCAAATGCCAACTGCTCATTAATCTTTTCTTTGAGCGTGTCTTCAATTATGGGGTAAATCAACGCCTCATTTTCTTTGGTTAAATCCATTATTTCTGACCCGTTCCACTCGGTTAACTTTCGACTTTTCAGTATCCCATCATGTGTCTTTGACGGGCTACTAAATGAAAACTCATCGCCATCAATGTTTAACCGTGTGGTATTATGAAACTCGCCCGTATCTCTAAAATCAGTATGCCCCGAATAGATACCCTTGTACTTTTTTATCTCAACCGTGCGCCGTGTGTATGGTGCTAATGGTCTGTTATCGCTGTCAACCCCTTCATATTCGTGTTGGTCTATGAATATGCGTAGTATCTCGCTTTCATGCTCCATCATAGCCTCACCCGTAAGCCTGATAATACCTGCTTTCAGGTCTTGTATCGCTTCACGGGCTTGGGTTACATTCATGGTTCGGGTGTTACATCGGGCTTAGTCCCCTTCTTCTTTTCAGGTGGTGGCGGGGTCGGATGCAACCCGTTCCAGTATGCCTCTGCATCTAATTCACTCCAACCGTAAACAGCACTATTTTGGGCGCAATGGGCTACAAATTCATCTTTGCTTAAACCTTTCACCCATTCGGTATTGAAATCTACATTTCGCATCGTAAAATATTTTAAAAGCGGGGGTATATTTCAACCCCCGCCGTGTGATTAGAATGTATGTATCGCACAGTTTGCACCGTTCACATTGTTAAGCGCAAGGCTTTCAAGGTTCAACCCTGTTACCACGCCATTCGTTACCGATGGAGCGGCAAGTGATATGCGTACCACATGCCCGGCAGTAGGTGCTGCTGACAGTACCAATATGTAGTAGTAGTATGTTTCACCGCTATCTACAATAGTTCCCGCAGTACGGGTTGATATGGTAAGCGTTGCGCCTGTGGTGAGGTTGGTAGCCACAAAGCAAGCTGCTGTAAGCGATGCGCCGTAAGCCTTGCCTATATCGTAGCTGTCCTGTCCCGCTTTCACAGTTACTACAATGGTAGTAGTGGTTGTGATAGACAATGCAGTACCGATTGCGCTTGAAACGTCATTGAGGAAAGCATTTTGCAGCATAACAAGGCTGTCCGCCTGCGTCCCTGCTACATATATCTTGAAGTTGCCGTTTGTCTGTGTTGGGTCGGCAAGCGATACCTCTATCATGTACTGGTTAGCAGTAGTGGTAGTACGGGCTTTCCTGTTAGGGATAAAGAACTGTTGGTTAGTGTACGCTGCCAGTCCGTTCGTGCCGCCTGTTACGTCTTTCGTGCCGTGCCAGTTACCGAAGTCATCGATGAAGAAGTAATCATACTGTCCCTGACAGTTTTGGAAGTTGTTAGCCTCTATGAAGTTACCCATCCCCTGCATGTAGCGGAAACGGAACTTGTTAGGGAATGAATAAACCGAAAGGTTTAAACGCCCTGTATCTTCGTTTGAAGTGTCTTTGGTCAGGTCTTCGAATTTATCCAAGTTCATGAAGCCAAACCAACGGCTGCTATATGTGTCGTTTATAAACTTAGCGTTTACATAGGTCGCAAAGGCTGATTGCGATACCATAGCCGATTGCGGTATTACCGTCCCTTTCGGGGCTAATACGATGGTACGCAATATCCCCAAGTCAGGGAATGTACCTATCGTTCCTGTGTTGCCCGACAGTAAAGCGGGGTTTAAGTTTACATTACTTGAGGTTGCCATTTGTTGATAGAATTAAAGGTTAAGAAAAAAGGTTTATCGGTTGTGCTTACTATTGTTTGTTGTTGTTATGCTGTGTTGTGTTGTACTATGCTACTGTGTTGCTGTGTCTTAATGCTATGTTTCATTACACCATATCGGTAAACGTCAGTGTTACATAATCGCCATCATTGAACCCATACGGTGTGCCTGTTTTAGTCCATGTACCCGTGCTAAGGTTGAAGTTTGGCAAGCTGTCATTCGTGTCATTATAACCGAATGGCAATTCCATGTTCTTACCGGCTAAGTACCCCGTTGCCGATGTGGTAACAAGCGGTGTTAATGTGTTGCCCTCTGCGTATTCCTGATACATATACAGACCGTTGCCAACCGCTATCAATGTAGCTGGATTAGGTGAAGCCTTAATGTATAGTACCACGCTCTTTTGCATCGGTTGTAATTGTGGTTGTTGTGCTGTTGTAAATAATATCGGGTTGTACCTTAGTTCGCAGCATATCTTAAAACACATCTTCGGCTGCATGTTCTCATGTAATGCGTTTTTCTTCATCGCCCCGCTAAACTTCTCTAAGACCTTATCTACCTCCCTGATTGTTTCATGCACCGTACATGCGCAACCATTGTTTTGTATAAAGTTCTTTACATCGTTTATCGCTATCTCATCTAACCGAAATCCCGCTTGGTCTGTTATACCTGCTGGCGTTATCTTTGACAGGTCAATGAAAAACAACCACTCCAATTTAAGAACGTCATCTCTATCTTCGTTTTTCCTTATCGGGTCAACCTGATAAACGTATGATAGAACTGCTAACTTATCTTCAAAGAACAATCCGCCATTACCACCCCTTGTACTCGTACTCGCTATGTAATCCCTGCTACTGTCATTATATGCCATCGGAACGTAGCCATCCTCTGTATGCACCCTGTAAACTCTGCCGAAACTTTGATACAACGCTGGTGTTAAACTTAGCCCCCACCTGTTTAATAGGTAGTTATATAGCCTTGTTTGCACCTGTTGAACATAATAATCAGCCCCATACGGGTAGTCTATAAGGTGGTTCATTTCTTCTTTTTCTTGCTCGTTTCAGGCACTTCTTCAACCGATTGCGCTACTTCTATCTTTGGTACTACTTCTTCAAAGTAACCTACCCCTGAATTGGCTGTCTGCATGTTAAACAGTTCCGCCATGCTTTCGGGTATAGATGTATGACGTAGGTAAGCACCTTTAACACCGTTCTTTACTTCATGTATTGCATATCGCTTGTTCATATTCATTCATTTTATGGGAATGTGCCGTATGGTTCTTGTCTGCTCGGCATATCCCGTATGTCATAACCTTCGTACATATAATCGCCGCCATAAACACCGCCTATCGGCACACTTACCGCTACGGGCTTGGGGCTGAATACAAGGTTAATTCTGTTCAATTCCCTTGCTAACTGCTGCTTCAATCCTGAAACATATGGGTTACTGTTAAACTCCCCGCTTTGCATGTCGAGTGACGGGCTTAACCTGTTAGCTATGTCTTGCATAACCCGTTGATTGCCGTTGGAACGACTTGTGAACAGTATCTGCTCAATAACATTGATAGCCATCGTCAAGCCCCTTGCTTCATCAAATAGGCTTGCGTTTTGTATCAGGGTCTGCGTATAGTCCCTGTAACAGCTTACCTCGAAATTGAACCCGTATGTACGGTAGTTTGCAGATACGTTTGTGCGGTTGAAATCTAAATCACCTACCTTATCACTCTGAAACGGTATTGCGCCGAGTATCTTAGTCTTGCTCCACATATTCAACTGCTCATCAATAGCGTGTACATCACCTAAGTCATCTTGAAAGTACATCAGGTACCATACGCCGCCTAAGTTGCCATCGGACACCGTACTATTAATGTAATTCATAACCCAATCCATTTGTACCCGTGTTTGGTCGTTTGCCTTTGTAGTAACCGACTTTGTTTGAACAGGTGCAAGTATCAGGTCATTGAATAGGTACATATTGAACGTTGCAATGCCATCAAAAAGCAATCCGATGCTGTCAATATTTACGGCATAATCACCAGGCGATATGTTGATACGGTAGCCCACCGCCATACCCATATTAGGTATAATAATGCTTTGCCTGTATGCTACACGGGTATAATCTACAACATGCTCGATTAACTGCGGCTTATTCAGTACGGCGTTAATCAGACGGGTTATAACGGCTTGGTCTTCGTCTTGCAGTAGTTGGTTAAAGTCGCTATCTGATATATCAGGGTTTTCCTGACTTTCATAATAGTTCTGAACCGTTACCGCCTTATGAAAGCCCCTATCGTAATACCTGCCCGATGTAGCCTCAAGGTTATCCGCATCGAGCGTAGGCATACCCGTTATGCTCGGCTGATGCCACCCCAAACGACCTTGAAACACGGGGAATATCCGTGCAAGGTCAAAGCCGTTTGAGATGGTAGCTGGCATAGGTGATAGTGTTTAGCGTTCTGTAAGGATTTTGCCTGAATAAGTGCTGGTAACTGTGCCTGTCTGTATTGTCTTGATAAAGTAGTTATCAAACAAAGCCCCTGCGCTGCGCGGTACCTGCCAATACTTGGTTACAGTTCCCGTAGGTACAACGGTGTAAGATGATGCAATACAACCCGCACACGATGCAATAGTACCTGTGATGGCTGTCCCCGTAACCGTAGCCGCTTGTGCTGCTGTCAATGGGTTGCCGTTGTTGTTGTAGCCGTACAGTATGTCGCTTTCGCTTGCTACTGTACCCGTAAGCACTCGGCGGGTCATTTCAAAGGACATATCAAAGCCCTGCCCAACCCATATGTACAAAGTACCTGTGTCGGCATTGGTGAGCGTGTCCCTTGCTGAAGATGCATCCGTACCTTGTGGCGTAACAGTCTTTAGCGTTTTAGAAAAGTATGGGCTTGCCCCGTTACTCTGAACGTATGGCGTACCTTGCCCGTATGCTACTGTTGAGCATACCGCTATAAGCAGGGCGATAATCGGTATTAAGAATTTATTTTTCATTATTGATTAGTTTAAAGGTTATTTACTTTGGTTTACTCAATCATTAGCTTACGCCGCCAATCTTAGATATTTCCATCAGCGTACTGTCACCTGATAATGACAACGGAGGCAGTATGTAACCCATTGTAAGGGTAAGCTCCCATTGGTCAACAATATCTTCCGTTGAACCGCCTGTTGTATCTGCGCTTGTATCGGCACGCTGCGAGTACATGGATATATCCGCAACTGCCTGACCTCCAAATGGGTCGTTAGCTGTGGTAAGGATACCGATTGAACCACCTTCGTCTTGGAAATCACCCTTGACGTTCAGACCTTCATTCCAACACAGGCCTGCGAACGCACCTGCTGGCATAGCCAATACCGTACCTGCTGTGTAGTTGCTGTCGATGTTCATCTGTGTACGTGCGAAGTTGCAACCCGCAAACTGCCATTGAGTATTGCTAAAGTTACCCGCACCCTGATTCATGTAGTTCTCAATCTGCAATGAAGTCTGCACATCCGCTACTATGTCATACTCTGTTGAGTAGTATGAAGCGTAAAGTGCCGCCTTAACCTGCGCTATAAACAGCGATTGGTCGGCTGCTGACAGTTCAAGTGCGTAGTTCGTTTCGTTCCAGTTTGTTGCCGATGCGCCGAAAGCCGATGCCAAACGTGCAGCCATTACCGCCTGTGAAAGCTGGTTACGCTGTGCGTATAGGTAAGCAAGCGCAAGTACGTCTTGCCTTGTTTTCAGGTTCTTCCATGCCATCTCGTATTGGTTGGCGAACATCTGCGTATATTTCTCGATGTTGTTGTATGCTATTTTGCGTGGCAGGCTGAACGTTTCAACGGTCTGCTGATAGGTAACGTTTATCTTTCCGCTATCGCCGATTGTACCTGTGTGGTTGTAGGCTTTAGCTGTTGCGCTGCCCTGTGCGATGTTCTTGTTATAGATAACATCTACTGCGCGGAGCGGGGAAACCCTTAATGCTTGTGCATCGGGTATGGAGATGTGTTGATTTTTCAACGCTAAGTCCATTACGGTAGGCATTTGCCTGCGCTGCTCTGCCTCGTTGTATTTCTTGGTTACTATGGTTTGCCCGTTCACGAGCGCACCTAAGGCGTAATTTGCCATTGTGATAGGAATTTAAGGTTAAGGAATAAAGGTTTGTATCGCTAATGTTACTACGCCGTAGTAATGTGGTGCGCCGCACCGAGTGGTAAGAATGTAAGGTTAAAATCTCCGATTTGCCTTACAAGTACAAAGGTAGAAATAAAAATGATATTGCCAAAAATATTTTTGTAGAAATAAAAAAGCCCCGTTTTAGGGGGATTGGTTGTAAGGTTTTGGTAGTTCGGGCAACGCTAATTCAGAACCAACACCTATAATAAAACCTGCCCCTTTATAAGTACCGCCTGTTATATAGCTTGGGAGAGGTTTCGTTTTATTGTACTTTCTACGCCTGAAATATTTACGGGTGCGTGGTGTCATCCTACTCATAATCCAATATTTCTCCCGTTATCGGGTGTCGGTCTTTGTAAATATACTGCGCATAAAGATGCACAAGGGTAATGTAGTCTTTTGTAAAATAACCATTATCGCTTACTGGCTTAAGACCGTATCTGTTTATTAAAAAGTTTAGCGTATCCATTATGCGTGCCGTACCCACAAATTTAAACAAAAAACCCGAATGTAGAAACATTCAGGCGAGATAAAACTATGAAGATTTTTTACACGGACACCTACTACACGTCCCATCGCTGAACCACGAATGAAAGCCGAACCAGCAACGCCAGCTAAATCGGTATAGTCCTAATAGTCCTTTATGGTATGGGGTTGGTGGCATGGTTAAGTATGGAATACATCGTATTCCTCTTTTGTTTTAAATTCGTAAATAGATGTTATTTGCACAACATCAACGCTTACTGATTGCCCGTCTTTTATAGCCTTATGGAGGATGTCTAAGCTCATAACCTCACCTTTGGATAGGCAGTATCTTGCGGATGCAAATACCCTCACCTTATTATCGGTTGAATATGCTGCATAGAACACAGCAAAATAACGTTTAGGCGGGTACGGGTTATGTGCTAACCACTTAACAATTTTAGATGCAATAACTGCTGAGATAACCCCAACAATAACACCAAGCCAATAACAGTAGTCTGCATTCATAATATCAATCCATTTCGTGAACACCGTCCCACCATGCTTTACTGCTGTGGTGAACGGGTATAGCTTGTTCCATTAATCGTAATTCACTGTCTATTGCCAGCATCTCGCTATAATATTCTGTACCTACCATAGGCATAATTGCATGTAATTCTTTGCTCCTTTTATGAAGCACATCGTATGTGTATGTGTTTTGCCCTTTCTCCATTAGTCCCATATCCCAAATATACAAAACTATCCCAAATAAAAAAGCCTGCCTAAGAATAGGCAAGCCCTTATGAAAATATACCCTACATTCTTAGCTATACAGGTCAAAACCCGGCTGTTTTGCCTGTTCTGCATACCACGCCATACCTTCAGGCGTTGCAAGACCTTTATCGGGGTTCTGCTCCCGCCATGCCGCCTCTGCTGCTGACTTAGACATAATACCGCCCATACCGTCACCCGATGGCTTTTGCCCTGCACCCCTGCCACCTGCTGTAGGTGTAGCGGCTGGTGTCCATTTCTGCTCTGTCCATATCGCCGCAATAGCCTTATCTTCCGATAGTGGCGCATGGGTAACAGGGTCTTTCATCACTTCGCCGTTCTTCTTCCATACTACCCCTGTGTCTGTATGTTCAGGAGTATAGCCCCGTAACTTTGCCAATTCAAACGTTTCTTTAGGGCTTAAACCCATAGCATTAGCTGGTAGCTTTGATAGTACACCTATCTCAAACAAACCTGTTTTTAGTTGTGTTTCTGCCTGTGCTACCTTATCGGCTAATGATGTTTTATCAGCAAGTAACGCTGCGTTCTGCTCCTGCAAGGTCTTTACTTTGTCATCACCCGTTGCATTGATAGCGGCTTTTATCTCCTTACCTACATCGCCCCACCTTTCCGCCGTAATATCCAAACCTGCATGTTTTTTCAGTTCGGTCTTGGCTATCTCGATGGCTTTCTTTTCCCCTACCTTTTCCCCGTCTTTCAACTTCACTTCATCACGGGTTGCAAGTTGCGCATCGGTGTAAATCATACCTTCAGGTACGGTTATATCCTTCTCTGCGGGGTCTGTATGTGCCGCTATGATGGCATCTATGTCGATACCTAAACTTTTTAATCGTTCTTTATCGGTTGCTTTTAACATTGTGTTGGAATTAATGGGTTAGTAAATTATTTCTCCGTTGTCGGCTTTTGCAGTACGTAGTAAAATATCGGGTTGTTATTGTCCCCGGCAATCTTCGCATACAAAGCGGTATTGAGTAATAATGCATCCTTAAGGTAGGTAGTTGTTACCATCTTAGGCTTACTTTCCCGCAACTCAAACCCGTTGGGTATCATTGTCTTATCGGTCAATGACTTTGGCACTAACCTTTTCTGCAAAGGGCGCACGTTATACACCTCAAAAACGTACTGTTTGTTGGCATTAAGACCTCCCGACCTGCGCTCATGCGGGTCATCTTCGTCTATGATTTTGCCCTGCACGTAATCGATGTACTTATCATACATTGCGCCCTGCATGTTTCCGTAATCAAATTGCCCTAAATCGAGTCCCTCGTTTAGATGCTTTTTCTTTGTCGGCGTCCCGCCTTCATTTGGTTTCGTCATTGGTTTTTATTTTTGGTAAAGTCTTATTGTCTATTTGTTCATTCAGTCTTTCTAATTCAAGTTCTAACGCTTGCTTTTTAGCACCTCTTGCATTAACCCATTTAGCAAATACCTTGTTGTATTGCATGGTTAAAACCTCCGTAGATGTGATTATCTTACTTGGCATGTGCAGGTTTGCCGTTAAGCTGTACTAACTTGCTTTTAGCTTCAAGTTCCCGCTTATCTCTGCGGGCTTTATCCTCTGCGAACTTGCGGGCTTCATCTTTGTATGGGGCTGCTATGGTGTCCCATGTGGTGAGCATGGCAATGAATAAACGCTTACGATTAACCCATTTCAACGGGGAATAACCTAACTGCGTAGGGTTGACACTTGTTACCGCTTGGAGTGCTACAAACATCTCAGGAAGAAACCACTTACTATCATTCAACGCTGTGTTATACACCTGTTCGTATTCATCAGTTGAGCAAGATAGCGATGTATCTGTGCAATGTTTCAATGCAGACATAACATCGGCTGTAAACTCTGTTATCATTCCGCTTTCAGGATATGGTATATCCTTAATCAACTCGCCTAACTTTTCATTGTAGATTTGGTCGTATATATTCATAATTACTCGGTTGTTTCTACTTCCGTTTCTCGCTCGGTTTCATCTTCTTCCTCCGCTTCAAGTATCGCCATCTTAGCAGTCGCAAATGTAATCAATTCATTGCGTAATACTTCAACGTCTTTGAACGTCCACTCGGTATCTTTCACAGTATCATCCCATTCACCAAAGTATCGCTTACATACTTTATCTTCATCAGTAACGTACTCGCTCGCCTCTACTTGGTCGGCTGATAAGTGCGGGAATGGCTCAACATCGAACTTCTTTTTGTAGATAAGGCTTTGTATCGGGTTTGATTGCCATAAGCAGTTGATGTACTTCTCATACTGATTATCTAACATGCTATCGGGTACGCCGTTGGCTTTCATGTCGTAGTACGATGCAAGGATAGTTTCAGGCGTTTGCAGCATGTAGTTACGCCCGTATGTGATATTCGCGCCCTTGTAGCTTTCATAGAACCAAAACTCCCCGATGAAGTCAGCTATAAAACGTTCTGTTTGTTCCGCCCAATCTGCGGTCATGTTCAATCGTGCGTACTTACCTTGCAGGTCGGTTAATACCTGTGTCGCAGTTTCTTTTTGGTCTTGCTTGCCGTTATACCCTGAAATCTGATTATTGTTCTTTGTCCAATAGGTAATCTGCATTAACTCTTCGAGGTTCTTAATGCCGTCTATCTGCATGTTGATACCCTCTATATCAGGGGTGACATAACCGAATATCTTTTTAAAGTCAAAGCTCGGCGATGCATCTTTACCCAAGATACTAAGCGGAAACTTAGCTACCTGCGCTATGGTCGTTTGTTGCTGATACCCTGTGCCTGTGTTATGCCCCGGCGGTGTGCAGCTTGGGCAAGCGTGTCCATCGTATTGCCCTTCGCCCTGACACCTGTTACATTGCAGTAACGGTTCTACCGCTTTAGGGAAACCGTGATACTTCTTAGTGAGCAGGTTAATACTCCTGTCATACAAGTACGCATCGGCAAGTTCAATAACAGGGCGCAAAGGTGTATCGAATGTGGCAGGGTCGGTAAATCGTATCAGGTCGGAAACGATAAATGCAGGTACTTTGTTCCATAGCCCACGTATCGGGTTCTGAACGCCTTGTAATGGCATAACCGTTACATTCGCACTCTCTCCGTTTACGCTGTTTGATACTTCAAGTTTCAGGATAACATCTTGCCCCGCATCTACCCAACGAAAGTATTGTTTGTTGGTATTCCTTGCATCTGCATTTTGCGGCATCTGCGGGTTAGGGTATTGGCTTGTAGGCGTTTCGATTATGCCATACTCCACAAGTTCACTTTGCGTTAATGCAAAGCAGATGTAATCTAAGCCCCTTCCGTTACATTGATACTCCCATATATCCTGCGAGCATTTATAGGTCGGGTAACATTTAGGCGTTTCAATGTTGTATTCCAAAGGTTTACCCGATTCCACATTATCTACCCCTTCAACATCTGTTACCTTTTCTACCTCCATGAAGATAACGCCCATCGGATCAGCACGATACGCATTTAGCCCGAAGTTACGCACCCATTGCCGTAGTGACTGCCCGTAAACGACATTCTTTAACAGGGCATGCATCTGCTTTTCTTCGCTTTCGGGTAGGTTGAAGTAGGAACTTCCGCCACGTGCTGTAAATACCTGCTCTTCCTCCGCAAGTAGCCTGTCAAATAGGTCAATGTTACTCAATGCGTACTCGACCCGTGCTGTGTATATCGGCTCACTTTCAAAGTACGGCAGTCGTTTAAGTGCTTTCTTCAAACCAACGCCGTGCAGGTGCATCATGAGCTTTCTGTTGAGAGATTGCCCGTAAAGCACCCGCTTTTTGTTGGGTCGCTTGGTAATGATATTACCGATTTGCGTCAGGCTATAAGATGCCATAGGAAGGGAGGTTTATAAGGGCTGGCATTAAACGATAATAGCCTATAACGCCATTGCTGACATTACAGGCTATTGTAAATATTTTGTTGTGTTTCAGCATGTCGGTAACCCGTCATATTATGCTTAATGGTACAATATTATAAACTTTGTTTGGTTTAACCAAATATATTTTTTTATACGTTGATACCCCAAACGTTTTTAGTGCGTGTTTTATACTTGGTAAACTCATTATTCAGCAATGAGCAAATAAAATACCTTTTTGCATCGGAAAAGTGCCCCACAGGCTCATATGATTGCCCTGTTAGCTTATCTTTTACCTTAGTTTTTAGCATCGTGCCGTCTTTATCCTCCTTCGCATTTATGTAGTCGTCAATGCTTACCCTGCACTCATCACTTATCGTTATGCTATACCCGTACAATTCATGCTCATAAATATCGTTGATAAACTCTGCGCTTCGTGCCACCTCTGGGTGCGACTTGCCAATGCGCCTAACTACTGAATAACTGTGCATTTTTAACGTGCTGATAAACTTATCGTACCACGACATATTATTTTCGTCTATTGTGTTTTGACTATTACCAGATGGGTCGCCATACACATATACCACGTCTTTATAGTCAATGCTATCAAGCCATTTAACCACCTTTAACGCTGCTTTTACTGCATTGTTATCAGGTGCTTTACATGGAAACTCTTTAACCTGCCTGATATTCTTTGTCGATGATATGTACTGCCATGCCCCAACCGTAACGTATGGTAAGGCGTTTTGGTCACATGATAGATGTACGGTTGTTGGCTCTAACTGCAATGGTGCGACATGGGTACTTTCATTAAACTGCTTCCAAAACTCTCCTCCTGTCCTGATAATACCTCTTTCGCCATTGGCATAGATACGGTAAAGGTTGGGCTTTTTAACCCTCATATCCTCAAACGTATCTAATGCGTGTTGGTCTATGTGTCCACCACCACCGGGGCGACCTACCACCCAAAAGTTATCCCTGTATGTCGTCTTTATCCATACCGCATCGCCCTTGCTGTTCACCCGCTTGAAACTATATTCAGGGTTAAGTTCGCTAAACTCTATCCCTTCCATGTGAAGCGGTAATTCCTCCCATTCTTGGGTATCTATCAGGTGTTTATACTGCCATAGCTTTGCACTAACAGGGTTCCAGTCGCATATGAACTTCTGATTAGGTCTGCCCCTTAGCCTTAGTTTAGCTTGGTCGAATAGGTATTCTTCAAACTGATTAAACTCATTGAAGTAAACGAAGTCAAACCGCTCAATACCCTTGATATTTTCATCATCATCTAAGCCCCTGAAACGTATATCCGCTTTGCCGTCTTTGCCCTTCATCAAGTGCTGCTGAAACTCAAAGTAATCAAGCTGCATACCTGAATTAGCCATCTTGAAAGCGGAATAGACACTATCCACCACATCAACTAATTGCCGCCTGAAAGTCATTGTGGATTTATTGAACTGAAAGCCCATCAATGATAGTGCCTGACATATCGTATAGGTCTTAGCTGCCGAACTGCTGCCCTCAACAAAGATGTAACGTATAGATGGGTCTTGAAGTGCGTCCCATATGTGCCAGAAAAGCGGATTAAAGCCTTTTTTGCTGAATTTGTATTGAGGTGTAAAGCTACTCAAACGTAACTGTTTTTACCGTAATCTCGCCCTTGTTTTCAATCTCCAGCTTATCGCCGTATTTCTTAGGGTCAAGTTTGGATAGTAACCATTTACGGGCATCTACACGCAGCTTTGAACGGTTAACAACCTCTTTGTTTTCTTGCTCATAGACCTCATCACCCCTTGCAATAGTCATAAGGTCGTTTACACCTTCATCGGCTATATCCATAATCTCCTCGGCGATATGTTCTTTTTGCAGTTCTTTCGCACGTGCGTACAGGATTGAAAATGGATGTTCTCTGTCAATATACCAACTCCGTAAAGTAAAGTAGCTTATCCCGCATTTTTCTGCAATGCGTTTTAAACTTAGTGAGGTTGTGGCTATCATTTCGGCTATTTCTTCGCCAAGTTCGGGAGTGTATATTTTTGGTCTGCCTGCCATGATAGAATTGATAGGTTTATATAAAGTTTATAACAATACAAATGTAAGTTTATTTTCGGGAATACCAAAAAATGTTTTTCGTGGTGGTACTTCTTCCGCCTTTCCCCTCTACATGAACCCCATTGCAAACATATTCTTTTGCGCCCTGCTGATTAACAGAACAGGTGCGAAGATTACAGGTATTTTTAAAAGCAAACCTTTGGCATTGTTGTAATCCCGATGGCGTGAACCGGGGCAACACAGCGAACATAGTTTGGGGCTATTCTATCGCTCTGGTATCAGAACAAAGTTATAGCAATTAAAACGACACTACCAAATATTTATTACTCATTTGCTCGGTAGTGTTTAAAGAAAATAGAATGTAATACTGGATTAGCCGTTACAAAATCTTCTATTTCCTGTGACAGGTCGAGCGGGCTTGTGGGGCTATCGTCTTTAGTGGATTGGTCAATAGTCACCAATTCATCTGGGCTTACTATCCGTGTTTCGTTTATTTCGTTGAAATAAATGTCATCCTTGCAGTCCTCCTCAAACGGTATGTGCCAATATTCGCCTTTCCATTGCGCCACCATCCACTCCATAAAGTGTCTTACCCAATAGTAACCATTTTGCCTTTTCATGCTATTTATTTTTTTTAGTTACACATCTTCCCCGAACCGCCAAAAATAATTCTATTTATCAGCATCTTTTGTACTATCATAATCAATTTGTACCCGCCCATCAGGGTGCATAAATCCTATTTGATAGCAGTCAGGTGATGAGGATTGATAATAACCGCCTTGTGCGAATTGCGGTAATGCAGCACATTCAATTTCAATAGTCCACGGTTCTATGTCCTTTTTTTCTTCTTCATGTTTGGGTATCAAAATACCGTTTTTGTTTTCGTACGTCATATCATTTTAAGCCCCTTATCAAGCCCTGCGCTCTCGGCAAGGTCGTGAGTATCGAAGTAGGTTATATGCGAATTTTTATCGTTGCTATTCCTTATTATCTGTACGTGCATCTGTGGGTAAGTATCTTTGCCATGAGATAGGTTTTTATGAATACTTACAGCATAGATAACGGCACTATCAGAGTTATCAACAACAGGCGTAACATATACCCCTTTCACCTCCCACAACCATTTAAGGGCAAGTGCTACGGTTGGGGCATTAAACCTAACGCCTATCACACCTTCTTTCCCGTTCCAATTCTCAACGCTATGTTTCTTTTCTATTTGCCCGTTGTGTAATGAGCCATCCTTATAAAAATACCAATGGTTTGTAGCCCAATCAAATCCCGCATCTTTCAATGCTTTAGACTGTTCAAAATTTACTAATTGTAGTTGCATATTTTCTCTTCCATTTAATTCTTGTATTCGGGTGAAAGGGTGTAGAAGTTATAGCCGCCTGTTTCGTGGCTGTATTGCACAATGCCGTTTGATACAAGGCTTTTACCTGTACCTGTAAGGATAGTGCCACCCGATCCGACATATTCAAACCAACCGTACTCATTGTATTTGCGTATCATTATGCCGCGTTTTTTCATCACATCTACAACCCTCTGCTGCGCTGGTGTTAGTGGTTTCATATTGTGGTGGTTTTGAGTTGCATATTCAATACTTTTTTCATAATAAAGTTCAATTCCTTTTCTATCCTACCGCAATCAACATCACTATACCCATCTTCGCTAAGTGTACCAACATCATCGATTGTTGTTTTTGAATTACTGCGATAAAAATCATCTGCCGCTGCGTACAGGTAATCTATTGCTATTTTACGGGCTTCGTTCTTTCTCATATCTCAACGTTTAATTCGTTACCTGATAGTAGTTCCTGATAAGTTTTATCCATGTTTGCAAGACCTTCAATGCGTTGGCTGTATTGCTCCATGATGTGCGCCTTTAGCAACTCCGCAGCCTCCGCTTGTTGCCCTTCAAGACAGTAGGTATGGTATATTATACTATTCCATACAAACTCGTAAGTTAATGTGTCAACACGAAGTATTTTATTCTTATCAAGACGTAACCCATCGGCAACGTAGCTTTTAGACGTTTCCTTAACCGTAATCGGCTTACCTGTTGATGTGTAGCCGTGAACATTCAATGTTGCCGTTACTCGGTATATAACCATAATCCCCATTTTAATACCCGTGCAAGATACACAAGATTTATGAAGCGGAAAAATTTATTTTGTTAATCAAATTATTTCTATCTACCTTCGCAATTATGGCAAGAACGAAACACGGTCTTAAAGGGAAACCGAGCAATAACCCCAACGGTAAGCCGAAACAGGACATTAAAAAAGAACAGGTAGGGATATATGTAGAGAGCGAGACCATACTCAAATTAGGCGGCAAATGTGAGATTAGGCAGCATTTTAACCAAGTTATTGAAAAGCTACTTAAAAAATAATAGCCTTACTGGTATTGCGTTTCAAAGGTTTTTCTATATTTCTTTCTGCTTTTATTTTGTAATTCAAAATCTTTGATTACCTTTACATCGTCTTAGCAATGAAGCGGACATTAAAGCTCTCAAAAAATGAACACGATATCAGGTTGGTATTATCTACATGAAACCGGAAAACTTATTTACAAAAACTATCCAGATGCAATAGTAGATATTAGAGATAGCGACTTTGCACTATCTGCATGGGGATTATGTTTGGAAGACCGCTCAACCGCATGGGACTTATTAGTAGAAGCTATGTCTTTGGGAGTGAATAATGAAAGGATTATTGAACTTGCAACTACGTGGAATTGCAACGATGAGGATGCAGAAAAATACGCACAGCATATAGGTATAGTATTAGGTGTGGATGGCGACCAAAAGACAGCTCATAAATCAGATTTTATAAACCTGCAAGAAAGCCCATGCGGTTTTGGTAATACCTATTTAGAGGCTATGTCTAACCTTTGCAAAGAATTAGGATATAAAGGCGGTAAGATGTGGAACAGTACATTTAAAAGCCTTGTAAAGACCGACAACTAAAACAAACCAACCTCACTCACATTAAACAGAGAAAATATGTTTGTACGCATAGTTTTATACACGCACGAAAAAAGAGGTAGAACAAAGGTTCTATACGAAAGCATGTATGAGGTGGGAAACCACGATGAAGGTATTGCAATCATGAATGACCTATGTTCTGAATTTAGAACAACATACCCAAATATAACAGGGAAAGAAAATGAGGTCGGTAGCCTTACATATTCACGCTGGTATGACGAACAACTTAAATCACATAAATGATTAACCACCAAACACAGAGATATGAAAGCGATAACACTAAGCGAACTCAATACCACGGAGAAAATACAGGCAGAAGAAACGGCACTACCTTACGGCTACCGTTCTATATTTGCGCTCCTACTATTATCAGATAAGGCGCAATATCTGCCGACTATTTACCGTAATACAGCAGGTAATTACGTTCATGAATATAACGGGCAAATATTGTACTTTGCCTTTCCAGTTGACCTGTTTCAGCATTTATCAAACCTTAATTAACCCACAACGAAATAGATATGAAAAACGATAACAGCGAAAAGGTGGCATTTCTGCAAAGCCTCGGATTTACAGACGTGGAAGATAATGGCGATAATATTAGCTTTGAGGGCGATTGTCAAATGTCTATTGATGTGGAAGATATTAAGCCACACGATACAAGCACAGACATTGAGCGTAAAGCCGATAAATACTCCTGTTGTGGCGATATTTTGGATGAGGACTACATGATATGCCCAACCTGTAAAGAACATTGTTAACCTCGCACCATAAACATTGACTAACCGCAAAACTTTGAAGATGGAAAAGAAACCAACATTTAAATCTCATAATGTAGTTCGTAAAAAGCTAAAAGTATCTTGGATATATTACGGTTGGTCGTGGCTTATAAACCCGCAATTTATGCGTAAGATTTACCAACTATTTCAGATTATCTAACCCCACCTAATACCCGCCGTACAAAACGAACGCAGGGAATACCTTGTTAAATCTTTCGTTATGCTTGCTCACTAATTCCGATGCGGCACTAATTCCAATCGTAATTTCCATATAATTGTTATGCTCGGCAAACACATCATAAACGGCTTTATTTTTGTGCATAGTATTAAAAGGTGGTTTAAAGTGTGCTATTGCGGATTTTTCAATCAAAGTAGAAACCCACCTGTCTTCGCATTGTATAACATACACAGTTGAAAAATCTTTGTTTCTTTTGTGAGTAGTCAATCTATTTCTTAAATTTATCGTTTCGCCTACATATACAATCTTTTGTTCGGAAACTAAAAAATATATACAGGTAATTCCATTGTAATTACGCATTTTATTTTTGTAATCACTTTCAGTAACAAGACGATGCTGGTATTCGGTAAAATAACAACCGCAAAAATCATTGATTATCTTCATTTGATATTTTTTACCAAAGATAAGGTAATTATTTGGAATTACCAAGAATAAGGTATATTATTGCAAAATATGAAACTAACAGAGCAAATTAACTTCATCAAAAAGAACATTGATACAATCAATGTATCAGGCATTGCAAAGCAATTAAACATGGATGCCTCAAACTTTCACAAGGTTATTAATAACGACCTCGGACTGTCTGCTGAAAGACAAAAGAAATTAACCTCGATAATCCGTAAATTATCCGTAAAAACGCATTATAATAAAAAACAAGAGTGTTGTTAATCCTATCTTTTAAATGTTTTCTTTACCATAAGTTTGGTAATATCAAAACTTGTACTACCTTTGTTCTGTTGTCGCATTCAGCACAACATTAAACTGTCGGAAAATGAATAACATAACATTCAATGTATGCGAAGGAACAACAGCCGTTGTGTTGGCAAAATGCAATATCATTGACGGTAAGGCAAAAGATGTAAAGTTGATAACAAAAGTGCCAAGCGGTCATTATTATTCATTCTTAAATGAAGCGTTAGAGATGTCAGAAAAAATAGCTACAAACCCAACAGATATAACACCTGATAAAACATACTATTCAAAAAGCGGGACAGGCGATATTATTCAGTTGCGTGGCGCAAAACCAACACACACACAAGATGTATTTGCGTTTGGTGATGGCATTCGCCCATTATGTAGAAACATCAATCATTTGAGGGAAACGCCTGAATTGGCTAAATATGTAAACTACTAAACTTATCTATATGCTAAATCCTGAATTTTGCGATTATAACGCAGGGCGTATAAAATTAGGTTTCACAGATGATGATGCAAACCATGTTTTAACGGTCTATCTAAGCGAAGATGATGCATGGAAATTGCATGAAATGATTATGCGTAAGTGCAACATGAAAGCAAAAGAAAATAGAACAAATGCAGACGAAACGCCTGATTATCATTTTTAACCTTCCTGTTCCCTGACAGTTTCAGGCGTGGACATGGCATACGATACCACCAACCGCACTCAAACAAAACGATAAAGCATGGAAAACACATTAACAGATTTCGAGCAAAAGTTGGCACTACTACACGAAGCTGATATTTACGCACATGGCGAGGTATCGGGAAAACATAAGGACTTGTACAGGACAAGCCGCTTTGATACCGATTGCATACCAGAACACGGCTGCGGCTACCACGAAGATAACAGCCCGGAAACGCTTAACCCGACATTGCATAAAGGATATTAATTTAACTGATAAAACTAAACGTATGAAAATCAAAAAGGAGTTCAAGTTTGAAACACCCCTTTTCTACAAGGATAAAGTTTTAGCACAAGCGACCATAAGCGGCAAAGGTTACTATGATTGGGCTGATGTAGGCTTTTACGATTATTGCTATGCCGATGTTATAGATGTGGTAGTTCGGCTTAATCTTAACGGGTATGAGCAAGATGTAACATTCGCCTACATTGTAGATAAGGGCTTATTAGGCGATTTCAGCGACCTTATCGACAAAGCGATACATGCGCACCTTGAATACATATTTAGCCCACAATACGCCGTAACAGCCACCGCCACGCATGACGAAACGGCTACGATTGTTGAACCAGTCACACATTAAACACACGGCGGGGCGTTAGCTATACTGTACAGAAAGTGTCCTGACAAACCGCCTTTTAAAAACGGAACTTTTAAAACTATATAAAAACTGATTTATGAAATTCATCATCGAAGTTGAAGATTTCTATTTGGACGAAGAGAGCCAATTAGCCCCCGCACTAACGGAACACATCAAGAATACGGTGGTTCATAAAATAAGTGAGTCTATTAAAGACCGTGTAGAAAAACAAATAACAATGGAGGTAAAAGCCCGTGTAGAAGAAAGCATGTATAGGCTTATCCAAAGTTATGTTTCAGATACGGTTGCAACGGGAACTATACAAAGCCCCAAAAACAGAAATGAGCAAATACTGTTATCTGACTACATAAAACATGTGTTTGAAAACAATACGGGTTGGGGAAGTCCCGAAGAAACAATTAAAAAGCAAGCTAAAATATTTGGCGACCAAATGAAGCAACGGTTCGACCTTCTATTTGCATCTTCAATAGTTGCCAATTTGAAAGATAACGGGCTACTAAATGCTGATGCTGCAAAGATGCTTTTGGAAAAGAAACCCTAACCGCCTTTTTAACAGAAAATTGAAAGTGATATGAAACTGAAAGATTTAACAATACAGCACCTTGTAGTAGTAACCACATTAGCAGAATATAATGCGGTAGCGGAAATATTTGACAGGGAACATAGAGGAACCCTAATTGGCGGGTTTAGAAAAGTACACGAAAGCCTAGTGTTTGTTGTTGGGTTGCTTACGGCAGGTGGGTACACTGACGGTTCTTATTCTCCATGTTATAATCTTAGGGAACTTATCCCCTCCGCCGACTTCATCGCAGCCAATACACCTCCCATTCCTGACCACTCAACCCCTGTTTACGGATGTTAATAACAATAGCCATAGCGGTACTACTAACGGCTTCCCTTGCATGGCTTATGGCGATTAACCGCCGTGCTGCACAATATGACCGCAAGCAGCAGCAAGACCTTGATAAGATACGGCACATGGATAGCATTGAACTATCAGACATTATTGAACAGTATAAAACGAAATAACATGACACAACTAATCCGATACATCGCCAGCAACCACGCATTAGGATGGGGTATTGTGATAGTGGCTGGTATAATAGCAGTTATCGCATATCGTAAACTTGAAAAACAGTATTGATATTTTAAAACGTAAAAAGTATGAAGCAGGTATTGGAAACTATAACACGGGATTTTGGAGAGCAAAACATGCCACAGGCGGTTAACTGCATCGACTTTTTCAGGAAGTTATTTTTCAATAGCTTTTCAGACGACCTAAATACTCGGATATGGATTGCTGGTGGTAGTGTTCGTGATTATTTCGACAAAGGCAAAGTAAGTAACGATGTTGATTTCTTTTGCGTTGACCGTAAAACAATGGCAGAGTTGGTTATGGTATTGCGTAAAAAACATCAATACAAAGCATACCTTATTACAAAGAACTGCATTAAAGGGTATGTAACTATTAAAGGGCAAAAAATAGATGTGGATGTAGTGAAAAAGGAGTTTACAAACCCGATAAACTGCATAGATGCTTTTGATTTTACGGTGTGTTGCTTTGCGGTAAACTCCGATAACTTTTACTATCACATATCCTCAATATTTGACCTGATACGCAAAAGGCTTGTAATACACAAATTACCTATGCCTGTTGATACGTTGAAGCGGTTGAACAAGTATGTGAAAAAAGGATTTACAGCATGTAACGGCACACTACTAACGCTTGCTAAGGAAATAGCTAAACAGGATGCAAATAATGAAGATTTATTCTCATTCTACAAATTTGATTAACCAACAAAATCTAACCACATGGTACATCTATTCGCCATAAAATACCCGCTTAAAAGC
>OFQV01000116.1_pt1 | contig 23770 bp, 34 predicted proteins | sample 1542971 | NCBI WGS metagenome assembly OFQV01 (sample SAMN07774229, study PRJEB24372) | wastewater metagenome | isolation source: WWTP Cannobio (Effluent) | place: Italy: Cannobio | collected 2016-01
TGAGACGCAGCACGATCACATCTTGATTGTTGGTCCAACTGATGGGGACGGGTTCGTTATCAAAGGCGGACGACCGCGCTTTGGGCAGTGTTACACCGAAGGTGAGCTTCCAGCGATAACGACGGCGGAGGGTGGGTGGTTTGACGAGGGTTCGATGTACAACCAGATCGGCGCGAAGTCGAAGCTGGTGGACTCAACCAGGCACGTGTTCACCCCGGAGGTCACTGCCACGTACGCAGACCCTGCCTACAGTGGGGCAATCTCTGGACACATCGGCGACGCAGTGCACGAAAACTCGGCTTTTGGGTTTCAGTCGGCATCGGATGCCGGCTACGACGACCATTGGCGGATGATGCTCCAGGACACTAACCAGGGGTCGAATTACTGGGAGCTTGTGCTGAATGTCCTGTCGGAGGCGGTTGCTCTACGCCTTGGAACCCTTAGGAATGCGAGGACCGGCCCGGCGTCCCTTGGTGTCGCGCAGCCTGGTTTGTTCCTGAACCTGTCAGACGGCACCGTGCGCAACCCGAGGAGCCTAGTCGGCAACGGGTCAGATGGTGTTACCGCCGACAACGAGGGAATGACTGGCGCCATCGGATACGTGGAAGGACCCAGGATCAATGGCTCGTACAACGTGTCGTTTGACTGCGTTCGGGTGTTTCTCATCTCGAGCTATACCGCCGCATCTCACGCCTCAGTAGGCATTGGAACGCACCTGCTCCCGGTCGGATCAAGAGGGCGGGTCATCATTCGGAACGTCCAGGGGATGACCAACGCCGCGAATGGTGACTTCCAGTGGACCCGCAACGCTCCATCATCGATCTTTCTGGAGGGCTCCGGAGGATCCAACTTCAACTCAACCGGGTTTGGTGCGTACGTATCCGGAACGGGCATCGCGATCTTGTGTCGTCTCACCGGCTACGGATTGGTGACGGGAACCAGCCTGTCTCTGAGCGATGGCAACTGGATCGTCGGAGACCGTTTCATCAACCTCACCCCAGCGTCTGGCGACGCCTCCGAATGGGTGTGCACATCATCTGGAGTCGGGTCTGCCGCGGCGTGGGCCCCGCTTGCGGTGCTGCCATGAGACCAATCGCTCAGACTCTACGCATTATCGCCGGAACCACTGCTCGGCGTGTGGCCAGGGTGCGCCTGGCGGCCGGGTCGTGGGATATCGACTGCGAGCTTGGATCTCCTGGAGCTGTGTCGACGGCGACCATGGTCGTCCGCCCGATCGGCGGATCAACCCTGCTGACGTTCTCAAGCGCGCTCGATCCCGACCGCCAGGCATCTCAAAGAGTCACGCTCGCAGACGCGACCGAGCTTGAGTTCGTGGTTTCAAACTCCATCGCGTCGGTTGGATGCGCGGTGGTCGATGATATCCGGGTGACGACCGCCCCGCTCCAACTGTGGGCCAACAACATCAGTCTGCGTTTGGGCGGGCCTCTCGCTATTGACGCCACTTCGATCGAGCTCGCCAGCGGGGGCGGCGACCGCATCGGGCTCAGCCCGACCGGAGGACAATTTTTCCTCGTCTCGCTTGTTAGCGGGACCACCCTTGAGGTGGTCAGATGTACAGCCCGGACCAACGACACCCTGACCGTGACCCGGGCGCAGGAGGGGACTTCGGCCAGGGCCTGGCAGGTGAGCGGGACGAACGTGGTCATCAGCGCCACCGCTACGACGCTCTCCACTCTACAGGCGGGCCTGTGACCCTTGGCGTCACCCCACTGGCAGGTTCGCCCCTTGCGGGCCCTGGCGGCGGCTCAGGCGGAACTGGCGGCGTGCCCGGGCCGAGCTCTGTCATCGACGACCTTCTGCTGGTCCTGGGTCGTATCCACACCAGCCGAGGCGACCTGTCGACGGTCCGGTATTGTACGACCCGCCGGTTCACTCCATCGGACCTGGCTGGCCACCAGGTTCCCGCGATCGGCGTGTGGGAAGAGGACTACCAAGAGCGGTTCATGGCCGGGCACCAGCGTGATATCACCCGTACGCTCCGGCTGTATTGCGTGGTCCAGGGCAGCGACGAGCGCCGGGCGCGAGAGTTCCGTGACTACCTGCGCCGGGACGTGAACTTCATCCTCTTCGGCGACCAGCAGCGCAGCGGCCTGGCGTATCAGTCCGACTGGCAGTCTGAGTGGGTGCTCGAGTACGTCGGTCAGAGCGACGGCGTGGTGACGCTGACGATGGAGCGGCTTATGAGCATTCGATCCCGCGAGTACACTCTCGAGGTCTGACCCGTCTCCGAGGCGTGGTCGCCGAGAGTCACGATCGGCGTCGCCTTCTGCGTGTCGTTTCTGCTAGACAGCCTATCACCTCCAAACCACGGTCAACGCGTGACTGAGGTAACCGATCCACTGTCCTCTCTCGAGAGCGCCTGGCGTTCGCTTGAGGGCCAGACGCTGCACCGCGACAGCTACCACGTAGCCGAGGGCCTTCTTGCGGACACTCGCGCTTGTGAGGAACTGCGCGCCGCCGGCGTCGACCCGGCCAAGGCCGAGCGGTCGCTGGTGCTCACGATCAACGACGCCGGGCAGGATCGGCACCGCAGCAAGATCGCCCCGACCGGCTTGGATCTAAAGGCCTATAAGTCCAACCCGGTGGTCCTGTGGGCCCACGACGCGAGTCGCCCGCCGATCGCTCGGGCGCTGGCAACCTACGTCGACGACAGCAAGCCGATCAAGCGGACTCGTAGCGTCGCCGAGTTCGCGCCCGAGGACATGAACCCGATGGGCGAGACCATCTATCGGATGCTCAAGGACGGCTGGATCCGCGGCGTGTCGATCGGCTTTCGGACCATGAAGGTAGGGCCGGACCCTGAGGACCCTCAAGGCTACGTCATCAGCCGAGCAGAGCTCCTGGAGTATTCGGTGCTCCCGATCCCATCGAACCCGCGCGCGCTCAAGGAGGCTCGGTCCGCCGGCATCAATACTGATCCGATCCTAGAGGAGGCTAAGCGCGTCCTCGACGGAGAGGCGGTCATGGGGTGGATCAAGGACCACGCCCTTGATGTCTACAGCATTCTCGAAGGGGCACGGACGTCTATCGTCGTCCCCGAACCAATCGTCGCTGCCGCACCGGCGGTGGCGCAACCAAGTCCCGAACAGATCAAGGCGGCGATCGCTGACACTCTGCGGGCGGAAGTGGCCCGCATTATGGGCCGAAAGGAAAGCTAAGCAATGTCTGAAACTTTGGATCTGAAGGAAGTCCAGAAGATCGTCGCCGACTCTGTCCGCGGTCTCTCTGAGGAGCTGCGCGGCGGCATGAGCCCCGAGGACATCGGGACCCTGGCGGCCGACGTGAAGGCCATCAAAGCGGCCCAAGAGAAGTTCGCGGCCGTTCGTGCTAGCGACGAGTTGTCCGACAACCGCAAGGGGTCGGCTTCCGTTCGCGAATACGAGAAGGCCACCGGCATCTCGCTGGACAACGACGCCAAGAAGGGCAAGGGCCTTCGGGCTGGCGCCTACCTTCGCGCGCTCGCGGCCAGCTATCGGACCGGCCGATCGCCCCAGGACATCCTCTCCGGCTGGGGCCACAAGGCCTTGGCTGAGGAGGCCGTCAACGTCCGCGCTCTCCAGTCTGGAGCGGCCGGCGCTGGTGGCGAGTTGTTCCCCGGCGGGTTCCTCAACGAACTGATCGAGCTTCAGCGGAACATGTCCGCGGTCCGTCAGATCCCCGGCATCCGGACGCTCCAGATGCCGAACGGCACCCTGACCATCAAGAAGCAGACTGGCGCTGCTTCCGTGGGTTGGATTGGTGAGGGCGCGGTCATTGCGTCCAGCCAGCCGACCACCGGCAGCATCACGCTGAACGGCAAGAAGCTGGCGGCCCTGACCGCGGTCAGTAACGACCTGCTCCGGATCGCTGACGCTAGCGCTGACGCGTTTGTCCGAGACGACCTCTCGGCCGAGATGGCGCTTGGCGAGGATCTTGCCTTCCTTCGTGGCACCGGGCTCAGCGGCCAGCCCCGAGGCATCCGCAACAGCGTGGCATCGGCCATGGTGGTTGCTAGCGGTGGCGACTCTGCGGCGCTGAAGCGGAACGACCTGGTGAATGCCGTCGCTCGTCTCGCTGCTCGGAACGTGCGGTTCAGCGCGGCCAACGCGGCCTGGCTGATGTCTGAGCGGACCAAGTACCGTCTGATGGCGACTGTCGACGGGAACTCGAATCCGAGCTTCCCCGGCCTCGAGACCGCAGGCACCATCCTCGGGTATCGGGTGCTGTCGACGAATCAGATCCTGAACACCACCGGCGACGGTGATGAGTCGGAGATCTACTTCGTGTGCGGCAGCGAGTGCGTGATCGGCGAGGTCCGAGGGCTTGAGCTCGCGGCCCTGGACGGCGCAGCGTACTACAACAGCACTGCCGGTGCTGTGCAGTCCGGATTCAGCCAGGACGAGACCGCCATCCGGGCGATCCTCGTCGAGGACTTCGCCCTTCGGAACGACAATGGCGCCGCCATCATCACCGAGGTCGACTACACCGTCAGCTAAGGCGCTCTGAGCCAATAGGAAAGGAAAAGGAAAGACACGATGTTCAAGACTTCTCAACAGGGCGCCAACAACCTTGGCGCTCTTGGTCTCTACCCGGCGGTTCTCACCGCCGACGGTACCGGCCTCACCATCGACCGCATGCAGCAGACCAGCGGGCAGCAGGGCTACGACTCTGCTACCGCTATCCTGGTGACCGGGGCCTCGGTGGGCTCCGGCAACTACGCTCGGATCACCGTCCAACAGTCGGCCAACGACAGCGACTGGGTGAATCTCGACGACCCGCAGACCGGCACTCAGTACGTCTCCGGCACCATCGGCTCTCAGTCGGCGGTGTCGATCGACGTGGATCTTAGCGCGGCCCGCCGGTACGTCCGGTTCAACTGCGACGTGACCATCGGTGGCACCTCGCTGGCGTGCGCTGTGGCAGCGGCTCTGACCGGCGCCAAGGTCAACCCGCTCCTGTAATGCGGGTCGTGGCGTCAGAGTCCTTCGTATGGGACGACCGAATGGTATCGGCCGGAGAGGCCGTCGATATCGACGACCATCACACCATCCGAAGGCTCTACGCGTCGGGGAAGCTGGAGCCGTCGTCCGAGATCGATCGGGCGATGGCTCCAGCGCTACAGCCTCAGTTTACTGCCGGCGATCGGTCCATCGGGATCCGTCGCCCATAGACGGGCCGGGGAGGGCCCTCGCCCATGCCTGTCGATTCTACTCTAGCCCTCACCACCTACGAGACCGCGCGAGACGTCATCGGGCTCGGCAACGACAGCCCAACCGCGTCGCTGGTGCATATCGAACGTATCATCAACGCGGTCTCCGAGGCCATGGCTAAGGCCGCAGGCCGGCCGTTCGTGCGCGCCACCGTAGCCTCCGAGGCGCACGGGAGCAACTGTGGCCCGCGGCTATTCCTGCGACGCACCCCTGTGGTGTCGGTGTCTGCGGTGACCGAAGTATCGACCGACGGCGTGACCGTGGCTGGGACCTTCGACACGAGCTCCTATTACATTGAGGACGCCGAAGCCGGCTTCTTGACTATGCGGTCCGGGTGGCCGGGGACCCAATTCTACCCGTCGTCAGGTGGCGTGGATATGCTCTTGCCGGACGAACCCGAGCGCAGGATCCGAGTGGCCTACGTAGGTGGGTACATCACGCCTGAGCTAGTGCGCCTGGACGGACTCGAGGTTACGCCTGAGGGGCTGGTCCGGACGCTGCCCTACGACCTGGAGGAGGCGTGCCTCGCTAGCGTAGCCAGCGTCCTGCGCCGTTCTGGCCAGGATAGGACGATTGTTAGCGAATCGACGCAGACGGTATCGAAGTCGTTTCGAGAGAGCAGCGAACTGCTGACGGCAGAGACGTTGCGTGTGTGCCACAGATACGCCAGGTATGTGTGACCCATGAGCAACCCCAATCTCGTCGAAGTCCTGGACTCGCTGGCCGCCGACTTGCGCCAGATCGATGGCATCAAACGGGTCACGACTGAGCATGACACACCGAGCTCGGTAGCGGCCCACCTCGTGCCCAGCATCGGCCTCTATGAGGAGGGCTTGGCCGAGGACTACCTCGTCGGCCGGCGCCGACGGTGCACCCTCACGGTCCGCCTGGACATGACCATCCAGGGCGAGTCGGAGGCCCGCGCCCGCGAGCTGCGCGACGACCTCCGGCGCCGGGTGAACTTCGCCCTCAACGACAACAGCATGCGGGACGGGTGGGCGACAGTCACAGACCCTGATGTGACCCAATGGGTGATTAACGTCCTCGAAGATCCACGTATGCTCCACGCGCAGAGACTATGTCGCATCACGTGGATCGAGCAGTGCGAGGAGCGCTAAGGGCTTGACACCGGGGCGCGCTTGGCGTAGCTAATAGCAGCCCTTAGCTTCGATCCCGTCGACGACTCCCGGTTCTGGTACCGCCCACAGGTGCCGGGCAACATGGACCCGGACGACCCTAATCCCTTTGCCGTCCTAATCTCCAGCCTCAGCGCCCAGGATCTCCGAAAGCTTGAGCGCGGCAGCATCCAGACCACCAAAGGCGACGGCTTCAACTTCATCGCCCGAGCGCAAGCCAACGCCGACAAAGCGTTCAAGGACCACGTGCACAGCGTGCGCGGCTTCGACCTCGCAGGCAAGGCGCCGGAGAATGGAGCCGAGCTCCTGGAATCGCTGAAGAAGATTCCGAGTGCTGCGGCCGAAGCGATCCTCGCCGACATCCTCGAGGCGATCCGAGACGCCAGCGTCCTGAAGGCAGGCCTCTTGGAACAGCCCGGGCCGCACTCCGAGTCCTAGCCGACGACGCGGATCCCGCACGCCGATGGGGCTGCACCAAGTGCGGGCGGCCTGAATCTGAATCCCCTGATGAGCCCGAGGAGTCACGTCGGGAAGCGCGCGGGTGCGACCGCGACGGCGGGCGGTGCCCGTGGCCGGCCATCCCCGAGGAGGCCTGGACGCTGTTCGGCATGTGGTCCGACTGGAAGTCCTGCGGGCTGCTACCTGAGGAGGGCCCCATCGGGGCTCAGAGGGCTTGGGTCGTCGAGGCTATCCAAGGACTCCAGTCCGAAATGGACGCGATACAGGCCCAGGCAGCGCGCCCCAAGGCGGCTGTCAAGCCGGGCACCTCGGCCAACGCCATGCCCCCCACCAATAAGGCGCCACCCAAGATCACCGGCGCCAAGCTGCCGCCGAAGTCCGAGCGGCGTAAGCGGCCGGACGGGTGAGCGCTTGGGCGGGGTGAGTGCTTGCCAAGCTATCACCGTCCGTGCGTGGTGCTGACGTGGCGCTGACCGAGGTCCTTAAGATCGTCGCTGAGGATCGGGCGTCCGCTACCCTGGCCCGAGTATCCACCAACGCCCAGAAATCCTTTGGTCTGTCGGCGCAGGGGGCGGACCGATTCTCCAAGGCTTTGGCAGGGTACGTCACCGAGTCGGTGGTTGGTTTCGCCAAGGTCGGCGCGGCGTCCTTCGTCGCGCTGTCGACCGCGGCGGTCGCTGCCCTTGGCGCAGTGACGTACAAGCTCATTGAGCACCGACTGGAATACGACCGGATGGTCCGAGCCTACAGCGGGCAGACGTCGCCGCTGCTTGGGTCGGTGGATAACCTGAACGCGAGCTTTGATCGGTTGTCGGGAGTCCTCGGTGATATCGTCGTCGACTCGCTGAACCTCCCGGACAACATCAATCGGGCAGCGGACGCCGCTGAGCGGATGTCCAAGGCCCTGACTGCCGAGTCGCTCAAGACCGCATTCTCATCTCTGACCGGACTCGCTCCGGTCCTCTCAGCATTCGGGGCGCCCGGGCAAGCGCTTGGCGGAGCGCTGAGCTTCTTGGGTCAAGGAGCCGCGGCCGGCAAGCTTGGGGCCAAGGCCTTGGGCGCAGGCGAGCCGACTGCAAACGACGGCGTGATCCGCATGGCCCCGGTCGGCATCAAGGTGCGTAGCCCGGAGGAGATCGAGAAGGCCGCCAGGGCTGCTTCAGACCGGTCGCGCAGCTTTGAGGCCGAAGGCATCAAGGCCCAGCGCGAAGCCGAGGCGGCCATTGCTGCGGAGGCCGAGCGGCTTTTCCTGGAGTCCGAAAAGGAAAAGGACCAGCGCGACGCGATGCGCCTTGCGAGACTGAACCGCGAGACGGACGAGCGCAAGAAAGAGATGGCGGTTCAAGACCAGCTGATGAAGGTCCAGGCCGACAACGAACGGTTCTTTGCTGAGCGCAACAAGGTCGCAATCGAAGAGCAGAAGCGCGCCGCTGCCGAGCTTGCGTCTGCCTATCGACAGGTGGGGTCCGAACTCGGCGGGCTATTTAATGCCATCATCGCTGGCGGTATGTCGGCCGAACATGTCATGATGCGGCTGGTTGGGACGATCCTTAGCCTGGCAAGCAACTTCATCTTGCCTGGCGCAGGAGCCGGAGTGTCCGGGGTCTTTGGGTTCCTTGGGTCGATCTTTGGGTTCCAAGATGGCGGAGTCATGCACGCGGCCAACGGCATGCGGGTCCCGGGTGTCGGTTCCGGCGACCGTGTCCCGGCCATGCTCGAGCCCGGAGAGACCGTAGTGCCCAAGAACGGATCTCACCCCAGCTTCCTGGATGAGGTGGCCCGAGCGGCCGGCGCAGGTGGCAGCAGCGTCACGGTCAACCTGAGTCAAAGCTATCTCGTCCCGCCAGACTCGGTTACCGCTCAGCGCAACTATCAGCGCGGGCTCTTGCCTGTGCTGGCCGACCTGGGTGCCACCAACCGTGGCGTCGTGAGCAATCCCAGGATGCGCGGGAGCGGCGCAGGCAGGAAGCGGGGCTAGGCGTGGCGTGGTCTTCTGCTGCTTTGTCGGCCGGCCTGGTGTCGGCACGTGCCAGCGACGCCCCGCTGCTGGTGGCGCGCAACGTGGTGCGGGACGCTGCGGTCTTGAAGTGGACCACTGACGGCCAGGCTGCATCCGCCGATATCACCGTCAGCACGGCCCCGGCCCGGTGGGTCTACGACGGCGAGTGCCGGTATGGAAGCACCCGGCAGGCCGGTTCGGCATCGATCCACTACTTCAATCTCCAGTGGACTGCTTCGACCAGCTTTGACGTGGTCTGGATCAAGCTACTGGGTAGTATCACGCTGACCGACATCGATGTCCTGATCGATGACGACGGCAACTTCAGTTCAGGTGCTACTACGATCGCCTCGTGGTCGGGGTCGCTTAGCCCGTCTGGCCGGTTCATCGCCCTTGAACTCGGCGGAGGCAGCAACCGATACACTGGCACCGGCTATATGCAAGTACGACTGACCTATGGGTCTAGCGTGGCCGCCGGTCAGATCGCCGAGCTGGTGGTGGGCCAGCGGCGCCAGGTATCGCGCCGGCCAGACCAGAGCACGGACTACGACGACGGCCCCATCGGGTCCGCGTATACCGATCTACAGTTTCGCGGCCGCGACCGGCAGCGGTTCGTCGAGGCGTACGGGTTCACCGACTGGCGTGCCGGTTGGACCCCGGACGGGTCGGACCAGTTCGGCCTTGATGACCTGGCGACGTTCCGCGGGATGGTCACCGACTCGGAGGGGCTCCGGTATCCGGTGCTGTGGGTCGACCAGCCGACGACCGCCCCGGAGTTCGCGACCTGGGGGTTCCTGTCGTTCGGAGATGCCGGGCTGCGGCTCCCGTTTAATGGCTGGGCAATCCGCGACGTTCGTGCTACGCACGAGGAGCTACCTCCGTTCGCATTGAACGACACCTGTTACGATCAGGATTGACCAATGACCTGGAGTATCAACAGCAACTGGATTGCGGCATCCGAGCGCGCTGGCGTGCGGGTGATCGGCATCGTGCGGATTGAACTCCAGCAGACGACCGCGCTCCGCATCGACGACTACTCCGCGATCAACGGGTCGACGATGACGGTGATCCTCAACATCGGAGGCGTGCTCTACTCGGTCAACGAGGGGTCCGACTACGCGGCTACCGGTAGCAATCAGACTACCGCCGCCAATATCGGCGACGCAATCCTGGCCGCGGTCGGCACCGACTGGACTGTGCGCTACCAGGTTGAGGACGATGCCAGCGGATCGATCCTAACCTTCATCTTCGGCGAGGCGGCCAGCGCCACCACGTCAACCGTATTCCAGGCAAGCGTCACGGACGAGCCGAGCGGATGGGGTGGCGACCTGGGTAACGGTCCGACCGAGGTATCCTTCTGCAAGTCACACGAGCCGTTTGAGGGCAGCGGGGGGACGTACCCCAACATCGTCACGGATATCCGAGGACTTGAGATGTCGGTGGATCCGCTGACTCGAGAGGTCTCGCTTAGCACTCCGGAGATTGACTTCGCCGATACTGGCCGCGATGGATACGGCATCCGAAGCCTGATGCGGCGATACATGCTCTTCGGCAAGTATGTCGACATTGAGGTAGGGTTTGAGGGCCTAGCCGAGTCCGACTTCGAGCCGTGGCCGCGGGTCTACATCCAGAAGGTCACTCCGCGCCCGGGAGGGGCTGTCACCGTCGGTCTTGGCGACGCGCTGTATGAGCTCACCACCGGAGTCACCGATGGTGAGTGGGTGGCGATGCACCCGCTTGAGGTCGTCGAGGACATCCTAAGCCAGACGATCCTGCCCGACAGGTACAACGCCGCGACGCTGGACCCAGAAGACAGCGCCTACGACGCTATCGGACACTGGAACGTGAGCAGGTACAACGACGAGGAGTTCCAGCTACTCAACGGGATCAACGATCCTACTCAGTCGCTGGAGGTCCTCAACAGCGTGCTGGTGATGCTCAACGGAACACTTCGGCCAGACCAGGATGGGGTATATCGGTTCGATCTGCTTGACGAGGACGCGGCTCCGGTCCGGTCGTTTGAGAACACCGACGCATCCACCACCGGCTACGCTTGCAGGGTGACGAACTACACCGACGCCTTTGAGTCTATCATCAACGGCGCCACGATGAACTTTGCCCAGTCCAGGGACACCAGCTCGGGGGTGGCGACCTATACCGAGATCGACAACGCCAGCGTGCGGGAGTCGCTCCGACTGGTGGAGACCAACCTGGATCTTGAGTGGTGCAACGGGGTAGCCGAGGTCTACGGCAACTATATGGAGCCCGGAAGCGGCGGAACGAATCGCCGCATGTTCCCCAACACCGAACAGATCGTAGTCCGATACGCCCCTCGGCAGGGGTTCTGCGGGACGCGGCAGGCCTACGACTCTACGGTCTCTGCTTTCGGTCCATACGCAAACAGCGGTCTAGCGTCCGGACGTGAGGCGTTCTTTCGAGTAGAAGGCCGGGCGTATGCTGTGGCTTCTAGCTACGCGTACACTTCGGATCCGGAGATCATCGCCTTCGATGCCGTGAGCCACTACTTCACCCCACAGCGCTATGACGACGGCGTCGGAAACCGTGAGCGCCCCACCACCTACATCAACCAGTACAGCGACATCGCTAGGACTACGACATACGAGCGGCTCCAGGACACATGGACTGATGCCCAGTTTGATATTGCTACGACCTATAACGGATTTGACTTCACCAGCGGGCGCGGTGGGCTTGGGACGTCGGTCGCTGCGGCTCGAGATGGCGGGATCAGAGTCGACGACGACGGCAACAGTTTCTATGACGGGTTCCGGATCGTAGATATCACGATCCCGGTCGACATCGCCAAGCGGTGGCTGCGTCGCTGCCGATTCGGGATGCCGTCTATGACGCTCGAGGTTGGCGCCAGGCACTACGACCTAGAGATATCCGACGTGGTAGCCATGAGCTCTGACGACGTGCTGTTGGCCTTCCAGCAGTCTGGTGTCGAGGCCGGAGTTGACACCGCATTCGAGGTAGTGCGCAAGCGGTGCCGGCTGTTTGAAGCCGACCCGTGCATGGAGTACGACATTGCGTTCATCCGGTCGACGGCCTACCCGGCCGTTGACGTTGTGCCGCTCTACGATCCGACCGTGTCCGTGCTGGAAGTGTCGACTACGGTTGACTTTATCGTCACTAACGCCAACGACCCAGTTACCAACGATGCCGATGGTGACGGGTTCGCAGAGTCGTTCACGGTGACCGGGTAGCCATGGCATACGTACCGCACAGCACCCTGACCGGGGCCAACCTGCACTATAACCAGGGGGACTCTAGGTCGGCTACGGCATGGACCCTGGCTGCCGGCACCACCGATGCGCTCCTTATCGAGAACAGCAACGGGAACGATCTTTTTTCGATCACCACGTCGACCACGCCGGGGCTGACGACGATCGCCCTGGGCAACGCGACGGACCTCCCTCAGGTCGAGGTCCAGAGCACCGCATTCCAGATCGTGTGTCCCGACGATCAAACGGTATTCAGCATCGTCGCCAACGGCGAGACGCCGGTCCGCGTGGAGTCGAGCTCGACGACCAGCCACGTCCTGCGGCTCAACAACGCGTGGGTACGCATGGCCGAGGTCAGCGGCACCCCGACCTTCGTCGCTGGGTCCGGGTTCCTATACACTCGGGACGATGCAGGCACCACCCGTTGCACGTTCATGCGGGACGACGGATCGACCGTCGACCTCGACAACGCAGGTGGTGGAGGTAGCCCCGGCGGTAGCGACACCCAGGTCCAGTACAACAACGCGGGTGCTTTCGGCGGCATGGCCAACGTCGTACACAACGACGGAAACCTCGCGTTCACCGGCGACGCGGCGCCCACCGTTGCCGCGTCGGGGGACACTGTTCTCTATGCGGCCAGCGAGGTGCGTCCAGAGCTCGCGCAGTTTGCGCCCGGAGAGATGGAGAAGGCGCTGCAGACGGCGCTCTTCCGGTCATCGATCAAGTACTGGTCGACCAGCAACAGCACCAGCGCCCTCAACCTAATTGGGTGCGTAAATCTGATCGATAGCGGATCACGGTCGACCCCTACGATTGCCGATACCAACCTAGCCACATCGATGCGGCGGACGCTCTCTTCGAGCACTAGCGCCGCCAATTCACCTTGTGGATCGTTCGCTGGCGTTGCATACGTCCTGATCGGGTCCTCTGGACGCGGAGGTTTCCGTTTCAACACCAGGGTGATCCTCGAGACGGTTCCGTCCGGGATGCGCGTTTTCGTGGGCCTGAAGGGCTCGACGTCTGCGCCATCGTCGACTTTGAATCCGTCGGTGATGACCGGTGAGAGTCTCCTCATTCTGGCTGCGGACGCGGGGGATTCCAATCTCTCGATCATGCACAACAGCGCAGGCGGCACCGTAACGACGATCGCGTTGGGGTCGTCCTTCCCGAAGTCTGCTGGGGCTGTTTATGATCTCGACTTCTATGTTTCGATGAACGGGAGCAAGAATGTCTATTACTCGGTGCGCCGCTTGGACTCGGCGGCATTTACTAGCGGAACACTCAGCAGCAACATGCCCCCTGCATCCACCGCGCTGGCCCCGCTCATAGGGGCGAATTCTGGGACGTCGGCCTCTGTGGCCGCGATCGCGTTCACCCACCTGTACCTGGAGCCGGGGATTTAAGATATGCCCACTGCACACTCTACCCTTACCGGGGCCAATCTCCACTACAACCAGGGCGACAGCCGAAGCGCATCGGCTTGGACGCTGCAAGCTGGTACGACCGATGCTCTGCTGATCGAGAACAGCAACGGCAACGACCTGCTGTCTATCACCACCAGCACCACCCCCGGCCTGACCGTGGTGACCCTGGGGAACGGGACTGATCTCCCTCAGGTCGAGGTGCAGTCGACGACCTTTCAGATTGTCTGCCCCGACGACCAAACCGTCTTCTCGATCACTGCCGCCGGAGAGACCCCGGTACGTGTCGAGTCGAGCTCAACCACGAGCCACGTCCTGCGCCTCAATAACGCGTGGGTGCGTATGGCCGAGGTCAGCGGCGCTCCGTCTTTCGTCGCGGGCAGCGGATACCTATACACGCGTGACGACGCTGGGACGACCCACCTCACCTTCATGCGGGATGACGGGACTACCGTCGACCTTGACTCCGTATCGGCTGGAATCGGCGGATCAACCGGATCCACCGATAACGCTGTGCTCACGGCAGACGGCGTGGGTGGCGCTACGCTTCAGGCCTCGCCGGTTACGATCGGATCTACCGGTGCCATGGCTGGGGTCACCGACTACCAGCAGACGAGCGGACCGCTCTCTTGGACCGGCAACGGTGCACTCACGCTTGGGAACAACGGCACGTCTACGATCACCGTCGCCCCCGGATCGGGCGGGCTCAACATTGATCTTCTAGACAACGATGCGGCCAACCTCAGCATTGCCCAGGGGTCCGACGAATATATCCGGGTCGACACCACCAACGGCAGCGAGCGGCTGGTGCTGGGCACCGCCATCGCCACACAGGATACCCAGATATTCGCTGGCAACGACGCATCGCTGAGCGTAGGCGGGGACGTCGACTTTCAGATCGCAAGCTCGGCGGGCTCGACGACCGCGTTCCGCATCCGAGACGGCGCTAGCCTGACGGATGTTTATCTGGCGGTCGACACTTCGGCCGGGGTGGTGGCGGTCGGAGACCAGGGCATCACGATCCCGATGTCCTCGAACGACATCCAGATGGTCCACCAGGGGGCGACCGCGATGCCGGTGCATACCTGGCAGCGATACAGGGTGACGCACAGCGGATCGGCGGATGACGTCTTGACCTATTCGGTCGCGAGCGGGTCGGCTCTCTATGTGGAGGTCCGAGCTGTATGGAATCGGTCCAGCGCGACGACGGGCGCGGCTACCGCAACGGTTTTCGGTGGCGTTTGGAATGATGGCGGGACTACCGACGAGATCGGCGGGGCCACGATCACCGGGACCGCACTGCGGAGCGGACAGGCGTCGACTGACGCTGTCAACATCCAGATCGTGGCGGACGACGGCAGTGATGAGCTCGTGATCCGATTGACCAAGAGCGGAAGTTCGGATTATACCGTTGACCTATTCGTCCTGGTGCACGCTACGGCCTAGTGCGACCATGTGAAGTCGATCGGCACGCCGCGAGTGTCGTCCCGCGGGATCGGACCCGACCAACGGAGCCTGCCTTCAATCTCGATCCCCTGACCATCGTCAACCCCAATCTCCACGCCCTCATCTGTGAGCCACAGCCCCTGACCGAGGTACGGCCCGGCTGAAGTCAGGCCGCCGCCGGCGATAGGTCGGCCTAGCGTCAGAGCCATGCGACGCACCGGGCCCGGATCGGCAGGGTGCCCAGTCAGCACCAGGACGTCGCCAAAAGCCTCGAAGTCGGGCTCCCGGCCCAGAGGGCCCGTGGCGTATCGGGCCGTATGGAGTACGTCTAGGACCACGCCGTCCTGGCGCACCTCGATCCCTTCGACCCCGCAGGCTAATGGGGCGGTGCTAAGGAGTAGAGCGATTAGGATCGGCTTACGCATGCCACACTATTAAGCACGCACGATCGAAGGTCAATAGCCCTTGACGCCGAGACAGGAATGCTTATACACTGGATGCATGACGAACGATATCGAGACCACCTACACCGGACCTGAGCCCAAGTGCTCGGCTTGTTTTGACACCGGATTTGTTGTGACCGGCATCAAGTGGGACTTCGACGGCGAGGGCGCTCAGGATGTGTACGAGTCATGCGATTGCGGGTGTCGGCCCGATGAGCCGGAGATCCGCCGCATCGTCCTCACCGACGAGCCGATCCGGTTCTAACCCGCCATGGCGTACGCCGCCCGTAGCTGCGCCCGCTCCGCCTCCGAGTCGCAGGCGTACCGCCGGGCCCAGTCCTGACGCGCATGAAACCGGTCATCGTCCCATACATCGCCTGCGTTCTCGTGCTCGATGATCACCCTCTCCGCCACCAGGTCCGGCCGATCGCTCACCGAGTAGCCCACATCCAGCGATCCGAATGCCCGGGCCATCCAAGTGTCATGGTCACATAGCTGCGGGATCCCCGCTGCCGCGTACTCGAAGGCCTTGTTCGGCGCGGACCCGCGCCAGCTCGTGAACCCGACCTCGGCGAAGCTCCAGCCGACCGAGCCCATCGCGATGACGTCGAGCATCGTCAGCTTATCCAGGTTCCACGGCCACGGATAAGGCAGCGTGTCGACGCACAGCATCGCTGTCGCATTCAGCATCGGCTCGATGTCCTTGGGCACGGTATGCGGCGGAGACAGCGCCAGGATGCGCCAGGTCGGGTCCTTGGCCTGGAGACAGAGGATCGTATTGAGCAGCAGGTCAATACGCCGGTCCGGAGTCATGTAGCCGCAGAAGACGAGGAACTTGTCATCGGTCCGCACGTACTCCCTGAGCACATCTCGAGCGACGTCGGGCCGCGGGCGGTAGCCCTCGGGCAACGTCGGCGGTGCGTTGTGATTCACGAATACCTTGCCCTCGGTCTGCGGATACCGGGCAAGCATGACGTCGCGCAGCATCTCGCTGGTCTGGATATGGGCGACGGTCCGTGGGTCGTCGACGATCTCGGTGACCCGATCCTCGCGGATCTGCCGGAGCCTCGGGCTGTCCCACTGGATCGACCGGTCGAGCTCCCACTCGTGGTGGTCGACCACGATCGGCACGTCGGGCAGCGGGACCAGCGCCGCCGTCAGCGGCTCGTGCAGGTGGATGACGTCCGGTTTGAGGTCGGCGATTGCTTTGCCGATAGCGGTCTTGCCGACGCACGACCGGATGCTGGCCACTGACGTGGCCCCGTTGAACTCGCCCCGATAGACCAGCGGATCGTCGCCGGGCTCATAGTTCGTGCCGAGGATCAGGGCGTGATCGTGCTCGGGCGTAGCGAACGCCGCGCGCTGGGCGCGGATGCAGTTGTGCTTCTGCCCAATGTGAAGTATGCGGGTCATCAGTCGGTCTCCTTTTTGGGGCCCCAAGATCCTCTTGCCCTACGAGTGACTGCAATCTTGGCTTTGTGTTCTTCGGTGATCTGTCGGCCTTTAAGCGCAGCGCTCTGTTTTGCTTTTGTCTCTGGTGTTGCTCGGTAGCCCTTCTTAGAAGCTACCATCTTAGCAATCGCTTCTGCCGACATCTTGCGACCGGTCGCGGCCATCCTTATGCGTTCACGAGTCTCTGGCGATCGCTTACGGCCCTTCAACTTAGCCTTGTGTTCGCTGCTGAGCTTGCGGCCTTTGTGTGCAGCGCTTATTTTGGCGCGATGATCTGGCGACATGTTCCGACTCGCCTCACCGATTTTTGCTTTAGCTTCCGGTGTGTGCCGAAGGCCCCTGGCGGGCACCTCAGCGCACCGAGCAATATTTAACTCGCTCGTCTCTGGATCGTCCAAGTAGGCCTGTTCAAGGTCGTTCAGCAGGTATACTGGAGCCAGGATCAGAGCCTCGAAGGCAAAGGCATCTTCGCCGTACTTGGTCCATGCGCGTTGGAGTCTAGAGTTTTCGTGCTTGCCTTTGCGTAAACTGCTGAGGTGTGCGACCCTCCGCTTCCGGATGTTCTGGCTCTGTCCAACGTACCAATGCCCCGTATGGGTATTGATGATGGCATAGATTCCGGAGGCCACCCTTAGTCCTCCACCACCCATCCGACGATCGCGCCGATCGCGCCGGCGAGCAGAGCTCCGCCGACCGCACTGAGGCCTACGGCCGGGGCCGGCACCTCCGAATTCGACGCAAACGCAACCCCTACGCCGGCGCCGATGCCAGCGCCAAGGATCGCCCCGAGGACCCTCGGCATCGGGTCGACCGGAGGCGCGACCGGAGGCGGGTCGGGCAGGGCCATAATGGCGGTCGTCGCGGTGCTCACCTCGGCCAGCACGGCATTGCACGCCTCGAGGCCGCGGACCACAGGGGCGAGGCGGGCCGCGCATTGGTCCTCGGACATCAGGACCACCGGGCCCGCGGCGCCTGGGATCGGATCGCAGACACACTGAGCGAGGATAAGCAATAGGGCCGGGATCACTTCCGCCACCGGTCCAGAGCCTTGTCCGCCCTGGCCTGCTCCTCAGCGAGAGTCCCGTGCTCGGTCTCGGACCGCTCGATCTCCGTCTTGGCCCGGAGCCTCACCGCCTCGATGCGGGGCTTAGATCGCCTCAGAGGCTCCTGCGCGGGCTCGTGCTGGACGATCACCGTCTGCCGGCGCCTGAGTCCCACCAGGGCAAGACAGGCCACCACAAGCCCTCCCAGGGCCATCAGGATGCGCTTGAGCCAGGTCACTTGGTCGGAGCCTTGACGACCTGGATCTCCCGGCATACGCCTTGAAGGGTCATCCCGTATTTCTCTAGGACCGCCAGGATCTCCCGACCGCACTTCTCGACGGCCGCCTCGCCGAAGGCCCGACGCTCCCGGTGCCGGGCCTCAACATCGGCGCCGTCACTGGGCTCGGGGTCCGGGTCGGGCTCAGCTTGCGCCTCGGGCTCGGGCGGATGGACCGCCTCGACCTTGTGGGCCTTGGCCCTGTCGGCCTTGTCGATGAGGTCCTGCATTGCCTTGGCTCGGTCGGCTTTGGACGCCTTGCGGTTGGGGTTCGCCATATCAGGCCACGCTGCCACGATAGGCCGGGCGGCGTCAAGGGTCAGTCGATCGTCGATTCGAATGTGGCCACTTTGGTCAGTAGGGCCATCATCGGGACGCCACCCTCGCCGGTGCGCACCATGACAGCATCCGACCCACCGTCGCGTAGCGCGATGTAGTCGTCATCCTGGCCGGTAGACTCAGCTACCTCCGCTGACTCCGACACGCTGACACCCCCCCTCCGCCATGTTCGTCAGCTGGCTCTATAGCACCCTATTGTGTGAGCTCTCTATACTCTTCTATATATGTATTTTATGTAAAAATGTAGTAAGTATATATAATCGTTGAACTATAATACCCATCTAGCAGAAACCCTAGCAGATGAACATACCGGAATCATTGTTGTTTTGTACACGCTAGCAGATACCCTATTTATAGCTATGGGGTTAGCGCTACGTTGACTCGGGTGCAAGGGGTCGCTATAAGGGATGCATGGGGCGCGTGAGCCCCGGAGGAAAACCACCGATGACTGACATTGACCCCGAAGACATCCCACTTATCCGGTTCTTCGATCGCGTGAGCTATATGGCCTACGCCGTCCACGAGAACGCCGTGGCGCACGGCTTCTACAGGCCCAACGAGGACGGCCACGTGGTCACCCCGGCAGAGCGGCTGATGCTCATCGTCTCCGAGTGCTCCGAGGCGCTGGAGGAACTGCGCAAGCCGGGAGACCTGGACCGCGACGCGTTCGGGGCCGAGCTCGCGGACATCGTGATCCGGACGATGGATCTGGCGCAGTCGATGGGCGTTGACATCGAGTGCGAGGTCGTGGCCAAGCACAACAAGAACCGGCTCCGGCCGATCCGGCATGGCGGGAAGAAGCTGTGACCGCATCGGTGACACACATCGACAGGATGAGGATCGCCCACGAACGCCGGGCCGCGATGATCGCGCTGCTGCTAGACCGAGGGCCGACCCAAGCCAAGCACCTTGGCGAGGCTATGGGGCTTTCGCACCACCAGACCGACGTGTACCTTGACTGGGCGCGCAAGGCTGGATTGGTGGATCGCTACCTCCTCTGTGGCCTGACGGCCAGAGGGATCGCAGTAGGGCTCGGGCTGATGCCAATGCCCACCGGGCCAAGGCGGGACACCTTATCGGCGCATCCGAAGCGTGACTCCTCTATGAGTGAGGACGAGGTCAAGCGGGCCGTCAAGATGTACGAGGCGGAGATGGCGGTCACGGAGATCGCCCGCTTGCTACGGCGCCAGCACGGCGCAGTAAGCGCCGCCATTCGGGCACACCTGGGAGTCGACAAGCTGGGGTCGCGCGGTAAATTCAGCCGTGGCAAAGCACCGGGGCCGAGACCCGCGTGGTGATATGGACTGCGCGCTATCGGCACTAAGGACTCGTCCATGGATCCTTGACAGCCTATCACCCCGCCCCCACCGTCCGACCATGATCGGACCCCTACTCGCCGCACTTGTCCTCTCTCAGTCCGTTCCGATCGTGAGCTCCGAGAAGTCTCGCCAGGGCACCGGTGCGCCCGCTGCGCTGATGCGGATGGCCACCACGACTAGCGGCGGATGTCTCGGCGGCGGGGCGGCCCCGACCTTCATTCCTTATGGTACCAGCCTCACTGTGTCGAGCTCGACCGCGGTGGTCCTATGCTTCGTCCAGGGAGGCACGCTCAAGACCAGCATCACCGTCGCCACCGGCCAGGTCGTCACCGTGGGCAGCGGGTCGGCTAATGACGGTGCCGGCGCGTGCTTCAGGCTTGATTCCGCCAACGGGATCAACGGAGTAACCAAGCGACTCGAGAACGTGTTCAGCGATCGGACTGCACCAGACGGGTCGACCTCAGTCGCTGCTGGGTATGCACCTGGCGTCTGCACCTCAGGAGGCACGCTGACCGGGGCCACCTTCGGCCGTCCGTGTTTCGTCAACGGCGGATGCACCGGATCTCAGACCTGTTACACCGGGACCGGCGCGCGTGATAAGCAGAGGGGCGCATTCTTGTGTGGTCGCGGGTCGGCTGCGGCTAGCATTATGGTCGACTTCGATCAATAGCCCAACATCTAGCGGTTGACATTTTGTACACCCCCATGGGTAGTATGGCACCGTGGCAACGGTCGGAGCCATTGGCGAACGTCTGGATGTTGTTTTCCTCAACCCCGACGGAACCGAAAGGGATGTTTCTGGTGCGTCTACCGTAGATATTTATCTTACTCGCCCTGATACCTCGGAGCAGGTCCTGACGACCGCGGCCTTCACCACTGATGGCACCGATGGCGCGGTCTACGCGCTAAGCACCGCGGGGTCGTTCACTGTTGCTGGGCGGTATGCGGTCCAGGGGTACGTGGTTGACACCTCGGCCGGCTTCACCGGCTTCTCGTCCTCCTACTACATCGATGTGACTCGGAGCCCGACGGTCGTATGAGCCGGCTCAGCGATCACTTCTCCTGGGCCGAGGCGCAGTGCAAGTGCGGCGAGTGTGTCATGCCGTCGGACGTCCGGGCCAACGTGGAGATCTTGGCGCAGCATCTCGAGGTGGTCCGGCTGGACCTAGGCAAGCCGATCAAGATCACCAGTTGGTACCGATGCCCGGTGCGGAACGCCAAGGTGGGCGGAGCCCGCAAGTCGATTCATCTCACCGGCCTCGCCGTCGACATCAAGTGTGGCGGGCTGAGCGGCCCGCAGATTGCGGCCAAGATCGACCGACTCATTCAGGACGAGCGGATCCCGGACGGAGGCATCGGCGTCTACGCGCAGTTCCCGGCCATGTGTCACTTTGACGTGCGGACCGTCGCCGGCCTCTCGCGGGCCCGATGGTCCAATGGTGGTGGCGAGTGAGCGAGACCAGCATCATCGCATCGTTGGTCACGCTGATCACGGGCGTCCTCGGCGGTATCGCCGCGACCGTGCGCTACTTCCGCCGCATGGGCAGCCAGGACCGGCGCGACGCGGTCCGGGCCCATGACCAGGTGATCAAGCACTATCAGGACATGGTCGACCGGCTCGAGCGCCAGGTGAAGGAGCTGCTGGCCCACGTTGAGAAGCAGGACGACCGGATCTCCGAGCTCGAGACCCAGGTGGACACACTAGAGCGGGACCTGAAGCGCGAGCGGGTCGAGCGGATCAGCGGGTCGACCGACGTGACCCTCAGAGAGGTGAAGCCGTAGATGACCCTGATCGAGAAATGCCTCGTAGCCTGGATCGCATGCGTCATCGGCGCGGTGATGCTCATGTCGACCCGGGCCTTCGGCGCGGATGTCGAGACCTCGACCACGACCGAGACGCTGACCTTCGCGGTCAAGCAGATATCCGACGGTGAGCTGACCGGGGTGGTCGCCGGCCTGGTGCTGGTCGCTGGCGCTGTAGCTAGAAACGCGGCGGTCCGCGCAGCCATTCTTCCGCTGGTCGAATGGCTGGCCTCGAGGTGGACTCACAAGCGACGGGTCGCGCACAAGGCGAAGCGACGCAAGCGCAAGGACGACGATGAGCGGTAGGCGCGGCGCTCGGTACTTCCTGGACGACGAGACCAAGGACGCGATCCGGCGGTGTGCGTCTATCAACCCGGACCTGGGGGAGCGCGAGATCGCGGAGCGATTCGGATGTTCTCAGCCCGTGATCCACGCGTTACTCGTGGCGGCCGGACTCCAGCGGACCCGCTGTCGACCAGTCAAGCGCCGCTAGCCCCTCCCTCTCGCTTGCGCAAGAAGATCTCTTCGGATCGCATCCTCATAGCTGCGTCGACCAGCAGCGCCACCGACTCGCCCTGGACGGTGAGCGGTAGACACGGCGGGGCGAGCTTGGCATAGACCCCCAGCCAAGGGTCCTGCATGAGGTCCGTCAGGACCGTGATCGCCGCATGCTTGGGGGCGCCCTTCGGCACCACCAGCACGCATCCCGTGGAGAGTCGGGCGTAGTCGTGGCCTTTAGGGCTGATGCCCTCTTCGGTTCTCATACCCCCGCTTATACTCCACCGCCCACGTGGCGTCAAGGACCAGTCAACCCGGCTTGCCAAACGTCGGTCAGGTGTGCCAGCGTGGTGTTCGGAGGATCTATGAGCGGAGGAAGCTTCAACTACCTATGCCGGTGCAACCTAAGTGAAGCACTGTCGAACGAACACCTGGATCGGGCTATCGACACCCTGAAGCAGAAGACCTACTCGCTCCAGGCGGCCGGAGAGCTGCTCTCCATAGCACAGGAGGCGGAACGGCTGTCATCTCGGCTCAGTGCTCTTGAGGATGTACTACAGGCCTTAGAGTGGTGGAAGTCGTTCGATTGGTCTGAGGACCAGCTTATGAAGGCCTGCGAAGAGTGGGAGCGCTCGCTCGCAAGCGAGACCGATCTGTGACGCACCTCCCAGACGTAGCGCGGATCTGGCTCGCCCTGCTGTGCTTCGCCTCGGCCTACCAGCAGATCCAGCATGTCGAGCGCTGGCCCGCGCTGCGCCTGTCGGTGCTGACCGCGCTGGAGATGTTCACGCCTCCCGCCCTGTGCGAGGGCGAGGGCGAGCAGTTCGACGAAGCCACGAAGACCCACCGCGCCAGGCTGGACTTCGTCTTCTACCCGTCTTCCACGTAACCCCCACTGGCCCGACCGGGCCTTGTTTCCACCGAAAGGACCACTGCCATGCCGCAAGGTAAGCGCTACAAGTTCCAGGGCTCGACGTTTGCCGTGCAGACCGGCCTGGGTTCCACCGATGCAATCACCGCCATCACGGCGGCCAACCCCCCCGTGGTGAGCTCCACCGGCCACGGCAATCTCGAAGGCGACGTCGGACAGATTGCCGCGGTGGTCGGCATGACCGAACTGAACGGCGGTCTCTACGTGGTCGACGATCCTACGGCCAACACGTTCGAGCTGGCCGACGTGGACGCATCGGCGTATGCGGCCTACGTCAGCGGCGGCACGTTCGCGCCGGTGGTGTTCTCGTCCTTCTGCGAGCTGACCGGCGTCAATCAGCAGGACGGCCAGGCCGACGAGATCGAGGTCAGCACCATCTGCTCGACGGCCAAGGAGTTCGAGATCGGCCTGGGCGACAGCGGCACGGTGCAGCTCGACTTCAACTGGGCCGGTAACGAGACCGTGCAGGCGGCGCTGCGTGCGGCCAAGCGTTCGGGCGCGATCACGGCCTTCCGCGTGACGTTCCCCGGCACCGGCGGCAAGGTGGTGATGCTCGGCTACGTGCAGAGCATGAGCTTCGCCGGCCAGGTCAACGGCGTCTGGACGGCCTCGGCCACCATCAAGCTGACCGGCAACATCTTCGTCACCGCCTGATGAGCCGCGACGCAATCCTGGCGGCTATCAAGGCCGCCAGCGCACCCCCGCCGAAGTCCGAGACCATCTCGGGCCTTGGCGAGGTAGATCGGAGGAGC
>OFQV01000117.1_pt1 | contig 23584 bp, 32 predicted proteins | sample 1542971 | NCBI WGS metagenome assembly OFQV01 (sample SAMN07774229, study PRJEB24372) | wastewater metagenome | isolation source: WWTP Cannobio (Effluent) | place: Italy: Cannobio | collected 2016-01
ATTTATGCGCCGTTCTGACACAGTATGTCATGACACAAAGCCAGGATGGCCGGCGTCCTTAAGCACATCAGCCAGTGCTTTTAACGCGGGCGCGTTGTCGAATTCCCCGCAATCCACGTTGGTGTCGAGCGCGGCAATCTGCAGATAGGCTTGATGAATCGCGCGGATAGCGGACGTGGGATTTATGTTTTCCAGCGTCGTGCAGTATCGTTCCGTGTCCATATCAGTTACTCCGTTCCACATTTGCCAGCGTTTCGCGCATATTAGCGCCACGATACAGACTGGCGACATTAACAACGCCTCCACCATCGCCGGACATGCGCGCATAGAAGGACGGGCGATATGTGCCGTCGCCTCGTATGTCCGCATACATCAAATATCCGGCGTCCTGGCTGGTCAATCCGCGCCGTTGGTTCAAGCGTTGCACGGCGCGGGCGATATGCTGGTGGGTGACGCTAGGGACGGCTTTCCTATGCTTTGCGATTGCATCGGCTTTAGCGGATGATTCATCCGGGCCATATCCGCAAATATGAAAGCGCGCCGTTACCGGGTCGCCTATCATGGCTTGCCATAAGCCGTTCGGTTGTTTTTCGATTCGGTAAAACATTGGTTACTCCCTATGGTGATTATACGGCTTGCCAAACGGTAAAACCGGCATCGCGGAGTCGGTCGTCCCAATGGCGTCCGGAGTCGTCGCTAATGGCAACGACAAAGCGGTTGAATGCGCGCAATTCATCCATCCGCAGCGCGCTAGGCTGCGCATCGTCCGCAGCCGGATGGCGCATTTTCTGCGCGGACGATGCAACAGCGGCGCTGCGCTTATCGTAACCGTAGCCGCCCGCGAATCCGCGCACCATTCCAATGCCGATCCAGTGGACATAGGCGTAAAGCCTGCCAGCGCCATCACGCGGAAATTTGAATGCTATGGTCGCAACGCGATCGCCGTCTTTCATCACAACATATGCTGAGACGTTGGCGAATGCGGCTTGATGCTGCTTATATATGTCGGTCATTTTGGTTACTCCGTTATGTGGCGTTGCACCCATGTATCAAATAGCAATCGCGTTAGCAATGGCCTTTGTTGCACTGGCGCATAATCCCGTGCGTTATTTGCCAATAGTCGCATCGCTGCGTCTCTGTCAAACTGACCCGCTTCCCGGTGACGATCCAATGTGCGGAAGCTAGACTGCGTATGACGACATGCCAGGGCGCGTTGCAATGTCTCTTGTATCGTCATACTACCGGACTCCATTCAACTAATCCGCGCGCATAATAACCGTCTGGTGCATATGTGTCGGCATGGCAGATATATATCGTGCCGTCCGAACGTGCGCGAATTGCGGCGCTATAACACATGTTGCGCCATATCAATCCGACTTCATTGGTTATAGTGTCGCGATATAGCGTGTATGGTTCGGACGGAATCTTCCTGTCCGCTATTGCCAGTTTCACGGCGCGGGTTAATTTGCGTTTCGTAACTAAAGCCAGCGTACTGTCCATGTTGGTTACTCCGAACAGTCGGCTGTAAGCGCCGCGTGAAACACATCGCCGATATATTCTTTGATGTCGTTACGATTGCGTCCGGTGATTCGCATGTCGAAACCGTGTGCTAGTGACGGTGTGACGATGATGGAATGTTCCGTCCATCCGTCATAATATCCGGCTTCGTCCATATGGTGGAATGCCGTTTCAAACACCAAGCGATTCGGTTTGCTTGTGTCGCTCAATTGCGTTCCAGCATCAAAGCCGGAGCCGGACGGCATATTGTCGCGCATTATCGAATCGATTCTGGCGCGATGCTTATCTTGCCATTCTGCTTCGCAGCGATTAGCTGCATCCAGTGCGCTGGCGATTGCCTGATATACCTGTTTCATATTGGTTACTCCGTTATATGTGTGTGCGGGCGAACAACCGAACCATCACAACCGCACCGGCTATTGCGACGATTGCGCCATATGCCGGGCTGGTTAGTGCGGCAGTGGTGGCGACTGTGGTGAGATATGCCAGGGTGGCGCGTGTCATGCCAGCGACCAGCGATGTTTTGCGTTGTGGAGGGCTTCCGCCGCTTGCTCATTCGCCACATCCAACAGATATGAGCCATTGTCGCCGGGATAGTTCAATTCCACGCCCCACAGAGCGCATTCGTATTGCTCGACCAGTTCCACACCATCGCGCTCGACTGTTACGTCAATTCCGCAATAGGTCCATTCGTCATTGCACCATGCGCGAAGTACTTCGTAGTCGGCCATCGCGGCACGGGCCGCATAGGCGCGGGCGCTAGGGAACGTGGCGCGGTGCGCAGCATAAAGCGACCGAATCGCTTCGTTTATGTCGTTGCCCGTGCCGTGAATGGTTCCTTTGCTTTGGCACGTCGCGCTGGCTAGCCATGTGCCGTCGCTCGCCTGGATCGTCTCAGCCATGCGATATGGCGCAAGCGTTCCCCAGCCATCGCGCCGCGCAATGCGACATGCCTCCGCATAATCGTAAAAGCGCTTGCTCCCATGGTCGCTATTCAGGACCAGTTCGCCGGGCGCTTTGTCGCGGCGCGTCCAGTCGCTAACAGGACCGTGCCCGCAATCGTCTTCCCATGGGGTGCGCGTGTCAGTGTCGGCGTGAATGGTCGCGGTGATGGTGAAGCCGTCGATCTCGGTGGTGATCGTATCGCCTGCGCAGGCATATGCGCTAAAGCCAGTCTTAAACATGTCAGTTACTCCGTTCAATGCGGTCGCAGCGGGGGAAATCTGATTCGTGCATTGCCCATATCGGGCCGTCCGTTCCATCGCAGCCATGGCCGATTAGGACGGGCGTCTGCGTTATGCCGCTTGACTGCATTGCGACTATTGCAACGGCGGCGAAGGCCAATGGCACAAGCGGGCCGTGGCGTTGCGTTCCGTACCACGATCCGCCGACCGTGCCGATGCGCCAATGGGTCAGACCGCCTACGCGTTTCAGGCTTAGGAATGGGCGCTTGGTGGACGTGGGTGTCGTGCGGGTCATCTCGGTTACTCCGTCTATCGTGGCTGGCGCATCTTCATGACCGGCATAGATGGCCGCATTATAGGTAGGGTCTGCATCTACCGCTGCGGGCGGATTGACGAAGCGCCCGCGCCATTCGGCATTGACGGTCCAGACGCGGCCTTCGCCCATGTCTAAATCAACAAATGCCATCATGCCGCGATCATAGCTGCGCAGGACCGGGAATGCTTTGGCCGCGTCACCATATCCGCAAGCCTTTAGCCATTCGCCGCTAACTTCGAACCATATTGTCTCGGTGCTTGTCATCTCGGTTACTCCGTTTGCGTTGTCTCATTTCCACGTAATGCACTGGCGTTGCAAGGTCAAGCGTCAATTTGCTTGCTAGGCGATTTTAATCAATATTCATCACATTGTTACAGTTAAACCAGTTGCTTGGCGGTTTTAGTCAAATGGTGCGCTTTGTTGCAAAGCGGTTCCCTGGTCATTTTAGTCAAATGGATCGTGTTTGTCTGATTTCCGAAAAAAAGCGACCCATTCCGCTTATAGGCCACCTGAGGTTTAACTAAAATGACATCATATCCATACATTTATACAAACCTGTTACCCGCGACTTTTACTAAAAATGTAGTAACGTACCATAAAGTTACTTGACTAAAAACGTCAGATGGCAAGTGCCCCTGTTTCGGATGGAAAACCGACCCGCAATCAACTGTCAAATTACTAAAAACGCCTAGCAACGGCTTTGCATTCATCAATGCGATACATCTTGACTAAAAACACCAAGGAACCGCTTTTCACAATTCGATACATATTGACTAAAAACGCCTCGCAACGGCTTTGCGGTTACATTGCATTGCATTGATGCAAAACGGTACATTGTAGCGTTTTGATGCGGGGTCGCTGGTGGTAGCCGACCAGCTTGGATCGCATGATCCACATGGGGCAAAAATCAATCGACAAACCAATGGACCCCCCCCCCACCTAGATCGGGGCGGATTGACATGCTCGCTGATTTTCCACACGATCCGACGATCCAATTATCCACTCGGTCAATGATGCCCTATGTCGGTCAATAATGCCCCACAGTGGCTCGTCGAAAAATTTTTGCTGTATTTTTTAGGCCCACAAGATTATCCACCCTGATAGTACACAGGAGACACCACATGACCGAACGCGAAAAACTGGAAAAAGTGCATCAGTTGCGAATGAAAGCGCACGGCACGACGCAGGCATTCCCGGCAGACGATAAAGAGTTCCGCGCGGCAGCACATGGATCGCCGCACGATACCGCCGTCCATATGGCTCGTTGGCATTTGCGTCTGGCACAGGCGATCAAAGATGCCGGGTTGCTGGAATGACAACGCTGCGAGAAGCGCATCAGTTAAGGCTGCAAGAAGCGCGCAGAAACGCATCACACCCATATGTTCGATACATGACGGCTAAATATGAAGTGGACGCATTAACCGCACTGTCAAAATTGGAATCGCTGACACCCGAACAGACTGACCGGCTGATGCACGCAATGAACCGCATGGATGATTGGTCCGTTGACACGCGCCCGTAATCCAGCATATCCCGTGCCTCATGCAGATCGTGACAGCATATAGGCAATTAAACCCGGCACAGCGTTCATTTGTGGACGGGGTGGTATCGCAACTGGAATTTCAGGCCGAACGTCGCAACGAGCGTATCAGTCAGGCTCTCACGCGCGACATTCCAGCCAATATCGTCCAGTCCGACACGCGTGGCCTGTTGGGTCAGCCGCTGGTTACGTCCGCTATCAGCGAGCGGGTCATTGAGATAGCGCGGGATCGTGAGTTCAGCCCGCTGCGGGTCGTGAAAGAGATGACGACGCTCGCATTGAGCAATATGGGCGATTATTACACGGTGGACGACAACGGCGTGCCGATCTTCGACCTGACGAAGCTGACGCCGGAACAGAAGGCGTGCATAAAGTCGATCGAGATCGAGGATAGCGGCGACGGGATAATCCGACCAGGTAAGCGGAAATTCAAATTCACGCTGCATGATAAAATTGCACCGTTGAAGATGCTGGCGCAGATTGCCGGGTTGCTGGAGAATGACAGTCCTGCCCGCCGTGATTCGCGCGCTGCCGACACCGTACCGCAGATATCCCCGTCCGATAGCGTTGAGTCAGCCGGTGAGAAATACGCCGCAATGTTGGAAGGTGGTAAATGAGCCAGATACCACAGGCAATGAGTATATACGACCGGCAGGCAATGCAATGGATCGGTCGCATAACTGTTCGTGTGAACGACATGGAACAAAAGTATGTAATATCGTATAACTGTATCGATGGCGTAGTTGAACGCTATGAAACCGCACCAGATGGTCAGTTTATCAGACGTGGCGATGAAGTAGCAACCGAAACAGTGCGCGGAAATGTAACGGTGGAACTGTCCACGTGATCCCCAGCCCGATAGATATGTTCAATCCCCCGGTGCTGGATGCGCTCGGTGTGCAGCCGTGGCAACCCCGTCCGCTGTCTCACGCGGAATGGGGTACGCGCGACTATCGTGGTCTGTATGTCTGGCGCGCAAACATGCTGGAAAAGCTGCGCACCGATGCGTCTGCGCTCGCATCAGCCCGTGCATATTATGCGGAGCATCCAGTCGAATATATCTGTCACTGGATGGACACATTTGATCCGCGTAAGAAACGCAACAGGTGGATGCCGTTCGTGCTGTTCACGCGGCAGGCTCAGTTTATCGAGTTTGTCGAACAGTTGGACCGTGATGGCGAATCGGGTCTGGTCGAGAAATGTCGAGACGTGGGGGCATCGTGGCTTGGTTGTGCGTATAGTGTGTGGCGTGTAAACTTCCACAATGACGACGCAACAGGCTGGGCAAGTCGTAAAGAAAATCTGGTTGATAAGCTGGGTGATCCTGACAGCCTGTTCGAAAAGATGCGAATGCTGATTGATCGGACGCCTGATGTGTTCAGGCCGACGTGCAAGCACGCATTTATGAAAATCGTCAATACGGACAATGGCAGCACGCTTACTGGTGAGGCTGGCGATAACATTGGTCGTGGTGGTCGTAAGGGCCGCATATTCCTGGACGAAGCGGCTCATATCGAACGGGCTGAGAAAATTGAAGCATCGTTGGCCGATACCACGGACGTTCGTATCGACCTGTCCAGTGTGAACGGCACGGGCAATATGTTTCATCGTCGGCGTGAAGCCGGGATGGTATGGACGCCGGGTGAGACATTGCCACCGGGCATCATTCGGGTGTTTATATTTGACTGGCGCGATCACCCTGAGAAAACGCAGGAATGGTACGATCGACGTAAGGCAAAGGCTGAACGCGAGGGATTGCAACATGTGTTCGCGCAGGAAGTCGATCGCGATTACAATGCTGCGGTCGAGAATACGCTGATCGCAGGCGAATGGATCGACGCGGCCATTGACGCCCATCTCCATATTCCCGGCATGGTTGATAGTGACGAGTGGATGGCGGGCCTCGATTTGGCCGATCAGGGCATAGACAGGAACGCGCTGGTGCTGCGACAGGGGGTCATCCTGCGTCACGCCCGCGAATGGTCTGACCGCGATCCAGGCGTGACGACGCGCAATGTGATCACCGAACTGCGCGAACGGAACATGCGCGGCATCCAGGTCCAATACGACAGCCTGAACATGGGCGCGACCGTCAAGGCCGAATATAACCGGCTGGTCGAGGGCGGCGACTTGGCAGCATCAGAGGTCCGCATGGTGCCGTGGAACGCGGGCGCAGCGGTGATCCGGCCTTACGAGCGGATCATACCGGACGATGATGGTTCGATGATGAATCGGGCGTTTTTCCATAATTTTAGGGCGCAGGCGGCATGGTCCCTGCGATCCAGATTTTACAAGACGTGGAAGACGATCAAGCACGGCGATGTGTACCCGGTGTCTGAACTTATATCCCTAGACAGTTCCATGCCCACTGGTGTATTGAGCCAGATGCGTAAGGAATTGGCGCAACCTGTGAGGGGGTCAAGCGTGGGATCGATGAAAATGCTTGTGCAAAAAACGCCTCCGGGAACCAAGTCGCCAAACTTGTTCGACGCCACCGTGCAAGCGTATTTCCCTGCACCGGACAATGGTAATGACGTGACGATTGGATCATATAGTGCTTGACCCACGACTGAAACGATCCGCTGACAGTGAGGCGATGGTCCCGTATTGGGATAAGGTTGACTCACTGATCGACGGCATCGATGCGCTGCGTCGTGACGCCGAACTGTGGTTGCCTAAATTTAGCAAGGAAGAAACGGACGATTACAAATATCGTCTGTCATGCACGAAATGCACCAATGTATATCGTGACATCATCGAAGGTCTGTCAAGCAAGCCGTTCGAACAATCGGTCATGCTGGTTGACGATGAAACTGGCCCAGTTCCAACCGAGATAACCAATTTCAGTTATGACGTTGATGGGTCGGGTAACAACCTGACCGTGTTCGCGGCTGAGACGTTTTTCAACGGGATCAACAGTGCGATTGACTGGATCATGGTCGATTATGACAAACCCGATCCAAACATCCGCACGGTGCAGGATGCTCGACGCGCGGGTCGTCGCCCATATTGGTCGCACATCCTTGGTCGCAACATGCTCGATGTACAGTCGAAGGTGGTTGGCGGCGAGGAAATCCTTATCTACGCAAAGATACTGGAGCCGGGTCAACCGAACCATGTGCGCGAGTTTGTACGCAGTGGCAATACGGTTCTGTGGTCCCTGTGGGAAGATAGCGGCAAGGTCGTAACGCCGACCGCACCGGGAGAACTGGAAACGCGATACGTGCGGATCGATGGTGGCGTACTGGGGATAAACGAAATCCCGCTGGTGCCATTTATCACTGGACGGCGTGATGGTCGGTCGTGGAAGATATTCCCGGCGATGAAGGACGCGGCTGATTTGCAGATCGAACTGTATCAGCAGGAATCGGGCCTGAAATTCGCCAAGACGCTGACCGCATATCCTATGCTGGCCGCGAACGGCATCAGCGCGCCGAAAAACCCGGATGGCACGGTATCGACTGACTTGTCGGTTGGCCCGAACCGGGTGCTGTGGGGCGGCACAGGGCCAGACGGGCGACCCGGATCATGGTCCTATGTCGAGCCGAGTGCCATGTCGCTGGAGTTTCTGGCAAAGGACATCACGTCCACGATCCAGAATTTGCGCGAGTTGGGCCGTCAGCCTCTCACGGCGTCGAGCAGCAACATCACAGTCATCACGGCAGCGGTCGCGGCTGGCAAGGCCAAGAGTGCGGTCAAGGCATGGGCATATAAGCTGAAAGACGCGCTGGAAAATGCGCTGTTGATGACGGCGAAGTTCATGGGCAGCACATACGATCCGAACGTGTTTGTGTTTGTCGATTTTGATGATTGGATGGAGGGCGACGATGTTGACGCCCTGTTGACAATGAGCGATAAGAATAAGATCAGCGACAAGACACTGTGGGAAGAAATGAAACGCCGTGGCGTGCTTTCGACCAACTTTACATCGGAACGTGAAACATCGCGGCTGCTGGAGGAATTACCGGGTGAGCCGGTGGAGGAATAGGCTATGCCTTGGAAACTGAACGGTGACGCTTTGGCAACCGATGAAGACGGGATGCCTATCTGGATTGACGAACCGAAAAAGCGTCAACCGCGACGTAAGAAAGTGACGGAGGAAAAGAAATGACGAAGAACACTGTACGACTTGCCTTGTTGACCAGCACGGTCGCAATGGGTTTCGACTGGAAGATGGACGGCGACAAACTGGCGACCGATGGCGACGGCAACCCGGTTTGGATCAACGGCGACAAGGAGTTGACCGTCAAGGGCGATACGATTTCGTCGTTGCAAGGTGAGGCTAAGACGCAACGTCAATTCCGAGAAAAAGCAGAGGCGGCACTTGCGAAATTCAACGGGATCGACGACCCTGATGCGGCGCGCACCGCACTTGAAACCGTGCGGGATATCGACACCAGCAAACTGATCAATGCGGGCAAACTCGACGAGGTTCGCCAGCAGATGACGCAGCAGTTCGAAGGTCGAATCAAGGAAGCAAACGACGCGCGTGAAGCAGCGTTACAGCGCGCCGATAATGTGCTGCTCGACAGTGCGTTCAATGGGTCCGAATTTGCGCGTGAACGACTGGCCGTTCCGGTCGAGATGGTGCGCGCGACGTTCGGCAAGCAGTTCAAGATCGAAGACGGCAAGATCGTGGCTACCAATTCGAACGGTGATCCGATCTATTCGGATAAAGACATGGGTCATCTTGCATCGTTTGACGAAGCACTGGAAAAGATCGTCGGCGGCTATAAGTACAAAGATTCGATCCTCAAGGCACCGGATGCTGGCAGCGGCACGGGTGGCAGTGGCGGCGGCGGTCAACGTGGTCAGGGTCGGTCAATGACCATGAGTCAGTTCGAAAACCTCAATCCAATCCAGAAGGCAGAGTTTGCCGGTAAGGTTGCATCGGGTGAAGCAAGTCTCAGCGACTAATCGGTTAGGTCGCCCGGTTGTTTCGTCACTGCCGGGTTGATCTCCAGGGGTCGGTGTGTCTCATCTCCGCGCCGACCCCTGTTGTTACACGGATAGCACCGCATCGATTAATTACGATGCGGTGCTTTTTATATGTTGACGATACGTGCCAGCGCGGTGCATAGATGTGTTTCGCGGGGCTGACAGACCCCATGACAAGCGACTGAAACGCGGCGCAAGCCAGAAACGAACGGAACTACAAAAGTCTGTCAACAGCGGTGACAAGCCGCTTTATATCTTGTCTGCTGTGTAGGTTGGATGACCGATAGGCGTTGGATTGGATGATCCGCTTTCCCTTCAACCGGACAGTAGGAGATTCCCATGTCCAAAATGAAAAGCATTCTTGCATCGCGCCAGGCACCGATGATCGGTTACATGCCTGCCTACGCGAACTCGATTTCGACGCTAATCCCGGCGATCTATTACGCTCTTGACATCATTTCGCGCGAACAGATCGGCTTCATTCCGACTGTCACGCGTATGGTCGGCGCGGATCGTGTCGCGGTTGGTCAGACGATCACCTATCCGCTCCAGCCCACTGTGACGGTCAGCGACATCGTTCCGTCGATGCAGCTTGAAACCCCGCCCGACAGCGGCTTTGGCGTCGGCACCATGGCGCTGACCAAGGCCAAGGAAGCCCGCTTCGGCTTCACGGGTGAGGAACAGAAGGCGCTCAACAGCGGCGGCGTCGGTTACGTCCAGGCACAGGGTATGCTCATCGCCAACGCCATGCGTGAAATCGCCAATGCGGTGGAAACGGATGTCGCGACCGAAGCAGCACTGAACGCCTCGCGCGCTTATGGCACGCCTGGAACTGTTCCCTTTGGTTCGAACGACCTGACCGATCTCGCCCAGATGTCCAAGATTCTGGACGACAACGGTGCGCCCATGTCCAACCGTTCCGCGATTCTCGGCTCCAGCGCCGCCGCGAAACTGATGGCCTTGCAGAACCTGACCCGCGTGAACGAAGCTGGCACCAGCATGACGCTGCGTGACGGCGAACTGCTCGACATCTTCGGCATGTCGATTCACAAGACTGGCTGGCCCTATCGTCACACCAAGGGCACGGCTGCATCGGCCACCACCAGCGGCACGGCGCTGCCCATCGGCACGACCACGATCCCGCTGGCATCGGCAGGCACGGGCACGGTCAAGCAGGGCGACATCGTGACGTTTGCGGGCGACACGAACAAGTATGTCGTCGCAACGGGCGATACGGATGTGTCGAACGGTGGTTCGATCGTTCTGGCAGCACCGGGCCTGCGTGTTGCAATCCCTGCGGCTGCAACGGCCATCACGGTTGCGAACAGCTATGAAGCAAACGTCGCTTTCAGCCAGGACGCCATTCAGGTCGGTATTCGACCGCCTGCCAAGCCGGTCGAAGGCGATCTTCGTCTTGCGGATTATCTGGCGACCGACCCGCGCAGCGGCATCACGTTCGAAGTGTCGATTTGGCCCGGTAATCGGATGGTTATGGGCAAGGTCGCGCTGGTATGGGGTCAGAAAGCCATCAAGCCAGCACACATCGCGGTCCTCGCCGGATAAGCGGAACAGCATGGGGTGGAAGCGCATTTCCACCCCAACAGGAGAAGCATCATGAAGAATCTCGCTCTGCTCGTTTCGACCGCTGCCATCGCATTCATGTCCGAAGTTTGCGAAGTGGTTCTGGTCAGCGGCAAGAACGGCCCTGTACGGGTCAACAAGGACGATTTCGACGCCGATCAGGAGAAGCCTACCGGCGACCGGCAGTTCAAGCCGTACAGCGGCAAGGAAGAACCGGAACAGTCGAGCCAGTCTACCAGTCGGACATATGATGAACTCGGCGTCGAGCCGCGCGCCACGCCGTCCGCGCCTGATTTCACGCAGGGCGAGACGGTGAGCAACCAACCGATTGATCCGGCCAAGAATGCGGTCGCACCAAGCATCACCAACGCCACCGATCGTCTTGCCATGAAGGACGGCAACAAGTGGTACGTGGTTGACGGTATGGGCAATAAACTGGACGAAACCGGCTACCCCAACAAGGCTGCGGTGGATGAAGCGATCCGCGCCCTGTAGCGTTCCGGTTCGACAAGTGCTATGGGGCGGTAGGGATCACACCCTGCCGCCCTTTTCTTATGTGAGGATGACCAATGGCTGAGTACGGCACACCGGCAGGGTTTATCACCTATCACACGGCGCGCGGACGCGTTGCCATCGTGGCCGACTATGACGACGATGAAATCCAGGCGCAGTTGCTCGTCGCATCGGAATGGATCGACGGTCTGTATCGCAATCGATTCAGCGGTTGGAAAACAGGCGGTGCAGCACAAGTGCGTGAATATCCGCGCATTGGTACGATCGACTATTATGGATATTCCGTAGCAAGCGACAGCGTACCAGAGCAGATCGAACACGCAACCTATGAGATTGCGTATCGGACGCTAACCAATCCGACCATCATCAATCCCGACGTGACGCCAAGCAAATATAAGCGGGTGTCGATCGACGGTGCGATCAGTGTCGAATATGCGACTCAATCGGTCGAAGCATTGCAAACGCAAATCCCGATAGTTGGTCAGATCATGGGATCGTTGCTCGGTCGCAACACCGACACGTCCGGTCTATCGAGCCGTGTGGTGCGGGCATGAAAAAGCCCGCCGCACATATCACAGTGCGGCGGGCTATCAGCGTTCGTCAGCGCCGATTAGATGTCGCGCTTCACCGCGACCTTGAAGCCTTCAAGATGCGTACCCTTGAGGGTCTTGGCGAGCGCCGCGTCGATCTCGACGGCGACGAAATGCTTGGTCTGCGCCGTGGTAACATTGCCGGCGTCGTCGGTCAGTTCCTTCTTGTGCTTCCGGTTCTGCGCGCTGATCGAGGACGAGATAGCAGCCTTGTCCTTGTTCTTGACGCCGAACGACTGGCCGACTTCCAGGCTGGCAAACGGATAGGCCGATTCAACACCACCACTGCGGGTCGGCGTGGGAAGTTCGACAGTGCCGACAGCGCCGACGATGGGGGCAACGCGCGGGGTGCTGGGGCGCTTGGCGGGTGCGGTCGAGGCGGTGGGCATGGGCTGCGGGGTCGTCACATCATTCATTGTAATTCTCCATTGTCATCAGTTCATCGTCTGATAAACACGTCTGTAAGACACACTAACCATGCGGTCAAGGGGGTCATATGAGTATTTATGACGATATGCGCGTAATTGCGACAGATGTGCTGAACGAGTTCAAACAAGGCACCGTCAGGTATGTGCAGATCGCCCCGGCAGCGGGAGGCACACCAGACGATCCAGGTCAGCCAGTCGAGACATATCATACCGTGACTGCGGTGGTTCGTCCGGTCAGCACGAAATATGTGGACGGATCGCATATCGTCCAATCGGATCGCCAGATGGTAATGCCGAACAAGGGTGTCACGCCGACGATGGCCGGTTTCGTTGACATAGATGATGATCGGTTTAAGATCGTGGAAATCATGCCACGACCCAGCGCAGGCGTGCCGATCGTTTTTGTTCTGATTGTGAGGCGGTGATACGTGAATGAAGCAGAGTTCCTTGAAGCACTCGCTAAATTCGCGCCATCAGTCCGACAGGCGTTCATTGAAGCGATACAGGATATCACCGACAATGCTGTTTTGGCGCAAGTGGTCAAAGCGATTGAAAGCGGGGATGAACAAGCCGTTTGGCGAGCGTTAGGTTACAATCCGTCCGTGTTCAATCGGATGGTCAGCGCGATAGGTGTTGTGTTTGAGCAAGGCGCGCTGTTGACGATTGCGCATCTGCCAAAATACGCAACAGCATCGGATGGGATCAAAACGATCATGCGGTTCAACATGCGAGACAGGCGAGCCGAAGAATGGCTGCGAACCGAATCGTCATCTTTGGTCACGGGGATCGAAGACGACATGCGGATCGCCGTGCGTGATACGCTACAGGTCGGCATATCGCAGGGTCGCAATCCCCAGTCCACCGCGCTCGATTTGGTCGGTCGATACAACCGCGACACAGGGCACCGTGAAGGCGGGATCATCGGCCTTGGATCGAGGGAGCAGGCATGGTCGAGAAATGCCCGTCAGCGCCTCGTCACGCTCGATCCAGGCTATTTCGACATGGAACTGCGTGACAAGCGGTTCGACGCCACGGTGGCCCGTGCTATCGAGCGTGGTGAGCCATTGCCAGCGAGCGTGATTGACAAATTGGTCGATCGCTATCGGGATCGCGCGTTGAAGTTTCGCGGTGATACGATTGGCCGAACTGAAACATTGGCCGCGCTTAACAAGTCCGAGTATGAATCGACCCGGCAAGCATTAGAGCAATCCGATCTACCGTTGGCTGCGGCAACGAAAATATGGGACAGTGCGGGTGACGGTCATGTTCGCCCATCGCATCGCGTACTTGACGAAATGCGCGCACAAATGGATGAGCCGTTCATTTCACCCACTGGATCACGTATGATGCACCCTGGCGACACATCGCTGGGGGCGAGCGGCAAAGATGTGATTGGGTGCCGTTGTCGCGTTCGATATAAGATCAATTTCGCATATGGTGTGGAATGACACGATGTTAGATTTTCTGATGGTTATGAATTGGCCCAAACGACAATCGTTTGTTTGTCAGTACATTCACGGCTGGAAGAATACCAGCTTGACGGCGGCACGGCTTGTCAGTCAACGAACATGCCGATGTGGTAAGGTTCATTGGTGGCATCATGATAGTTCGGGTCGGGTAGAATGACACAGACACTAGTTGCAGACATTGAGGCTTTTGTTGCCAAGTCAGATGCGCGCATCATGGCTGTGGTGAAAGAAAGCCTGGACGCGATGACAAAAGACATGCAGACGCCGGTCGCTAAAGGTGGTCGGATGCGTGTCAAAACTGGTTTTCTGCGCGCGTCTGGTCGCGCATCACTCGACGGTATGCCAAGCGGCAACGGTGTGCGACCGGATGCTGGCACATTCGAATGGGATGGTGATGCTATCAATGCTGTACTGATCAACATGAAACTTGGCGATACGTTTCATTTCGGGTGGGTCGCAAATTACGCGGAGACACGCGAGCAATATGATGGGTTTCGTGACACGGTAATCCAGAACTTCCAACAATATGTCAACGCCGCGTCGGCTCAATTCAAGGACAAATGAGATGAGTGAGGCAGCAATTCTTCGCACGTTGCAGCAGGGTGTCATTGCAGCCGTTGCGGCGTCCACCATGCCGACATTACCAGTCGCGTATGTCGGGTTGAATCTGGACGTACCGAACAATCAGAAATGGTTGGAAGTGATCTATATCCCGAACAACATTCAAGGCGATCTATGGGGGCAGGATAAGAACTATCGGGGTATCATGCGCCTCATTCTGCACTGGCCCAAGGACGGCACGTCAGCATATGCGCCGCTCGGTTTGATGCAGTCGATCGCGGGCTACTTCTGGAAAGGTCGTCTCTTGTCGGGCGTCCAGATATATGCTACCGATTTGACCGGCATCGTTGAGGAAGACGATGATAGGTTGTTTCCGGTGAGCATACGCTACCAGTCATATCAAAGGAACGGGTAATGAAAATTCTCGCATCGCTGGCAGCAACAGCCGCCGTTGCTTACGCCAATGTGAACGCCGGTCGCAAACTATTCATCTGCACCACGCCCCAGCCAAACGATCTCGATGCGACGGGTTTTGCTGCGCTGTCGTGGGTACAGGTCGGCGGTGTCGGCAATCACGGCGAAACCGGATCGACGACCAACATCCTGACCTATGACACATGGGACACCGATGTCAGCGACAAGGCCAAGGGCGTAACCAACGCGGGCGATCCCGATGTTGAGGTTGCGTACAACGCCAACGATCTCGGCCAGCAGGCACTCCGTGCCGCCGCGCTCACCCGTTTCAAATATGCTTTCAAGATCGAAGGCAACGACAAGCCCAACGCAGACGTGGATAGCACCAACACCATTCGCTATAATCGTGGCCTAGTCACCGGCCCTCGCCAGCCCAACGGTGCGGTGGAGGATTTCGATCTGGAAATCTTCACCCTCGGACTGGTGCAGCGCCAGATCACGGTTCCTGCGGTGGATGGCACGACCATCCCATAACATTATCCACCTTGACAATATTGAGCCACCGGACCAGTGTTCGGTGGCTTTTTTGTGACGAGTGGAGCATGACGAATGGTTGATATTGCGAACATTAAACCGACCGATCGCACGGTCGATATTGTCGATCCTGGCACGGGCCTGCCGCTTGGCATTCGCGTCCGTGTTGTGTCGATCGACGATGATCGACTGAAACGACTGAAACGACAGATCACCGACGAAAGCCTGCGACTACAGAGCAAAGGCAAGTCGTACAAGTCGGAAGAACTGGAACGCAACAGCGATATACTGCTGTTCACTGCATCACTTGGCTGGGAATGGTTCAATCCGACTGGCAATGAGGGCGATGACGGCTATGATGCGGAGGCCGCACCATCGTTCGAAGGCGAAGTGCCAGAGTTTACGCAGAAGAACTTCCTCGCCGTGGTGCGTGCGTTGCCGTGGTTCGCGGATCAGTTGCGCAACGAGATTGACGAGACGAAGGCTTTTTTCGGCAACTCCAAACCGAACTGATCGACGCGATCGCACTGCACGCGAAATATGAGACGGCCACCAGACCCATAAAAGACGATAAGGGGGTCGTCTCACACGAAACGCGGCGACAGTATAACGATCGGTTTGGAGTTGAATCGCCAGACATAGAAATACCAGAAGCGGGTCAATATCTGTGGGACTGGTATTTCGACATGGACGAGCGGATCAGTCGGATAAACGATGGTGTATGTGCCCGCATCCCACCATCCGAATGGGACGCTTGGCAAAGGCTGACCGGCGAACTTGTTTATCCTGAGGAATTTGCTATTCTCGCCGCCATGGATCGAGCGTATTGCACGGGTGTAATAGGTGAGATTGAAGCGGGCCGTGCCGTTGCGGAACGAAACAAGGGTGCCTGACCAATGGATATTGCTCGCCTCGGTTTTACCGCCTCGACCGGCGACCTCGACAAAGCCAAGTCGAAACTGGAGGCGCTGGTTCCATCGGCGGGCAAAGCCGAAACAGCCACGTCCAAATTCAACGCCGCCGCCGCTGGCATCGCTCGATCCACTAGCGGCGCGGCGACTGGCATTCTTGGGTTTAACTCGGCGGTCGCTAGAGCCGCTTCTGGCGCAAATGCGGCAAGCACTGGCTTCCCGAAATTGGATGCTGCTTTGGCAGGCATCGCTGCCGGTGCGCCACGGGCTGCAAGCGGCATTCTTGCAGCGGGTACAGCCATGGGAACGATCCAGCAGGCGGCCATGGGGGCCAGCATGGGCCTTTCGTCGCTTGGATCGACCATGACCGGCCTCAAGATGGATTTCCAGCAGGCCGACGCGCACATGCTCGCCTATCGAAACCATCTTGCGACGTTGCCAGCGGCGGCGGGATCGGCCCAGTCGGCCCTTAATCGACTAGGGTCCGCAGCGAACGACAACATCAATCGATTGCAGTCCACACCGGGCAACATCGCGGCGCAGTTCCAGGATATCGGCGTGACCGCAGCGGGTGGTATGCAGCCATATCTGATCGCGCTGCAACAGGGTACGCAACTTAGCGCGGCGATGCAGGGTGGCTTGGGCAATCTGCTGGCCGGTTTTGCGCAGATGCTGTCCCCGATCTCATTGCTGACAATCGCGATGGTTGGGCTGCTCGCAACATGGATTCAGTCGGTCGATTGGTACAAGGCTGCGGCAGGCGCACTTAACATGGCGGCAGACGCAATGGAAGCGGCTGCACCATATGCTGCTGCTCTCGGTGCGACATTGCTGTTGGCTTTCGCACCGCAAATTATCAGTTGGATCGCAGCGACCACACTGGCAATTGGTAAAGGGCTTGTGTCTGCGCTTGTCAGTGCAACAACCGCTATGATTGCGTTCGCGGTTGCAAATCCATGGAGTGCGTTCGTCATTGGTGTCGGTCTGGCTATGGCGGCTATCTATGCACTGAGCGAAGTGTTCGGCGGTACATTCACCACGATTATCGACATAGCGAAACAGAGCGTCAACATCATCATTGGTGGCTTCGTCGGTGCGTTTAATGCAATCCGTAAAACATGGACCAAGTTGCCCGCTGTGATCGGTGACATTGTGATCACTATGACCAATCGTGTCATGGATGGTGTTGCCAATTTGGTCAATGGCGCAGTTGAACGTATTAACGGCATGATTGCACAATTGCCAAGCTGGCTCGGTGGTAACAGTGGCGGCATCTCCTATCGCGCTCCGGGTGGCACATTAAAGAACCAATTTGCCGGTGCGGCGTCTGCGGCTGGCGATGTTGCGAGCGAGGCAATGAAAGCCGCGCAGGGTGTTGATTACATCGGCAAGGGTCTGAAATTCGCAAAGGACATGGCTGGTAAAGCAGCCAGTGCATTGCGCGGGTTTGCGGCTGGTATCGGGCCAGAAGTCAAGCCCGAAAAGACTAAAAAAGCCGCAGCCGGTAAGAAAACGGAGGCTGAAAAGCAGGCCGAAGCATTTGAGAAAATGCGGATTGCCAGCGAAGGATACGTGCGATCCAAAATGGCTGAGATTGCTGCCATTGGGCTTGGTGAGCGCCAGGCAGCGATGTTGAAGCATACCACCGACCTGACCAATCAGGCGATCCAGCAGGGTATCCCGCTGACCGACGAACGCACGGCTGCTATCAAGCGGTGGGCGGCGGCGATGGCTGATGCGGACGTGCAGTTGTTGAACGCGCAGGGTTGGCAGAAACTCAAAGAGACGATGGAAGCGACCAACCGCGACTTCCAGCAGCAGCGTGATCAACTCGGCATGACGGCTGATCAAACGGCACGCTATAAGTGGGAAGTCATCTGGCTCAACGATGCTATTCGCGGACTGGTCAATGCGTCACCGGCTCAAATACAGGCGTTGCGCAATTTCGCCAAGGGTGCGGCAGACAACGAAGTTGCGCTGGGTCGGATGCGCGATCAGATCGACGAAAACAAGCACGCGATGGATTTCTTGCGCGATGGCGTGAAGGGTTTCGTGTCCGATCTTCGCAGCGGTCTGGAGCAAGGTAAAAACGCGTTCAGCGTGTTTGGAAACGCCGTCCTGAACGTGTTGGACAAAGTGATCGATAAACTGATTGATGTTGCGCTCAATGCAGCAATGGGCGGCGGTGGATCGGGCGTGGGCGGTTTTCTCGGTGGGATCGCTAAGTCGCTCGGCATCGGTGGTAGCAGCGGCGGGATCGTGCTAGGTGGCGCGGCTAAGTCCATGCCGGGTGTGACAGCCAACGCGCTAGGTGGCGTATATGGCCCATCTGGTCGTATCGACGCATATGCAAAGGGCGGCGTTGTGTCAGGTGCGACGATGTTCCGTCATGCTGGCGGCATGGGAGTGATGGGCGAGGCTGGCGACGAAGCGATTATGCCGTTGAAGCGCGGTTCGGACGGGTCGCTTGGTGTGGCGGTCAACGGTCGGCGTGGATCAAACGATAACCCCGCACCGAACATCAATGTCAGCAACTATTACACGATCTCAGGGTCCAGCACGGCAGACATGCAGGCCACCGTGCGGCAATCCGCTGAACAGACTAAAGATCAGTTGCGTCGAGAAATTCCACAGGTGCTTGCTGAATACCAGCGTAACGGGACCGGACCAGTATGACCGAAATATTTGATTTTCCGGTATTGCCGGGTGCCAAGCAGTTGTTCCACGTACCCGGTGCAGCCATGGAAGGCGGTTATACGGCTGGTGCGGTCAGGATACTAAGTCCCGAACCAGGTGGACGATCCGTATTGGAGTTGCAAACAAGTTTCAGTGTGAACGAGTGGGAAAACCCGGTTGCAAGCTGGCTCATGTCAAAAGGTAACGGCGAGGTTTTTCGCATTCGTTTGACGAGGACACCACAGGTCATCACGCAACGATCGATTCCACGTGCCAGTTTCGATGCTTATCCGCGAGACGAAGAACAATGGCACGCACCTAACCCGGCGACCGACTTGACAACGCTGTACACTGCTACGGCGTTAGAAGGCGAGAACACCGTTAAGATCGACATGTCGTCACTCGGTCCCATATTGAAACCGGGTCATGTTTTTGGTCATGGTAACACGACCTATAAGGTTGATAAAATAACATATGACGCGAACTTGATTGCAACAATCGTGTGTAAGCCACCACTGAGAAAAAACATAGCGATTGGCAATATGTGCCTATTCACACCATATTTCCTTGGTACGATAGGCAACATCGCGGAGGTACGCACCACATATGATGCAGAGTTGGGCGGTAGCATTCAGCTTGGCAAGATCATATTCGCGGAAGCAATCGTATGAGCCTGTTCTACGACCTGTTGGAAGAATATCTAGGCGATGCAGATGTTCTATCTGATCAGCGCGTGGTTGTGCGTCGGTGCTGGTTTTATGACTTCGACGGCTTTCCTACGCGCATGTGGCAGGGTCAGGGCCGATTGTTTACAGAGGACGGCAACGAATGGCTCGGCACGATCAACAGCGCCGGTCAGGATATTCACATCACACCGCGCATCCAAGACGGACGTGACGGCTCCAGTGCATCCTATCAATTCAGTCTCATCATACCAGACATTCCAGGTGAATCGAGTGGTGAACTATATGAGGCGTTGAAAGCGGACCAGTCGGTCGTGTTGGGTCGAACGATCACTTGCTATCTTGCCATATTCAAAGACGGAGAGGCATTGCGCCCCAGCACACCGTTGAAGTTTTTCAAGCGGCTCATTATGCGCAGCCCTAAATTCAGCGAGAGCCTGTCACCCGGAGAAGGTGGCGTGCTGGTGCGGACGTACAAGGTGACAGTAACGGCCAAGGACGGTAATTTCGGTCGCGCAGACGTGCCGAATCGATCGTACAATGACACGATGCAGCGCGAGTATGCGCGCCAGCTTGGCGTGACGGAACCGGACCTTGGCTGTGAATATGTGGCCGGTCTGGCGAACCGGACGTATAAGATACCATGACGGACATTGTGGACGAAACGCTGCGGCAGTGGCGGCGCGGCGGGCATGTGTGGGGTGAGAGCGACTGCATGTTGTCAATCGGTGACTATGTGGCCGCGACAGGTGGTTTCGACCTCACGACCCGTTTCCGTGGGACATATGACACAGAGGAAGCAGCCATGGCCCACATGGACGCGAACGGCGGTGCGGAGGGCCTGATCGACCAGATGCGCCTTGAACGCACTGACAGCCCGGTTCGCGGGGACGTGGCGGTCGTCCAGGGCATCGGTGCGCTTTGCACGGGGTCGGGTTTTGCGCTACGGCTGGACAGGGGCGTGATTGAAGTGGATCGCCGGTTCGTGACATACAGCGCCGCATGGAAGGTTCCGCGATGAAATTGGCTCGCCTGATCGATAAACCGGCCCTCGGCTACGGCAAGGTTGGTCGCATTTTGATATCGGTCGTAACAGTCGCGGCACTTGTCGCGATTGCTGTGTTCGTACCTGGCAGCGCATTTGCAGCAAGTTTCGCATCGTCGATCGGTGTAACTGCCGCGCAAGGTGCTACGATATTGGTCGCCATCGGATCGGTAGCGATAAGCCTCGCATCCAGTTTGCTGACCGGCATTCTATTCCGACCAAAATCCGACATGTCGGCTGCTAAAATCAATGTGAGAATTGAAGCACCGCAACGCTGGATCGCTGCGGGTAAAGTGTTGCTTGGTGGTGGTGTCAATTTTGCGGAGTTCGATTCACAGGGAAACCTATGGTGGATCATTATTCACTCAGACAGTATCGCCAATGGGCCGTTCCAATACTATCTCGACAGTAAACTCGTAACAGTCAGCGGCAACAATGTAACGTCGCCAGACTTTATGCGCAAAGGCAAGTCGTATTTTCGCATATGGACACATACCTATAGCGAAACAGACCCCGTGCCGACTGGCGCAACTGAGTTGGCAGCGGCGTTGCCATCACTGTGGGATGTTGCATCTCATCAGTTGGTTGGTACAACGTACAGTGTGATTTGTGGTTTGTCGATCAAGCTGGACAATCGGTATAAGGTGTATCGCTGGCGTGGACCGCTCGGCATGGGCGAACCAAATGTCGCATTGCTGGCCAACTGGTCCAACATGTACGATCCGCGTGATCCTGAGCAGACCTTGGGTGATCGGTCCACATATAAGCCGTCACGCAACAACTCGCTCATATGGGCCTGGTGGCGGACGCACCCATACGGCATGAAAAAGCCAGAATCCGAAGTAAATTGGGACATGGTGGCTGAACAGGCTGATATATGCGACCAAACGGTTGTCGGCATTGAATCTACGCAGCCACGATACGAGTGTGCAATTGCTGCGCGTGATGATGTCGGACGGGGTGATATTCAGACTCAGATCATGCTCGCATGTGACGGGCAGATAGTGTTTGACGATGAGGGCAAGTCGTGGATGCGAGCCGGTCATTATCACGTGCCGACTCTTAGTCTGTCGCGCAATCGTGACATCATCGCCATGGAATCGATTGAGGCACAGGATGGCGAGTCCGAAACACAGGGTGTAGTTGTTCGCTTTCTGGATCATTTGGCGGAATTTACGACACAACCGTCCGCAGCGTGGCGCAACCCTAACTATTACAAGCCGAACGAAGGTAACACGTTTCTCACCGTCGATATTCCGACGATCTATAATCACAACCAGGCGATGCGCGTAGCCAAGTCCATCGGTATGCGCTCGCAACCACTGCAAAAACTCGCACCGACTACCGGCTTGCGTGGGTTGCGAGCCATGCAGGAACGGTTCGTTGACATCAACTATGACAACACTTTTGCCGGTGATTACGAGATTATCAGCCCGGTTGAAATCGACGAGTCTGGCATGTTTTGCTCGTTGGCATTGGTTCCGGTAGGCCCGGATCGTTTTGATTTGTTGGCAGGAGAGGAACGCGCACGTCCGAACGGTACAACGACTGAAACGACTGTGACGATTGATCCACCGTCCGGTGTGACGGTAATGCGAGCCAACAACCGCATCGAAGCGCGGTTCGACGCACCGGATCGTGAAGACGTGCGATATGAGTTCCAATACATCAACCAGTCCGACTATACGGACGCAGAAAGTGATCCGTGGGGTCAAATGCAGACCGACATGGACGCGCTGTTTGCGTTCAGTGGTGTCGTCGATCAGAATGTGCCGCAATATGTCAGGTGGCGCGCTGTATCGTCTGGTGGCACCGATGGCGCTTGGTCAACATTGTACTCACTTGGTTCGTTGGCGATGCCACCAGTCACTGATCTATCTGTAACGCCAGACACAGGTTCAGCATTACTTGCGTGGAAAAATCCAACAGATGCGCGTTTCTTTGGTGTTGATGTTTTTCGCAGCACAACACCATTGTTCGGTGATGCCACGCAAGTCCTAACCAATTACGGCGGTGCGTTGGGTGAAGTCCAATGGTGGACAAATTCTGTAGCGCCGGGAACTTATTACTGGTGGGTAAGGGCAACTGATGGCGCAAGCCTTTTCGCCAACCCCACAGGGCCAGTAAGTGCGACGGTCACTTAGGGTCTTTTATTCGTCGAAAAAGCAGTCTATCGTGCGCGACAAAGGAACCGCTTATGATCCCGGCCCGCATTGATTTTCCATGTCGGACGAACACCGACTATGAGGAAGAACTGATTTTCACAGAGAGCGCAGATGGATCGCCTGTTAATCTGATGGGTATCACTTTTCAAATGCAAGTAAGGGATCGTCCAGGCGGCAATCTTATATTTACACCGACCTTAACGGTTGATGGTAACGCCCTGATTGTGTCGTGGACAAGAGCGCAAACACCTGTGCCAGCCTCGTACTCGCACGATATAGTAGCGATATATAGCAATGGGTTTCGCGAGCCTTGGTGCGAAGGTACAGTATCAGTGGAACAGGGAGTTACGATCAATGGTTGATCGGATTGTAAACCTTAGCGGTCGCGGTAAGCGTGGTACGTTATCCGCTGTCGATAAGGCATATTTCGACGCGAGGACGGCAAGCGCAGAGTCTGCGTCCCTTGACGCCGAAGCCGCCCGCGATGCCGCCGCTGACCTTGTGCTGCCCGAAAACAA
>OFQV01000118.1_pt1 | contig 23201 bp, 44 predicted proteins | sample 1542971 | NCBI WGS metagenome assembly OFQV01 (sample SAMN07774229, study PRJEB24372) | wastewater metagenome | isolation source: WWTP Cannobio (Effluent) | place: Italy: Cannobio | collected 2016-01
AGCTTCCGTGGCAACTCCGGTGTGATGACGTTCGACTTCGGGGCCTATGAGTCCGCCCGGCAGGCTTCAACGAACGCGATCAAAGCGGAATCCGATGCCACCGCCGCGTTGTTCGAGGCACGGCGCAAAGCGAACTCGGCGAACCGGGCCGACCGGCCGCAAGCGTTGCGCGACCTCGCCGCCGCGCAACGCACCTACGCTGACGCCGCCAGGGAATCAGCGGAAGCCACCGAAGCCGAAGCGAAAGCGAAACCGACGTCGGCGAACATCCTCGCCAACTTCCGTGACCGCGTAACGAAGATGCAAGGCTTGGCCGGGAACCTGCGCACGTTGGCCGCCTGGGGTATGCCGTCGATCCTGCTCGCCGAAATCCTCAACTCCGGTCTAGAGTCCGGCTCCCAAATGGCTGCCGCCCTCGTCGAAGGCGGACCCGGCGACATTGCCCAATACCAGTCGTTAGCGGCGCTGCAAACCTTCGCCTCCACCGACCTCGGCAACCTCAACGCGGCGTGGAATCCCGGCGGTGGTGATCTCACCCTCGACCAGGAACTCGCCAACGCGAATGCCGCGATCGGACCTGCACCGAAAGGCCCCGGCAAGAAACCAGTCAAGAAGAAGGGCCGCGCGCTCGGCGGCAACGTGGTGCGCGGTGAACCGTACCTCGTTGGTGAACGCGGAATGGAAATGTTCGTGCCCGGCGTCAGCGGAACGATCGTCCCCGCCCGCCAACTGCAAACCATCACCGCGAACAGCGGTGGTGGCCGCGACCTCGTCATGTCAGGGCCAGTCCAAATCAACCTGGACGGTCAAGGCGTGTGGAACGGAATGCTCACCGCGAACCGCCGCACAGGGTTCACGCTGCGATCCCTCGACGGGTCGAACTAGTGGCGTATCAGGAATACCTCAACGTCCGCGACCGGGTGGCCTTCGGGCAAGGCCCGTACACGCAGACGCCGACGTGGACCGATATCACCCGCCCCGATAGTTCCAACAGCAACGCGGTACGCCCCGGCGGAACATTCGCCACCGGACGCCAGTCACGCAACGGCCAATTCGAGGCCACATCGGTCACCCTGCAGGTCGGTAACCGCGACGGCCGCTACACGCCGTACTTTGCCGGATCACCGTATTACCCGCTCACCGAATCGGCGCCGTATCAGCGTCACGTCGAATACCCGAAATCCTCAGGGACGTGGTATCCGATCTGGGGCGGGGTCATGTCCGACTGCACCGCCGACTTCGAGGGTGCCGCGTCCGGCACCGCGCAGCTCACGTTTCAGCAAGTCTTAGGGATCACGTCGAAGCGGCCACTGAAGTCCCTCGCCGTCGCCACAATCATGGCGTTAGAACCTACCCACTTCTGGCCGCTCGACGACCTCGTCGGCACAGTGGAAGCCGCCGACGCCCGAGGATCAGCCGACTACGACACCCTCGAGCTGCAGTATTCCACCGCCGGTGTCCTCACCGACGAACCAACCAGTTCACCGTCAGGGCTCGGAGACTTCGGCTCCGGCTTCGCGCCAGGGGACACCGCCGGAACACGTCTAGCACTCACCCCTGACGCCGCAGCACCAGCCAACGGCTACATCCTGAAACGGGTGCTTACCGGATCAACCGGCACCCACCAGGACACGGCGATGACCGTGTCCCTCACTGAACTGACCGCCGGGGCACCGGCCGTCATCTACTCGCTGTTCTCCACCGCGAACAGCATCGGAATCCGTGTCACCGCGTCCACCACATCCGTCGTCGTGTCCGTGGTCAACAGTTCCGCCGTCGTATCCACACCGGTCACCTACGCGGCAAACATCGTTGACGGGGAAGACCACTCCATCGGAACGTCGATCACCGTGTCGGGCACCACGGCGACAGTGAAACTGTACGTCGACGGCACACTCGGGGGCTCTGGCACGTTCACCGCCTGGACTGGCGCGTTCGGCGCGGACACCATCGGTGTCGGCCTCAACGTCGCCTACGCCGACTCGGTGCAACCACTATCAGGTTCGGTGGCGAACGTGGCCATGTGGAACGACGCCGACATCACCCGCCACACCTCAACCTATGCCGAATCCACGTTCGGTTTCGACGGGGACTTGGCAAGTGAACGGCTCCCCCGGCTCCTCGGCGCCGCCGGTCTACGGGTCACCTCAGCCATGACCGGGCTCGGATTCACCATTAGTGGAATCTCCACCTCCGCGTCCACGCTGGGAACCTTCGACCGGTTGATCGCCCCGCAAAACACGATCGGTCGCACGTTGGTCGACGTCTTGCGTGAACTGGAAACATCCGAGATCGGTCGCCTGTCAATCAACCATTCCGGTCAAGTCGTCCTCGCCTCAAACAAGGCGTTCCACAGTCCGATCCGCACCCTCACCCTGTCCGCCAATACACACTTCGACATCGCTTCACCCATCTCCCGCGACTCGGACAACCTGATCAACGAATGGTCGGGGACACGCATAGATGGCGTCCCGCAATACTATTCCGCCTCCGATGCGGTCATCGACGAGCAAGGGTTGCAAACCACCGACGGGGGAACACTCCCGCTGGGCACAGATGACGATGTTCTCGCCGTGGGCGCGTGGAAAGTAAACACGTCAGCGACCCCGACCTTACGGCTCACTATTCGTGTTCACGGGGCCAAGTTGCACGCCGCCGGTCTGTTGGATGACGCGCTGCTACTGTCCGAAGGCGATCAGGTCATCCTCACGAACCTGCCGACCGGTTCCCCGGTGACATCGTTTACCGGCTTCGTCGAACGCATCGCCAAAGTGTTCACCAAAGACAACCTCACCTTCGAGATCACCCTGTCCCAGTGGTTGGACATCGCCGAATACAACTCAGCGACGATCGGCCGGTACGCCGAAGACGAAGGGTCGATCACCCTCACGTCAACGGTCACGAGTTCGGCGACGTCGATCAGCGCCACAACCGCCGCGACGCATCCACCGCTGACGAACGTCGCCGGGAATCTCCCTTTCGACATTTCCCTGGCCGGGGAGCGATGCACGGTCACCGCCGTTAGCGCCGCGACGTCGCCGCAAACCCTCACCGTCACCCGCGGGGTCGCCCCGACGACAGCGGTCGCCCACACGGCCGGGGCCACCATCTCCATCTGGAATCCCGGCGTCTTCGGCGTCTAACCGAAAGGTTCACCTATGGTCAGCGTTCCCAGTCCCTCCACGGCGGCAGCCGGTGCGAAGATACTCGCCGCCACCTGGAACACCGACGTTCGCGACGCCGTCCAATACTTCCTCGACAACATTGGCGGCTACGGCGACTCCCGCAACGTCATCGTCAACCCATACGGATCGATCTGGCAGGGACCAACGTCGCTGGCGATCACATCGAGCGCGACCCCGCAGTATCACGCCGACCAGTGGTGCACTAGGCGTAGCGGCGCGACCGGCTGCACTGTGTCCCGTCGAACAGGGCCGACCGGGCAGCCGTACTCGATCCGCATCCAACGCGATTCCGGCAACTCCTCGACCACCGCCATCGAAACAATGCAGCCGCTGGAAACCCTCGCCTCGACACCACTAGCAGGCCTGTCCTGCCAGCTGCGTTTGCGCATGAAGTCGGGGGGCAACTTCTCCGCTTCGGGGTCGCTGGTCACGGTCGCGGTCACCTACGGCACCGGCACCGATCAGGCACCACCGGCGTCGGGTTGGACGGGCACCGGTTCGGCGCTATCCACCACGCAGGCGCTCACCACGACGATGACCGACTTCACGTTCAACTCCATCGCGATCCCGTCGAACGCCTCCCAAGTGCAAGTCCTCGTGAAGTACACGCCGGTTGGGACGGCGTCCACGAATGATTGGTTTGAGATCGCCGGATGCCAGTTGACGTCGGGGCAGGCTCCCGGTTGGGAGCGCCGCGCGCACGCGCAGGAACTCATCATGTGCCAGCGCTTCTACCAGGTCGGGCAAAACTACTTCGGCGGATATGTCGTCACCGGCGGTGGCTGCGGGTGGCGTTCCCCGTACCCGGTCGTGATGCGCGCAACACCGACAATGACATACACGAATACGTCAAACATCGGATTCGGTACGACGGTGGAATCCGCTGCGCTGAGTGCGTCCTACCACGTCGTGAATAGGACGGGCACAGCTACTGGCATGGCCTTGTATTCGGAAACGTGGATAGCGAAAGCGCAACTCTAACGATGACTGACCCCAGGGGGAACGCATGACCGCGACTTATGACTTCGAGGCCGGTCAAGGGGAGACCTTCGACCGGACTGTGACGTGGGAGATCAACGACGTCCCCGTGAACCTGACCGGCTACACGGCGCGTATGCAAATACGCAAGACGCACCGATCAACGTCCCCGCTTGTGTCGCTGACTCAGGCTTCCGGTCTCACCCTCGGCGGTTCGGCGGGCACGATTCAGATTGTCATCTCTGCCACGGCGACGGCGGCGCTCACCGCTGGCCGGTATGTCTACGACCTCGAACTTGTCAGCGCGGGCGGGGTCGTGACAAGGGTGCTCAAGGGGTCTATCGAGTTCACGCCGGAGGTCACGCGATGACCGACGTTACGACGACGGAGACGATCACGATCACCGAGCCGGACGGGACCGTCGTCTCGGTATCGGGGGAACGCGGGCCGCAAGGTGTTACGGGCTCGACAGGTGCGACCGGAGCTGCGGGATCAACCGGCGCTACTGGACCGACCGGCGCTGCCGGGGCGACCGGGGCAACGGGACCGACCGGCGCAACCGGAGCTACTGGTGTTGTCACCGCCGACGCACCCGCCACTTACAACAGCGGCACGCAAACAATCGGTGTTGATGTTGGCACCGGGTCCACTCAGGTCGCAGCCGGGAACCATACCCACAGCGGAATGGTGACCTCCTCCGAGATCACAACGATTGTCGCTCTTACTCAAGCGGAATACGACGCGCTCGGAAGCCCGTCAGCTACCGCCCTCTACTTTATCAACGGATGATCTGATGCCAACACCATCGAAGATCTATCAGGGCGCAAATCTCATCTATGACGGGTCTGGCGGTGGTGGCGGACCGTGGACGCCCGCCTCTGTCACCGGGCTTACCGCGTGGTGGGACCCGTCGGATACGGCCACGATCACGTCATCGTCGGGCTACGTTACGAAACTCAACGACAAATCGAGTATGCGGAATCATCTCTACCAAACGAGTACCTACGGCCCGATCACCGGCACGCGGACACAGAACTCGCTCAACGTCCTCGACTTCTACGCCGCCACGCGAGCATCACTGTATTCAGAGACGTTCAACCAGGCTCAACCCTGCACCATCTTCGTCGTCGTCCAAACTGACACACTAACCGTTGATTCTTTCGGGAAGAGCGCCCTCATTGGGTGGTCAAGCGCTGCGGGTTACGGTGGATGCGCGATTGCGCAGGCGGGCAGCTTAGGCCAAACGCAGCTCAACGCTGGCGGTGCCTGGTACACCTACCAATACATCGCGGCGAACACGCCAGCGCAACTAACAGCCGTGTTCGACGGCAGTTCAAGTCATCTCGACCTCAACGGAACGGCGTCGGCTAATCTCCCGCCCGGCACGCAAGGGTGGGGGAACGCCTCACGGTTCCACCTCGGTCAAGTCGGCTACGAATACACGGCTGATAAGGCTGGCTACGACGGCGCGTGGAATGGGTGGGTCGGGGAACTACTCGTCTATGACGGGGCGCTCGGCTCGGGCGACCGGGCCACCGTTGAGGCGTACCTGAAAACCAAATGGGGGACGCCGTGACCTGGCTCATTCCCGGCACCGCCGCCATCCTCATCGCGGGTGCAACCTCATTCGTCACGTTCGAGCCGATACCGGCAGGCCCCGTCAAAGCATGTACTTCCGTCGCTGTTATGGCGGATCACCGCATCGTTGTTGCTGATTGTGAAGGCGCACGATGACTTCAGTGGCCGCGCAATTCATGCTCGAATCCGAATGGGTTATGGCGACGATTGGGGCACTCACTGTCATGTTCTCTGCCCTCGCCTGGTTCGTGAAAGCGTTGGTCAACCAATCAGAATCACGCATCGAAAACTCCATCGGGAAAGTCGCCCAACAGGTCACCGACCTCGGTGATCGCGTGACCCGCCTAGAGCATCAAGTGGACGACACGATCATCCCGAAGCAAGAACGCATCGCACGAAAACTTGAGGCCGACGAGTGAACACACCGCGCAACGAAACCAACACCGGCTACCTCAAGTTGGTGCAGAACTTGGGCTCGATCACTGTCACCGAACCCGACACGATCATTGAGGGTTCGGACATTCACGGCTACGTGATCGTGAAAGCTCCCAACTGCATCATCCGTCGTTGCATTATTCGCGGTGGTCCACCGGCCACACAAGGCCAAAATGCGCTGCTCAACATCACGCACGCCGACGCTGGTGGCTACCTCGTCGAAGACGTCACCCTGAAACCGGACTATCCGAACGTTCGCCAAAACGGCATCTACGTGAACCGGCCCGGTAGGTTCCGCCGCATCAACCTGTCGGGCACGGTGGATGGCATCGTTGTCTACGGCAACGGGGTCGAACTGATCGACTCCTACCTGCACGACTTCGTGGTCTACCCATCCGACCCCGCCCAGGGCGGCAAACCGTCCCACGCCGACGGGGTACAAATCCAGGCCGGGCGCGGTGTCCGCATCACCGGCTCCACGATTGAGGGCGCAAACAACGCCGCGATCATGGTCACCCAAGACGCCGGAACAACCGGCGACCTGCTCATCGAAGGCAACTATCTCGACGGTGGCGGGGCGACCATCAACTTCGGTTCCGGCGGGGCAGCCAAGACGGGGCTAGTGGTGCGCAATAACAGGTTCGGACCCAACCGCCGCAATGTCGGCATGGCGATCATCCGTCACCCAACACAGTCCCCGCTGACCGAGAGCGGCAACGTCTGGGACGACGACGGAACACCGATCAAGATAACTCGCGGCGCATAGCCAACCCTCACTTCGGTGGGGGTCTTTCCATAAGGAGACACCATGAGTGAACGGACGAAAGACTTCCTCGAACGTCTGGCGTTCACCGTCGCATTCGTCGCCGTCGGACTCGCCATCCCCTACCTGACGGGGATCAACGAAGCGTGGGCTGTCCCCATTGTCGCCGGGCTACAGATCGTCAAGAACCTCTTGGCCCAACAGGTCGGCGACCCCAACACAGCCGGGTTCACCGACACCCCTGCTCCACCATCTGAACCGATCGTTGACGACGCCGACGTCGAATCCGTCGAAGACGTTCAAGGTGTGCCCGACGACTTCGAGGGGGAGCTGTCCTGATGTTCAGCAAATACGATCGCATGACGTGGCGCGGATACAAGTTCAACCGGCGCACCGTTCGGATGTTGAAGTGGGCGGAACGACGTTCCGGTGTGCCCATCCGCATCGCGCAGGGCTCATTCAACAAGGGTGGCGTCGCCGCATCAGCCGGAACGCACGACGGATCTTCGGTCGATATCAAAGTGGTCCACCTGTCGACGTCGCAGCGGGTCGCCCTCATCCACGCGCTAAAGGATGCGGGGTTTGCGGCGGCGGTGCGCAAACCCCCGGCATTCGGCTGGCACATTCACGCCATCCCCACAGGAGACGCCCAAGTCTCACCAGCCGCGGCGGCGCAGATCCGTTCCTACGATCGACATCGGGACATGCTCGCTGGTGACAACTACGACCCGACTTATCGGCCTTCCCCGAAGCGCGGCTACTCGTTCCTACGCAACCGGCCCGTGAGACGCAAGTAGCCATGATCCCCGGCAGCGAATCAGGTTTACTCATCTGGGACTTGACGAAACTCGCCGCCGAAGGCATCGGTAAAGGCGGCGTGTGGATCGTCCGCCAGGGCTACGACTACGCGAAGAAATGCCACTGGTGGCTGTAGAATCAGCGTGCGTAGTCCGCGCATGTACTGCCGGGGTAGCTTGCGGGTAACCGCTCTCCTTCAGTGGATCAGCCCCCGGAGTTCACGACGACCCCGCATAGCGAAAGAGCCCTCGGGCTCTGCAAGTCATTCTGTGGGAATGAGACTGCTAGCCGTGCGGGGTTTCGTCGTACCCACCTGACTCGTCAAATACGCATATGCCGAATGTTCGGCCTGGAATTGACACATCGATCTGACCTGTCAAATAGCTTTCCCCCAAGACTGCGCCCGGCACCTGTTCCCTCCTAAGGAGGTTGAGCAGGTGCCGGGCGTATTGCCATGTCTAACTCGGATACGGCGACACTGGCGGCGGCGGTGATGTCGGCACCACGGGCGGCGGGGGGATATCGCTGGACACGACACCACTATCCGACACCTGTTCACGCCAACTGGTGCCATCGAAGTATCGGAGCTGGTGTTTGCCATACGGGTCGGGATGCCAACCGGCAGGCCCGGCTTGCGGGACAGCCTGCACAGCGACCGGCTGCGCGCCCGGCCGATCGTCTTTCATTACCGCGATGGCGATCAACCCGATCACCCCGAGCAGCAGGCCGAGTAACGCTCCCTCAGTTCGCTTACCTTTCGAGTCCCCAATGATTGAGCCGACGATCGCGCAGAAGACAGCCATCACGAAGACTCCGCCGATGAAGAACAGCCAGAAGGTTTGCTCCGCTTGCTGCTGCTGCAATGTGTTGTAGCTGTTCATGTCAATCAGCCTTCTCTCTCTACGTCAAACCGTCAATATGGGGTAGCCCTTCCGCCACGGCTGAGGCGTCCGAGTTCGTGACCTGCGTGTAAATCTGGGTGGAGGACAGCGACTTGTGGCGCAGTAGCTCCTGAACGATCCGCACGTTGCCTGACTGATTCAGGGCCGTCGTGGCATACCAGTGGCGTAGGGAATGAGGGGTAGCTCCCGGTTCAATCGACGCCAGTAGGTAGGAGATGCGGTGAATCATCGTCTCGTAGGACGCGACGATCGGGAAGTGAACCCGCGTCCGTTCCACCAGCCATGACGGCACCGGCACCGTCTGGGTACCGCCGCCTTTCGGCTTCGTCACCCGCAGCCGCCACACATCACCCGACCGGTAGAAGTCCCTCGCGGACACGTTGCACGCCTCCGCGCCGCGTAACCCGCAGTACGCCATCAGTGAGACCACCGCGCGGGTTTCACCAGTCGCCAGATCCAACAGGCGTGCCAGCGTCCGATCGGAGACGGGCCGGGGCATCGTGCGGGGCACTTTCACCTTCGGAATCATCACCGTCGGATCCTTATCGACCTGAGCGAACATCACCGCCCACGTGTAGAAGGTGCGCAACGCTGACCGGTACGAGTGTCGGGTGGCGGGGGAGGGGAACCGCGCCAGCCAGCGGATGAGGTCGGAGGCGGAACATTCCAGCGGGTTCAACCCTGCCGCGCACAGCCGTTTGATCGTCTGCGTTCGGTGGCGGATGGTGGCCGGGGATGCGCCGGAAACGTAGAGGTAAGCGGCGTAACTGTCGGTGATCGTTTGCATGTTCGTATTCATTGCAGCGACCTCCGACTGTCTTTCAGCCTGCTTGCTGCGAAGGGATGAAATCATGGCGGGCAGGTCGCCTAGATGGAGCCGTCCAGATGGACACGACGGGCGCCGTGTGACGTGACAGTGACTGGCGGGTAACAGTTGGAACGCCAGTCCGAAGCCATTCAAGGTCAGTTCCGGTGGCGTCTGCCCATGTGCGTAGGTAGATCGCGTTCGGCTTCGTCTTCCCGTGCTCATAGTTCAAGACGGTGTTACGGGCGAGCCCTGTCAGGTCTGCGAAAGCCGCTCGACTGAGCCCCATCTCTTCGCGCGACTTCCGTAGGCGGTCCTTTAGCTCGAACTCGAACCAGTTACCGGTGCTCTCGATTGGTTGCGTAGTCATATGCCCAAGATACGACATAAGACACGCTTGGGCAAATATCTCGAATGTGCTTGCGCCAATCAGGTCTATCGTCCAATGTTGTGCCATGCCCAAGAAACGACCAAAGCCTACGATTGCGCTTGCCACAACGTCAGACCTTGCAGAAGTCCTCGGCTGCGACGTTCGCACGATTCACAGAATGGTTGCAGACGGTCGCCTAACGCCGCTCCAGAAGATGCCCGGCAAGCGCGGCGCCTACCTATTCGACGCGGACGACCTCGCCGACCTACTTCCTTCTGACTCTCGGGCCAGCGCATGAGTGCCGCGTACGTCTCTGAGTCGGAGCTCCACGACTGCTCGCAGTGCTACATCCCCGGCGATCACCGCGAAGCCCTAGCGCTTGCAGCGCTGGACCTGCTAGGCGATGCCGCCCGCGACGCCACCAGGTTGTTGGGGAAACCCGCTGGTGAATCGATCACGGCGATGCGAAACGAAATCCTCGCCCGCCTTGGCCGGTTCGAGTACCAGCGGACCTCCGCCCTTGACGCGTTGGCTTCAGAAGATCGCAAGCGAGCAGGAGGCCGAAATGAGTAACACAACCCGACCCCTATCGGTATCCAACGGATGCCTCACCAGTTTGCCCGTCTTCACGGCCTCATCGACTGCCTTATGTAGAGCGGCCACCGCGTCCGTGTCGACCCCGGTGTATTCGAATCCGTCGTATCGCACAGTAAACATTTCATTCTTCCTTTCCTTGATCGGTTTGGTCGCCTCAAGGTTACGGAAGGCCAGCGCGGTGGCAGCTACTGCCGCTGCCGCGCTGGCGGCCCCGCAGCGGCCGACGTCGCCGGACGGCGGTGCCTCGTGAATTGGATGACAGCGTCAATGCCTGGCCCATCCTTCGATCGCATCGCCTCAATCAAAGCCGCCGCGTCATCCAACGATTCCGCTGCGACCGCACGTTTGCTGGCCTCATCCATCAGCGACCTCCTCACAATCAGCCGAGTCGACATCCATGTTGACCTTCCAGTGCTGGTGCCGCTACTCGCCGGAGCCCGACTACACCGAACGAGTACATGGGAAGAAACCTTCGCGTCCCTCACAGACACATCGGAGGCCAGCGCATGAATGATTCGGCGCTCCCGGCGCGGTTCTGGGCGAAAGTCAGGATCACGAACGACTGCTGGTTGTGGACAGCAGCTGTGCAGTCGAAGGGCTACGGATCGTTCGCTGTCGGCGGGGTCACATACCAGGCGCACCGTCTGGCGTATGAGGACCGTCACGGGCCAATCGGTGACGGCATGCAGATCGACCACCTGTGTCGTGTCCGGCAGTGTGTGAACCCGGACCACATGGAACCGGTGTCGTCGGCGGAGAACACCCGTCGCGGGTTCTTCGACCGGGGCGAATGCAAATACGGGCACGACCTGACGACAGCACCCGCCTATGTGACGACGACCGCGACCGGGCGTAAACGGCGTGAGTGCCGTCAATGCCGGGCTGAACGTGCCGCCGCGCGCCGTGTGGGGGTTGCGTCATGACTGCCCTGGCTGTCATCGAGAACACCGCCACCTCTGTGGAAACGGTTGTTGCGGAGCTGGCCCGCTTCGAAGCGTGGATCGCCGACGCACCGACTCTGCAGGTGCAGGAAGCGTTCGCCTGGCTGCGTGACGTTCGCGCATTGATGAAAGTCAGGGAGACGGCGTCGGGTTTGCGTGTGCAGGCCGCGCGGCTGGAGCTGCGCACACTGCGGCGGCTCGGGCAACTGGCGGCCAACGTCCTGGCCAATGACGGCACTGAAGGCGCGCACGCAAAATTGAAAGCCCGCAAAGTCCTTGAAGGTTTACGTCCTGCGGACAGGCAGTCCGCGATCAGTCTCGCCGGAATGCCGAACAAAGAGTTCGACGCCATGTGTAACTGGGTCAGCAGCGACTTGGCGACCAGTACACAAATCAGCGGCTGGCGGTACTTCAACAACCAGCAACAGAAACGCCTCGCCGCCCGCACCGGGGTGCTACGCCACCCGGATCCGCGTGCCGCCGGGATCGAAGCCGCCCACTACCTGCAGGCAACCCCGCAGTTCGGGGAACCGTGGGAAGACGCCGTCATCCGCATCCTCGACCAGATCGAGATTGGTACCGACTCGACACCAGTCATTCGGGCGGCGAAGAAGCTCCGGCAACTCCTCGGGGAAGAACTTGACGACGCCCTTGTGGAGACCGCCGCCGAAGCGTTAGCCGCCGTTGAAGAGGAAGCCCTGGCCGAACCAGTCCTGGCAGCGTGTTCATGCCCGGCCGGACGGCACCCGAAATGGGTGGTGTATCCGGACGACGGATGGGTGCGAGTGAAATGGGAAGACGCCGGTGTTGACCAGTTCGCGGCGATGGTCGCCTACCAGCAGGAAATCCACCGCCGACGGGGTGAACGCGTCAACGAGCTGGTCGCACTGTTGGCGGGGATGCGTATCGCGCAGCAGGACACGGACCTGACGTATTGCCGGTTCTTGTCGTGCCTGGCCGCGTCTGTGAGCGACGTGCCGCCGCCGCAACCCGAAGTGCCTGGCGGCGGCACGTCTGGGGGTACGTCATGAACTGGGGTTACGTTCCGTGGACGGCACTGGCGGCTACCTGCATGATCGCGGTCACGTTCCTGGTGTTGTGGTCGATCGCTGAAGTCCGGGGCGACAGGCAGGCGGACCTTATCGATGACCTTGCCGACGCGGTGGATGAATGCGAAGACGACCTGCAGGTCGAACGGATGCGCCTGGATGAGGCCCGCGAAGAGATCGGTGTGCGGGACCGGGAAATCAGGCGCCTCAACGCGCTCATCACATCGATCACGAACCATCCGTCGGTGCGTAAGAACGGTGACGGCTTCGTCATGGCCACCGCGACACGTAAAGGCACGAAATGAGTACCGGGCAGGTGGAGTTCCTGGTGCGGGGTAACCCCGTCCCGCAGGGTTCCATGAAGTCATACGGGCCCGGAAGGATGACCGCGAGTAACCACGACACGTTGTACCCATGGCGCAGCAAGATCGCCGCGTCCATCCGCCAGCAGGTGCGCGGCGTGTACCCGATCTTCCCAGAGGACACCCCGGTCATCCTGTCGGCAGCGTTCACCCTCCCGGAACCAAAGCGTGTCCGTAAAACAAAACCGAACTACCCTGCCGTCAAGCCTGACCTCGACAAGCTCCTTCGCGCCCTGTGCGACGGAATAACCTCGTCCGGTTTATGGGGCGACGACAACCAGGCGCTCATGTTCCGCAACGTGTCGAAGACGTACCCGGCACACGTTCTCGGATCCAGCGAATCAGCGCTGCGCGCACCCGGTGTTGTTGTCGTCTTGTCACAGGCCGGTGGTTTGTCATGACTGCCCGCCCCGTCAACACCGGTGTTGACATGGTCGCCCAAGCACTGTGCGCCGCCGAATGCTCTGACCCGCTTGAGCGACGTCACCCGTGGACTGAACACCGGGACGTGGCAGTCAAAGTGTGTCGCACCATCGGGGTCACCGACATTGGACACCGCATCGAGGTCGCGTTCAAACAGGGCTTCGAATCACGTGACCAGCAGGTTGCCGATTTTCGAACCGAAATTGAGGGGCTGCAGGCCGAGAACACTCGGCTCACGCAACTGCTCGGTGAACACGCTGGGGCACGCAAAACGCTCGCCGACAAGCACAAGCAGTTGCAGGCCACACATGACGCTGAACGGCAGGCGCGTAACGAAGCCACCCTCGTCGCTGAGGCCGCCCGCCGTGAACTCCTCACCGAAACGGTGCAGCGGGTAGCGGCCGAAGACCGGGCTCGTGTGTGTTCCCGCGAACTGGGTGACGCCTACAAGCAGCTCGCTGTCGCCCGCGACCGTGAGGCGGTCCATAACACGTCTCGCCTGCAGCTCGCCGAATGGCTTGAGCACACCACTGACTTCCCATCAACAGGAGAAGAAGGAACCGGAGGAATACACGCATGACGAAGCTGGCGGGCAACCTGCCCACAGGAGACAAGAACGGGCTCCACCCCATCACCGGGGTGCTGCTCAACGACCCGACGAACGCCCATCTGGCGCTCGTCATGATCAGCACGAAGTCAATCACGACGGACACGGACACGGCGTCACGTGAAGCCACGATCCGTATCGACCGGATTGAGGTTGTTACTGACCCCGAGGACGTGACGGCACTGGAACTCATGTTTCGCCGGGTCATGGAGGACCGGCTCGGGGACACCATTCCGTTCGCCGATTTGAAAGACGACCTGGACGAAGAATTCTCCCGGATCTCGATCACCGTGGCACCGCATTCCGATGACGACTTCGACGAAGACGCCATTGTTGACGCCGAAGTCATTGACGACGAGCTGGGATTCGATGACAGCGACGGCGGCAACATCTGATGGGCGGCTTCATCGAGCCCGTCAGCCGCAAGGAAACCCGCCGCTTCGGGAAGGCCTCCCACCACTACGTGGATGGCAACAAGGCACGCATTCCGGGTGTGACGACGATCCTCGGGGACGGTCTGCCGAAACCGGCACTTGTCGGCTGGGCGGGCAACACGACTGCCGCCTATGCGGTGGATCACTGGGATGCCCTCGGGGCGATGACGACGTCGGAGCGTCTCGACAAGTTGAAGAAATGCCGATACGAGATCAGGGACGCCGCCGCGAACCGTGGCACCGAAGTCCACGCGCTCGGGGAAAAACTGGTTGTCGGTGAAGAAATCACCGTCCCTGACGAACTCGCCGGACATGTGGAGGCGTACGTCAAATTCCTGGACGACTGGGACGTACAACCCGTTGTTGTGGAAGCCGTCGTCTACCACCTCGGACACGGCTGGGCCGGAACCCTCGACCTCATCGCCGATTTGAACGACGGCAACCGGTGGCTCCTCGACATCAAAACGGCGAAAGGCGTGTACGGGGACAACGCATTCCAGCTCGCCGCGTACCGGCACGCCGAACACATGTGGAACGACGGGGACAGCACACCGATGATCCCCGTCGACCGCGTCGGCGTCATCCATGTTCGTTCGGACGGCTACGACCTTGTTCCCCTTCGGGCTGACGAGGTTGTTTACAACCAGTTCCGGCACATCGCCACTGTCGCCCGCGCAGCGAAAACCGCTGACACCTACATCCTGCCCGCACTAAACCCTGAGAAGGCCACAGCATGAGTGAACTAGCCCTACGCGACAACAACCAGCCTGATGACACCGACTCGTGGATTCAGGTGCTCGGCCCAGTCGGCGACCTGGCCGGGAAGATCGCTACCACCGACTTCGTCCCGGATGCGATGAAGGGGAAACCCGCCGCCGTCGCAGCAGCGATACTCGCCGGACGTGAAATGGGTGTCCCACCGATGACTGCCCTGGCGAACATCAACGTGATCAAAGGGAAACCGGGACAGTCCGCGCAACTCATGCGCCAACTCATCCTGGCCGCTGGGCACGAGCTCCGGTACATCGAAACCACCGACACCCGCTGCGTGGTTGAAGGCCGTCGCCGTGGGGAAGAGAACTGGCAGCGCGTGTCATTCACCGCTGATCAGGCGAAGAAAGCAGGCATCAACCTTGGCGGCTACCCCGAAGACAAACTCGTGGCGCGGGCAACGTCACGGCTCGCCCGCCGCGTGTTCGCTGACGTCCTCGGTGGCATGTCGTACCTGCCCGAAGAGGCCGCAGAAATCAGCGAACACGACCTCGTTGAAGGACTCACCGAAGCACCCGCCATCGCCCCTGCGGAACCTGAGAAACGCACGGCGAGGCGTGCCCGCAAGCCAGCCGCCGCGAAACCGAAGCCGACAGTTGACGAACCACCATTAGACGACGACGTCATCGACGCCGAACTCGTCGATGAGCCACCACTGGACGAGCCTGAACACCAGGCGCAGCCGGACCCGGCAACCACGGCGCAAGTCAAAGCGATCGCAGCAGGAATCGGCGGGCTCGGGATCAGCGAACGTGACCACCGCATCCAAATCGCCGGAACCCTGTCCGGGGAGGAAAACCTTGACAGCACCAAAGGGTTGACCAAGGCCCAAGCATCCACGGTCATCGACCGGCTCAAACGCATCGAAGCGCTATCGGATCCGTTGCAGGCGCTCGACGCGATCGTCGATCAGGGGAACCCTCCCGGTGGCCTGATTGAACAAATCATCTCCGACTTCGAGGCGGTGCAATGAGTGCCCTGGACAGGCTTACGCACCTTGAGCAGGAGAACGCCCGGCTCGAGGCGGACAACGTGCAGCTCCTCCACGACAAGCACCAGGCGATCGCCGAACGGGATAGGGCGCGCAGTTGCGCGAAGGAGCTGCACATTGTCGCGAAGGAGCTGGAAACCGACGCCGCGCTCCTCAAAGGGCAGGTCGACCTCCTCACGGCGATCCTGCAAATGGTCGCGTGTGAGGAGCTAGCCGCGTGATCCTCCCGCACAGCCCCACCATCGGCGACGTCGTCGCACCAGGCAGCCCAGACGCCCGACAAATGGGCTGCCTGTGCCGGACACGCGACGGCGACTTCCCTGACCCGCCTGGGCAGCGCTGGGTGAACCCGTCCTGCCAACTCCACGGGGTGTGGGACCAATGAGCCAACACCCTGACAGCACGTCACAGTGCCATCGCTGCGGCACCCACACCGAGCCATCCCACGGCATACAACGCCTCGTCGACGACACCCCATTCATCGACTACGCATGCGGCTGCGGCCACATCTGGTCACTCATAGGAGAAACCAACGAATGAAACTGGTCCTCGACCTCACAACAACAACGGTCCAAGAGCTATCGCACTTCATCAAACTGGCGGAACGCTCCGGGGTACAAGGAGACAAAGTCTTAGAGCTGTACGTCCCATCGATGCTCGAGACACGCCGCCCCACACTGTCGTTCGACATGCCCCCGGAGCTCCTCGACGACTTGGTGGCGAACTGATGGCGCGCCAGTCGACACGAATCTTCCTGCCACTCGATGTGTCGTTCATGGACGACGACAAGATCATTGACGCCGGGGAAGAGGCCGGGTGGTTGTACCTGGCGATGGCACTCAAATGCAAAGCGCTCGGTGTTGACGGGGTGCTGAAGAGAGCCCAGATAGCGCGGCTACACGTTGATGGCTGGCAGTTGCGCCTGGAGCGGTTGGTTGAGGTTCACGCGGTCAAAGAGCGCGCTGGTGAGGCCTACCTGCTGCCTGCGTATTTGAAGTGGAACGAGTCAGTGAAGCAAAAGAAGGAGCGGCTGGAACGTGATCGTGCCCGGAAGGGAAATCCGCGAGGAAACCAGAAGGATGGTGGGCAGGAATGACGGCAATATTCCGTGTGGATTCCATACGGATTCCACACGGAAAGGCGCTGGAACCTCAGACCTATTCCACTCGGATTCCGGCACCTAATGCAGTTAAGCCAGCCATAGCAGTTAAGCCAACTAAAGAATATGGTTCTCTTGATCATCATCTATCGGTCTTAACCAGGCGTGCCGCCGCAGGATTTGATAACCAAATCTCAATCGGTGGTGTCCGATGAGCGACCCGACTACGGCGAAGCGGGCACTGGCCTACGTCATCGGAGACATTCGACCTGACTGGACAAACCCGGACGCAGCCGAAGACCTCCGCCTCAAGGCAATCATCGACGCGCTCGGCCAAACGGCGAAACCTCTCGCTGACCTCGCCGTCGACGCCCTCGATGCTGCACGCAACCCGGACCTGAAGAGCCCGCGCATCCTCGTCACACATCGGGCACCGGACAGGCCGGTGAACCCGCGAGCCCAACAGCCACCACAGATCAAGTTGTGCCCCCGCTGCGAGCGTGTTCTTGAGCCCGGCATCGAACACGCCTGCCGCTCCCAACGCCCCGAAGGCTGGAACGACTATCAGGCGTTCTGGCGGGCCAACCTCGCCAAGCAACGAATCCTGCGTGAAGCCATCGCGAACGATCCTGGCAACTACGAGCTGGCGGTACGCAACCGGACAGAGATCGCGGAGTTGAAGGCGGAAGTTGAGGCCCGCGCCGCCCAACTCGACGAAGAACTGCACGGGTCGGTGGACGTCCTGTGAGCGAGGAACTGAACGCTGGCGTGCCAGCCATCGATCTGATTGAGAGCGGGAACTGCTCACCGCAGTGCCTACTTGCAAGATCCGAATGCGAGAAGTGCGACTGCGTGTGCGCTGGGCTTTGGCACGGCGGGTTGAAACATGCGGCGGTAGGACAGGCAAGCGATGCAAACCGCCCCCAAATGCCAGCCTGCGCTTGGTGCCGAAAGCCGATTAGGAGCGTGTGGGAAGGCGGACAAGTTGTCGGCTCAGCGCCATTTCGAATCACTCCGTATCTGGAAGTTGCATGCATGAGGTGCGCGTGGGACCGCGACCTTCCATGCGCTGACGGCGACCAGTTCAGACAGTGGCAGGACGAGTTCTCGCGTGGGAAGCGGGTCTCATGACATGCCCGAAATGCCTGCAGCGAAGCGCGGCTCAGACCCTGACGGGAACCGCCCATACGAGCTCCACCCTGTCTTCTGCCACCTATGTCACCGGGTCGTTGTGCGCGTATCACGCCATCGGCTCAACGCTGCAGCCCACGCCCACATCGACCGCACACACCCAACAGGAGGCACCGCAAGTGACCATCGATGAAACCCCCGACAGTGTGCTGAAAACGGCACACGACGCCATCAACGGGCAGAGACGTACCGACTACGGCAGCCCGCTCGAGTCGTTCCAACGAATCGCCGACATCGCGTCAGCCGGGCTATCCCACAAACTCACCGAACCCCTCGAACCCGAAGACATCAACTGGCTGCTCCTGTACGCCCTGAAAGGTTCCCGCGCCGCCCAAGGCTTACAAACCGGCACCTTCCACCGCGACACCTATGTCGACACCGCCGGATACGCCGGGTGCGCGGAACTCATCCACAACGAACGCGAAGGAAAAGACCTGTGAAATTGGATCAACGCTTCCACCTGGTGCTCGCAAAGATTGACACCACCACGTTGGGCGATAAGAACGCGCCAGTGTTCACAAGCTGGCTCAACGTCAGCTACAGCAAAGGCGTCTGTCAGAGCATCGGCGGATACACCCTCGACACCCCCACCAAAGACGCCGACGGGAAGTTCCTGCGGCGAGAAGGCCACGCCTACGGCATGGAGTTCATCATCCGAACATTGCGGGCATGCGGTGCTGGAAGGTGGGAAGACCTACCCGGTCGCACCATCTACGTGCTGAAAGAGTCAGACGCTTGGGGTGCACCGGTCCTTGGAATCGCTCCGCTACCGACCGAGCCGGGTGAACCGTTCATCTTCGCCGAGCTCGCGGAACAGTTCCAGATCGCCGGTGATGGCGATGTATGACCTTGACGCAACGTACGAGCCGAACTGGTGTGCGGCCTGCGGGAACATCGCCGTCCATCGGGCCGGAACCATCTGCGATATCTGCCAAAACGAGGACGACGAGCTATGAGCAAGCCAACGGAAACAGGCGAGTTATGCGGGGAGAGGATCTGTGTAACCCCCGGCGGTGAGCTTACGTGCGAAGAACGCAAGGGTCACGATCCCGACTTCCATTCTTGTGAGTACGTCTGGGCAGGTGGAGCGTGAACCCTTTGTTCGCGTTCCTACTAGGTGTAAACGCCGGAGTGTGGTCTGCCTACGCAGCCGTGTGCTGGCTAGATCGGAGAGACGAAACATGAGCCGGCTCCACGAAATCAAGTCACGGGCGGCAGCGGCAACCGAAGGGCCGTGGGAGTGGACGCAGTACCGCGTTCCAACGCTAGAAGGCTGGAAGGGTGACCCCGCCGCCTATCGCTGGCAGACGGAAGTCTTAGAGGCCGATCACAACGGGGAGTGCGGGTGTCGGAGCGCGTGCCAATTAGAACTAACTGTTGACCCGGCAGATGCCGAGTTCATCGCTCATGCACGCACCGACATCCCCGCCCTTGTGGCAGCCGTCGAAGCGGTACTGGAACTACGGCCCATCGCCAACACCTATCGGACGTTGGACGAATGGGAAGAGGGATACAACGCGGCGCTAGACCAAGCCAAGCACAAGATCCGTACCGCACTAGGGGGTGAGTCTGATGCCTGACCTAATCTGCCCGAACTGTGGAGGATCGGCGGCACTTCCGCTGCGCATGACATGCACGAATCACCGGCCCGCACATGTGGAACCGTTCACTCGCGACGACGTAAAGCAAGCGATCACGCGGATGCGTTCAATGGCCGATGAGGTGTTCCCGAAACAGACCGGCCTGCCAATCCCGTATGGCACGGGCGCACTCGAACCACCCGACGACCTGGACGACGACGCCGACTACATGGCGGACATGGCAGCGGATGCCAAAGCGATGAGGAATGAGGGCAACTGATGATCGACTACCAGATCGGCGACCGGGTACGGGTAACAACCGTGATTGAAGGCGTCGTCACCGAAGCAACCAGATCCAACCTGTACCTCAACCCGCCCGTGTTCATCTCACTCAACCCTGACGGCTCAGTGTGCGGACAGAACACAACCCTTGAAGTGATCGAACGGGCTACCCAACCCGAGCCGATGAAGGTCGGGACGGTGATTCGGACACAGAACGGCATTGTCGCGAAGAAGGTCGCCACGGATGCGGCTCGGCCCTGGATGCACATGGGTGCGACTGGCTACTGGACATGGCATGAAATCCTCGACGGCGATTCGTTCACGGTGATCTGGGAACCTGACGCTGAGCCATCAAACCCGCAACCGTCAAGCGAAAGCGTTAGTTGCAACTGCGCCCACCACCTCGGGAGCATGTGCCACGCGTCGGAATGCCCGTGCCGATGCCACGAAGAACTCGGATGCGGTGGTCAGTGATGACGAAACCGGAAAATCAATGGTGGGTCATCAACGGCGCAGACCTTCTAGCGGCGCTAAAGGCCACACATGTCGGAACAAGCCCGGACGTGATGTACCTGGAACTGCTCGCCAATTCGGCTGCAAACACGGCAGGTGAGTGATGGACGAAATGGATCACCACATGATCCGCTGTCAAGCATTCCAAAACACCCGCCAACCCGTCACCCAATGCTGGGACGACTACAGACACGACGGTGACCACCGTTGGTACTCAAACGACGGCTGGATCCACTGGCCACAAACCATCAACCTCATCGAACGAATCGTCGGAAGGATCGGACTGTGACGTGGAGATGCGCAGTAGAAGAGGACCTTACGAGGTTCGGCATAAAGATCGCCCTGGCGGACGTGACCGAACACGGCGGAAAGCTCCTCCAGTTCGAACCCGTCTCACAGACGGACTACCAGCCAAACGAAACCCTCCCCGATAGCGCGTGGCTCACCCTCCCGAGAGACGCCGCGATCGCCCTCATGATCCAGATCCAGCAGGCGCTGGCACCGGACAGGCGTTCGGTTGACCGTGAAGTGTTGGAACGCGCTGACGAAGCCTTAGCGGTCGAACGTGCGCGGGTAGACAAAATCCTCGACCGCACCCCTCAAGTCATCGTCACCGACAACACAGGAGTCAGATGCGAATGAGGTTCACCATCGATCTCCTCGGAACCGAACTCCTCGAAATCAGATACAACGACCACCAGCCGAACAACGACGGCCCGCCACTCGGATTCACCATCCACCTCCACGCCAGCGACCACCAGGGAGAAGACGATGACGAATGACGACACGCTCGACCGCCTCACCGCCGCCACCCATCAACTCCTCCAGCTCTACCCGCGACTACGCGACGCCCTCGCCAAAGACCAAACCGGAGGCGACGGCAGATCCTCCGCCAGCCCCGTCCCATCCATCCCCGTCAACCCCGACGTCCTCGAGTCCATCCGCCAACTATCCGCCGACATACCCACCTTCGACGCCGACCTACGAACCGCGCTCCTCTTCGACCGCGCCACCACCATCACCAAACGATCCGTCGAAGACTGCCTCACCTACGCCGACGCCCTCTGGCGGCGCCTCAACGCCCACGAACAACTCAGTAGCCTCGCCAACGAATACGCGCGCAGCATCAACGGCTGGCTACGCACAGCCCGCCTCGCCGTCGGCCTCACCACACACCCCAAACCCATCGGACACCCCTGCCCATTCTGCGACGGCAACCTGCACCTGTGCGGAGACGAAGCCCACCTCCACGACCCAGACGACATCGAAGCCATCACCTGGGAACGCGGAGAACTCATCTACTGCGACCAATGCCAACGCGAATGGCCCAGCGCCGTGTGGGACGTCCTCGGGAACATCATCGACATGGAACAACGACGCCACGCCGAAGCCGAAGCATCATGAAACTTGTTGACGCCCAAGCCCTCGCCATCCTCCTACGAGTACCCGCCGCCACCATCCGCCAATGGGCACGCCGAGGCAAACTCACACGGCAAGGACACGACAGCAAAGGCCGAACCCTCTACGACATCAACGAGGCGCGGACGCTTTCTTCGCACCCGAAGCAGCTGGACGCTTCCGACGCTTAGGCTTCACAGCGACCACGGCGACGGGCATCTTCCCAACCTGTATCGACATATCCTCGATCAGATTCCACGACGGACTGCCCGCCGGGCGCGTACCGGCGCCGTCGAGTAACGCCACCTGCGCCACCAACAACTCACGCACCAGCGAAGACACCGGCTGCTTACGCTCAGCCGCCAACTCATCCAACCGGGAACGCAACGCCACCGGAACCCGCACCTGCAGCACCGGCGAATGCGTACGACCACCCGACAAAGACTTACGCCCAGGTCGCAGACCACGCTTCTCAATCTCAGCCAACGACTTCTCAACCAGTTCATCGGCACGCGACTCCGTCAGGCGTGTGCCGTCCTTCAAGATGACAACGTCGTCATCCAAATCAACTGTCCTGACCTGAACGTCCTTCGCGTCGCGAAGCCTCGCGGCGAACTCTTCAGCCGCATTCTTCTTTGTCATTTGAGTGCCTCATCCGTGGTTGGTTATGTGGTTGGTGATCCGTCGTTGGTGTGGCTATCTGTTGCGGTACTTCAAAGGCATTGCGTGGAACACCACCAGGGTGTCGTCCTCGGTGAGAGAGGCAAGGATCTCCAAGGCCTCACCGTTCCCGTCGTCTCCGTAGAACACGAACGTTCCGTCGTTCAAGTCGTCGGCGATGGCTGCGTTGCTGATCGCGTGCACGATGCCAGCGTGGGTCAGCTTGTGGTTGAGAGCTGAGCCTCGTACCTCGATCCGCATAGTTCTATTGTGTACTACACAACGCCGGGAGTCAAGCACACCCCGACACGCCGACAAACATCACCCACTTGCCACACCCACAACCAACTGTCACACTTCTTTGCAGTGCCACCCCTGTGTCCAACCACAGGGGTTTCGTCATGCAACGGCACAGTTCCTTCCTGTTGCGGCCATAGCCGCACCACTACCCACAACAGTGGAGCGGCTATGGCCTGGGCAGGCGGATAC